>Ga0136633_1002266_pt1 | contig 13408 bp, 16 predicted proteins | sample AntDrymeUQ832206_2_FD_105494 | JGI IMG/M metagenome (GOLD analysis project Ga0136633, IMG submission 105494) | Polar desert sand microbial communities from Dry Valleys, Antarctica - metaG UQ83 (22.06) | ecosystem: Environmental > Terrestrial > Soil > Desert | place: Antarctica: Dry Valley... | reverse complement strand
TCGTCGACTTCGAGGCCCGCGGCCTCTGCGAGATCCGTGTTCGGCACGATCCCGAGTCCGGCCACGACCTCGTCGGCCTCGACCTCCCGGCCGTTCTCGGTCTCTAGACGGAAGCCGTCGCCGCTCCGCTCGACGCCCGCGATCTTTTCGCCGTCGAGCACCTCGACGCCCTTCCCGCGGTAGTACTCGTTCACATACGTCGAGAGCTCGGAAGGGAAGAGGCGAGCGCCGATTCCGGCTTCCGGAAAGACGATCGTGACCTTGCAGCCGTTCTGCGAAAGGGCCGCGGCAATCTCCGAGCCGATGAACCCGCCGCCGACGACCGCGACGCGCAGGCCCTCGCGTACTCGCTCGCGCAGCAAGCGATAGTGGTCGAAGGTGCGGTAATGGAGAACGCCCTCCGGTGCGGACGGAAGCGTGCGCGGAGTGCCTCCAGTCGCGAGGAGGACTCGCTCGTATGAATACGTCTCGTTCTGATCGTCCGTCGCGGACTTTGCGTCGAGGTCGAGCGAGACGATCTCCCGGCCGACGTGCACCTGAACGCCGATCTCGTCCGTCTTCCGCCAGATCGAACCTTCGTCCTTCCCGGACCACAGCCCCTTCGTCAGCGGCGGACGCACGTACGGGGGATGCTCTTCGCGACCGACCAGGCCGATCGTCCCGTCGCGGTCATGGTCGCGGATTCCGCGACAAGCCGCGTCCCCGGTCATGCCACCGCCGATCACGAGATATCGGTACTCGGGCATCGCGCGGCATCGTAGTCGGCGCGAGCTCTCCTGGGTTCCTGCTGGGTCTCCCGTTAGTCCGGCGAGCGCGTTAGAGTCCCGCGCTGAATGCGGCGAGGGCACTCCGTGACCAGGGCGTTTGGAGTGACGCTCGCTGCTGCCATGGCACTTCTCGGCTCGCCTGCGGCGGGCGGCACGGCATCAGTCGCCGGCTCAGTCCGCGGCTCGGCAGCGCAAACGCCGCCCGTGCGCGCCGAGTCGGCGATCTTCTACTACCCGTGGTACTCGACACCCAAGCGGGACGGCCACTGGGCGCACTGGTACGTCCGTGCCGAGGACGGTGCGCACGTTCTCTCGACCCCGTACTACCCTGCCCGCGGCCTCTACTCGTCCTCGAACGCGAAAGTCGTCGCGGCGCACATGCGGGACATCGCGGCGATCGGAGTCAGGACCGTCATCGTCTCCTGGTGGGGTTGGGGCTCTCCGGAAGACCTGCGGCTGGAGCTCGTGACGAGCGCCGCCCGGCGAGCGGGACTCGGCGTGGCCGTGCATCTCGAGCCGTATCGCGGCCGAACGCCGGCCTCGACCGCGGAGGACATCGCTGCGCTCCAGCTCAGGGGCTACGCGGACTTCTACGTGTACGACGCCGACAGGGATGCGGCGGCGGATTGGGCGACCGCGCTCGCAGTGCTCGCGGACGTTCGGGTCTTCGCGCACACCTACCTCGTCGGTCGCGCGAAGGCGGCCGGCTTCGACGGCCTGTACACGTACGACGTCGCAACCTGGAACGGCGGCACCTTCGCGCGAGTCTGCGCACAGGCCCATCGGGCGGGACTTCTGTGTGCGCCGTCGGTGGGGCCCGGGTACGACGCGCGTCGCGCGACTCCAGACCGGCTCGTACGGCCACGCCTTCATGGGGCGACGTATGACGGCATGTGGCGCGCGGCTGTGCGCGCCAAGCCGGATCTCGTGACGATCACGAGCTACAACGAGTGGCAGGAAGGCACCCAGATCGAGCCGGCGCGGATCCAGGTAGAGCGCCAGGGCTACGAGGGCGCCTGGGGCAAGCACGGGATGCCTGCGCAGCGCGCCTACTTGGACGCGACAACGCGCTGGGTCGCGCGCTTTCGCGCATCGGCTCGTCAGTAGAGCGCGGTCGCGAGCCGACGGCGGTACGCAACGCTGACCGGATCGTCTGGGCCGAGCCGGTCGAAGATCGCCACGGCGAGCTCGCGAAGCCGTTCTCGATCGTCGAGCGAAGCATCCGGAATCGCTTGGAGGACGATGTCCAGCGCACCTTCGTAGTCGCCGCGCGCGAGCGCGTGGAGCACTTCCGGTAGCTCACCGCTCTCCGTGAGCTCCGCGGTGAGACCGTCGAGGCGAGGCGGCGCAACGAGCGAATCCACGAACGACGAGACTGCCGCCGGCCCGACGGCACCGACGAACTCAGCGACGACACGGCCGTCGCGGAAGCCCTTGACCGCCGGAATCCCCTGAACGCCGTAGGTCGCGGCCAGTCCCTGGTTCGCGTCGACGTCGATCTTCACGAGCTCGACCGCTCCACCTCGAGACTCGACCTCGTTCTCGAGGACCGGCGCGAGCGAGAGGCAGGGGCCGCACCACGACGCCCAGAAATCCGCGACCACCGGAGTCGTACGCGAACGCTCGATGACGTCTTGCTCGAAGGTCTCCTCGGTAACGTCGATCGCCACGGCACTTCGACTGTAGCGTGACCCTCCTACCGGGCCGCGACGACGGCCTCGCCGCTACAGCTCGAGACGAGCGCACCCAGGAGGTCGTCCTCGGCCACGCCGGCGAGCGACGCGTGGCTCGTCTCGATTGCGATCTCCGGCCAGGCTGCGAGCCCGAGCGCCGCGGCACCGTACTCCGAGCCGAACCGCAAGAGCTCTTCGCTGGTGAAGATGCCCCGACGGCCGGTTTGCCGGCGTGCGATCCCCTCGAGCTCTCGGAGCTCCTCGAGCGGATCGATACGCACGTTCGAGTCGGATCCGATACAGACCTGGATCGAGCGATGGCGGATGCGCTCGGCCGGGAGAAAACCGTCGCCGAGATCGGCCTCGGTCGTCGGGCACGCGCAGACCGTTGCTCCCGACGAAGCCAGCAGATCGAGCTCCGCACCGTCGGCATGGGTCGCGTGCACGATCGTCGTGCGCTCGCCCAGGCAACCGGCGATCGCGAGCAGCTCGATCGGACGGCAGCCGTGCTCCGCCAGGCACTCCTCGATCTCCCGGGGCTGCTCGTCCGCATGTACGTGCAAAGGAAGCTCTTCGCTTGCCGCATGGCGGCCGATCTCCTCGAGCCACTCGCGCGGGCACGCACGCACGGAGTGGGGGGCGAGCCCGACCTTCACTCCTCGCGAGCGGAGCTCTTCGACCTCGGCGAGGTATCCCCCGACGGAGTCCTGGCGAAAGCGCGGCAGCCCACCTCGGGCGTACGCGACGTGCAGTAGGACAAGCTCGATGCCCGCCGCCTCCGCCGCGTCCGCGGCTGCGAACGCCTCGGCGACGCCGAGGTAGTGGAACTCGCCCACGGCCGTGTACCCGGCCGCGAGCATCTCGCGATACGCCGGCTCGTACGTGCTGCGGACGAGCTCGGGCGTCTGTCGCTCGGCCTCGGCGAGCATCGACTCGCGCCACGCCCAGAAGTCACCACCGGCCGCTCGTCCGCGAAGCCCACGTTGGAACGTGTGACTGTGGGCATTGACAAACCCCGGGAGCGTGCGGGTCGTGAGCACGAGCGGCGACGCTACCACCGGCACAGGGTTCCGACATAGGGTTCCGGCATGGGCTGGGTCGAGGCGCGGCGCCACATCCCGAACGCGCTCACGATCCTCCGCTTCGCGGCGATCCCCGTGTTCGTCTGGTTGTTTCTCGCAGCCGGCGACGGGCCTGCCTGGAGTGCGGGCCTCTTCTTCGCTGCCGCCGCGCTGACCGATCAGATCGACGGTTACCTCGCCCGTCGCTGGCACGTCGAATCCGCCTTCGGAAAGATCGCGGACCCGCTCGCCGATCGACTGATGATCGTCGTCGCCGTCATCCTTCTCTGGGTCGAAGGACGTCTGCCACTCGCAGGCATGCTCGTCGTGCTCGTGCGTGACCTCGCGCTCGTGCTCGGATACAAGCTCATTGTCCCTCGCGGCTACGAGTTCGAGGTGAGCTTCCTCGGAAAGTGCGCGACCTGGGCGCTGTACGGGTCGCTCGGGTTCGTGATCGTCACGGCGAAGGGAACCGACTGGCCTCTCGTCCTCTTCTGGATCGGTGTCGCGCTGGCAGTCGTGGCCGCCGGCGAATACGTGCTGCGCGCCCGTCGTACCCTTGCCGAGTCTCCTTGAGAGCAGGGACAGCCGCGGGCGCGGCGAACTAGGTCCGCGGCAAAACTCTCAACCTGAGGTTGACCCCTTGGAACCGTTACTGCTTTACTCAGGTGACCCCCAGCGAGGAAAGGCGCGACGTGGAACCACTCCCCGATCTTTCGACGCTCTCCGACGACGATCTGCGCACGGTGATTCGCGAGCTCGAGAAGGAAGAGGACGAGATCTCGTTCGAGCGGCGCATGCTGCACGGCCGCATCGACATCCTGCGAGCCGAGCTCGTGGCACGCCTCCGCGAGCAGGTGAGCGCGGGTGAAGCGCAGCTCGCGGACGTCGAGCGCCTGAGCGAGATCCTCTCCGCCAAGGCCATGCCCTCCAGCGGCGGGGGCGAGTGAATCACATCTACTGTCCGGAGTGCGGCTTTCAGAGCCCAGCGACCGCGAATTACTGTCCTCGCTGCGGTGCGCTGATCACGGCTGAGACCGGTGCAGAGACGACTATGAGCTTCGATCTCGAGTCAGGTGGCGACGATCCCGATGCAACGCTCGCGTCCGGAATGCTCACCGGCCCGGCGCTCGTCGTGCGCTCCGGTGGGGGAATGGCGGGCCAGGCGTACCAGCCTGGGGCGGGAAGGACGTTGATCGGGCGCTCGCCGGAGTGCGAGGTCTTTCTCGACGACGTGACCGTCTCGCGTCGTCACGCTGAGCTCGAGCGGGTTGACGACACGTTCGCGATCCGCGACCTCGGAAGCTTGAACGGCACCTACGTCAATCGCCGTCGCATCGAGTCCGCCGTGCTCGAGAACGACGACGAGGTGCAGATCGGCAAGTACCGGCTCACGTTTCTTCTCCGATGAGCATCGTTGCAGCGAGACGCCGCGGCACGTCCGTGGCCGAGCCGAAGCTGCGAACCATAGGAGCGATCTGCGACGAGCTGCGGGCGGAGTTTCCCGACATCTCGGTCTCGAAGATCCGCTACCTCGAGGACCAGGGTCTCATCGCGCCCCGCCGCACGCGCGGCGGCTACCGACTGTTCTCGCCGGACGATGTCGAGCGTCTGGTCACGATCCTGCGCCTCCAGCGTGACGAGTTCCTGCCCCTGCGCGTCATCCGCCAGGAGCTGGATGGACCGGCTTCCTCCTCCGACCGAGCGCGCCGTCGCAGCGCGGGACTGACCGGACACGAGGACGAGATCGACACGGCCGAGCTGTGCGAGCGCGCCTCCGTGTCGCCCGACTTCCTCCGCGAGCTTGAAGAGTTCGGAGTCGTCATCTCGCGTAACGCAGGCGGCGAGCACCTCTACCGCGAGAGCGAGGCGGACATCGCGGCGGCGTCCGCGCGGCTCGCGCGCTTCGGTATCGACGCTCGACACCTGCGAACGATCTTGACGGCCGCGGGTCGTCAGGCCGCCCTGGTGGAGCAGCTCGTCGCGCCCGGCCTCCGGTCGCGAAGCCCGGAGCGGCGAAAGGCTGCGTTCGAGGATCTCGAGGCGCTCTCGGGCGTGGCGCAAGAGCTGTCGCAACTTCTCTTCCTCCGTGATCTGCGCGCGACTGCGGAGCGAGCGTCATGACGCTCGATCTCAGCGCAAAGATCCGCGACGTCCCGGACTTTCCGAAAGAAGGAATCCTCTTCAAGGACGTCATGCCTCTGATCGCGGATCCGGAGTACTTCGCGGAGTCCATTCGCCAGCTCGCCGCCTGGACGCGGCCGCGCAAGCCGGATGTCATTCTGGGTGCCGAGGCGCGCGGGTTCATCTTCGGAGGCGCACTCGCCTACGAGATCGGCGCGGGGTTCGTTCCCGCCCGGAAGCCGGGCAAGCTGCCGTGGCAGACGATCGAGGCGACGTACGACCTCGAATACGGGACGGACAGCCTGCAGGTGCACAGCGACGCCATCACGCAGGGCGCGAGAGTCGTGGTGCTCGATGACGTGCTTGCCACGGGTGGTACGGCGAAGGCCAAGTGCGAGCTCGTGGAGGAACTGGGTGCGACGGTCGCCGGGGTCGTCTTTCTCATCGAGCTCACGTTTCTGAACGGCCGCGACCGCTTGAGCGGCTACGACGTGCACTCGCTGATCAAGTACTAGTCGCCTCAGGTTGCCCCCGACGCGGCGCCGGTCACCGACCTCAACAGACCCCTGGGGATTGCAGCTATCCGAACGGGCGGGTACAAGACGAGTGTGTACAACCCGTTAACGGGGCTCTATTTGCTCCCCTGCCCGCATCGGGGCGAAGCGCGGCTGCCCTTGTCGTCATTTCGCGCGCTCGATCGATTGTCGGGGCCATCGACGCCGGCGGTTTTCAGCGTCTTGTTCGCATGCCCCTGTGGCGAAGAGCACCCGGGGCTCGTGGCGCACGACGATCTCGACATCGCGCCGCTCGGCCTCGGAACGGAGCTCACCTTCAGGAATGTCCTGACCGCCCGAGACGATCCGGTGGCCGAAGAGCTGTCGGATCTTGCGGCAACGCGTTTCGGAGCGGGGGAGTGGCCGTGGAGCTTCTTCTGCTACCTCGAGGCGCGCCCACGTCCCATCACGCCTTCTGCGATCGCCCGCATCGACGAGCACAACCAGTGCGACGAGGAGCGGCTTGCTGTCGCTGTCCGTTGCCCCTCGTGCGCAACCACGTCCGTGAACGTCGTCACGCACCGCCACGTCGACGTACCGTTCTGGAACGACTCCTCCGTCGTTGTCGCACATCAGATCTTCGCGGACGACGCTCTGCGCGTCGTGGACGACTTCCGAGCAGAGCTCGAGTCGGCCAGCTTCGACGAGCGCCGACTCGAGCTCTAGCCTGTCCGCCGGTCACAGCCGCCGCGGGCATTGCCGTCGCTTTGGGGAACCCTCCCGCCAGGGATGGCGAGCTGGCCCACGTGCTCCGATATCTGCCGCATGAGCGCCGCCGCCAGCACTAAGGCCGCCGCGGCCGGCTCACCGCGGCTTCTCGCCGACGTCAAGGCCCTGGACGGCCGAGACGAGGAGCGAGAGCCCGCACTGAACCGGCTCGAACACGCTCTCGGCCGTGACCTGGCAGATCGCCTGGTCGCAGCTCTGAGCGCGCAGTCAAAGAAATAGCCTCCAGGCGAACGAGGGGAAGCCCGGAACGCGTCGAGGGGCGCGACTAGGGAGACTCGCGCCGATCCCCGCCGCGCGTCCGCACGAGCAGGAAAATCGCAGTCGCGAAGACGAGCGAGAGGATGAACGAGGTCCCACCGGGTAGGTCGAGCAACAGTGCCCCGAACCACATGAACAAGAAGAAGACAAGAGCCCACAGAAAGGCCTGAAAGCCCTTATCGATGCTCGGCATGCGCAGGTGCATACGTCCGTGATCCTAGCCACACGACTCACCCGAAACTCACATTCCCTGGACCCGGGAAGCCACGGCCCAAGCGCCCGCGGCACTGCCAGCCAAGCAGTCGAAGCAGGGTGTGCCCGAGGAAAGCAGAAGGGCCAGTGGGAGAAGCATGGCTCTCCCCAGCCAAAAAAAATTCACCGAGCCGGTGGCGCTTTCGTCCACTCAACCCGCTGACTTTCCGCTTCCGCGTAGAGCCTTCGTGCTGAGCTTCGGCCTAGTCGCGCTCCGTGCTCGGTGCAAGCGGCAACCTATGGGACAGGGCCGGAGAGGTCAAGCCGGTCGTTCACCGGTTTGGCCCATTTTGCGACGTTTTTCTCGGCAGACGTCTTCCGGCCGGCTACGCGCCGGATCCGACCAGGATCGGACGTAGGATCTCCCGGTGCGCCGCTCGGTCGTCTATAGCGCCGCGGCCGCGGCGCTCGCACTTGCCGTCGTCCTCACCCTCGCCGGCGTCGGGGAGAACAAGGACACCGTCACAAATGCGCAAGCGCTGGTTCTCGGGATCTTCCAGGGTCTTACCGAGCTCCTCCCGATCTCGTCCTCCGGCCACCTCATTCTCATCCCGTGGCTCGGGGAGTGGACGTACCTCGAGCAGAACGACCGCTTCAACCAGACGTTCGACGTCGCGCTTCATCTCGGAACGCTCGTGGCGGTCGGCGCCTACTTCTGGAAAGACGTCCTGCGACTGCTGGCGGCGCTCGGAACGTCGCTGCGAGGCCGCAGCCTGGCGACGTCGGACGAGCGCGTCGCCTGGTTCGTCGTGGTCGCGACGATTCCGGCAGGCGTGATCGGTCTCGTCGGCGAGGACTACATCGCCGACAACCTGGGAGAGCCGTGGCAGATCGCGATTCTTCTCGCTCTCGGCGCTCTGCTCCTGTTCTGGGCCGACCGCTCGCCGCAGGAGCGCGTCATGGGCGACCTGAGCCTGCGGCAGGCGGTCGTCATGGGCTTTGCGCAGGCCCTGGCGCTCATGCCCGGCGTCTCGCGCTCGGGCATCACGATCACCGCCGGCCGCTTCATGAAGCTCGATCGCGACAGCGCAGCACGGTTCTCGTTCCTCCTCGTCCTGCCGACGGTGCTCGGCGCCGTCGTCTTGAAGGGAGTGGGGGACGTGCTCCTCGGCGATCTCCCGTCCGGTTGGCAGGGACCGTTCATCGTCGGCACGCTCGCGTCGCTCGGCAGCGGCCTGCTCGCGATCGACTGGCTCCTCGGCTACGTGCGCCGCCACACGTACGACGTCTTTGTCGTGTATCGGCTCATCGCCGCGGCGATCGTCGCCCTGCTCATCCTGAGTGGGGTGCGGGAGGCGACGTTCTGAGAAAAGGCCATGCGCGAGTCCGATTTGTCTTTACTTGACATAACGCACGTTCTCGTGCATTCGGATCCGCTGCTCGAGGCCGTTCCACCCGGCCGAGGGATTTTCGCCCCAGACCCCTAGACAGACGGCGACGGACGCGAGAGAGTAGGCATTCACCTCACCCCGCACCACCAGCACCGCGTACCGCCGCCGCGTGACCCAAATAGACATCGAGAACATCCTCGTCGTCGAGGAGATCCGGCTCTTGCTGGAGCAGTCCGAGCAAGTCGGGACAATCCGGGCGTCCGAGCTTGCCGACGTCGGAGAGACGTACGAGCTGACGGAGCTCGAGCAGGACGCGTTGCTCCGCGAGCTCGACCAGCGAGGCATCGAGATCGTCGAGCTGCCGGCGCCCCAGTCCGAAGTCGTCGCGGCGATCACGGCTCCGGTCGAGACGACGACGGATGCGCTTCAGCTCTTCCTGCGCGAAGCCGGGCGGCATCAGCTCCTGACCGCGGCACAGGAGGTCGAGCTCGCCAAGCGGATCGAGCGCGGCGACATGGAGGCGAAGGAGCGGATGATCCAGTCGAATCTCCGGCTCGTCGTCTCGATCGCGAAGAACTACCGAAACCAGGGCCTGCCATTCCTCGATCTCATCCAGGAAGGCACGCTCGGGCTCATCCGCGCGGTCGAGAAGTTCGACTGGAGGCGCGGCTTCAAGTTCTCCACCTACGCCACGTGGTGGATCCGGCAGGCCGTCGCGCGTGCGCTTGCGGACAAGGCACGCACGATCCGCATGCCCGTGCACATCGTCGAGCGCCTGCAGAAGATCAATCGCGCCGATCGCCTGCTCTGGACGCAGCTCGGGCGTGAGCCGACGCTCGACGAGATCGCAGACGAAGCATCCCTCACCGTCCAGCAGGTGCTCGAGGTGCGCGCCGCGGCGCGGGCGTCGACCAGTCTCGATGCGCCGGTCGGCGAAGGCGATGACGCGGTCTTTGGAGACTTCGTGGCCGGCGACGAGCCGCTTCCCGAGGAAGCGGTCGAGCTCAACCTTCGCAGCGAGGCGCTGCGCAAAGCGCTCGCAGCTCTGCCCCAGCGCGAGCGCGAGGTCGTCGTCATGCGCTACGGCCTCACCGGCGCGGAGCCGCAGACCCTGGAGGAGATCGGCCGCCGTCTGGGTCTAACGAGAGAGCGGGTGCGGCAGATCGAGCTCGAGTCGCTGCGCCGTCTTGCGGGGCTCCGCGAGATGGAATCTGTGGACGCTACGTAGGAGCCGGGCATTGCCCGGCTCAACTGCCTGCCTAGCCCTACGTGCGCAGATAGAGCTCCAGCCCAGGGGCGAACGCGCGCAGCTCGCGCAGGGCGCGCGCTTCGAGCTGGCGAACGCGCTCGCGGGTGATGCCAAGGTTCGTGCCGACCTCTTCGAGCGTTCGAGGGCGCACGCCGTCGAGACCGAAACGCTCGACGACGACGCGCCGCTGGCGCGGCTGGAGCTTCCCGAGCGCTACCACGAGCTCGGAGGCCCGAGCACGCTCAGCCGTCAAGACGTCAGGTTGATCGGCGCTCTGGTCGGGGATGAGATCCGAGACCATGCTGTCTCCGTCACCGATCGGCGTGTCGAGGCTCACCGGATCCTGGACGAGGTCGAGTAGCTCCTGGACGCGCTCGGGTGTGACCCCGATCTCGATTGCGATCTCGTCGAGTGATGGGTCGCGATTGAGCTTCTGGCCGAGCAGCCGGCGAGCCTTCGTGACCTTGCGCACCTGATCCGCGACGTGCACCGGGAGCCGGATCGTCCTCCCCTGCTCCGCGAGGGCGCGCGAGATCGACTGCTTGATCCACCACGTCGCGTACGTCGAGAGCTTGAAACCGAGCTTGTAGTCGAATTTCTCGACCGCGCGGATGAGGCCGAGGTTCCCCTCCTGGATCAGGTCGAGGAGCGGGACGTTAGCGCGTGTGTAGTTGCGCGTGATCGACATGACGAGCCGGAGATTCGACTCGATGAGCTTGCGTTTCGCCACCTCGTCTCCCTCATCCTTGAGACGCCCGAGCTCACGCTCCTCACCGGGAGTCAGCAGCCGCCCGTCGCCGATCTGGCGCACATAGAGCTTTAGCGGATCGTCGGCGTTGGGCCCTGCGAGATCCGGACGCTCACGGGAGGCCGCGTCCTCCGTGGTCGCGGGAGGGTCCGCCGCGTCTGCGGGGTCGAAGAGATGCTCGGCCGTATTGCCTTCCACGGCTGCATGTATCGGCGCGCTCTTCACCCCGCTTGAGGACCGAAGGCGAGACGGGGGATTCACTCGGAGCCAGGTAGGCAGCGCAACCTGCTGCAAACAGAGTCCTCACGTGCGTCGACTACTCTGAGCAGAGCGTTCGAAAGAGGAGTTGCGGCAAGCTTCATGTGCGGCATTGCGGGTTACAGCCTGAGTCCTGAGTCGACGGTCGAGCGGACGCTCGCCGCGCAGGCTCTGCTTGCCGGGATCTCGGAACGTGGCGCAGACGCGGTCGGGCTTGCGCATCGGACTGGAGACGGCACGGTCGCCGTGACAAAGCTCCGCGGCGGCGCCAGCGCCCTGCTCGACGAGATCTCGATCCCGCGAGAGGCAACCCAGGCGTTGCTGCACGTTCGCGATCATACGAAAGGCACGCCGGCGATCGAGCTCAACAACCACCCCATCCGGCATGGCCGGGTCGTCGGCGTCCACAACGGCGTCATCGAGAATGACGACACCGTTCTTGCCAGCCACGGAATCGAGCGCGCGGCACCGGAGATGACCGTCGACTCCGAGGCCATCTTCGCGCTCATGGAGCTTCGCGAGAACGACGGCCGCGCTCTCCGCGAGCTACGTGGGACGATGGCAACTGCCTGGTTCGACGAACGACGTCCTGAGAGCCTGTTTCTCGCACGCGGCATCTCTCGCCCACTCTGGGTGGGTCGCACGAGCACGGAGCTCTTCTTCGCGTCCACCCGGCGCGCCCTCGCGATCGTGGAGGCCGTGGTCAAGGTGCGGTTCGACACCCGCATGGTCAAGGAAGGGCGACAGCTCGAGGTCGTTGCGGGGAGAGTCACGCGCTCCCGCCGGTTCCGTCCGGATCGGAGCTACCGGGAGGAGATCGTCTCCCCGGTGCACTCTCCGCACGAGGCAGTCTCGTGCCTCGCGCACTTTGCGAAGATCGCGGCCTCGTCCGCGTAGCTTCGACCAAGGTTCCCTAATACGGATACACGCAGCCGAGCGGCTCGAGCAGCTCGTTCGCGCGGGTACGCGCGGCTTCAGCACTCCCGTCCTCGCCGGCCGCCTCCAGGGACAACGCGAGGTCGAGCGCGATGCACGCCGCATCGTAGTGACGGCCGAATGCACGGAGTTGCTCCTCGACGGACGCAAGGATACGCGCCGACTCCTCGGCCTTTCCGTCGATGCGTGCGAGCAGACCTCGCCCAGCATCGGAGACAACTCTCCCCGCTCCTCTCGACCAGCCGACGAAGGCCTCGGTGACCGTCTCCAGAGAGGTTCTGTCCTCCATCGCTGCCAGTGCTCGAACGAGTGGCAATGACGAGGCTGAATTCGAGAAGTTCGCCGCCGGCAGCCGGATCAGGCTCTCGACCAGCCGCCGGAGGTCGTCCACGTCGCCCGCGATGGCGGCGCGAGGCATCGCAACGCTGGCCATGGGAAGGATCCGCTGAGGCTCCCGACTCGCGAGGGCGCTCTCGCGAAGCTCCGGAAGATACTCATCGACGAGATCGAGGTCACCGCGCCGAAGTGCGAGACCCGTGAGAAGCCACAGCCAGACGAGACGATTGGCGGCGACGGAGACCTTGTTCCGCGCGAGTACCTCGTCGGCCTCCTCCCAGCGGCCCGCCGGCACATAGATCAGCGCCGCGAGCGAGAGTTGAAGGTACTGCTCGTAGCCCTCGGCGCCAAGACCGCGCTCGAGCTTCGGCAACTGTGCTCTTACGAGTCGTTCCGCCTCCACGACCGAGCCGATCAACGCCATCGACCAGAGGGAGTTCACAACAGCGCGCGACGCTTCGTCGTGCGCGCCGGCGCGAAGTGCGAGGTCGACGATCTCCGAGACCTCGTCGAAAGCCGGAATGCGGCTGTACGACCTTTCGGTCGTGAACAGATTGATCCGCGCGTTCGCTTCCGCGGCCGGCTCGTTCATGCGAGCGGCGACGTCGATCGCGCGAAGAGCGGTCGCTTCGGCATTGGGCAGCGCTCGCAGCATCTCGATCTGGGAGAGACGCGCCAGTGCTCGCGCGAGCTCGGGCGACTCCGGAAGACCTTCGAGCGCCGACACGGCCGCTTCCGCAGCCTCGAGCGCTTCCTCCCAGAGGCCGCGAAGCCAGGCGGCCCGCGCGCGCAGCCCGAGCGCATCGGCCCGCATGTTCAAGTCGCCCATCTCTTTCGCAATCCCTGCCACTTCCGCGAGACGTTCGAGCGCCCGCTCGTACCTCGTCGTGTGGATGTCGGCCTGTGCGGCTATGAGCAGCGCAGGCGCCCGCTCGTCGGTTGTCGCGGAAAGCTCGAGCGAGCGGCCCAGAAGGCGTTCGGCGGACGAGTACGCACCGCGCCGCACAGCCGCATTTCCCGCGCTGAGCACGGCTTCGTAGGCCGACCGCCGGAGCTCCTCGTCTTCCTCTCCCCAGTGGAGCGCTTGGTCGTAGTGGAAGGCAATCAGCTCGCTCGTCTCCGCTTGGCGGTC
>Ga0136633_1002265_pt1 | contig 13411 bp, 11 predicted proteins | sample AntDrymeUQ832206_2_FD_105494 | JGI IMG/M metagenome (GOLD analysis project Ga0136633, IMG submission 105494) | Polar desert sand microbial communities from Dry Valleys, Antarctica - metaG UQ83 (22.06) | ecosystem: Environmental > Terrestrial > Soil > Desert | place: Antarctica: Dry Valley... | reverse complement strand
GGGTCCATTCGCTGTCCTGGACGGCGTAGACCTCGACCTTGAACGCGGCCTGCTGGGACTTGAGCGCGGCAGCCGGCGCGGCGAGCGCCAAGCAGCCGAGCAGAGCAGCGGTCAGCGCGAGCAGCTGTGCACGCTGACATCGGCGCCGGCCGGCACCCCACGCTTGCCGGCCGGCGCTTGGCGCTTGCTCAAAGTTTGAAATCACGGTGGGGATAGCGCGGCGCGCACAACGCGCAAATGGTGTCCCCAAAATCACAGGCATGCCGGCCAACGTAGGCCGAGGCGCTCATCGAATCCTCATCGCCCGTCCGGAAACGGCACGCCTCAGGCTCAGACGGTCTCCCCCGCCAAGATCCGTGTCTGCAGCCGTGTGGTCTCCTGGGACGGTTCGACGCCAAGCTCGTCCGTCATCGCGCGGCGGCACTCGAGGTACTGACGTAGCGCGTGGGCGGGCCGGCCGCTGCGCGCGTAGGCCTTGATCAGATCGCGATGCGCGCCTTCGTAGACGGGGTCCAACTCGATGATGCGCTGCAAGGCGTGGATCGCGCCCGGTTGATCGCCTCGCCCAGAGTGCTCGTGAGCGAGCGCGACGAGCACGCCGAGGAAGCGGTCGGTCAGGCGGCCGCGCCAAGCTATCGCCCAGTCCTCGTAGCGATCCTCGGGAAGCGGCTCGCCCGTCCAGAGCTGATCGACCCGCTCGAGCAGGGCGAGCCGACCCTCGCCCTGCTCGGCCGTCACCAAGCTCACCGCCGCCTCAAACTCGTCGACGTCAACCAGATCCCCTTCAAGCAGCCGCAATCGATAGGTCCGGTCGACCACCTCGAGCCGACTGGCCTCGGCAGCCGCCGGATCGAGGACGGCCCTGGCGCGAGAGAGAGCCACCTGGAGCGCCCGGCGCGCCGCAACGCTCTCCTTGCCCCGCCAGAGCGCGTCGAAAAGCTGCTCCTCGGGAATCGCCCTCTCCCGTTGAATCAGCAGGTAACGGACGAGCCGGGAAGCCACCGGTCGACCCCAGTCAGCCTGCTCGATCAGCCACGGACCGCGATGGACCTCGAAGCGCCCCAGCAGGCGATAGATCAGCGGCGGCGCCGATCCGGTGGCACCGTCGCGCGCCGCGGCGGCCACGGCGGCGACCGAGGGATCGGGGTCCTCGGCGAGCTTCGCCAGCCTGGCGCTCGCCTCCGGATTACCCGATGCGACGGCAGCGGGCAGGGCGAGGCGGCGCACCTCCGCCGTCGGATGGTCGAGCAAACGAACCAACGGGGTGCCGTGGGGCCAGGTGCCGCGAAAAGCCGCGATCGTCCGGGAGGGCTCGAGCGCGCCGCGCTCGAGAGCGGACCAGACCAAGCCCTCGACCTGCCGCCAGCACGATCGCAACAGCGAGTTGAAGGCCTCGCCGGCCTGCTCGCTTGCGCTGTCGAAGTCGGCGTCAGCACCGGCCTGATCGGCGTTTCGCGCTTTGATCCAGGCACGATGGGCAAGCAGCCGTGCCCGCCAATATCGACCGCCCGGCCCCGGCAGGAAGGCGTCGAGATGGGCGAGGGTCTCCTCCAGCAGCGTCCGAGCGCGCTCTTCGTGGCCCGCGTCGACGAGGAGTGGCCCCAGGCCCGTCGCGACCCAAACGTGGTCGGAGGGTGGGCCGGTCGCGACGAACTCGATCGCCCTCTCCGCACGCTCGAGCACAATTCGACCCTCCCCGCGCTTCGCGGCGATCGTCGCCCGCGCGAGCTCGACGTCATAGCGGCGCCAGCCCGCCAGCTGACGATCGCCGGCGTAAGTCAGCTCTCGTTCGGCCTCTGCGAGACGACCGGAGCGAGCCAGGTAGGTCGCTGACCACGCCCGCGCGGCGCGCGCGGTCAGCGCCTGCCCACTTTCCTCGCCCGCGCGCGCGGTCCACTGCCACCACTCGAGCGCCTCACGGTCTCGTCCCTGATCGCCCCGCACCAATGCACCTGCGGCCAGCAGGTAGGAGAGCTGGCCCATCGGGTCGGAGCGCCGCAAAGCCTCAACAGCGCTCTCGATGCGCCCCATTGCGGCGTCGAGCTCCCCGCCCGGGATGTCGACATAGGCACCCCGCATCGCGTCGAGCGGAGCCATCAACGTGAAGGCGGCATGGCCGGCGGCGCGGGCCATGATTGCCTCCGAGGCGGCGAACTTGCCGTAGGCGGCGAGGCCACCGGCCGCGTAGAAGACGGTCGCGAGCGCCGCGGGGTGAGCGCAGCCCGGCGCCGACGGTTCGAAGTCCTCGACGAGTCGGCCGACGGCTTCGTAGTTCCCGACGAAGTAGAAGACGAGCGCGCGCTCGAATCGGGCTGCCCAGTCGTTGACCGGATCGCCGGCCCGGCGGTGTGCCGACGACGCCAGGCCCAGCAGCTCGTCCGCGCTTTCCAAGTCTCCCTCTGCAAACGCCAGCTGGCCTCGCAAAGACAGCAGCCCCGGATCGTCTGTCACTTCGGGCGGGAGTTGGTCGATCCAGCCTCCGACCACCTCGGGCGCCGAACGAACCAGCGCCCGCCCCTCCCGGACTACGGACGACACAGCCTCTTCGGTAGCGCCGGCCGCGATCCAATGCTCGACTGCCTCCGCGCCCCGCCCAGTCTCCTCGAGGCCCAGCGCGGCACGACGGTGCAGGTCACGCAGCTCGGCCTCGGATCGATCCGCCACGAGCCTCGTTCGCAGGAAGTCGCGAAAGAGGGGATGGAACCGGAATCCCCCGGGCGCAGGCTGGACGAGGAGCCGCTGGCTCTCGACTCGCTCGATGAAGTCCTTCGGCAGCCCCAAGGCTGCCACCACCGTGGGATCGATCGCCCGCACGACGCTGGCCTCGACCAACGCTGCGCGGAGCTCAGGATCGACGTTGTCGAGCACCTCCTCGGCGAGAAAGGAGTGCAGCTCCTCGGGCATCGAGAGGTCGAGGGGATCGGCGTCCGGGCCTGCCCGAGCGGCTAGCGCGACACCCAGCGGCCAGCCCGCAGTCGCCTCGAGGACCGCGCGAAGCTCGTCCTGAGTGGGATCCCGCTGCCACCGGGCTCGAAGCAGCCGCTCGCATTCGTCGACCGTCAGCAGCAGCTCCTCCTCGCCAACCTCGACCAGACGCTCCGCCCCCACCAGCTTGGCGACCCGCATCCCCAGAGGTCGCCGCGACGCGACGGCAACCCGCAGGCACTCCGACTCTGCGGCGATCAGATCGCGGACGATCGCTAAGGCTTGGGGCGCGTCCGCGATCACCTCGGCATCGTCGAAGAAGACGACCAGCGGATCGACCAGCAAGCGGTCGAGGTCGGCGACGAGTTGCCGTCGCACGGCGGCGATGTCGACCGGCTCGGTACCGAGCGCAACCCGATCGGCCAGCACGTCGACCGCGCCGGGCAGGACCTCGCGCAGGCCGCTGAGGAGGCGGCCGATCAAGAAGCCGGCCGAGCGATCCTCCTCGGTCAGGGCAAGCTTCAGGGACAGGGAGCGACGCGCGGCGAGCGCCTCCTCGACCGCGGTGGTCTTGCCGTAGCCCGGGCCGGCGACCAGCAGCAGCGAGCCTATTTTGAGCGCAGTCGAGAGCCGGTGCGTGAGCTCGGGGCGAGCAATCCGCCCTGTCGATGTTGCCGGTTCAAGCTGCAGGATGTGCCTCCCAATCACACTAGCGCCAATGCTGGGTTCCCCGGGGCCATGCCTGCCGCTGTTTGATCTAGGCTCACGGCCATGGGTGAACTCCAAGCTGAATGGACGGTTGAGATCGACGCTCCGCGAGCGCGCTGCTACGAAGTCGCGGCCGACGTGCCCGGCGCGGTCAGATGGCAGGGGACGCTGAAGAGCGTCGAGGTGCTCGAGACGGATGCCGACGGGCGGGCGACGCTCGTGGAGTCCGTCTCCGATGCCGCCGTCAGGGAGGCGAAGTCGACGCTGCGCTTCGCCTACGACCCGCCCGACGGCCTCTCCTGGGAGCAGGAGAAGGGCGATCTCAAATGGCTGGTCGGCAACTGGCTCTTCGAAGAGCTCGACGGCGGCAGCCGGACCCGGGCGACCTACGCGCTACACGCCGATACCGGCCGGGTCCTGGGACTGCTCCTGCGCGGCCCGGTCGAGGCGAAGGTCAAGGAGATGTTGACTAAGGGTGCCGCCGAAGGCCTCAAGGAGTTCGTCGAGAACGGCGAGTCTCAGCAGGAGTCGTAGATGTAGGCCTTCGAGCCGGGCTTGCTGACCTGGCGGTCGCGGTAGACGACCGAAACGTCGTCGCCGACCACCTTGCAGGCTTTCTTGAAGTCCGCTTTGCGGTACTCGATCGCGATCACGTTGTCTCCGTAGACCTTGCGGTAGGCGTTGCACTCGTTGTAGCGCCCACACTCCTCGGCGATCGCGAAATCGAAGCCGATCTTGCGCGCCTCACGTCGCTTGATCTCGACCGTGTTCTTCTGAGCGACCGCGAGGTCGCGGAGCTGAGCCTGCTCGGCCAAGAGCGCCGCGAACTCGAGTGCCTCGGGCTTGCCGAACGGGATGTCGTCGGCCAGCGGCGTCCCGTTGAAGCGCGTCCACGAGTCGAGGTTGTCGTATTCGACCGCGTCGAATCCCTTCTCCGCACAGCCGTCGAGCATTTGGCCGATCCAATCGACGGCTTGTCCGCGCTTACTCGCGGTGCTGATGTCGATCAGGTACTCCCCGCCCCATTTCGGATCGTCGCCAAGCCTGGTCAGGACCAGCTTCTTGGGCCAGTTCGACTGCTCGTCGGGACGGTCGGCGCCTTTTTCGTCGGCCTGGGTTTGATAGGCGTTGACGTAGCAAATCGAGTAAACGGGATCGGCCGCGGGCGCACCCGCGAACCAATCGCGGGCGACGACCCCGACTCCGTCGGGCAGTGGATAGTCGCCACCGATCTGGTAGTCGAACTGCGCGTTGACGGGCGGTGGGACGTAGGCGCCCGCGGCGGGAGCGAGAGCCAGGGCAGCCGCCAGAGCACACGCCGACGCCACTCCCAAGGCTGATCTCAAGCCACGCCGATCCATACGCCTAGCCTGACCGTAGCGCGAACTCGAGCCCGGCCACACGAACGTGCTCGCCGGTCGGCAAGGTCACCCAGACCGAGCCATCGCGCTCGAGGCGCTCGCGTGGCTCCATCAGCGCCACGCCGTGGAACTTGCCGTCCTCATCGAAGAGCAAGACATGGTCCTCGGGTGTCGTCTCGCGACGGCTCGAATCGGCGCTGCCCCTGGTCGCGTAGACGACGTCGCTGGAGGCGTCGTAGGTGACGACATTGAAGTTGTGGGGGCCGACCCGGAGTCCCATGGCCGCTGGCAGGGTAGACGAGCTCAGCCGGCGCGAAGCTTGCCGAGGGCGTCCTTGAGGATTCGCGAGACCTGCATCTGCGAGACGCCGATCTTCTCGGCGATGTCGCTCTGGGTGAGATCGAGGGCGAAGCGCTGGTAGACGACCTCGCGCTCACGATCGGAGAGCGCCTCCAGGCGCTCCTCAAGCATCACCCCGTACTCGGTCTGCTCGAGCATCTCGTCGGTCTCTCCGACCTGCTCGCCCAGCAGGATCGCGCCTTCTCCGGGGTCGGCGCCCGGTGCCGGCGCGTCGAGCGAGCGCACCCGGGCCGCCTCGGAGGCGGCCAGCGCCTCGAGCACCTGCTCCTCGTCCATGTCGACACGTTCGGCGATCTCCTCGGTGTCGGGCATCCGGCCCTCCTCGCCGGCCAGCTCCTCGATCGCGATCCGGATCTTCGGGATCGCCTCCTTGAGCTCACGTGGGATCCGAAGCGACCACTGCTTGTCGCGAAAATGACGGCGCAGCTCGCCGAGGATCGTCGGCGAGGCGTAGGCCTCGAATGGCGCGCCCTTGAGGCTGTCGAATCCGTCGAGCGCTTTCAGCAACCCGAGCCGCGCCACCTGCTGAAGATCCTCGAGCTGCTCGCCGCGGTTTCGATAGCGGGAGGCGAGCCGCTGGGCGAGCGGCAGGAAGCGGACGGCGAGCTCTTCCCGCAGATCGACGTCGCGGGTTCGAGAGAAGCGCTCGAGCAGGTCTTCGTTTGACTCGAGCCCAACCTCGGGGTCGGGCGCATGCGGCTGATCGGGCACCTCGCTCAAAACGCTCAGCTTCGGTCCGTGAGTGTGGCCCGCTCCGAATCCGCGATCGCGACGGCGATCTCTGGCTGGCGCTCGGTCCAGCGGTCGGCCAACGGGTTGAGAATCCCACGTAGATGCCACCAGCCGAGCCAGCGGCGCGGCCGGACCGTCCGCGCCGCGCGTCGCTCGATCCCGGCGGCGAGGGCTTCGCCCGCCTCCGCGGGGGAGATCTTCTTGCGGAGCAGACGTGGCGTGCTTTCGAGCATCCGGTCGGCGACCGGGTCAGCGAGCGCGTCGGCAACCATCGCGGTGTCGACAAAGCCGAAGTAGCCAACCCCTGCGCTGACCCCATGCGGCGCTAACTCGCTCCGCAGGGCCCGCCCATACTGCTCGACGGCGGCCTTGCTCATCGCGTAGCTCGCCTGCAGCGTCCCGTTCATGAACGCATAGATCGAGGCGATCAGCAGCAGGTGCCCGCGTTGCTCGAGCACGTGCGGCAGGCAGTGGCGGACCGTGTTGACGACTCCATGCAGATCGACAGCGATGACACGGTCGAAGGTCGCATCGTCGATCGTCCGGCAGGTCTCGATCGACTGGGCGATGCCGGCGTTCGCGACCGCCACGTCGAGGCGCTCGAAACGCTGCACCGTCGCCTCGACGGCCAATTTGACCGAGCCGGGATCGGTGACGTCGCATTCGAGCCCGAGCGAGCGCTCGCCGAGCGTCGCCGCGGCAGCCTCGGTCGCACTCCGGTCGAGGTCGAGCAGCGCGACCGAGGCGCCGCGCGCGTAGAGGGCGCGGCCGGTCTCGAGGCCGATGCCACGGGCGCCGCCGGTGATCAAAGCAACGCGGCCGCTCAGGTTCAGCGGTTCCATATGAAGCTCCGATTCAAGCGAGCACGGCCTTGCGGGGGTAGATCACCTCGGGATCGGTGAGCACGTTGACCAGTGCCGGCCCGTTGGCGGCGAAGGCTCGCTCCAAGGCCGGCCGCAGCTGATCCGGGGAGCGGACCAGCTCGGTGTGACAGCCGAGTGCGCCGGCGATCTGCTCGTAAGGCGTTTCCGGCCGCAGCTCGGCGGCGACCGAGTAGCCGTAGAGGAACTCCATCGGGTGCTTCTCCAGGGCCCAGATGCCGTTGTTGCCGATGATCCCGACGACCGGCAGGCCGTGGCGGGCCATCGTGTCGAACTCCATACCACTGAAGCCGAAGGCGCCGTCGCCGAGCAGGAGGCAGATCTGGCGGCCGGGCTTCGCGCAGGCGGCGCCGATCGCCTGCCCGGGGCCGGCACCGAGGCAGCCGAAGGGGCCCGGATCCATCCAACAACCGGGCTCATAGGTTTCGATCATCTTGCCCGCGTAGGAGACGAAGTCACCGCCGTCGCCGATCACGATCGCGTCACGCTCAAGCACCTGCGCGAGCTCGCCATAGAGCCGCATCGGGTGAAGCGGCGCGCGCTCGTCGGCGAGCTCTTCGGCCTCCGCGGCCCGCTTCTCCTCCTCGGAGGCGCGAACGGTCGCGACCCAATCGGTGGTCCGCTCCGAGCCGCCGCCGGCCGAGGATGCCGCGTCGCGGAGCGCCGTCAGGGTCGGCGCGATGTCGCCGACCAGGTCGAACTCGGCGACACGGTTACGCTCGAGTCGGTTCGGCTCGACATCGACGCGAATCAGCTTCGCGTCCTCGCCGATCGAGCCTCCGAAGCCGAGCCGGAAGTCGAGCGGCACGCCGATCAGGACGACGACATCGGCGCCCTTGAGCCCGGTCCCACGGGCCCGGCTGAAGTAGAGCTTGTGATCGGCGGGCAGACAGCCACGGCCCATCCCGTTCAGGAAGGTGGGGATGCCGAGCTGCTCGGCGAGCGCCTGCAGCTGCTCCTCGCCGTGGCCCCAGTAAAGGCCGGTGCCGGCCATGATCGCCGGACGCTCGGCGGCCGCCAGCGCCGCTGCGGCGGCCTCGATGCCCTCGGCGACGATCGGCTTCGGGGACTCGAGCGCCGGAACCTCGGCCTCCGCCTCCATGAAGACGACGTCGAGCGGGTAGTCGAGGAAGGTGGGGCCGGTCGGCGCGGCGGCGGCGAGATCGAGCGCGCGCGCGGTCGCGGCGGGAATCTCGGTCGTCGCCTTGACGGTCTCGGCCGACTTGACCAGGGGAGCGACGAAGGGCAGGTGGTCGATCTCCTGGAGCGAGCCGGAGCCCCAGCGCATCTCCGCCGCCCGGCCACCGAGAACCACTAGAGGCGAGCCGTTGAAGCGAGCGCCGGCCAGTGCCGACATCCCATTGGTGACGCCGGGGCCCGCGGTCAGCGCCGCGACGCCCGCCTGCCTGGTCGCCTTCGCGAAGCCCTCGGCTGCGAACGCGGCCGACTGCTCGTGGCGGACGTCGATGATCTCGATGCCCTCCTCCCGGCAGCCGTCGTAAAGGCTGAACAGATGTCCGCCCGAGAGCGTGAAGAGATGGCTGACGCCCCGCGAGGCAAGCGCTCGGGCGGCAAGGCGCCCGCCGTGGCTCGCGCCGGCATTTCCGACGCCTCCCGCTTTCTCTTGCTCGTCTGCCACGCCGCGCAAACCTACACGGAGGTAGGCGCCGGTCGGCTCGCCGGATCTCGCAACGCTGCTGCCGATGTCGCTGCCGCCGCGCCGGACGCCGCCTTCGCCGCCCCAACGGAGCTGACCACGTGCAGGAGGATCGGTCGCTCGATCCCCTTCAGCGAGCGCTCGCCGCAGGCTTCGGTGACGAAATCCGGACCGAGCCGAGACCGTGTCGCCTCGGTGATCAGGACGCTGTGGCCCGTGCTCCGCGTTTCCTCCTCGACCCGGGCGGCGATATTGACGGCGTCGCCGATGACGCTGAAGTTGAGCCGCCCGCCGCCGCCTACCGAGCCGGCGAGGACCGCGCCGGTGTTGACCCCGATCCCGAGCTCGAATGGTCCTCCCTCGCCCGCCAGGTTGACCCGCCGGTCGATCTCGGCGGCAGCACGGACCGCCCGGTCGGCGTGGTCACCGAAGCGTTGCGGAGCCCCGAAGACCGCCATCAGCCCGTCTCCCTCGAACTTGTCGACGTGCCCGCCCTCGGCGGCGATGACCGGCACGACGACTTCGAAGAGCTCGTTCAACGATCGCACCACGTCGCGCGCCTCGGCGCCGGCGGCATAGCCCGAGAAGTCCTTGACGTCGCAGAACAGGATCGAGACCTCGGCCTCGAAGCCCGTCTCGGAGAAGCCGTCGCTGAGGATGTAGTCGGCGACCTCCTTATCGAGATAGGTGCCGAACGCCTCGCGGATCCGCTCCCGCTCTGACAGGCCCTTGACCATCTGGTTGAAGGAGGCGGCGAGCTCGCCGAGCTCATCGCCCGTCGTGACCGGAACGGCGACGTCGTAGTTGCCCATGGCGACCTGATCGGTGGCTCGCTGGAGATCGGCGAGGGGTCGCAGGATCGATTTCGAGAGCATGATCGTCAGCTCCAGAGAAATCGTCGTCGCGACGCCGACGGCGACGAGGACGGCGATCCCGAGGCCGGCGTTGCCGTCGCTGCCGCCGGTCAGCGCGGCAACGACGAGGCCCGTGATCACGTTGATCAGCGGCAGAGCTGCGAGCAGGCGGACGCGAATCGGAAGCGCCGATCCCTGCATCTCCAAGCGCGGGCTGACCTCCTGGTTGATGTCGACGAGGACCGGACGCATCCCCGCCTCGACGACCAGGTAATGAAGGATGCCGCCGTAGCCGACGGCGACCAGCGAGGTCGCCAGCAGCGGCAAGAGCGCCAGCCAGTCGAGGTCCAGGATCAGGATCCCGGCGATGCAGGCGAGCGGGACCACCCCGAGGATCGGGATGATCGCGTCGCGACGAATCAGCTGAAGCGGCATGCCGACCGCCGCCGCCCACGCCTGGGCGGTGCTCTCGGGATCGCGGCGTCCGCCGATCCACTCCGTGATCGGGCGCAGGCGCGGCAAGGCGCGGTAGAGGGCCGCGGCGACCGCGAAGGCGGTCAGGATCAGCGAGACGGCCATCACATCGGCGATCTCGGCGGCGCTTGCGTCGTAGAAGAGGCTGATCAAGCCGACAGTCCCGGCCGTGACGAAGAAGGCCGACATCAACTCCACGCTCAGGAAGACCGATGGGTAACGTGCGCCCAGCTTCTCGTAAATCCACGTCGTGCTCAGCGCGATCATCGGTTGATTGTCTCGCAGATCGTCGTTCACAGCGAAATTCCGCGGCAGCCAGTCGCGGTGCGTAGGCTGCGCGGCGTCGACCGGCCAAAGTGGCAATGATCCACTCACGCTTTAGTCGCCTCAATCCGATGGAGATTGCAATGCGCCCCCTGGACATCCGTGACGACATCGGCTTTGCGCTCGAAGGCGGCCGGCTGCGACTAGCCGAAACCGCCGACTGGATCGCCGAGCGCTACGACTCCCGAGGCCTGCCGCGCGGGCTGCCGATCGCCGCCGCCGCGATCGCCGTCGCGGCGGGGCTTTATACGATCCAGGACTCCGGCGAGAGCCCCGGGTCACCCACCTCCTTAGCGCCGGCTGAGCCGAGCGCACCGCTGCCGGGCGCGGCCCCGGTTCCCGCCGTGAGCAGCCAATCCGATGCAACGCTCTACGAGGGCCCGGGCTTCTCGCTGGCTCTCCCAAACGGCTGGGTCGAGTCGGAGCCCGCCGCGGGCGCCGCCTTCGCCGCCGTCTCCGCCGACGGCCTCGCCGACGCGACGCTTGTGATCACCGAGGCGCCGAAGCTCAGCTTCGCCCGATTCGAGCAGCAGTCGCTGGAGCGACTCGCTCTGCTTGGCGGCAACGCCCGGGTCGTCGATCGGACCGTTGGCCCGACGCCCGAGACGACGATCGTCGAGTTGGCGGCGGGAGGCGCGGCGGGAGGTGATCCGGCGGGGCGCGCGGCGTTGGCTGATCCTCCCAGTGCCGATGCGCCCTATCGGGTCACGCTACGAGCCGCGGGCCCGTTTCGCTACTTCCTTGCAACCTCACTCGCCGCCGATGCGCCCCCGACACTCGTCGGCGACACTGAGCTACTGCGGGGGACATTTCGCCCGGACGCCCCCGTCGAAGCAAACGAGAGCCGATGACCACCCTGCGAAAACCCCGCCTGCTCCTACTCGCGCTGATCTCGATCATCGTCCCGCTGCAAGCGGGCGCGCTCGAAGGGGGTGGCCGCGACGACTCCGCCCAGGTCACGATCAGCGCCCCGCTGTCGGTCTCAGCCTCGCTCGGCGAATGCGGATCCCTGGCAGGTGGCGCGAGCTGCCAGGTGACGATCGGCTGGAGCGGCGTCGCCGGAGCCGACTACTACACGGCGGCGGTCACCTCTCCCGACGGCGCCTCGATGCCGCTCGGCACCGTCGGCAGCGGCGAGAGCGGCGGCTCGGCGACCGTCTGGATCCCGTATTTGGGCAATGGCTCCTACTCGATCTCGGTCAGCGCCTGGGGCTACGACTCCGAAGGCAAGCCCGAGAAGGTCGGCAAAGGCAAGAGCGGCGGCAGGAAGCCGGGCAAGGCCGCGGCCAAGCAGGCCGAAGCGGTCGCCGACGCAACGGCCGGCGAGCCGAAGCCAGGTAAGAAGAGCGGCGGTAAGCAGAGCGGTGGCAAGAGCGGTGGTAGCGGCAGCGGCCAGAGCCCAGTGAAGCCCGGCGGTCCCTCCGAGAGCGACCCGAAGCCCGCTCCCGACGTCGTAGTCGAGACCGAGCCGGGCGGACAGCAGGGGCCACCCGAGCCCACTCCCCAGCCCGAGCCCGAGGCACCTGCGCCGCCCGCCCCCCCGCCCCCGACGCCACCGGACCCCGCGCCGCCCGAGCCCGCGCCGGAGCCGCCCCCCGAGCCTGCCCCAGACGATCTCTAGACTCGGCCCGGTGAGCCCGGCAGCCGCCATTACCTCGAGCATCGATCGCCTCTCCGAGGCGGCGCGCGAGTTCGTCGAGCGCGGCCCGCACGACCTTTGGATCGGCGGCGAGTGGACCACGCCGACCGACGCGTCAAGCTTCGCGACGCTCGACCCCGCCACCGGCGACGTGATCTGCGAGGTCTTTCAGGCCGGCTCCGCCGATGTCGATCAGGCGGTCACCGCGGCGCGCGATGCCTTCACGGGCGGCTGGCGCGATCTCGCTGCCGCGAAGCGCGCTGGGTTGATCTACGCCTTCGCCGAAGCGCTGAAGGCGAACTTCGCCGAGCTTGCCGAGCTTGAGTCGCTCGACAACGGCAAGCCGCTCGCCTTCGCCCAGGGCGACGTCGGCGCCGCGGTCAACCACCTCCGCTATTACGCGGGCTGGCCAACCAAGATCGAGGGTCGGACGATCCCCGTCTCCGTGCCCGACACCCTTTGCTACACGCGGCGCGAGCCGATCGGCGTCTGCGCCCAGATCGTCCCCTGGAACTACCCCCTCTTGATGGCCGCCTGGAAGCTCGCCCCGGCGCTCGCTGCGGGCTGCACGATCGTCCTCAAGCCGGCCGAGCAGACGCCGCTGACGGCGCTGCGGGTTGCCGAGATCGCCAAGCAGGCGGGCATCCCCGACGGCGTCATCAACGTGCTCAGCGGCGACGGCGCGACCGGGGCGGCCTTGGTCGAGCATCCGGGCGTCGACAAGGTGGCCTTCACCGGCTCGACCGCAGTCGGCCGCGAGATCGGCCGCAAATGCGGCGAGGCGCTGAAGCGGGTCACCCTTGAGCTGGGCGGCAAGAGCCCGAACGTGATCCTCCCCGACGCCGACCTCGGCAAGGCGATCAAGGGCTCCTACCGGGCGATCTACTCGAACTCGGGCCAGGCCTGCAACGCCGGCTCGCGGCTGTTCGTCCACCGCGACGCCTACGACGAAGTCGTCGAGGGACTGGTCGATGTGGCCGCCAAGGCGAAGCTCGGGCTCGGCCTGGAGCCTGGCACCGAGCTCGGCCCGCTGGTCAGCGAGGAGCAGCTCGAGCGGGTCATGTCCTACATCGACTCCGGTCGCTCCGATGGCGCCGAGGTGGCGACCGGAGGCGAGCCCGTCGAGGTCAACGGCGGCGGCTGGTTCGTCGCGCCGACCCTGCTCACCGGCGTCGAAGATGGGATGAAGGTCGCCCGCGAGGAGATCTTCGGCCCGGTCCTGGTCGCGCTGCCCTACGACGATCTGGAGGAGGTCGCCGCCCGCGCCAACGACACCGACTACGGCCTCGCCGCAGGAGTCTGGACCCGCGATATCTCCAGCGCCCACAAGCTCGCGGCGCTGCTCGAGGCGGGATCGGTCTACATCAACTCCTGGGGCCTCGGCGACCCCGCGGCCCCCTTCGGCGGCTTCAAGGCTTCGGGGATCGGCCGCGAGATGGGCGCCGAGAACCTCGACGCCTACCTCGAGACGAAGACCGTCTGGACCAAGCTCTAGG
>Ga0136633_1002264_pt1 | contig 13414 bp, 7 predicted proteins | sample AntDrymeUQ832206_2_FD_105494 | JGI IMG/M metagenome (GOLD analysis project Ga0136633, IMG submission 105494) | Polar desert sand microbial communities from Dry Valleys, Antarctica - metaG UQ83 (22.06) | ecosystem: Environmental > Terrestrial > Soil > Desert | place: Antarctica: Dry Valley... | reverse complement strand
TGCTGGACGAAGGCAACATGGTCAGCCTGTCCGACGGCGGCGCGCATCTCACGTTCTTCTGCGACGCCGGCTTCGGCATGCACTTCCTCGGCCATTGGGTCCGGGATCTGCAGATCTTCGACCTTCCGACCGCGGTCCGGAAGCTGACCAGCGACGTTGCCGACATCTATGGCCTGATCGATCGGGGTCGTGTCGTCGAAGGGGCGTTCGCCGACCTCATCCTGTTCGACCCCGAAACAATCGGCATCTCGAAGACGCGGCGGGTCAACGACCTCCCTGGTGGCGCAGCACGCCTGCTGCGATCGGCCAATGGCCTGGAGAGCGTGTGGGTCAATGGGGTCAGGATATTTCACGACGGAGAATACGAAAGCGTCCAGCCGCCCGGTCAGGTGCTGACGCGATTCAAGAAGGGAAGCCCCGAGGTCGGAATGCGCGCGCATTGACGAGGCCTTCGTTTTGCAAGACGAGTCACGACAAGAATGGAGGAGACAATGATTCGATACAAAGGCGCGTTTGCTCGCGCGCTCGGGGCTGCCGTCCTGCTCGGCACGATGGATGCTCGGGGCCCAGGAGTCGATCAAGATCGGCTCCATCCGAATCGATGAACAGCTTTCTGAATCTCATCGGCGGCGAATGGGTGCCCGGCACGAGCACCACGCCGGACATCAATCCGTCGGACCTCGACGACGTCATCGGCGAGCATGCGAACGCATCGCGTGAGCAGGTCGCCGACGCGATCGCTGCGGCCCGACGAGCCTTCCCGTCGTGGTCGCGCAGCACCACCCAGGTCCGCGCCGATCTCCTGAGCCGGATCGCGAACGAGTTGTTTGCGCGCAAGGACGAGTTCGGGGAGCTCCTCGCGCGCGAGGAGGGCAAGACCCGCGCCGAGGCGATCGGAGAGGTCGCACGGGCTGCGAATATCTTCCGCTACTTCGCCGGCGAGGCGGTGCGCATCGAAGGCGAGCGGATGGCTTCGGTCCGCCCGGGAGTGAGCGTGGAGATCACGCGCGAAGCGGTCGGTGTCGTCGGTGTCATCACGCCGTGGAACTTCCCGATCGCGATCCCCGCCTGGAAGATCGCCCCGGCACTGGCGTTCGGCAACACGGTCGTCTTCAAGCCGGCCGAGCTGACACCGGCGATCGCCTGCGCACTCGGCGAAATCATCGCCCGCGCCGACCTTCCGGTGGGCGTCTTCAACCTCGTGATGGGCCCGGGCGCGCAGGTCGGACAGGCGCTGATCGATGGCGTCGATGCAGTCACCTTCACCGGCTCGGTCAAGGTCGGCCGCGATGTGGTCCGACGTGCCGCCGAACGAATGATCCGCGTGCAGGCCGAGATGGGTGGAAAGAACCCGCTCGTTGTCCTCGACGATGCCGACCTGAAGGTCGCGGTCGATTGCGCGGTCGACGGCGCATTCATCCAGACCGGACAGCGGTGTACCGCCTCGAGCCGGCTGATCGTCACCGACGGCATTCATGACCGCTTCGTCGAAGCCGTCGTCGCGCGATGCAGATCGCTGGTCATCGACAACGCGCTGAAGACCGGCACGCAGGTCGGTCCGGTCGTCGACGAGCGGCAGTTGGAGAAGAACCTCGGCTACATCGAGATCGGTGCTTCGGAAGGTGCGACTGCAGCGACGAAAGGCGAGCGGCTCGAGCGGAAGACGCGCGGCTACTACCTGTCGCCGACGCTGTTCACCGACACGAACAACGCGATGCGGATCAATCGCGAAGAGATCTTCGGCCCCGTCGCGACCGTGATCCGCACGCGCGACTACGACGAGGCGCTGGCGATCGCGAACGACACCGAGTTCGGCTTGTCGGCCGGCATCTGCACCACGTCGCAGAAGCATGCGCGGCATTTCCAGGACAACATCGAATCGGGCCTGTCCATGCTGAACCTGCCAACCGCCGGCCTCGACTATCACGTGCCGTTCGGCGGCCGCAAGGGTTCGAGCTTCGGGCCTCGCGAACAGGGCCGCTATGCGGCCGAGTTCTACACCATCGTGAAGACGAGCTATCTGGCTGTCTGACGGGAAAAACAAACGGGAGAAACGATGGCCAACGCCACGGCGCAAACATTGAAGGTCGCGTTCATCGGGCTCGGACGGATGGGGCGAAGCATGGCGTCGAACCTCTGTCGAAAGGGCTTTGCGCTGACGGTATTCGACATCGAGCCGGCTCCGGTCGAGGCGCTTGTCGCGCTCGGCGCGGTTGCCGCCGACAGCATCGCGTCGGCGTCGCGCGACGCCGACGTGATCATCACGATGCTGCCGGATTCCCGTGTCGTCACGACCGCGATCTCCGGTGCCGACGGAGTGCTGACCACCGCGCGTACCGGTTCGATCATCATGGACATGAGTACCGTCGATCCGCAGGTGACCGATGATCTTGCGAAGGCGGCCGGCGACAGCGGCGTCTCGTTCGTCGACGCTCCGGTCGGGCGGCTCGCCAGTCACGCCGACCGCGGCGAATCGCTGTTCATGGTCGGCGCGAGCGACGCCGACTTCGCGCGGGTCCAGCCGCTGCTCGACGCGATGGGAACGACGGTCCATCACTGCGGGCCGACCGGCGCCGGAACCCGGACCAAGCTGGTCAACAACTACCTCGCGGTGGTCTCGTGCCAGCTCAACGCCGAAGCGCTGACGCTGTCGCAGCGGTTCGGGCTCTCCCTCGAGAAGACGCTCGACGTGATCTACGGAACGACTGCAACCAACGGGCAGTTGAAGATCGCGTGGCCGGCCAAGGTGCTGAACGGCGATATCGAGCCGGGCTTCACGATCGATCTCGCGCACAAGGACCTGACGCTGATCGTCGGCGCGGCGAACAGCGTTCGGGTGCCGATGCCGATCGGCGCGGCCGCACGCGAGGCGTACAGCACCGCCCGCGCGCGTGGCTATGGCGGAAAGGACTTCTCGGCGATGGTCGACGTGCTTTGCGATCTTGCCGGTGCCGACAAGGCAAGACTCGCGAAGCCTGCATGACGGGGGCCGTCGCGATGCAGTCGTACTCGATGTGGATCGATGGCTTGCCGGTCGAAGCGGAGTCCGGGCGGCGATTCGAGAGCTTCGATCCGTTCACCGGGAAGCCATGGTGCACGATTCCCGAAGGCGGTCCCGTCGACGTCGATCGCGCGGTCGCCGCGGCGCACCGCGCGTTCTCTTCGGGGCCATGGCCGGAGCTCACGGCGAGCCGACGCGGCGCGCTGCTGTGCAGGCTCGCGGCGCTGATCGAACGCGACGCGGCGCAACTCGCTGCCCTCGAAGTTCGCGACAACGGCAAGCTGCTCGCGGAGATGCGGGGGCAGCTCGACTATGTCCCGCAGTGGTTCTCTTACTTCGGCGGCCTTGCCGACAAGGTGCAAGGCGCTGTCATCCCGCTCGACAAGAAAGGGTACTTCAACTTCACACGGCACGAACCGCTCGGCGTGGTGGTCGCGATTGTTCCGTGGAATTCCCCGCTGATGCTGACCGCATGGAAGCTGGCGCCGGCGCTCGCCGCCGGATGCACCGTCGTCATCAAGCCGTCGGAATTCACGTCGGCGTCGACCCTCGCATTCGTCCGGTTGTTCGAGGAAGCGGGTTTTCCGCCCGGTGTCGTCAACGTCGTCACGGGTTTCGGCAAGGATGTCGGCTCGGCACTGATCGAGCATCCGCTGGTGCGCAAGATCGCGTTCACCGGGTCCGACGCGACTGGCCGTGCGATCAACCAGACGGCCGCGAAGCACTTCAAGCACGTCAGCCTGGAGCTCGGCGGCAAGTCGCCGAACATCGTGTTCGACGACGCCAACCTGGACGACGCGGTCAACGGCGCGGTGTCCGGCATTTTCGCCGCGACCGGCCAGACGTGCATCGCCGGGTCGCGGCTGCTGCTTCAGGACAGCATCCACGACGCATTCCTCGAGAAGCTGATCGGGCTCGCCGGTACGGCTCGAATGGGCAACCCGATGGACTTGAACACCCAAGTCGGACCGGTCACGACCCGGCAGCAGTACGACAAGGTGCTCGGCTACATCGATATCGCGAAGACCGATGGGGCCGAACTCGTCATGGGCGGTCGACCGGCGTCGAGGCCCGAATGCGGCGACGGCTGGTTCATCGAGCCGACGATCTTCGCGAACGTCGACAACAGCATGCGGATCGCGCAGGAGGAAGTGTTTGGCCCGGTGCTGTCGGTGATCCGCTTCAGCGATGAAGACGAGGCGACTGCGATCGCGAACGACTCGCTTTACGGTCTCGGGTCGGGCGTCTGGACCAGCGACATCGCCCGGGCCTTCCGCATGGCCGAGCGCATCCAGGCCGGGACCGTCTGGGTCAACACCTATCGGGCAGTGAGCTTCATGTCTCCGTTCGGCGGCTACAAGAACTCTGGCCTCGGCCGCGAGAACGGCATCGACGCGATCCACGAATATCTTCAGGTCAAGAGCGTCTGGATCAATACCGGGGCTCCGACGGCCAATCCATTCACGATGCGCTGACGCATGACCCGGCTGGAAATCCACCTCGTCGGTCAGCCGGGCCTGGACTGGCCCACGCCGAACAGCCAGGCGCAGAAAGAGAAGGTGGCGAAGGCAAGCACGGTCGAGGCCATGATGATGCGGGTCACGCGCCCGTTGTCGGCACCGTAGCGCTCGGCCAGGATGGCGACGTTGCTGGCGCTCGGCAGGGCGGCGGTCAGGGTCAGCACCATCAGCCCGAACGGCGTCACCGTCGCGCCGAGCGCGCGCGCCGCCAGGCCGGCGGCGAACACCAGGGCCGGGTGCACGATCAGCTTGATCAGCGCGACCGGCAGGTAGCGGGACACCGGCGTGCGCGAGTGGGCGTGCTGCCCGGCCCGGAACAGGACCGCGCCGATCGTGAAGAGGGCGACCGGCGTCGCCGAGTCGCCGAGCATGCGGACGATCTGCGCGATCGGCCCCGGCAGCTCCAGCCGGGCCGCCGCGAAGGCGGCGCCGATGGCGATGGCCCAGGGCAGGGGATTGGAGAGCGCGCCACGCAGCGACAGGATCGCCGCCCGGGCCGCCTGCCGCTTGCCGTCGGCGCCGGCGCGGTGCGTCTGCGACTGCGCCAGGGCCAGGCACAAGGTGCTGGTGACGATCAGGTCGACGAGGATGGCGCCGATGACCGGCCCGGCGGCGGCATCGCCGAAAAGAGCGACGAGCAGCGGCACGCCCATGAAGCCGGCGTTCGGGAAGGCGCCGACGAGCGCGCCGAAGGCGGCGTCGCGCAGGCCGACGCCGTCGCTGTCGCGGCGCCGCACCGTCACGGCGACGGTCAGGGCGACGACGAGCAGCGCGCAGAGCAGGTAGATCGTCAGCAGCGCCGGGTCGGCGAGTCGGTCGAGCGGCAGCGACGAGCCGAAGCGGAACAGCATCGACGGCAGCGCGAAGTAGAGGACGTAGGCGTTGAGGCCGGGGATCGCGCTCTCCGGCAGCGGTCCGGCGCGGGCGGCCAGCCAGCCGATCAGGACGAGGGCGAAGAACGGGATGGTGACCGCGAGGATGGCCTGCATGCGGGCGAGTATCGCAACCGCTCGCGGTCCCGCCGCGCCGCCCGGTCGCCCTCCAGGCGGCGGGCCGGCTGCAGCCGGTCGCTTAAGCTAGCGGCCCTTCGACAGTACATGGGGAGTTTCGATGGCAGATCCGCGACCGGGCCGCGTGAGAGGTTTGTTCCGCGGCCTCTGGCGTGTCGTCGATGTCGGCCGGCGGGTCGTCCTCAACCTGATCTTCCTGCTGATCCTCGCCATCGTCGTCCTCGGCTTGATCCGCAGCGGTCCGCCGCCACTCGCCGACAAGACCGTGCTGGTCCTCAACCTCAGCGGCTCGGTCACCGAGCAGCGGGCCGGCAGCCTGCGCGCCACCGCGCTCGACCAGGTGCGAGGCGAGGTGCCGCAGAAGGTGCAGTTGCGCGATGTCGTGGCGGTGCTCGACGCCGCCGCGGCCGATGCCCGGATCTCGAGCCTGCTGCTCGCCCTCGACGAACTCGATGGCACGGGCTTCGCCACTTTGCGCGAGATCGCCGCCGCGGTCGCCCGCTTCAAGGCGAGCGGCAAGAAGGTCGTCGCCTGGGGCTCGAGCTACGACCAGCGCCAGTACTACATCGCCGCCCACGCCGACGAGGTGCTGCTGCATCCCGACGGCGCCGTCGAGATCACCGGCTTCGGCAGCGTCCGCAACTACTACAAGGAGGCGCTCGACAAGCTCGGCGTCACCGTCAACCTGATCCGGGTCGGAACGTACAAGAGCGCGGCCGAGCCCTTCGTCGCCACGGCGCCGTCGCCGGCTGCGGTCGAGGCCGACCTGGCGCTCTACGGTTCGCTGTGGAAGACCTACACCGACGCCGTCGAGCGCCAGCGCAAGCTCGCGCCCGGGTCGATCGGGCGGGCCATCGACGAGCTGCCGGCCCGCCTGGCCGCGGTCGGCGGCGACATGGCCCGGCTGGCCCTCGCCGAAAAGGCGGTCGATGCCCTGAAGACGCGCGACGAGCTGCGCGCGCTGATGACGGCGCGCGGCGCCTTCGACGAGAGCGAGAAGACCTTTCGGCAGGTCTCGTTCGACGACTACCTGGGCCGCATCCGGACGCCGCTGACCGGCGACGCGATCGGCGTCGTCGTTGCCGAAGGCGAGATCGTCGACGGCGCGGCGCCGGCCGGGACGATCGGCGGCCTGTCGACCGCCAACCTGATCCGAAGGGCGCGCGACAACAAGGAGGTCAAGGCCGTCATCCTGCGCGTCAATTCGCCGGGCGGCAGCTCGTTCGGCTCGGAACTGGTCCGACGCGAACTCGCCCTGACGCGGGCCGCTGGCAAGCCGGTCGTCGTCTCGATGGGCGATGTCGCCGCGTCGGGCGGCTACTGGATCTCGACCGCCTCCGACGAGATCGTCGCCGACGCCGCCACCATCACCGGCTCGATCGGCGTCTTCGCCCTCCTGCCCAAGGTCGACCGGACGCTCGACAAGGTCGGCGTCCACCCGGCGGGCATCGCCACCACCTGGCTGCGCAATGCCGCCGACCCGCGCCTGCCGCTCGACCCGCGGCTGGCCGCGGTGATCCAGAGCACCGTCGATCACACCTACGAGGAGTTCACCCGCAAGGTGGCGACGGCGCGCAAGACGACGCCGGAGAAGATCGACGCCGTTGCTCAGGGCCGGGTCTGGTCCGGCGTCCAGGCCAAGGAGCGCGGCCTGGTCGACACCGTCGGCCTGTTTGCCGATGCGGTCCGCTCGGCGGCGAGCCGCGCCCGGCTCGGCGACTCGCCGCGGCTGCTCTACATCGAGCGCGACCCGGGGCCGTTCGCGCGGCTGCTGTCGCTGCTGAACGCCCGCGTCGCCGCAACGGTCGAGGCGGCGGTCGAGGGCGCGGTCGAGGCTGCATTGCCGGGCGCCGGCCTCGTGCCGACGGCGGCGCGGCAGGCGCAGCGCGAACTGGGCTGGATCGGCGACCTCGCCCGCGGCGGCCGGCCGTTCGCCGCCATCGTCCACTGTCTCTGCGGTCCGTCGTTCTGAGTTCGCCGTCCCCGGTGGCCGCCGTGCCGCTCAATACCGCCCAGATGGCGGCGGTCCACCACGTCGGCGGACCCTGCCTGGTCCTGGCCGGCGCCGGCTCGGGCAAGACGCGGGTCATCGTCCACAAGATCGCGCGGCTGCTCGAGGCCGGCTACGCGCCGGACCAGATTGCGGCCATCACCTTCACCAACAAGGCGGCGGCGGAAATGCGCGAGCGGGCCGGCGCCCTGGTCGGCGGGCGCCTCGCCCGCAAGCTCGTCGTCAGCACCTTCCACGCGCTCGGCGTGCGAATCCTGCGCGCCGACGGCGAGCAGGTCGGCCTCAAGCCGACCTTCAGCATCCTCGACAGCAGCGACGTCCTCGGTCTGCTCAAGGATGCGGGCGGCACCACCGACCTGGCGCTGGCCAAGCGCTGGCAGTGGGCGATCAGCGACTGGAAGAGCCGCGGCGTCGATCCCGATGGCGCGGCGGCCGAGGCCGGCGCCACCGGTGCCGATGCCCTGGTCGCCGCCCGCGTCATGCAGCGCTACCAGGAGCGGCTGGCCGCCTACCAGGCGGTCGATTTCGACGATCTGATCGCCCTCCCGGTCGCTCTGCTCGGTCGCGAGGCGGGCGTTCGCGAGGCCTGGCGCCAGCGCCTGCGCTACCTGCTGGTCGACGAGTACCAGGACACCAACGGGCAGCAGTACGAACTGCTGAAGCTGCTCGCCGGCGAGCCGGGCCTCTTCACCGCGGTGGGCGACGACGACCAGAGCATCTACGGCTGGCGTGGCGCGACGATCGACAACCTGAAGCGGCTGCCGGCGGACTACCCGACGCTCAAGGTGATCGCCCTCGAACAGAACTACCGCTCGACGGCGCACATTCTGCGCGCCGCCAATGCGGTGATCGGGCACAACCCCAAGCTGTTCGAGAAGAAGCTGTGGAGCGACCTCGGCGACGGCGAGCCGCTGCTGCGACTGGAGTGCGACGGCGAGGCGCACGAGGCCGAGCGCGCGGTCGCCCGCATCGAGAGCCTGCGCTCGGGGGCGGGCGCGGCCTGGCGCGACATCGCGATCCTCTACCGGGCCAACCATCAGGCGCGGGTCTTCGAGCAGGCGCTGCGCAAGGCCAACATGCCCTACAAGGTCTCGGGCGGCCAGAGCTACTTCGACCGCGCCGAGATCCGCGACCTGTGCGCCTGGCTGCGCCTCATCGTCAACCCGGACGACGATCCGGCCTTCCTGCGCGCGGTGACGAGCCCGAAGCGCGGCATCGGCCACCAGACGCTTGCCGGTCTCGGCGAGTTCGCCGGCCGCTGGAAGACCAGCCTGTTCGAGGCCCTGTTCGCCGGCTCGCTGGGCGCGGCGCTGCCGCAGCGCTCGATCGGCTCGCTGCACGAGTTCGGTCGCTTCGTGAACTCGCTGGCCGACCGCGCCCGCGATACACGCGGCGCCGAAGCGGCCAGGCCGATGCTGCTCGACTGGCTGAAGGACATCGGCTACGAGCAGCACCTGCACGACGCCGACGATTCGCCGGCGCTCGCCGCCTCGCGCTGGACCAACGTGCTCGACTTCGTCGACTGGATCGCTCGTCGCTGCGGCGGCACCGGCGCCGAGGCGACCGGCGACGAGGTCGAGGCGGTCAGCGTCCTCGAGGTGGCGCAGACGATCTCGGTCATCGTCAGCCTCGCCGAGCGCGGCGACGAGCGCGACGTGGTGACGCTGTCGACGCTGCACGCCGCCAAGGGCCTCGAGTGGGAGCACGTGATCCTGGCCAGTCTCAACGAGGGCCTGCTGCCCTTCGGAAGCGACGACGACGAGGGCCGCGCCGCCCGGCTCGAGGAGGAGCGGCGGCTGATGTACGTCGGGATCACCCGGGCCCGCCGGACGCTCGCCCTGAGCACGCTGGCGCGGCGCAAGCGCGGCCGCGACACGGTGGCGGCGCTGCCGAGCCGCTTCATCGCCGAGATGAAGCTCGACGAGGCGCGCGCCGTCGTCGATCCGCGCGAGCGGTTGCGGGCGCTGCGCACGGCGGCGGCCGGCCGGGTCGAGGCGGCGCGGTCGGCGGCGGCGCCGGAGCGCGAGGCCGGCTGAGCCGGCGTGGGCGGGTCCCCGCTCCTGCCTTGGCGGGGGCGTCCGGATTCAAGCGCTCGTCACGCTCGTCACGCTCGTCACAATGGCGACCCCGTCAGCCACCGCTTCCGTCCGCTCCGGACTGCCGATGACCCCTCGTTCGCTCGTGCTCTTCCTCGCCGGCCTGCCTGCCGTGCTGGCGATCCCGGTGGCGGTCCACGCCCAGGCGACGACATCGCCCACCGAGGCGGCGGAGCCTCTGGCGCGGGCGGCCCTCGAGACCTGCGCGGCGCTGCGCGTCGACGCCGAGCGCCTGAGCTGCTACGACCGGGCGATGGCCCCGTCGTCGCGGGCTGCGCCGGCCGCCGGAGCAGCCGCCGAGGCGAGCCCGCAGCCCACTTCCGGCGCGGCCACCAACGTCGCTCGGCGTTCGGCCCCGGTCGACGATTCCGGCGCCTATCTCGACGAGTTCTGGGAGCTGAGCCCCGAACGCAAACGCGGCGCCTTCAACTTCACCGGCTACCGGCCGAACTTCTTCTTCCCGCTGCACGTCTCGAATCACGTCAACCGCCAGCCCCGCTCGCCGGCGCCCGGCCACGACGGCCAGCTCGCGGCCTACCGCGGCGTCGAGGCCAAGCTGCAGTTGTCGGTGCGGACTAAGCTGCTCGAGGACGTTGCCCTGCCGGGCGCCGATCTGTGGTTCGCCTACACCCAGCAGTCGCTCTGGCAGCTCTACAGCGGCGATATCTCGCGGCCGTTTCGGGCCACCGACCACGAGCCCGAGCTGATCTTTGTGGTGCCGACGCGGTTGGCGATGCCGCTCGGCTGGCGATGGCAGATGGCGGGGATCGGCCTGGCCCACCAGTCGAACGGCCAGGAGCTGCCTTTTTCGCGCAGCTGGAACCGCGTCTACGCGATGGCCGGCTTCGAGAACGGCCAGTTCGCCCTGACCGCGCGCTACAACCAGCGCATCCACGAGAGCGACGACAACGACGACAACCCCGACCTCGCCCGCTACCGGGGGCGCACCGAACTGCTCGGCCTCTGGACGCCCGGCCACATGACGGCCAGCCTGCTGTGGAAGACCAACCTCGACCTGCGGCGCGGCTCGCTGCAGTTCGACTGGACGCTGCCCGTCAACCGCCAGGACCCGAAAGGCCTGCGCTGGTACGCGCAGGTCTTCACCGGCTATGGCGAGACCCTGATCGACTACAACTTCCGCCAGACTTCGGTCGGCGCCGGGGTGACCCTGTTCGGCTGGTAGCCGGGTCGCCGGGGGCGCCTAGACCGACAGGTGGTCCGGCTGGGTGGTGTCCTCGGCGTCCCCTTCGGACCCCGAAGGCATCGCCCCCGGCACGTTGCCCGCCAGCCGCAACGGCCCGGCCCGCCAGTCGGCCATCAGGGCGTCCCACTTCGGGCGAGCCGCCTCGAGATGGCGGGCCTTGACGTGGCCGTAGCCGCGGATCATCTCGGGAATGCGGGCGATCTCCAGGGCCAGCGACAGGTTGGCCGGGCCGAGCGATCGGGTCACCTCGTCGATGCATTCGCGGTACTCGCGGACGAGGGCGCGCTCGGTGCGCCGCTCCTCGGTTCGGCCGAACGGATCGAGCGGGGTTCCGCGCAGGCTCTTGAACTTCGCCAGGACCCGGAACGCCTTGAGCATCCAGGGGCCGAACGGCTGCTTCTGCAACTCGCCGGCGGTGTTCTTGCGGGCCAGCATCGGCGGCGCCAGGTGGTAGTTCACCTGAAAGTCCTTGCCCATCGTGCCCTCGAACTGGGCGGCGATGCCGTCGAGGAACTTCGGATCGGCATGCAGGCGGGCGACCTCGTACTCGTCCTTGTAGGCCATCAGCTTGAAGAGGTAGCGGGCGACCGCTTCGGTGAGCCGGGTCGACGGCCGTGTCGTGTCCGGCCGGGTGGCCGTGCGCGAGAAGCCGACTTCCGCTTCCTTGCGACGGACGGCGTCGACCACCGTCTTGTACTCGGCCGCATAGGCGGCGCTCTGGTAGGCGGTGAGGAACTCGACCCGCTTGGCGATCATCTCGTCGATGTTGACCGAGCGCCGGACCAGCTCGATCACCTGGCCGGTCTTGACCAGCGCCTTGACGGCGGCGGGATCGCTGGCGGCGCGTCGTCCCCACTCGAAGGCGGCCTTGTTGTTGTCGACCTGCACGCCGTTGAGCTCGATCGCGCGCAGGAGGGCGGCGCGGCTGATCGGCACCCGGCCGCATTGCCATGCGTAGCCGAGCATCAGCGGGTTGGTATAGATCGAGTCGCCGATCAGCTGCCGGGCGAAGGCGTCGGCGTCGAGCCGGCCGACCTGGTCGGGACCGGCCGCCGCCGACACCGCCGCGTCGCACTGGCCGGCCGGGAACTGCCAGTCGGGATCGGCGACGAAGGCCGCCGTCGGCGTCGCGTGCGTGTTCAGGGCGACGAAGGTGCGGCCGACGCGCATGGCGGCCAGCGTCGTCTTGTTGGCGGCGACGATGGGGTCGCAGCCGATCACCAGATCGGCCTCGGCGGTGCCGACCTTCGTCGTCAGGATGGCGTCGGGCCGGTTGGCGATCTGGATGTGGCTCCAGGTCGCGCCGCCCTTCTGCGCCAGACCGGCCGCATCCTGGGTGACGATGCCCTTGCCCTCGAGGTGGGCCGCCATGCCGAGCAGCTGGCCGATCGTGATGACACCGGTGCCGCCGACGCCGGCGACGACGATGCCCCACGGCTTCTCGGCGAGCGGCAGCGTCGGCTCGGCGGGCGCCGGCACCGCCGACAGCTTGGGCCGTGTCGCGGTTCCCTTCTTCGCCACCTTGGGCTTGCCACCCTCGACCGTGACGAAGCTCGGACAGAAGCCCTTCAGGCAGGAATAGTCCTTGTTGCAGGTGTTCTGATTGATGCGGCGCTTGCGCCCGAACTCGGTCTCGATCGGCTCGACCGACAGGCAGTTGCTCTGCACCGAGCAATCGCCGCAGCCCTCGCAGACCAGCTCGTTGATGATGACCCGGCGGGCCGGGTCCTCCATCGTGCCGCGCTTCCTGCGCCGGCGCTTTTCGGTCGCGCAGGTCTGGTCATAGACGATGACCGTGCAGCCGGCCGTCTCGCGCAGCGACTTCTGGATGTCGTCGAGCTCGTCGCGGTGGTGCACCGTGACGCGCGGCGCGAGGCGCGACTTGACGTCGTGGTCCTCGTATTTCTCGGGCTCGTCGGTGACCACGACGATCTTCGCCGCGCCCTCGGCGTCGAGCTCGCGGGTGATCTCCGGAACCTTCATCGTGCCGTCGATCGGCTGGCCGCCGGTCATGGCGACGGCGTCGTTGAAGAGGATCTTGTAGGTGATGTTGACCTTGGCGGCGATCGCCTGGCGAATGGCGAGGAGGCCCGAGTGGAAGTAGGTGCCGTCGCCGAGGTTGGCGAAGATGTGGTTCTCGGTCGTGAACGGCGCCTGCCCGACCCAGGAGACGCCTTCGCCGCCCATCTGGCTGAAGGTGACGGTCGAGCGGTCCATCCACACCGCCATGTAGTGGCAGCCGATGCCGGCGACGGCGCGCGAGCCCTCGGGCACCTTGGTGCTGGTGTTGTGCGGGCAGCCGCTGCAGAACCACGGTCCGCGCTCGCCGGCGGCGGTGTCGACGAGGCTCATCGCCTGCAGGCTCTTTTCCTTGGCGTCGATCATCGCCACGTGCATGGCCATGCGCGCCGACACGTCGCTGTCAACGCCCAGCCGCGTCAGCCGCTTAGCGATCGCGCGGGCGATGATGGCCGGCGTCAGGTCGGCCTGGGGACGCAGCAGCCAGTGCTGGCTCGGATTGGCCTGGCTCCATTCGCCACCGGTCCGGTCGCCCGGCTGCTCGTCGAACTTG
>Ga0136633_1002263_pt1 | contig 13417 bp, 9 predicted proteins | sample AntDrymeUQ832206_2_FD_105494 | JGI IMG/M metagenome (GOLD analysis project Ga0136633, IMG submission 105494) | Polar desert sand microbial communities from Dry Valleys, Antarctica - metaG UQ83 (22.06) | ecosystem: Environmental > Terrestrial > Soil > Desert | place: Antarctica: Dry Valley... | reverse complement strand
GGCCACGCAGCGACGTCGGGTTGACGAACCCGTAGAACGACCGCACGTTGTCGCCGGCCGGCCACGCGAAGGCGGCGATGACTATCGCGAGGACGGCGCCGGCAGCGACGGTCGACCCGCGGCGCGGCAGACGGGTGAGCGCCACCGCGACAATGGGCACCAGCGCGAGCGGTAGGAAATAGGCCATGCGGACGTAGGCCAGCGGGAGATGCAGCACCCACGCGTAGGCCGCGGCGAGGGTCAGGCCCAGCGCGCCGAGCACCGGGATGAGGGCGTGGTCGCGCCGGACGCGCGCGACGCAGACGACGAGGGCGACGGCGGCAGCCGCGGTGAAGACGTAGCTCAGGTCGCGGGCGGCAAGGTCGAGCGACAGCTTGCTGACGAGGTAGTCCGAATACGGAAGCGTCCCGCCGAACGTCCTGCCGCGCTGGACGAGGTCATAGATCACCCCTGCGCAGAGCACCACCGCCGCCGCGGCGCCCACGGCCAGGGTCCCGAGGAGGGGACGCAGCCGGCCCAGCACGAAGGCCGCCGCGACGGTGATGGCCACGATCCCCAGCCCGACGAGCAGCGAGAGGCGGTGGGTCGCGGCCAGCGCCGCGATCGTCACGCCGAACCCCGCCGCAGCGGTCGCCGGGAGCCGGTCGACGAGCAGGCCGGCGCAGTAGAGGAGCAGCAGGCAAAGCACCGACAGGGCGGCCTGGCTCGGCAGCCCGTGCCAGCCGAGGATGTCGTGGTGGATGGGCAGGACGGCCCAGAGCAGCGCGGCCACCACGCCCGCGGACGCTCCCCACAGCGACCGGACGAGGACGAAGACCGCGAGGATCGACATCACCGCGAACACCCATATGCCGTGCGCCAGCACGGCCGCCGACTGCTCGGTCATGACCAGGTAGGCGCCGTAGACCGCCGGCGTCCCCGGGTCCTCGCGGAACGGCACGCCGAGCATCCAGTAGGGGTTGTCGATGAGCAGCGAGCCCTGCCGCCGGATCTCGTCGGCGTAGAGCAGGTACTTGCCCCAGTCGTTGCCCGGAACGGGCGAGCCCGAGATGACCCGGCCTCCGAGCACGAGCCCCGCCACCACGGCAGCGAGGACCCCGACCGCGACGAGCGCCTCGTCTCTGCCCGCTCTCAGCGCGGGCTCGGCCCCGCGAAGGGCTAGCCCCGCCGCCACCAGCGCCGCCGCCACGAGGCGGATCACCAGCCCGTCGAGCGGCAGCCCGACGCTCGACACGGTGATCAGGGCCAGCGACGTCGCAGCGAAGCCGAGCACGGGCACGGCCGCCAGGGCGGTGACCAGATCGCCGCGCGCGCGGGCTGGTAGGAGCGGGAGGAGCGCGAGACCTGGCGCGACGAGCAGCACCATCGCGGCCAAAAGCGGAACGTGCCCTCCGAGCGCCGCGACAAGGCTCTCGGCAGCGACGAGAAGCGCGCCGGCCAGCGCGAGTGGACGGGCTCTCAGCCCCACTGCGCCGGCGCCCCTGACATGTATCGTGGTCTGGACGATGTCTCGGCTCAGTGTCGGACTTGCGAGCGCTCTGCTCTGCCTGGCGCTGGCCGCTTCAGCCGGTGCTCAGTCGACCGGCAACGGACTATATGAGCCGTTTCCGTCGGGGGCCTCGAAGGCGCGGGCCAAGCGGTTCGTGAACGACCTGCGGCCGCAGTCGCGGGCGGTCTCGGAGGCCGAGCTCGAGCAGGGATCGTTCGCGGGCCGGACGCTCGCGCCGGCGACCGCGGGCAGCGCGAGCGACCGCGCCATCGAGGCCGCGGCCCCGGGCGGCTCGCTCGGCTGGGCGGTCGCGCTGCTCGTGCTCTCGCTCTGCGCCGCGCCGGCCCTGTGGACCGCGCGCCGGCGCGGCTGACGGGTGTCGCGCCCGCTGCGTTTGCTGATCGTGCTGGCCGTGGGCGCCGGCCTGGTGGCCGTCGCCGTCGCCCGCTTCGGCAGCGACACGCGACCATCCACACAGGCCGCGGCCGCTGCGCCGCAAGAGCCCGGGCCCGCCTTCGTCGGCCTCGCCGCCCCGGAGCTGATCGCCCTCCCCGGCCCCGAGCTCGAGCGCACCCTCGATGAGCAGCTGCGGCTCGGGATCGGGCTCGTTCGCCAGACGTTCGACTGGACCCAGATCGAGCCTGCCTTGGGCCGCTACGAGTTCGGGAGCTACGACACCCTGATGGCCGCCTTGGCCGAACGGGGCCTCGAGATGCTGCCCGTGCTCTTCAATCCTCCGCCCTTCCGCTCGAGCCGCCCCACGCGCGGAGCGCGCGAGGGGACCTATCCCCCGCGCCGCTACGCCGACATGGGGACGTTCGCGGCAGCCCTGGTGCGGCGCTACGGCCCGGACGGGAGCTTCTGGTGCGAGCGCCCGGATCTGCGCAAGACGCCGATCCGCTCCTGGCAGGTCTGGAACGAGCCCAACCTGCCGGCCTACTGGCCCGACGGACCCGATCCCGCGGCCTACGGCAGGCTGCTTGGCGCAACGGCCCGCGCGATACGCCGCGCCGATCCGCAGGCCAACGTGGTCGGCGCGGGCATCCCGCAGTCGCGGATCGGCGTGCCGTTCGATCGCTACGTCGACGACCTGTACCGAGCGAGCGGCCGGCCCGCGTTCGACGTCTTCGCCGTTCACGCCTATGCCGGAGACACCGCGGGAATGATCGCCGCCGTCACCCGGGCCCGCACGCTGATGGATCGCCAGGGGGACCACCGGCCGATCTGGGTGACGGAGATCGGCTGGGCGTCGGGCGGGCCGCCGAGCAGCTTCACGGTCGGGCCCCGGGGGCAAGCCCGGCGGGTGTTCGCGGCGATCACCGAATTGGCCGAGCGGGCCCGAGAGCTGCGGCTGCGCGGCTTCGTCTACGCGACGTGGCGCGACGGCGGCGTCTATGAGGGTGGCGCGGACTTCTGGGGCTTGCACACGGGCCTGCTGTCTATCGCCGGGGCGCCGAAGCCGGCCTACTACGCCTTCGAGCAGGCGGCCCGTCGCGTGCCCCGCCTCATGGCCGGGCGCTAGAAAGGGCGCTAGAAAGTAATGACACCTTCCTACCCGACTGTGGGACGCTGACCTCGTGACACGCCTCTTCCTGGTTCTTCTACCGATGACGATCGCCCTAGCGGCCAGCGCGCCCTCGCAGGCCGCGGCGCCTCGAGATTTCGTGGGCGTGGTCACCGACGACGCGTTTGCCGGGACCTCGAAGTACCGGGCCAAGACGCTCGCCACCCAGCGCAAGGCGGGCATCGGCCTGATCCGCCTGACGTTCGACTGGGCGGCGATCGAGCACACCAAGGGCGTCTATGACTTCAGCCTCTACGACAAGAAGATCGCCGCCGCGGCAAAAGAGAACATGAGCATCATGGCGGTGCTGTTCAACCCGCCTGCGTTCCACTCGGCCCGGCCCAAGCGCAAGGCGCTCGAGGGGATCTACTACCCCAAGAACTTCGCCGAGCTGGGCAAGTTCGGCGCCGCCGTCGCGCAGCGCTACGGTCGCAACGGCACGCTGTGGACCGATCGCCCGACCCTGCGCAAGGTCCCCCTCACGGCGTTCCAGGTCTGGAACGAGCCGAACCTTCGCCATTACTGGCCGACCGGCCCGAGCGCCAAGCGCTACGTCGCGCTGCTCAAGGCCACCGGCAGCAGGATCCGGGCCGTCGACCCCAAGGCCGAGATCGTCACCGCCGGCATGCCCGACAGCAAGATCTCCGACCCCCCCTTCTTCAAGTACCTGCGCCAGATGTACCGGGCGGGCGCACGAGGGACGTTCGACACGCTGGCCGTCAACGCCTACGCCGAGAACGTGCCGCTGATGATGCGCATCCTGACCCGCACGCGGAAGGTCATGCGCCAGAACAAGGACGGTGGCAGCCGGCTCTGGGTGACCGAGGTGGGCTGGTCTGACCGCGGACCGGGCAGCACCTACAAGGCGGGCGTCAAGGGCCAGGCGAGGAACACCGGCGGCGCGATCAAGGCGTTCGCCCGCAACCGCGCAAAGCTGAAGCTGCGCGGCTTCGTCTACTACTCGTGGCGCGACGGCAAGCCATACGCGCCGAAGTTCCAGGACTTCTGGGGGCTGCACACCGGTCTGCTCAACCGCAAGGGGCGGCCGAAGCCGGCGTTCACGGCCTTCAAGCGCGCCGCCACGAGCATCAGGTAGCGCCGCCTTCGCCGAGCGGAAGCATCCGCATGTCCTATCTGGAGCGTGTCTTTCGGGCCACGGAGGAGGAGAACTGCCGGGCCGTGCTACGGGTGCTGCCGGCCGCGCGCGGCGGCGCGCTGCTCGACCTCGGCGCCAGCACCGGCGGGTTCACGATGCGGGTGGCCGCGCGCGTCGAGGCGACACGGGTGGCCGGCGTCGAGCTGATCGGCGACCACGCGCCGGCCGCCCGGGCGCGCGGGATTGACCTGGCGCTGGCCGACATCGACGACGGCCTGCCGTTCGCCGACGGCGAGTTCGACACGGTGAACGCCAACCAGGTCATCGAGCACGTCCGGCGCACCGACCTCTTCCTGAGCGAGGTGCGCCGGGTCCTGGCTCCGGGCGGCGTGGCCTGCATCTCGACCAACAACCTGTCGAGCTGGCACAACATCGGCTCGCTCGTACTCGGCTACCAGCCAACGCCGGCCCACGTCAGCGACGAGGTGATCCTCGGCAACCCGCTCGACCCGCTGCGGGGGCAGGAGCACGAGGACCTCGGCCGGACGCACCTGCGGCTGTTCACCGGCCGGGCGCTACGGGAGCTGTGCGCGCATCACGGACTCGAGGCGACGCTGCTGCGAACGGTGGGCTATTACCCGTTCCCGCCGCTGCTCGGCCGGGTGCTCGCTCGCGTCGATCCGCTGCACGGCGCGTTCCTCGTCGGGCTGTTCCGGCGCGCGGAGTAGGCGCTCAGTGCGCGGCGCGCGCGGGACGGACCCGCAGCGCGACAGCCAGCAGCGCGGCGGCGAGAGCGACCAGGAGCGCCGCGCCAAGCGTCCACAACGTCGTTCCGCCGACATCCTCAGCTTCGGCGAGGCGGGCGCGCATCGCCGGCGTCAGCGCGCTGGGCGCTGCGGGTGAGCCGGCCGTGCCGTTGGTGCCTTTCGTGCCGTTCGCCCCGGAGCCGGCAGCCCCATCCTGCTTGCCCTTACCGTTGTCCTTCTTAGCCCCGGCCTCCGTGTCGCGACCGACGCGCGGCTGAGTGATCCCCACGCCGAACGGCGTGTTCGCCGCAGCCTGCTGGTCCTCGGTGCCCGCGCCCTCGGCGCGGCCGAGAGCGATCGGGATCGCGTACTCCTTGCCGGCCGGGCTGCCCGAGTCGTAGTTGACGCCGGGGTCGATCTGGGCGGAGGCCGGCAAGGGCAGCACCAGCGCGACGATGGCCGGCACAACCGTTGCAGCGCAACGGCGGACCGTCGCCCGTGTTCTAATGGTCGCGATGGACACCATTCGGTCCAGGGTAGGTGAAGTGATGAGGCGGCGCCGGTCGATCGGCGCGCTGGTCCTCGGGCTCTGCCTGCTCGCGGGCCTGGCGCCTGGGTCCGCAATGGCGGCGCGCTCGCAGAAGAAGGCCATCTGGGGGCCGGTGCGCGTCGACGGCGTCTCGCAGTTCCCCACCTACGAGCGCCTGGGCGTGGGGATCTTCCTGACGCGCGTGAACTGGAACTCGGTGGCGCCGACGCGCCCCGAGCGCCCGGGTGAGCCGAGCGACCCGGCCTATCAGTGGCCGGCCGAGCTCGACGACGCGATCGCCCAAGGGAAGAAGCATGGGATCCGGGTGGCCATCGCCATCAACGGCGCGCCCGAGTGGGCCAGCGGACATAGCGACCCGATCTGGGCCCCGCGCGAGGCCTCGGACTTCGCGACGTTCGCCCGCGCGGCCTCCCGGCGCTATCGGTCGGTGCGTCTGTGGCAGATCTGGCTGGAGCCCACGCAGCAGGCCAACTTCCAGCCGCTCATCCACGAGACCCGCGACCGGCCGCTGACGCGCGAGATGCGCCGCGGCCCCCACATCTACGCGCGGATGCTCGACGCCTCCTACAGCGCGCTCAAGCGGGTCAGCCGCCGCAACCTCGTCATCGGCGGCAACACCTTCACCACCGGTGACGTCTCGACCCTCAACTGGATCAAGAACCTGCGCCTGCCCAACGGCAAGCCGCCGCGGATGGACATGTACGGGCACAACCCGTTCAGCGCGCGCCGGCCCGTGTTCGGCCGACCCCCGCTCGGACACGGCTTCGCCGACTTCTCCGACCTGCGCATCCTGGCCCGCTGGATCGACCGCTACCTCGGCAAGCCGCGGGGCAAGCCCGCGATGAGGATCTACATCTCCGAGATCCTGTGGCCCACCGACCATCCCAACTTCGAGTTCAACTTCTGGGTCACGCGGGAGGTGGCGGCCAGCTGGCTGACCGACGCCCTACGCATCACCCGGCGCTGGAAGCGGATCTACACGCTCGCCTACCTCAGCCTGTACGACGATCCGCCACGACCCGACGGGCTCGAGGTCGCACGCGGTCTCCTCACGGTCGACGGGAAGAAGAAGCCCGCCTACTTCGCCTACAAGCGTGGCTGACGCGGGAGCGCCGGCAACGGCGCCTGCTCGTTCCCTCCCCGGGCCGCCGGGCCTGCGGGTGGTCGTCCTGGCGCTCATCGGCGCGGCGTGCGGGCTCAGCACGCTGGTCGGTGGCTTCTATGACCTCACGGTCTGGGGGCCGATCGCGCTGGGCGTCTTCGCGCTCACCCTCGCGCTGGTCGTCAACGGCGCGGGCCGCGCGCAGCTCGTCCCGGCGATCGCGGTGGGGGCGCTGGTGTTCCTGTGGCTGTGGAGCTGGATCTCCGCAGCCTGGGGCGAGTCGGCTGACCAGGCCTACACCTACGCGGGGCTATGGGCGCTCTACGCGGCCGCGTTCCTCGCGCTGATCCTCCTCATGCAGCGGCGCAACCAGCGCTGGGCGCCGCTCGCGTTCGCCTCCGCCGGCGTGGTGGCGGTGGGCCTGTACGTGGTCATTCAGATGGCCTCCGGCGATGGCGCGGACCTCTTCTTCGGCGGCCGCCTGCGCGATCCGCTCGGCTACGTCAACGGTCAGGCCGGCTACTTCCTGCTCGGCTTCTGGCCGTGCGTCGCTGTGGCGGAGCGGTCAGGGCGGAAGATCCTGGCCGGGGCGGGAGCGGCCGGAGCGGTCGTACTGGGCTCGCTGCTCATGCTCAGCCAGTCGCGGGGCGTGGTGCCCGCGTTGATTGTCTCGGCTGCTGTTGTGCTGGCCATCGTTCCGGGGCGCGCGCGGCGGGTCTGGGTGCTGGTGGCGGTGGGGGTCGTGCTCGCGGTCATCTCGGGCCCGCTGCTCGACGTCTACCAGGACGCTGCGGGGGCAACCAAGGCGGGAGCGGTCGAGCCGGCGGGACGGGCCATCCTTCTGGCCGCGGTACTGCTCGGCGTCGGCTGGGGGCTCCTCCAGCTGCTGTTCGAGCGAACGACGCGCGCCGCCGGATCTTCGCTGCAGAGCAAGCTCGTCCGGGCCGAGGGGCCGCTGGCGCTCGTCGTCGCCGTGCTGGCGATCGGCGGCGCCCTCGCGGCCGTGGGCAACCCCGCCGACCGGATCAGCCAGCAGTACGACGACTTCGTCAACCTCCGCGTCGACGACAGCTCGGACACGCGCTTTCTTTCCGGAGGCGGCTACCGCTACGACTACTGGCGCGTCGCCTGGCAGGAGTTCAAGGACGAGCCGCTACACGGCGTGGGCGCGGGCAACTACACCGTCGACTACTTCACGGAGCGCCGCACGAGCGAGGACATCCGCCAGCCCCACAGCCTGCCGATGCAGCTGCTGGCCGAGCTCGGCCTGCCCGGGCTGCTCGCGCTGCTGGCCTTCGTCGGGGCGGTGCTGGCTGGGCTGTGGAGAACGTCCCGGCGCGGACGAACGTCGTCCGGACGCCGAGCGCTGGCGGTGGCCGGCGGAGGGGCATTCGCCGCCTGGCTCATGCACACGAGCGTCGACTGGCTGCACATCCTTCCCGGTGTCACCGGCATCGCTCTGTGCGCGGCCGCGCCGCTGGTGGCGCCCTGGTCGCGCCGGCGCGTGAGCCACGCCTTCTCGCCCGGGCGGATCCAGGTCCTGCTGATTGCGGGCGTCGCGCTGCTGGCGGCCACCGCGCTCGTCGGCCGCATCGCGCTCGCCGACCACTACCGGATCGAGGGCCGCGGCAAGCTGACCTCCGATCCGGTCGAGGCGTTACGACTCGCCAACCGGGCGCTGGCGTTCAACAGCCAGTCGGTTCCCGCGCTCTACATCAAGAGCGCGGCCTACGCGCGCGTGAACCGCTACACCGACGCGCGGGCCGCACTGGTGCTCGCCGGAGAGCTCGAGCCAAGCAACCCGCTGCCCCCGACGTTGCTCGGTGACCTCTCTGTGCGCCGCGGAGACATCCCGGCGGCGCGAAAGGCCTACGGGCAAGCGCGGCGGCTCGATCCGCGCAGCGCGTTCCTGGAGGGCCTCGCCAAGGACCCACGCAGCGCGCTGCCCGACGCGCCTTGAGTCAGCCGCCGCGCAGCGTTACCGCCAGCCGGTAGGCCAGCGCCTCGAGCGCGAGCTCCTCGGTGGGATTGAGGGCCAGGGAGGCGCGGGTGTCGTCGACGAGCATGATCCCCTCGCGCAGCCGTTGGGCCTCGGCGCCGGCCGCGTCCTCGCGCAGCGCCTCGAGCCGGTCGGTGTGATGGACGAGCTCCTCGGCGCCGTCGGCGACGCAGGCCGCGTCGCGCAGCCACAGCCCGACAAGCTGCAGGGACTGATCGAGCGTCTGGGACTTCGCGCGGCGGTGGGCGCGCTTGGCCGCCTCTTCCCCCTCGCGCTCGGTCTTCTTGCGCTCCTTGGCCGGGAGCAGCTCCAGGTCGGCGGCGATGCGCCCGCGGACGTCGGCAGCGGCGGTGTCGCCGACCGCGCCGGCGATCGTGATGAGCGCCGACCACGGCGCGTCGGCCAGCCGGTCGGCGATCGCTCCCCGCGCCATCGCCTCGGCGCCGGCGCGCAGCAGCGGCCCGTCACCCAGCGCCAGGGACAGGGCGCGCTCGGCGTCGCCGAGCGCCAGCCGCCCACAGGCGCGCGCGGTCTCGGGGGCGACCCCGTGGCGGCCAAGGCGCTCGGCGATCGCTTCGCTGCTCGGGGCGTCGAAGCGCACGGCCTGGCAGCGGCTGGCGATCGTCGGCAGGACGTTGGCCGGGCGGCTGGTCAGCAGGACGAGGTGGGCGAACTTCGCGGGCTCCTCGAGCGTCTTGAGCATCCGGTTGGCCGCCTGGTCGTTGAGCTCGTCGGCTCGCTCGATGACGAACACGCGCCGCAACGCCTCGAACGGCGTCCGGCTGGCCGACGCGACGACCGGCTCGTCTATGTCGCCGACAAGGATGCCGGCGCTCGACGTGGGCGCGACCCAGGTGAGGTCCGGGTGGACGCCGGACTCGACCCGGCGGGCGACGTTGCCGGGGTCGGCCGCGCCCTCGGACAGCAGCGCGGAGGCGAAGGCCCGGGCCACCTCGCGCTTGCCGCTCCCGGCGGGTCCGTGGAAGAGATAGGCGTGGCTCGGGGCGCCCTGCGGCGGGACCGCCGCGCCGAGCACGGCGGCGGCGTGGGGGTGGTTCTCGGTCCCGGCGAGCACTGGCGGTCGACTGTACTTAGGCTGGATGGCGATGCTGGTGACCATCGAGGGGATCGACGGAGCGGGCAAGAGCACGCTCGCGAAGGGCCTGGCCGCGGCGCTACGGGCCGAGGGCGTCGACGTCGAGCTGCTGCGCGAGCCGGGCGGCGTCGAGCTCTCCGAGCGCGTTCGCGCGCTGGTCAAGGACCCGGCGCTGACGGTCGACCCGCGCGCTGAGGCGCTGCTGTACGCGGCCGCCCGCGCGCAGCTGGTCGCCGAGCGTGTGCGCCCGCTGCTCGACGCCGGCCGCTGGGTGCTGCTCGACCGCTTCGTCGACAGCTCGCTGGCCTATCAGGGCGCCGGGCGCGGCCTCGGCGTCGGGGCCGTGCGCGCGATCAACGACTTCGGCACGGGCGGGCTGGCCCCGGCCCGGACCTTGCTGTTGCGCATCGATCCGGCCGCTGGCCGCGCCCGCGCTGAGGGCCGGGGCGAGGCGACCGACCGCCTCGAGGCCGAGGGCGAGGAGTTCTTCGCGACGATCGCTCGCTCCTATGACGAGATGGCGGCAGCCGAGCCCGAGCGCTTCCGGGTGCTCGACGCCACGCTGGAGCCCGAGCGGCTGGTCGGCGAGGCGCTCGGGGCGCTGGCGGACCTGCGCTCGATGTAACGCTGCGACAATCGCCGGTCGTGCCGGACTTCGAGGTCGAATCCTTCGAGCACGTCTCCGCGACCCCGGGGACGGTGCTGCTGCGCGTCTCGGGCCGCTGGCGCTCGGCGCAGCGCGAGCGGCTCTCGGCGCCGATGCTGACCGTCGACGACGGTCGCAAGACCCACCGCCTCGCGCCGCTGCCCGGCCTCGACGATGCGACGCCGATGGCCGGCCCCGATGCTCCGGTGTGGCGGGCGGCCTACTCGGCGCCGGCCGAGCTGGTCACGGGCGGGCGCCCGGCCTTCGCCCTCGACGCGGGCGGCGGCCTGACCGACCTCCCCCGTCCCGCCGAGGGCCGCACGATTCGCCGCCCTGCGCCGGCGGCGCGACCGGCTGCCGACCAGCTCCAAGAGCGCCGGGTCGACCGCAAGCGCGAGGACCGCCGCGAGGCGATGCGCGCGCTCCAGAACTCGCTGGAGGACGAGCGCCGCGCGCGTGAGGAGGCCGAGCGGCGTGCGCGCGCCGAGCGGGCGGAGCGCGACGAGGTAGCGCGGGCGTTCGCTGCCGCCGAGGGACAGCTGGAGGAGGCCGCGCGGCGTGCCGAGGCTGTCCGCGCGCGCGCCGAGCAGCAGGTCGGCACGGTCCAGGCCGAGCTCGAGAGCCGGCTGGCCACCGAGCGCCGGCGGCTCGAGGCCGAGCGCAGCCGTCTCGCTGCTGGGCTCGAGTCGGCGCAGGCTCGCGAGGACGACCTGACCGAGGAGGCGCGCCGGTCTGAGGCTCGGATGGTGGAGGAGCGCCGCGGGCGCCAGGCCGCCGAGCAGCGCATCGGCGAGCTCGAGCGGGCGACCGCTGCGGCCGAGGGTTTGCGGACCGCGCGAGGCGACGCCGAACGGGCTGCTGCCGCCGCCCAGGAGCGGGTCATCGCGCTCGAGGCCGAGCTGACCCGGGCCGCGGCCGAAGCTGCGCGGGCGGCCGAGCTGGAGGCCAGCCTCACCGGGGTCGTCCGTGATCGTGACGCTGCCCTGGCGCGCGCGGATGAGACCGAGCGCCGGCTGGCCCTCGCCGAGGAGGCCGCCGGCGCTCGCGGCGCCGCCGAGCGCTCGGCGGCGCAGGCGCAGGCCGAGCTGCAGGAGCTGCGCGTCGCCCACGCCGAGGCGAGCGAGCGGTCCGAGCAGCTATCGGAGGCGTTGGGTCGCGCGGAAGCAGCGGAGGCGCGCGCTGCGACTTTGGCGGCCCGGGACGAGGAAGCGACCGCGCTGGCCACGCAGGTCGAAGCTCTGGTCGCGCGAGCGGAGGCAGCGGAAACGCGCGCCGCGACTTTGGCGGCCCGGGACGATGAGGCGACCGCGCTGGCCACGCAGGTCGAAGCGCTGGTCGCGCGAGCGGAGGCAGCGGAAGCGCGCGCCGCGACTCTGGCGGCCCGGGACGACGAGGCGACCGCGCTGGCCACGCAGGTCGAAGCGCTGGTCGCGCGCGCGCAGGAGGCGGAAGCGCGGACGGCCACGCGCGACAATGAGGCACGCGACCTCGCGGGGCGTGTGCGGGAGCTCGCCGCTCGCGCCGAGGACGCCGAGGCACGGGTTGCGGCGCTCGTTCCCCGAGACGAGGAGGCGACCGCTCTCGCGACGCACGTGGAAGAGCTGACCGTGCGAGCCGCGGATGCCGAGGCACGGGTTACGACGCTTACCGCGCGCGACGCGGAGGCCCGAGACCTCGCCGCCCAGGTACAGGAGCTGACCGCCCGCGCGGATGCGGCTTCGAGCGATGCGGAGCAGCTCAGCGCGCGGCTGCAGGAGTCGATCAGCCGCGCCGATCTCGCCGACGCCCGGGCGAGCGAGCTCGAGACGCGGGCCGCCGAGGCCCGGGATCTGGCGGCGCAACTCGCCGATGCCCGCGGGCGGGCTGAGCAGGCCGAGTCCGCCGCCGAGCAGCTTCGGACCCGCAGCGAGCAGGTCGCGCCGCTCGAGGCTCAGCTCGGCGAGGCCGAACGGCGGGCGGAGCAGGCCCAGGAGCGAGCCGAGCAGCTGGAAGCGCTCACCAGCCAGGTCCAGGAGAGCGGCTCGGAGACGGCCCGCCGCGCCGAGGCCGAGGCCGCCCGCGCCGCCGCCGCCGAGCAGCGCGCCACCGAAGCCGAGAGCCAGGCGGCCGAGGCCGCTCGCGAGGCCGAGGCCGCTCGGGCCGCCGAGAACGCGCTTCAGGAGCGCTCGGTCGCGCTGGCGCAGCGAGCCACCGAGCTCGATGCCCGCGCGGCTCAGCTCGCGTCGCAGGTCGTCGCGCTCGAGCAGCGCGCCGAGGAGGCACGCGCAAGGGCGGCCGCAGCCGAGGAGCGGGTCGGCGAGGCGACCGAGCACGCCGTCACGGCTAATGCTCGCGCGGCTCGCGTCGACGAGCTGGCCGCCACGCGCGACCGGCTGATCGGCGAGTTGGAGACGGCGCAGGCCGCAGCCGAGGCGCAGCGCACGGACGCCGCACAGAAGGATCAACGCATCAGCGGGCTCGTCGCGCGGCTCGAGGAGCTGAGCGCCAACGCGTCGGACGCCGTCCGCGAGCGCGATAGCCAGATCGAGAAGCTGCGCGCCGAGCTAGCGGACGCGTCGACTGAGGTCGCCGCCGCAGCTGACCTCCGCGCGCACCTGACCGCCGCCCAGACCCGCGCCAACCGGGCCGACGAGCTCGAGACGAAGATCGCCGAGCTGCGCCAGCAATCAGCGCGCCACACGGACGAGCGGATTTCCGCCCTCACCGCCGAGCTCGAAACCGCCGTTGGCGAGGGCGCCAGCGTCACCGCTCGCGCCGGCGCGCTCACCGAAGAGCTGACTCAGGCGCGCGAGCACGCGGCGCAGGTCGAGGCCGCGGCCTCCGACGCCGTCCGGGTGGCGATGCAGCGCGCCGAAGCCGCCGAGAACGACGCCGCCACGCTGCGCGATCAGCTCGACGCGCGGGCCGGCGAGGACGATGCCGAGCTGCTCATCCTCCGCGAGCAGCTCGCGTCGCTCGCGCGCTCCCGCGACGAGGAGATGGCGCGAGCCGAACGCTTTGAGACGGCGCTGGCCGCCGCCCACGCCGCACGCCAAGGCGAGGAACGGCAGCGGGCCGAGCAGGTCGCGGTACTCCAGGCCCGCGTGAACGAGACCGCCGAGCGCGAGGCCGATCTGGCCGAGCAGCTCG
>Ga0136633_1002262_pt1 | contig 13418 bp, 16 predicted proteins | sample AntDrymeUQ832206_2_FD_105494 | JGI IMG/M metagenome (GOLD analysis project Ga0136633, IMG submission 105494) | Polar desert sand microbial communities from Dry Valleys, Antarctica - metaG UQ83 (22.06) | ecosystem: Environmental > Terrestrial > Soil > Desert | place: Antarctica: Dry Valley... | reverse complement strand
TCGATGCCTGGAACGACCGCTGCGAACCCTTCGCGTGGACCAAAGACGCCGACACCATCCTCGCCAAGGCCGTTCACCCGAAGCGGCGCAACACACAAGACGGATCAGTTACACGCCACTAGGAACGCTTTCCGCCTCGAGATGGTTGGACCAGGTATGTGGACCTTTGGCAAGAAGCTCGACCTGCCCACGCCGGACCAGGCCCTGACCGGTCGCTCCGCGCCTCTGGCTGTTCCGGATCGGCACGCGGTCCTCGGCAATCCGTTGGTTGGCCCTTACCCCGACGGCCTCGAGGTCGCCTCCTTCGGCCTCGGCTGCTTCTGGGGCGCTGAGCGGGTCTTCTGGCAGACGCCTGGTGTTTGGTCGACGGCCGTCGGCTACCAGGGCGGCCACACCCCCAACGCCACCTACGAGGAGGCCTGCTCCGGCCGCACCGGTCACACCGAGGCCGTCCAGGTCGTCTTCGACCCCACCCTGATCTCGTACGACGCCCTGCTCAAGCGCTTCTGGGAGAGCCACGACCCGACGCAGGGCATGCGCCAGGGCAACGACGTCGGCACGCAGTACCGGTCGGCGATCTACTGCTCGAGTGACGCGCAGCTCGCCATGGCCCTCGCCTCGCGGGAGGTGTTCCAGGCCGCTCTCACCAAGGCTGGCAAGGGGACGATCAGCACCGAGATCCTGCCGGCGCCACCGTTCTACTTCGCCGAGGCCCATCACCAGCAGTACCTCGCCAAGAACCCGAACGGCTACTGCGGCCTCGGCGGCACCGGTGTCTCCTGCCCGATCGGCACGGGAATTAGGACTGCGGAATAGCCAGGCGCGCGTCAGCCGGGAGCGCCGAGCCGTCCCAGGATCGCATCGCGCACCCATGCGATGTGCGCCCGATGTTCGGCCTCGTGCTGCAGGAGATGGTGGAGGACCCACGCGGGGGTGACGTCCTGCGTCTCTCCCGGACGGAGTGTGTGGAAGTCCTCAACCGACATCGCACCGAGGTGCTCGTGGACCATGGCCCGCACGGAGGCGAGCCGGTCGAGGTGCGTGGCAAGGGTTTCCCCGCACACGACCGTCAGGGTTCCTTCGCCGTCGCGATCGTTGAACGGCACGAGGTGCTCGGGCCATGAAGCCTTCGCCGGCTGCCCGAGGATGTCCACGAGCAGCCAGTCAATCTCTATGAGGGCCACGTGGTAGAGGAGCGTGCCGATGCTGTTCGGTGCGCCGGTGGGGTCTGGGCGTTACCGCGGTAACGAGTTGTCCACAGCGCGAGGAAGAGGCGACTGCTGCCCGTGCGACCGGCACCACCTGTGGGGGTCAGCAGACGGGCCCCCTGTCAGGGCGCTCTGAGGGTGCGCTTGCTCGATGTGCTCGAGGTGACCGTGCTGCCCTTGTAGTTGCGCTGCTCCTCGGTCTCGCTCACCGGAACGAGGAGCTTTGGGGAGTAGTCCGTTACCCGAGTAACCGTGACCCGGGTGATGAGCTCAGGCATCCCTTCGACGGGAGCGTCTAGGACGGTTCTGATGCGCCAGACCTTGAGCGTGCCGTAGCCCGCTACCTGACGGGATGCCTCCGACAGAACTTGGAAGGAGAAGGTGGCGGAGTAGTCCAGGCTGCGCTTGGACGGGTGGGTGCACCGGGTGGAGGTCTTCCACGAGTCGCCCGCGGTCAGGGGGAGCTTGAGGCCCAAGACGGGTGGGCTGTAGGTGCACTTCTCAAAGGACCCGGTTTGGCTGCTGAGCCACTCGACCCGGGAGCCTGACCAGCGGTGTTCGAGCCAGTTCATGTCAGAACAGCACGCAGCCCGGCCGATCCGTTGCAGGTCACCCCGGCGCGGTTCGACGATGTAGTGGTAGTTGTTGCTCCCCCACCTGTCGTCTGTGTCACTTCGACTGAGGTTGTCGTAGGTGAAGATCTTCGCCCCGGCCACCGGGTTGGGGTACAGCGGCTCCTTGTCGGCGTTGGTGCAGAACCCGCCCGGTCCTGTGCACCGCTCGCTGGTGGCGCCCGCTCCCGAGCTAGAGCTTGGCCGCTTCGAGGCCAACCCCGGCGCGGCGGCGGCGCTCTCGCTGGCACGTGCTTGCGCCGTTGTGCCCGTGCTGGCTGCGGGAGGCGCTGCGGACGAGGTCTTCAGCGCGGTCGGCGTCAGCAGCGGTATGGCGACCGGGTCGTCGTCTCTCGTCTCCCCGGAGCATGCGCTGACCAGCAGAAGTAGGGCCGCAGCGATAGCTACCGTTGTTCGACGTGCGCTCATTCGTCTCTTGGTGTCCGGGTTCACGACACGACGCTCGCATCTGGAGGCAAGGGATTCAAGGACCTGTGGAGGGAGGGCCGCCAGGAAGTGGCGTGGCTAACCGCTGAGGAGCATCACCGCGGCCTCGCTGATACCAAGGAACGCAGCCACGTCGGCCGCCTGACGCAGGACTGGCTCACCCCAAACATGACCGAAAGTGGTCCGCAGGACCTGTAGCGTCTCGCCGCCCTCAGCCTCGCCGTGGTCGAAGATGCGTCGCCACATCCGCCCTGCCGGAGTGTCCGAGGAAAACTCTCCTCGAAACTCCTGCATCTGCTGTTCGGTCAGGTTGACCACCATGAGGGAGACGATGGCATGCGCTCTTCTGAAGGCAAAGCCGACCACGAAGAAGTGCCGCTCTCGCCCGCTTGCCCTCAGGCGGTCAACGCAACGAGGGGTGCGTTACTGCATGGGGAGCGCTGCACGGCACAACGGGCGCCCAGCACCAGCACTACCTGCATCGCGAAGACGCAGCGGGGTCCTGCGGAGTCACTTCTGCCACCACTTGTGCGGTGCCTGTGCCGGCGCGGACCCCATGCGGGAGGCCATCGACGGAAGCTCGTTCGCGAATCACCGGGCACAGGCGGCCGCAGACCGGGGACTGCCGTTTTCCGGAAGCGCAAGCCTAGGAACGGGCTGTGCGCAGTTCGTACATCCGGTCGTCAGCGCGGGCCATCAACGCCGCGGCGCCCTCGCCCTCGACAGCGGTGGCAACCCCGACGGTGACGGAGCCGTGGCCCGCGAGGTCCTTGTTCACGAGCGCCAATCTGTCCTCGGCCTCGGCCTCGGCAACTCCGGGCAGGATGCACACGAACTCATCGCCGCCGTATCTCACCACCAGGTCGTAGCTCCGCAGCCTGGCCCGCAGCGCGGCCGCCACGCGCACCAGCAACCGATCGCCTGCTTCGTGGCCACCGCTGTCGTTCACGGCTTTGAGGTGATCGACGTCGACGAACGCCACGGTGAGCTCCTGGCTCGACCGCTGAGCTCGCATGAGTTCGCGCTCGAGCTGAAGCAGTCCGGCGCCGCGGATGTAGGCACCCGTCAGGCTGTCGAGCGAGGCGTCCTCGCGGTCCCGCGCCGAGGCGCCACGATCGTCACCGGCGTGGTGCCGCTCGACGGCCCCGAGCGACCGATCCGTCTGGGCTGTCGTGCGGTCCCGCTCTGCGCTCTCCCGCTCGCCGGCCCCGGCCGAACGGTCCTGCGACGCTCGCTGGCGGTCGGACGCTGCGGCATCCCTCGCAGCCTCGGCTAGTCGGGCCGAGTTCACGCGCGCAGGTGTCGGCGGGAGCTGCGCGTCGGCATGCCGTTCACGGCGCGAGGCCTCGGCATCCCTGAGGTCGGCCGCCAGGTCCCGTCGCAGGGCAGCGTCGTCGCGACGCCCGGAGGCCAGGTCGCGGACTTCGGCGGCGTCATCTCGCCGGTCGCCCGCGTCATCACGGTCATCGGCCACATCGTCGCGATCGTCCGCCGCGGTGTCGCGGCCGTCCGCGACGCCCGCCCTGTCGGCGGGCGCCGCCTCGGGGGAGTCCATGTCGTCAAAGGTACTGACCCCGCCCCTGCCGTGCTCGCCAAGCCGTTTGACTTCGTGGAGTTCGTCGACACCGCGACCCGGCTGCTTGCCGCTCCCCCCGCTCCAGCGAAGTTGCCCGACCCTCGGGACGGACAAGCGCTCGGCGGCTGACCCTGGGAGAATGGGCGGGTGCCCGTCCCCGTCGTCGTCTCGGTATGGGTCGCGGTCGTGCTCGGGCTCGACAGCCTCGCCTCCATCACCCAGCAGCGACTGCTGGGCGCCGGCACCTGGTTGCTGCTGCTCGCCCTGCTGCGCAAGGAGTCCCGGGCCACGCGGGTGCAGGTCGGCGTGGTCGTCATCTTCGCCACCTTCATCGAATACGTCTGCTCCGGCTGGCTGGGCGTCTACGTCTACCGCCTGGACAACATCCCCGCCTTCGTCCCGCCGGGGCACGGGCTGGTCTACCTCTGCGCCCTCGCCATCGGCAGGTCGGCGTGGGCACACCGCAGTGCCTGGCTGCTGCCCACCACCCTGACCCTGTGTGGCCTGTGGGCCCTCTGGGGGCTGACCCTGAGCCCGACGCTCGACGTCCTCGGCGCGTTCTGGTTCGGCTGCCTGCTCGCCTTCGCTAAGTGGGGCAAGAGCCCGCAGCTCTACGCCGGCGCGTTCCTCATCGTGTCCTACCTCGAGATCATCGGGACGTCGCTCGGCAGCTGGACCTGGCAGCCGCACGACCCGTTCGGCGTCTGGGCGATCGGCAACCCGCCGAGCGGGATCGCTGGCGGCTATGCCTGGTTCGACGCGGCCGCACTGCTGCTCACGCCGAAGATCCTCCGCTGGTGGGACTTACGAAAGCGCGCCCAGGATGGCGGCGTGCAGCAGCCCGTTGCTGCAGACGACGCTGCCCCCGTCGGGGCGGGCCTGCCCTGACAGGTCGGTGAAGACACCACCGGCCTCCTCGACGATCACCTGCAGGGCCGCAAGATCCCACAGCGACACCTCCGGCTCGTACGACGCATCGACGGCGCCTTCTGCCACGAGCACATGCGACCAGAAGTCACCGAAGGCCCGTGTCCGCCAGGCCTGCTCGGTCAACTCGAGCACCGCGTCGAGCCGACCCCGCGCGGCCCAGCCGGACAGCGAGGAGTAGGACAGGGAAGCGTCCGACAGCGAGGCGACCGAGGAGACCCGAATCGGCTGCCCGTCGGCAAAAGCCCCGCCTCCGCGCAGGGCCCACCAGCGCCGGCCGAGGGCTGGGGCGCTGACCACGCCAACCTCAACGCGACCATCAACCAGCAGGGCGATCAAGGTCGCCCATACCGGCACGCCGCGGACGAAGTTCTTGGTCCCGTCGATCGGGTCGAGCACCCACTGGCGGGGCCCGCTTCCCGTCGTACCCCCTTCTTCTCCGAGGACGGAGTCGTCGGGGAGCTTGTCGGCGAGGACCGAGCGGATCATCGACTCGACGGCGAGGTCGGCGTCGCTGACCGGCGTCAGATCCGGTTTGGCCGACACGACCAGGTCGAGTGCGCGGAACCGCTCGAGGGTCAGGGCGTCAGCGGCGTCGGCGAGTTCGAGCGCAAGGGCGAGGTCGTCGGCGAGTGGCACGGCCTGGACCCTAACCTGGGGTGATGGACCGGGACGACGTGCTGGCGCTGCTGGCGGTGCAGCGGCCGGAGCTCACCGAGGAGACCGATCTCGACGCCATGGACTCCCTCGACGTAGTCGAGCTGGCGATGGACCTCGAGGACGCCATGGGGGTGCAACTGACTGAAGCGGACGTGCACGGAACGCTGGGTGACCTGATCTCCCTACTGGCGGCCCGGAGCTGATCTGGTAGGACGGTGGGCATGACGAATGCTGAGAACGCCTGCAAGGTCCTGACCGACAGCATCGGCAAGCCCGGTGAGCCGGGGGAGTGGTTCCTGGTGGACCAGGAGCGCATCAACGCCTTCGCCGAGGTCAGCGAGGACCGCCAGTTCATCCACGTCGACCCCGAGGCGTGCGCGACGATGTCGCCGTGGGGCGTGCCGATCGCGCACGGCTTCCTCACCCTGTCGCTGCTGACCGTGCTGATGTCGACCGTCAAAGAGGACCCGCGGGCCCTCGAGGGCATCGTGATGGGCGTCAACTACGGCTTCGACAAGGTGCGGTTCATCAACCCGGTCAAGGTCGACTCGAAGGTGCGCGGCAGCAGCGTCGTCTCCACCGTCGACCTCAGGGACCCCAACACCCTCCAAGTGACCCGAACGGTCACCGTGGAGATCGAGGGCGAGGCCAAGCCGGCCCTGATCGCCGAATGGGTCACTCGGCTGGTCTTCGCCTGACAGTGGCGCCGGCCAGGGCGCACCACTACCGTTGGGCGTGTGGCGCCGCCTCTGGTCAAGGGTCGCGCGCTGGTGCAACGCCGGCTGACCGGCATCGCCTTCCTGCTCGTGGTCACCCTGCTGGTGAGTTTGGCGATCGCGATGTACCAGAAGCGGTTCACAACCGTCGCTGACGTCGACCTCCTGACAGGCCGGGCCGGCAACCAGCTCTCGGTGCACGCAGACGTCAAGATCCGCGGCTTAGTCGTCGGCGAGGTGCGCACCATCCGGTCGGACGGCGACCACGTCACCTTGCGGCTGGCGCTCAAGCCCGAGCAGCTCGAGCACATCCCGCGCAACGTCAAGGCACGGCTGCTTCCCAAGACGCTGTTCGGTGAGAAGGAGGTCAGCCTGATCATCCCGCCGGACGCCACGGCGGAGCGGCTCGCCGACGGGGACACGATCAGCCAGGACCGGTCCACCACCGCGATCGAGACCGAGACCGCCCTCAACGACCTGCTGCCGCTGCTGCAGTCGCTTGAGCCCCAGCAGCTGTCCCTGACCCTCAACGCGCTGTCCTCGGCGCTGCGTGACCGCGGCGACAAGCTCGGCCGCAACCTCGCGGACGATGCGGCCTACTTCCGCCGCTTCAACCCGTCGCTCCCCAGGCTGGCCGAGGACATGGCCGGGCTCGCCGACCTTGCCAACAACTACGCGGACGCCGCTCCCGACCTCCTGGCCACCATCGACAACTTCGCCTTTTCGAGCCGCTCCCTGGTGCGTGACCGCGCCGACCTCGACCGCTTCCTGCGCACCACCAAGGACTTCGCGGCCAGTGCCGACCGCACCGTTCGCACCAACGAGCGCGAGCTGATCGCCCTGGCCCGTGACAGCAAGGCGCCGCTCCAGCTGTTCGCGACCTACTCCGACTTCTATCCTTGCCTGCTCAAGACCCTGGCGTTCCAGGAGACCGAGGGCGAGCGGGTGTTCGGCGGCGGCCAGCCCGGGCTGCACATCACCCTGGAGCAGACCCGCGACAAAGGCCGCTACTCGCCTGGCGAGGAGCCGAAGTACCGCGAGGACTTCAACCCGCACTGCTACGGCCTGGACCCGGCCAACCCGATCATCCCGTTCCCGGCCTACTACAACCCGGATGACGGCTACCAGGATGGCCAGCCGCCCGACGACCCCGGCACCGGTCCGGGGGCGGGGATGGCGCCGATCGTGGGCGTCCCGGTCATGACCCAGCAGGTGGTGCTGCCCAAGGGGATGACTCCGCTCGACGGCCTGCTGATCGGACCGATCGCGGGCACCGGCCTGCGCTAAAGCGCTACTGCTGGATCTTGTAGCGGACCTTGAGCTTGCCGTCGCACAGCGGGGAGACCTGCAAGGTGCCGTCGTGGGTGCCGCCGAGCTCAGCTTCGGCCTCGAACCCGGGCTCCTGATCGGTGCCCACGACCGTGTAGCCCGCCGCCTTCAGGTCCTCGAGCACCCGGTCGCGGACCGACACGATGTCCTCGCGCGTGCCGGGCAGGACTGCGTGCGCCACAGTGGTGCGGCCGACCAGGCCGACGCGCAGGACCGTGGCGCCGCTCGTCATCGGCAGGCCCAGCGGCAGGGTGGCAGGCGCGCCGGGATCCGGGCGGTCGCGGCCGTCACAAGCCACCTCGGACTGCTGGGTAGGCCGGCCACCCTCGGGCCCCGCCAGGAGGGCCCAGCCCAGGCCGAGCAGGATGGCGGCTCCAGCCACGGCCACGAGCGGCTTCCGCATCTCGCCAGGCTAGGTCCTGACACCGCTGCGCATGCTGTCTTGACATCGAGGGCCGTTGTGTCAAGAGTGTGCACGTGGCCACCACCCGCGAGGCGCTGCTTGACGCGGCCTACGACGCCGCCCTGGCCGGCGACTGGGACCACGTGCGGATGGCCGACGTCGCGCAGGCCGCGGGCGTCAGCCGGCAGACCCTCTACTACGAGTTCGGCTCCAAGGACGGGTTGGCCGAGGCAGTGGCCTTGCGCGAGGCGGCGCGTTGGATCGCTGGCGCCGAGGGCGCGGTCGTCGGGCACGAGGGGTCACCGTCGGAGGCGATCGCGGCGGGCACCCAGTGGACCCTTGAGGAGGCCGAGCGCAACCCGTTGCTCAAGGCCGTCCTGACCGACGATCTGGGGGGTCTGCTGCCCTGGCTGACCACCCGCGCCGAGGCGCTGCAGCGGATCGCGCGGGACCACTGCGCCACTCATCTGTCCTCGCACTGGCCGGCAATCCCCACCGCCCGCGTGCAGCTCGTCGCCGACACGGTTACCCGGATGCAGTTCAGCCACCTGCTGCAGCCCGGCGGCCGACCCGAGCAGGTCGCCCGTGACATCGCCGTCCTCGTAGAAGCCCTTCTGGAAGGTCAGTCATGAGCACGCACGAGCTCTACACCGCACCCGTCGAGCTGTCGACCTGGGACGTCGAGGCCGAGGGGGCGGCCCGGTTCACCTGGGAGTACGACGACAGCCGCGACGAGCTGCTCCGGCTCTATCAGAAGGGCAAGGACAAGCAGTGGGACCAGGTGCACCGGATCGACTGGAGCGCTGAGGTCGACCCGCTGGACCTGCTCGGGATGCCGCACGAGGCCATCTCGATCTACGGCACCGACGTGTGGGACAAGCACTTCGCCAATGATGACAAGGCCGCCAAGGAGCTCGGGCTGCACCTGGGGGCGTGGCAGTTCAGCCAGTTCCTGCACGGTGAGCAGGGCGCGATGATCTGCTCGGCCCGCATCGTCGAGTCGGTGCCTGACCTCGACTCAAAGTTCTACGCTGCGACCCAGACGATGGACGAGGCGCGGCACGCCGAGACCTACGCCCGCTTCCTGCAGGAGAAGGTCGGCCTGGTCTACCCGATCAACGAGCACCTCAAGTCGCTGCTCGACGACACCCTCTCCGACAGCCGCTGGGACATGCCCTACCTCGGCATGCAAGTGCTGATCGAGGGCCTGGCACTGGCCGCGTTCGGTCTGCTTCGCGACATGACGACCAAGCCGCTGCCCAAGCAGATCCTGGCCTACGTCATGCAAGACGAGGCACGGCACGTCGCCTTCGGCCGAATCGCCCTGCGCGACTACTACGCGCAGTTGTCGTCGAAGGAGCTCGCGGAGCGCGAGGAGTTCGTCGTCGAGGGCTGCTACCTGATGCGTGACCGGTTCCGGCAGCAGGAGGTCTGGGCCAACATGGGCCTCGACGTCGACGCCTGCCTCAAAGCGGTCGAGAGCTCACCGACGTACCGGATGTTCCAATCGCTGCTGTTTCAGCGGATCGTCCCGTGCGTCAAGGACATCGGGCTCTGGGGTCCTAAGGTGCAGCAGGCCTACGCCGACATGGGTGTGCTCGACATGGCCGACATCGACCTCGACGCATTGATGCGCAACGACGAGAGGATCGCGGATCTCGAGGACGCCGAGCGGCGGGAGATCGCGGGCCGCAAGGCGCAGGTGGATGAGGTCATCGCGTTAGCCGACTAGGTTCCACAACGTGGAGTGGATCGAGCACGGCGAACGATCGATCTACGAGTCGCCGTGGGTGTCCCTGCGGCTCGTCGACGTCGAGGTCCCCGGTGGGCTCCGCTTCGACCACCACGTCGTACGGCGGGCAAGGCCGGCGGCGGGCGCTGTCGTCCATCACCCCGATCGTGGCGTCCTGCTCCTGTGGCGGCACCGCTTCATCACCCGCACCTGGGGCTGGGAGATCCCGGCCGGCGGTGTCGAGGCTGACGAGTCGCTCGTCGACGCGGCGGCGCGGGAGGTGCTGGAGGAGACCGGTTGGCGGGCGGGTCCGATCCGGCACCTGTTCGGCTACCACCCGAGCAACGGGATCTCCGACCAGCGGTTCGAGATCCTGGCCGCTGATGGCGCCACCTACGAGGGGGAACCCAGCGACCCCTCGGAGTCCGAGCGGATCGAGTGGGTGCCGCTTCCCGCCGTACGCGACCTGGTGTGGTCTGGTGCGGTCACCGATGGGCTGAGCCTGACCGCGCTGAGCTGGTGGCTGCTGCACGAGGCGCCTGCCTGATGGGGTGCCGGCGGTGCATACTGCCGCGGTGACTGACGAGCCCACAGACAAGACACCACCCCCTGACGACGCACTGGAAGGGGTCTTCGACGAAGAGGCAGCCCCCAAGCCCCAGGCGGCACCGGTGCTCCCTCCCGGACTCCCCCCGCACGTCGCTGCCCTGATCGCCCAGCGGATGCCAGCCGTCGCCACGGCCCCTGAGGACGAGGACGACGAAGAGGAAGAAGAAGAGGCCTTCCCCGAGGCCAAGCTGGATATCCGCTCGATCTTCTTGGAGGAGCGGGCGAAGAAGAAGGACTGGGCCCGGCTGCCGAACATGATCTGGTTGGCCGGCCGGATGGTGTGGCGGGCAGCCCGCTGGCAGGGCGCCCTCGTGGCGGCGCTGCAGATGGTCACCGGCCTCGGGCTGGGTGCGCAGCTGGTTGCCGGCAATGAGCTGCTCACCAAGGCGCTGGCGACCCGTGAGGCCGGAGGAGACCTGCGTAGCCTGCTGCCGTCAGCCTTGGTATTCGCTGCGATCGCCTCTGTTTTGGCCTTGCTGTCGGCGTTGTCGTCGGCGCTGCAGCGGGTCACCGGGGAGCTGGTCGGAACGCATACAGCGGTCGAGATCATGTCGGCGGCCGCAGCGGCGGAGCTGACCGACTTCGAGAACCCGGAGTTCTACGACCAGCTGCAACGGGCTGTGGTGGGTGGCCAGATTCGACCCACCCAGTTGGTCTCGGGGGTCCTCAACCTGCTGTCGTCGGTGCTTGGCACGATCGGGCTCGGGCTCGCGCTGGCCAGCATCGCGCCGATCCTGGTCCCGCTCGCGCTCCTGGCCGGGGTGCCGGCCTGGATCGCGACGACCCGCAACGCCCGCGGCATGTTCCGGCTCGCGATGAGCAACACACCGGACGGCCGGGAGCGCTCGTACCTTCGGCAGCTGCTCACCGACCGCGATCCCGCGAAGGAAGTCCGTTCCTTCAACCTGGTCGGCTACCTGCGCGCTCGCCACGACGTGGTCTCCGCACGGGTGCTCGAGCGGATCAAGAAGGAGTCGTGGCGCAACTTCTTCAGAAGCATTGCCGGTACGGCGGGAACGGGCCTCGGCACAACCCTCAGCAGCGCCGCGCTGCTCGCCCTGCTGGTCTCCGGCAAGGTGGCCGTTGCCGGTGCGATCACGGCGGCGATCGCGTTGCAGCAGCTGCGCACCAGGGTGCAGATAGCGGGCAACGGGGTGGCGAACGTCTTCGAGTCCGCCCTCTATTTGGAGGACTATGCCTCCTTCGTGTCGCGTGCCAAGCCCGTCAGCGACACGCCCACAACGGTGGTCGAGCCGTTCCAGCGGCTGGTGGCCGAGCAGGCGACGTTCCGCTACCCGGGGGCCAAGCGATCGGCTCTGCGCGATATCGACGTTGAGGTGGGCGCGGGTGAGGTGGTTGCTCTGGTCGGGGAGAACGGCTCCGGCAAGACCACGCTGGCCAAGCTCCTTTGCGGGCTCTATGCACCGACCGACGGCCGGGTGCTGTGGGACGACACCGACATCCGGGAGCTCGAGTCCTCGGCGATGCGCGAGAACATCACGGTCATATTCCAGGACTTCGTCCGCTACGCCCTGCCCGCGCGCGACAACGTGGGCGTCGGCCGGCACCAGGCGATGGGCGATGACGAGCAGATCTCCCGAGCCGTCAAGCTGGCTGGCCTGGAGCGGATCTTCGAGCGCCTGCCCGACGGCTGGGACACCGTGCTGGGCCGGCAGTTCGACGGTGGCCAGGACCTGTCCGGTGGGCAGTGGCAGCGGGTCGCGTTGGCCCGCGCGTTCTACCGGGACGCATCGTTCCTGGTGCTCGACGAGCCGACGGCCGCGCTGGACGCCCGCGCCGAGCACCGGCTGTTCCAGCGGCTGAAGGAGCTTGCCGCCGGCCGCTCGGTGCTGCTCATCACCCACCGGTTCGGCAACGTGCGGATGGCCGACCGGATCTACGTCCTGCACAAGGGGCGGGTCGCCGAGCACGGCAGCCACGCCGAGCTGATGGCCCTGGACGGGCGCTACGCCGACCTGTTCAAGCTGCAGGCCGCCCACTTCCTCGGCGAGGAGACGACCGCGCTGTCTTCGGGGTAGATCGCCTGGATCCTGGCCCAGGCGATCTACTTCCAAGCCTGGTCCTGGCGCCAGCGCCAGGGACTACCAGATGGCGATGCGCTCCGCCGGGTCCAACCACAGGCCGTCGCCGGGCTGGGTGTCGAATGCCTTGTGGAAGGCGTCGACGTTGCGAACTACGTTGGCGCGGAACTCCGCCGGGCTGTGCGGGTCGGTCGTGAGGCGCTGGATCGCCTGCTCCTCGCGGTTGACGACGCGCCACGCCAGGGCCCAGCCGAAGAAGAAGCGCTGGTCGCCGGTGAGGCCGTCGATCGTCGGGGCCGGCTCGCCGTTCAGGCTCAGTGTGTAGGCGTGGTGGGCCACCGCGACGCCACCGAGGTCGCCGATGTTCTCGCCGACCGTGAGCGCTCCGTTGACCGTGTGCTTGTCGTCCAGCAGTCGCGGTGAGAAGACGTTGTACTGGTCGACCAGGGCCTTCACCTTGACGTCGAAGCGCTCACGGTCCTCCGGCGTCCACCAGTCGCGCAGCGTGCCGTCTCCGTCGTACCGGCTGCCCTGGTCGTCGAAGCCGTGGCCGATCTCGTGGCCGATGACGGCACCGATGGCGCCGTAGTTGTAGGCCGGGTCGATGGTCGCGTCGAAGAAAGGCGGCTGCAAGATCGCGGCCGGGAAGACGATCTCGTTCATCGGCGGGTTGTAGTAGGCGTTGACCGTCTGCGGCGTCATGTGCCACTCGTCGCGGTCGACCGGACCGGCCAGTTTCTCCATCTGGTAGGCGAACCCGAAGGCGTTGGCGCGCTGGATGTTGCCGATCAGGTCGCCGGGCTCCACGTCGAGGGAGGAGTAGTCGCGCCACTTGATGGGCTTGCCGATCTTGGGGGTGAAGGCTGCCAGTTTGCCGAGCGCCCGCTGCCGGGTCTCGTCGGCCATCCAGTCGAGCTCGCTGATGCGCTCGCGGTAGGCGTCGATCAGGTTGGCGACCAGCTTCTCCATCTCGGTCTCGGCCTGCTCGGAGTAGTGGCTCTCGACGTAGAGCTTGCCGACCGCCTCACCCATGACGCCCTCGACGAAGCCGACACCGCGCTTCCACCGCTCGCGCAGCTCGGGGGCGCCGGTGAGGGTGCGGCCGTAGAAGTCGAAGCTGGTCTCGACGAACTCGGTGGACAGGTAGGAGGCGAAGCC
>Ga0136633_1002261_pt1 | contig 13419 bp, 14 predicted proteins | sample AntDrymeUQ832206_2_FD_105494 | JGI IMG/M metagenome (GOLD analysis project Ga0136633, IMG submission 105494) | Polar desert sand microbial communities from Dry Valleys, Antarctica - metaG UQ83 (22.06) | ecosystem: Environmental > Terrestrial > Soil > Desert | place: Antarctica: Dry Valley... | reverse complement strand
TCGGCCACCGGGTCGTTGGTCAGCTTGCCGGTGTTGCGGTGTGAGACCCGGGTGGCAAGCTCCTGGAACGACACATAGGCCAGCGAGCGCACCAGGTCCTGGCTGTGTGAGGACACGTAGCCGCTGGCCATGTGGTCCATCCGCAGCCGTTCGAGCTGGATCGGGTCCACTGCGCGAGTGGTCAGCAGGTAGTCGCGGATCGCGATCCCGTGCCGCCCCTCTTCCGCGGTCCAGCGGTGCACCCAGTCGCCCCACGCGGCGTCGCGGCCGAACAGGATCGCGATCTCGTGGTGGTAGCTCGGCAGGTTGTCTTCGGTGAGCAGGTTCACGATCAGCGCAGACCGGGCAACGTCGGAGACCTTCGAGTCCTCAACCACCCAGGCGTCGCCGCCGAGGAGGCCGTCGAAGTTACGCCCGTCGCTCCACGGCACGTACTCGTGCGGGAACCACTCCTTGGCCACCTTGATGTGGCGGTTGAGGTTCTCCTCGACGACCGGCTCCAGCTCCAGGAGCATCTGGGTCTGTGAAATAGGTGTCGTGCTCATCGGACTCCCTCCGGCCGGACACGCTGCCCCAGCCTACCTACGCAACCGTAACTTGCGGGACCGTAGGTTACCAGTCAGCATCCAGAACGGCGAGGATCTCGACCCTGTTGCCGTTGCCATCGGCCGTGTGGAAACGACGATACCCGGGGAAGTCGCCGTCCCACGTGATCGGGAATCCGAGGCCGGCCACCATGTCCGCCGTACCGTCGATGTCCTCGACCAAGAAAGCCGGGTGCGCCTTCTTCGCAGGGATGAACGAGGCCTCCACCCCGACGTGAATCTCGACGGACTCGCCCCGGAACCAGCAGCCACCGCGCGCCGCGAGGCCAGGTGGTTTCTCCACCTCGGGGATGCCGAGCGCATCTCCATAGAAACGGCGGGCGGCGTCCTCACCACCGACGGGACACGACACCTGCACGTGATGCAACCTCATTGCGAACCTCCCAGGTAGCCCGGCACCCGCGCGACGACGAAGACTCGTCGGAACGGGAGCACGGTGCCGTGCGCGCGCGTCGGATAGGCGTTACGCAGCATTCGCTTGTACTCGCCCTCGAACTCGGCGCGAAGGTCGTCGGGCAGCGCCCGCAGCGTGGGGCCAGCGCCGGTTTGCGAGATCCAGGTGAACACCGGGTCCTCGCCCTGAAGCACATGGAGGTACGTCGTCTCCCACGCATCGACCTCGCACCCGAGCGCGAACAATGTCTCGAGATAGGTCGCCGGACCGTGTCCGTCTGGTCGCGCAATCCCTTGTAGGTAAGGCGAAAACCTGTTGTCGGCCGCGAGTTTGTGCAGCAGCGCGTGGCTCGGCTCGGCGAAGTTGCCAGGCACCTGGAACGCGAACCAGCCGCCCGGCGCGACCTGTGCCACCAGTTCGGGAAGCAGGTCGAGATGACCTGGAACCCATTGCAGGGTGGCGTTCGAGATGAGTACGTCGACCGGCTCGGCCGACTTCCAAGCACGCAGATCGGCAACTTCGAATCGGACTCCCGCGATGTGGTCCGCGATCGCCCGGTCGATCATCTCCGGCGACGTGTCCAGCCCAACCACCTCGGCGCCTGGCCAGCGTTGTTTGAGAATCCGCGTCAGATTGCCGGGACCGCAGCCGAGGTCCACCACATGACGCGGTGCCACCACGTCGATCCGGGAGATCAGGTCCAGGAACGGCCGGCCGCGCTCGTCGGCGTACGTCAGGTAACGCTCCGGATCCCAGCTGTGGCTACTCATCGACTCCCCGTTTATCTTGATGTCAAGATAAATTCTGCTCTGCATGTCTCTCGATGTCAAGAATCTCGATGAGTAAGATACGGGTCATGCGCGATGAAGTGGACCGCTTGGTCGAAGCCTGGAACCGCGAACGCTCCGACCTCGATCTCAGGCCGATGGAGGTCCTCAGTCGGGTCAGCCGGTTGAGTCATCACCTCGACCGCGCACGACGTCAGGCATTCGCCGAGCACGGGATCGAGTCGTGGGAGTTCGACGTCCTCGCGGCACTCCGGCGCGCGGGGGCGCCGTACCAGCTCTCCCCCGGCCGGCTGATCAGGGAGACCCTCGTGACCAGCGGCACCATGACCAACCGGGTGGACCGGCTCACGGCCCGCGGACTCGTCGAGCGACAGCCCGACCCCAGCGACCGGCGCGGGGTGCTGGTTCGACTGACCGACGAGGGGCGTAGCAAGGTCGACGGCGCGCTCTCCGGCCTGCTCGAGCGCGAACGCGAACTGCTTGCCGGGCTGAATCTGACCAACCAGAACCGGCTCGCCTCGCTGCTGCGCAACCTGGTCGTCCCCTTCGAGGAGTGACTCAGACCTGTGCGCCAGGCTAGTCACCTCCACCGGAACTGACCATATCCAGGCGACGACGGTCGCGCGTAACGTGATTGTCATGGGCACGCCCGGCGCACCGATCAGTCCCCTGGTGGCGCCCCTTGCGTGGGCGGGCATCATCGGTCCGCTCCTGTTCACCGCAACCTTCCTGGCGCAAGAGGCTTTCCGCATCGACGAGTACAGCCCGATGGCGGAGCCCGTGAGTGCCCTGGAGGCCGGGCCCAACGGCTGGGTGCAACAAGTGAACTTCGTCGTGTTCGGGCTGCTGACGATGGGGTATGCGGTCGGAATCCACCTTGGCGTGCGGCCCAGGACGGGGGGCATCATCGGACCCGGGCTGCTGTTCGTCAGCGGGATCGGACTGCTGCTCGCCGCGATCTTCCCGCTGAGGGAGGACGCGGCCGGCGTTACCTACGACCCCGGCGGCCACATCGTTGCCGGGATCACGTTCTTCCTGAGTAGCGCCCTCGGGCTGGTTGTCCTGTCCAGGCGGCTGGCTCGCGACCCGAGGTAGCGCGGTCTCGCCAATTACACGCTCGCGGCCGGGATCGTGGCGCTGGTCGGGTTTGTCGCCAACGGCGCCCTCGTCATCCCCGAGTCTGCGCCGCTGCACGACTGGGCCGGATTGTCGCAGCGAATTCTCATCCTCGCCGTTCTGTTCCCGTGCCGGATCACCCTGGCGCTCAGACTGCGGCAGGTCCACACATAGCGGTGTCTACGATCATGCGTCGGCGGGGTCACGAGCCCGCGCGATCCGGTGATCCGGTTACATGACCATTCAGACGGGCACTTGCCCGAGTCCCAGCACCTCGCCGCGCCCGGACACAGTCGCGGGCGGCTCGAGTGCCCGTCCAAACGGTCGCGATCACGTCGTTAGTGGCTCAGGGCACTCGCCTTGAGCCATTCCTCTTCGAGGACAGCCCTCTCGGCGAGCAGGTCACGCAACTTCGCGTCGAGCTCGGCGAGTTTCTCGTGGTCCCCGGCGTGGTCGGTCATCTCAGCGTGCAGCTCGGCCTCTCGGTTGCCGATCTTGGTCAACTGCCGGTCGATGCGCGCCACGGCCTTCTTGGCCAGCCGCTGTTCGGCGGGGGACGCCATAAGGGACGCCAAGGGGGACGACTTGGCCGAAGGGGAAGGTACGACGGACGGCGGCGGGTCGAGGTGGAGGGCGACCGCACGTCTTTCGAGGTACTCATCGACTCCGCGCGGAAGCATCCGGATCTGGCCATCACCGAGCAGCGCCCACACCGTGTCGCAGACCCGCTCGAGGAAGTACCTGTCGTGCGAGACCACAACCAACGTCCCGGGCCAGCTGTCGAGGAAGTCCTCGAGCACGTTGAGGGTCTCGATGTCGAGGTCGTTGGTGGGCTCGTCGAGCAGCAGTACGTTCGGCTCGTCGAGCAGCAGGCGCAGCATCTGGAACCGGCGACGCTCGCCGCCGGAGAGGTCACCGAGGCGCGCGGTGAGCCGGTCGCCGGTGAAGCCGAACCGCTCCAGCATCGAGCTCGCCGTGATCTCACCAGACGCGGTCTTGGTGATCCGCCGGATTGCCTCGACCGAGTCCAGCACTCGCGCGTTCGGGTCGATGTCGTCCAGGGACTGGGTGAGGTGCTCGAGGGCGACGGTGCGCCCCGTGCGAACCCGGCCAGCGGACGGCGCGAGCTCCCCGGAAAGCAGGCGCAGGACCGAGGTCTTACCGGCGCCGTTCACCCCCACCAGCCCCACTCGGTCACCCGGTCCGAGCCGCCAGGTGGCCTGTGTGAGCAGCGACTTCTCGCCGCGCACCAAGTCCACGTCCTCGACGTCGAGCACATCCTTGCCGAGCCGCTGCGTGGCGAACCGCTGCAGCTCCAACGAGTCGCGGGGCGCGGGCTCGTTCTCGATCAGCGCGTTGGCGGCGTCGATCCGGAACTTCGGCTTCGCCGTGCGCGCAGGTGCACCGCGCCGAAGCCAGGCCAGCTCCTTGCGCATTAGGTTCTGCCGCCGCGTCTCGCTCGACGCGGCCTGACGGAGACGTTCGGCCTTCGCAAGCACGAACGAGGCGTAGCCGCCGTCGTACACGTCGACCACGCCGTCGTGGACCTCCCAGGTCGTGTCACAGACCTCGTCGAGGAACCAGCGGTCGTGGGTCACGACGACGAGCGCAGAGGTACGCCGGACGAGGTGTTGTGCCAACCAGGCGACTGCCTCGACGTCAAGATGGTTGGTCGGTTCGTCGAGCACGATCAGGTCGTGGTCACCGAGCAACAACCGCGCCAGGGAGCAACGGCGTTGCTCGCCGCCGGAGAGTCCACCGACCAGACGGTCCAGGGAGACCCCAGCGAGTAGGACCTCGACGATCTCGCGGGTGAACGAGTCGGCTGCCCACTCGTGGTCGTCCCTGCCCTCGAGGACAGCTACCCGGACGGTGTCGGTCGGCGAGAGGTCGTCGCCCTGGGTGAGATAACCCAGGTGCAGCCCCCGGGACTGCGAGACGCGGCCGTGGTCTGGACCCTCGAGGCCACCGAGGAGCCGCAGCAGCGTGGTCTTCCCGTCGCCGTTCCGTCCGACCACACCGATCCGATGCCCGGCCCCGATGCCGATGCTGACGCCGTCGAGCAGTGGTCGGACGCCATAGGACTTGTGGACGCGTTCGAGGTTGACCAGGTTCGGTACAGGTTTCGCCATGATGAGGGCTATCGCATCACACGCGCGCCGGGCACCGGACCGGGGGCGTAGACGATGGTCGGGACCGACGACGACAGCCAGTCACGCACCTGTGTGGCGTGGGTCTCGGTCTCGGCAAGGAACAGGCAGGTCGGCCCCGATCCGGACACCAGCGCGCCGTGCGCGGACCCCTGGACTCCGAGTTCGAGGAGCTCCTCGAGCTCGGGGCGCAGGCCGAACGCGGCCTGCTGCAGGTCGTTGCTCAGCGACTTGCCGAGCTTCTCGACGTCGCCGGATCGCAGCGCCGTCATCAGGTCGTTGGGAACCTCTGGCTCAGGCACCGGCGATGCGTCGTGGAGACGATCGAACTCGCGGTAGACCGCTGGGGTCGACAGGCCGCCGTCGGCGAGCGCGAGCACCCACCAGTACTTCCCGCGGGTCATCGCGGGGGCCACCAGCTCACCTCGTCCCGAGCCGATCGCGGTCCCACCCACCAGGCAGAACGGCACGTCGCTGCCGAGCTCCGCCGCGATCGCGAGCATCTCCTCGCGCGCGGTGTTCGTGCCCCAGAGCGCGTCGCAGGCAACCAGCGCGCCGGCGGCATCCGCGCTCCCTCCGGCCAGCCCCCCGGCGACGGGGATCCGCTTGCGAATGTGCATCTCGACGCCCTCGTCGACACCGTGGCGCGCTCCCAGGAGAGCTGCTGCCTTCAGCGCCAAGTTAGAGCCGTCCGTGGGTACCTCGGACACGTCGATGTCCTCGCCGGAGACAGTCAGCGATGTCGAGGCGGCTGGCCGGACGGTGATCTCGTCGTACAACCCGATCGCCTGGTAGACCGTGGCCAGCGGGTGGTAGCCGTCGCGGCGAACGGGTCCGACGCCGAGCGACAGGTTGATCTTGGCGGGTGCGGAAACCACGACTTCGCGGGTCACGACTTTGCCAGCCCTTCGGCGATCCGCGCGAACTCCTCGACCCCGAGCGACTCCCCCCGCGCCATCGGGCTCACACCGGCATACTCCAGTGCGGCTTCGGCGGCTTCAGCCGATCCGGCCATCCCCTTCAAGGTCGAGCGCAGCGTCTTACGGCGGGTGGCGAACGCAGCGTCGATCACGGCGAACACCTCCGCGCGGCTCACCGAGACGTCCGGCGGGTCCCGGTGCGTCCAGGCCACCAGCCCGGAGTCGACGTTGGGGGCCGGCCAGAACACGGTGCGCCCGACCGTGCCCGCCCGTCTGACCGAGGCGTACCAGGCGGCCTTCACCGAAGGCACGCCGTAGACCCGTGAGCCGGGTCCTGCGGCCAGTCGGTCGGCGACCTCTGCCTGCACCATCACTAGGCCCTTGCGCAGGGAGGGCAGCAGCTCCATCAGGTGCAGCAGGACCGGAACCGAGACGTTGTAGGGAAGGTTCGCGACAAGGGCCGTCGGCTGTGGATCTGGCAAAGAGGTGATCCGGAGCGCGTCGCCCTCGATGATCTCGAACCTGTCGACATGCGCGGGTGCGTACGTCGCGATCGTCTCGGGAAGTGCGGCAGCGAGCACCGGGTCGATCTCGACCGCGACGACCCGCCGTACCGAACCGAGCAGGGCCAGGGTCAGCGAGCCGAGTCCGGGGCCGACCTCGAGCACCACGTCGGAGGGGTCCAGGTCGGCAACCCGGACGATGCGCCGCACCGTGTTGCCGTCGATGACGAAGTTCTGACCACGTTGCTTGGTGGGGCGAACGCCCAACGACGCGGCAAGAGAACGCACATCCGCCGGACCAAGAAACTTTGGTCCGGCGGATGTCATGTCATCGCTCACCACATGATGAGCGTAAACGTTTCCTACTACTGGGGCAGACCCATCTCCTGCGAGCAGGCGGGCCACGAACCGTAGCCACCGTTCGCGTCACGGACCTTCGTCGCGATCGCGATCTGCGTCTCCCGGCTGTTTTCGTTCGGGTAGCCGGTGCCGCCGTACGACTGCCACGTGCTCAGGTTGAACTGCAGTCCGCCGTAGTAACCGTTGCCGGTGTTGGCCGCCCAGTTCCCGCCGGACTCGCAGTCGGCCAACTCGTCCCAGACGCTGCTGCCGCTGGAGAAGTCGGTGGCGACCGGGCGCTCCTTGGTGCCGACACGCACGATCGCTTCCACCGGCTCGCTGATCGGCGAGGACGTCAGCTCGGTGCGCTTGGCGCGCTCACCGTTCTCGAACGTGATGCGGAAAAGCACGTCCCGGCTGCCGTCGCTACCCAGGCGCACCGTGCGCGACTGGTCGACGTACATGCTCGAGTCAGACTTCTCGATGGTCTCGAAGTCGATGGCCACGGTGGCTCTGCGCGTCACCGTGCGCACCCGAGTGACGACGATCTTGTCGCCGTCCTCAAGGGTCGCGCCCTGCTTCGGGGCCACCTTGTCGTCCTTGTCGACCTTGACGTCGAGGTCCGCGAGAGCCTCGCGCACCGTCAGAGCGGGGACTTGCTCCTTGGTCGCCTTGCGGTCGCCGACCTTCACGGTGAGGTTCTTGGGGGTGACGATCGCGAGGTCGAGGCCTTCACGACTGATCGAGGAACCACGGCTGGCGGACAGTTGCGCGCCGGCGTAGCGGATGCCCAACTGGTTCAATGCGGTATCCACGTCGGTGGCCGTCACCCAGTAAGTTCTGTCCTGGCCATCAACGCTGATAACCAGCGGACGACCGAAACGCACCGCGATGCGGGTGCCGTCGTTGATCGGCGAGTCCAAACCTGGTGCGACGACATCGTGGTCGCCTACCGAGATTCCTTCGCTTTCGAGGACCTCACCCACGGTCTTGTCCAGGGTGCCGATCTCCGACGCTTCGCCGTCGACGGACAGGGTCACTGTCTGCGTCATGGCCGCGTAGCCGGCGGTGGTGGCAACGAGTGCCATCACTACCGCGCCGATCATGACGGCGAGTGCCGCCTTGCTCTTGGTTAGTAGTGCGATCTTGCTCCGCACGGTTCTCCAATGGTGGTACTTCCCGGGCCGCGGGGTCACGGCACCCACAGGCTGTTCAGCATCATCTGATCCTGGACAGCGCGATGGCCCGCACGTGTCGAACGGCCAGAGAATCCTGGCCTACCCGTGTGGGCCTTGAAGGTGCCGCCCGGAAACTTCCCCGCTCCCGGCCAGCAGTCACAAGACGATAACGGCGATCCAACCGAGAAACAAAGACTCTGTCACCTTTTGCCCCGTTATAGGCTGGTTTGGGGTGGTAGGGGTCACGTTATATAGCCGGATTGACTAGTCCGAACGGACTACCAGCCTCCACCGAAGGCGGATTCGGTGTTCGCGTCCACCGCGGTGCACAGCGTCTCAAGGTCGATCTCACGTGTCACCGCCATCGACGCGAGGGTGATCGGGACTAGGTACGACGCGTTGGTCCGGCCGCGGTACGGCGCCGGGGTCAAGAACGGTGCATCTGTCTCGACGAGGATCCGGTCCAGCGGCGTGACAGCCAGCGCATCACGCAGCTGCTGCGCGTTCTTGAACGTCACGGTGCCGGAGAACGACAGCCACGCCCCCCTGTCTAGGCACTCGCGGGCGAAGGCCCCATCACCAGAGAAACAGTGCATCACCACGCGATCGGGGACGCCCTCGTCGTCGAGCAGTCGGATCACGTCGGCGTGCGCGTCGCGGTCGTGGATCACCAGTGTCTTGCCCAGCCGTTTGGCCAAGTCGATGTGCCAGCGGAACGACTCCTGCTGGGGGCCGCGACCGTCCGCCCCCGTGCGGAAGTAGTCGAGTCCGGTCTCCCCCACTGCGCGGACCCGGTCGCTGCTCGCAGCGAGAGTCTCGATCTCCGCGAGGGCCTCGTCCAGCTGTCCCGACGCGGCGAGCCGGGGCGCCTCATTCGGGTGCAGTGCGACACCGGCCACCAGGGCGTCGTACTTCTGTGCGGCCTGCACCGCCCATACCGCACCGGGCAGGTCGCACCCGATCTGCACGATCCGAGCGACGCCGACCGAGGCTGCCTCGGCCAGCGCATCGGCCGTCGCGGCCCAAGAACTGTCGGTCATGTCGAGGTGGCAGTGGCTGTCGACGACGGGGTGCGGCAACGGCTCGGGCATTGGCGGTTTGCTGCGGTCGGGTGCGTCAGATGCCATGACCGCAGGCTACTTCTTGTGTACGGCGTCATAGACGACGCGCTTGGGCAGGCCAGCCCGCTTTGCCACGTCGACGATCGCGTCCCTGCGCGTCGATCCGGCTTCCTCATCGTCGGCGACGAGCGCGGCCAGGCTCTCGGGATCCGTGGGTACGTCGAGCTCGTCGCTCGCCCCTTCGACGACGATCGTCACCTCCCCGCGAACACCGTCGGCTGCCCATCGGGCCAGGTCGGCCAGCCCCGCCCGTCGTACCTCTTCGTGGGTCTTGGTCAGCTCCCGGCAGACCGCAGCACGCCGGTCGTCTCCGAACGCCATAGCCATCGCCAACAAAGCGGTCTCCGTGCGATGAGGGGCCTCGAAGAACACCATCGTCCGCTGCTCACGTTCGAGCGAGGCGAGCCGGCGGGCGCGTTCGCCGGCCTTGCGCGGCAAGAAGCCCTCGAAGCAGAACCTGTCCACCGGGAGTCCCGAGACCGCAAGGGCGGTGAGCACGGCGGACGGCCCAGGAACCGCGGTGACGCGAATGTCCCGCTCGACGGCTGCCGCCACGAGCCGATAGCCGGGGTCGGACACGCTGGGCATCCCGGCGTCGGTGACGATCAGCACACGTTCACCCTGTTCGAGCGCCGCGATCAGCATAGGTGTGCGCGCGGACTCGTTGCCATCGAAGTAAGACACGACGCGGCCGGTGATCTCCACGCCGAGGTCGTTGGTGAGCCGCCTGAGCCGACGAGTGTCCTCTGCGGCGACGACGTCCGCCGTGGCGAGCTCCTCGGCCAGTCGGGGCGAGGCATCAGCGACCTGCCCGATGGGGGTGGCGGCAAGGACAAGGACACCTGCATCCGACGACGTGGTCACGCTCGAAATCATCCTTGCCGCGTCGAGCATGGGCAAATGCTGACGACTCACCACGGCCTGGCGGACCTGCTCCGTACCATTGCGACTCGTGACGACGACACAGGAGCCCGCGCGCACGACGATGGGGCTGTCGCGGATGTCGGACCGTCGGGTCGTCCCGAGTGCCCGGCGCCGGATGGTGCCTGCTCTCCGGCACAGCGACCGGTTCACCGGCTGGGCAGCCACCGTCGCCGTCACGCTGCTCGCCGGCTTCCTTCGGCTGTGGAAGTTGGGCACCCCGCGAGAGTTCCTGTTCGACGAGACCTACTACGCCAAGGACGCCTGGTCGCTGCTCAAGCACGGCTACACCACCGGCTTCGTCAAGGACGCGGACGGCGACATCATCAGCGGGATTACGAGCGGGATCTTCACCGACTCCCCGACCATGGTCGTGCACCCCGAGGCAGGCAAGTGGCTGATCGCGATGGGCGAGCAGGTCTTCTCGATGGACCCGTTCGGCTGGCGGATCGCGAGCGTTGTGGCCGGCACCTTGATGGTCCTGGTGATGATCCGGCTGGTCCGGCGGCTGACCGGGTCCACTCTGCTCGGGTGCACCGCGGGTCTCCTACTTTGCTTCGACGGCCTGCAGTTCGTGATGTCGCGGCTGGCCCTGCTCGACATCTTCTTGGCCTTCTTTCTGCTGTCCGCCGTGTCGTGCCTGGTCGCGGACCGGGACTGGGGCCGGTTCCGGATGGCGAAGCGGGTCCCGGCTGGCTATCGGATGACCGCACAGGACTGGGGACCTGTCCGCGGGCTTCGCTTTCGGCCGTGGCGACTGGCCGCCGGTGTCTTGTTCGGGCTGGCAGCGGCCACCAAGTGGAACGTGGTGTTTCCCCTTGCTGCGTTCGGGTTGCTGGTCTGGGCGTGGGACGCGGGAGCCCGCAAGTCGCTCGGCGTACGACGGCCTTGGCTGAAGTCCGCCGTCGTCGACGCTATCCCCGCGTTTGGCTACCTCGTGGTGGTCGCGCTACTCGTTTACATCGCGACGTGGAGCGGCTGGCTCCTGCACGCACAGGAGTACGAAACCGCCTTCTCCAACACCCAGTACGGCCCCTACTGGGGTTCCTACATCGAGAAGGACGCGCACGGGTTCCTTCCCGAGCTGTGGCAGTCGTTGCGGTCGCTGTGGAACTACCACCAGGACGTCTACACGTTCCACACCAGGGGGCTGAGCGACGCCACACACGTCTACCAGTCGCACCCCGCCGGCTGGCTGATCCTCAACAAGCCGGTCGGCGTAGACGTCAAGCTCGACATCCCCCCGGGGTCGCAGGGCTGCGACGCGCCCGCGGACAGCACCTGCCTGCGTCAGGTCGTCCTGCTCGGCACCCCGGCGCTGTGGTGGGGCGGCGCGCTCGCCCTGCTGTACGCCGTGTTCGCCTGGATCGGTAAGCGGGACTGGCGATTCGGCCTCGTCGTGGTCGGTGTGCTGTCGACGTGGCTGCCGTGGATGCGGTACGACGACCGCCCGATCTTCTCCTACTACGCGGTGGCCACCATCCCGTTCACGGTCATCGCGATCACCTTGCTGATCGGCACACTCATGGGCGGCCCGGGGTCGTCGTACGCGCGCAGGATGTGGGGCACTGCGGTGGCGGGCGCGTTCGTCGTACTGGTGATGGTGAACTTTGCCTGGTTCTGGCCGATCTACACCGACGAGCTGCTCACCACACCGGAGTGGCTGCAACGCATCTGGTTCCGGATCTGGATCTGAGGGGATCAGCGGCTAACGAGCACGACTGACGAGTCCAGGCTGGACTCGATCACAACGCGAGAGTCAACTCAGGGGCAACACCCATATACCCACTTGAGGTAGGCTAGGTGAGTCGAAAAGTTGAGGAGGCATCGCAATGAGCGAACTCGCCGGCTTCGAGCCGGTCGCTGAAGTTGCGGCCGATGACCGGGCCCGGATCGCATTCGGTCGCGCTGGTGTACATCGCAACGACCGGTTCCTCGTGTCCACCCGCTCCAGCGGCGAAATCCTGCTGACCCCCTTGGCAAGTATCCCGAAGCGGGAACTGTTGGTGTGGGAGGACGAAGCGCTACGCGAATCGCTGATCCGAGGACTTGCTGACGCCTCCCAAGGTCGCGTGAGCCGACGCGACGATCTGCTCGACGACGACGCCGGACTGTGAGCGCACCCCCCTTCGCACTCGCATACACCGATGAGGCACTTCGCGTCTTGGATGACCTCGCTAAGCCTGCCTACGTCACGAAGTTGAAGAAAGCCAAGAAGGCGCTGCGCCTGCTCCGAGACGTCGGCCCCAGTCACCCAGGACTGAACTCTCACAAGTACCAGTCGCTGAGCGGACCCAACGGCGAGGATGTGTGGGAGTCCTATGTCGAGAACAAGACCCCAGGGGCCTGGCGCATCTGGTGGCTGTACGGTCCCGCGCCGGACACACTCACCATCATCACCCTCGGGCCCCACCCGTAGATGCTGCGGACAACTCCGTCGAGACAGGGTGGAGATGTCTGCGAAGGCCGATCCAGGCCATCGGCGAGGAACTCGGCGCTTGGGCCATCGACGGGTTCGCCCACCCGCGACCGGTCGGCATTCGCGCGACGATCACGGCCAAGGCGATCGCCGGCATCGAACCCATCTGGGACCTGACCGTGACGAATGTGCTCACCGTCATCCTGGCCAATGTGCTCGGGCCCCCCTGTCGATCGGGGTCGTGCTCGTGATGAGGGCGGAGTCAAGTAGCCGAGCAGGTAGTGAATACCAGCGACCCTCAGATGAAGAGCAATTGGGCGCCTGCGGTCTTCTCGATGAAGTCACTGGCGGTGATGATGCCCTCGACCTCGTCGTAGAGGTCTTCCTCGAGGAGGTGGTTCATGTCGGCCGACAGCCGGCAGGCCCACAGGTGACCGCCGGAGGCGACGATCTGCTCCAGGAACTCCGGCACTTCGGGTACGTCGAGGTCGGCGATGGACTTCTTCAGCTTCGACGTCGCCATGGCCGTCATGCCGGGCAGGCCGCCGAGGCCCTGGGGCATGTGGGTCGCGGTGTTGCCCAGCATCGTGAACTTCAGGTCGTTCATGGTCTTCTTGTTGATCATGTCGAAGCCCCAGAAGGTGAAGAACAGGTGCGTCTCGACGCCCTCGCCGAGCGCGGCGTTCGCCAGGATGAGGGCGGGGTAGGCCATGTCGAGGCTGCCCTTCGAACAGATGATGGCGAGCTTGCGTCCCGCGTGTTCCTCGCTGTCGAAGCTCGGGACGATGGTGGGGGCGGGGGCGGTGGTGGTCATGACAACTCTTTCCTGAGGTGGGAGGGGTGGGGCTCAGACGCAGCCGTGCGGCTTTGGCAAGCCGGCGACGTACGCCATCTTCTTGGCGGGCTTCTGCGGGAAGAGCGCGAAGAGCTGCTTGACGGGGATCCCACCCTTGGTGGAGATCCGG
>Ga0136633_1002260_pt1 | contig 13419 bp, 13 predicted proteins | sample AntDrymeUQ832206_2_FD_105494 | JGI IMG/M metagenome (GOLD analysis project Ga0136633, IMG submission 105494) | Polar desert sand microbial communities from Dry Valleys, Antarctica - metaG UQ83 (22.06) | ecosystem: Environmental > Terrestrial > Soil > Desert | place: Antarctica: Dry Valley... | reverse complement strand
GTGCACGACCATCGACAGCGCGTCGACCTGCTCGCCGCCGAGCAGGATGTCGAGCTTGACCATGTCCGAGACGACCATCTCGCCGAGCTCGTAGTCCAGCGAGGCGTAGCCGCGCGTGCGCGACTTCAGCGCGTCGAAGAAGTCGATGACGATCTCGCACAGCGGTAGGTCGTACGTCAGCTGGACGCGGTCGGCGGTGAGGTAGTGCATCCCCTTGTGCATCCCGCGGCGCTCGATGCAGAGCTCCATGATCGGCCCGATGTACTCCTTCGGGGTGAGGATCGAGGCTTCGATCATCGGCTCGCGGATCTCCCTGATCCGGCCCGGGTCGGGGAAGTCCGACGGGATGTGGACCTCCATCTCCGTCTCGTCGGTGAGCGTGACGTCGAAGCGCACCGACGGCATCGTCGCCATGAGCTCGATGTCGTACTCGCGCTCGAGGCGCTCGCGCACGATGTCCATGTGCAGCAGGCCGAGGAAGCCGCAGCGAAAGCCGAAGCCGAGTGCCTCGGACACCTCGGGCTCCCATGACAGCGCCGCGTCGTTGAGCGTGAGCTTCTCCAGCGCGTCGCGCAGGTCGGGATACTCGTCGGAATCGATCGGAAACAGGCCGCAGAAGACGACCGGCTGCACGTCGCGATAGCCGGGCAGGGGCTCGCTGGCCGGATTGACCTTCGTTGTCAGCGTGTCGCCGACGGCGAGCGCCGAGACCTCCTTGATGCCGGTGATGAGAAAGCCCACCTCGCCCGCGGAGAGCTGGTCGCAGACGGCCATCGCCGGCGTGAAGAAGCCGATGTCGTCGATCTCGGCCTGGGTGGTGCCGACCATCGCCTTGATGGCGTCGCCCTTCTTGAAGACGCCGTCGACGACGCGGATGTAGGCGATCACGCCGCGATACTGGTCGAACTCGGAGTCGAAGATGAGCGCCCGCGGCGGGGCGTCGGGATCGCCGCCGGGCGGCGGAACCTGCGCGACGAGCTGCTCGAGCACGTCGACGACGCCCTCGCCGGTCTTGCCGGAGATGTGCAGGATGTCGTCCATCGGCTCGCCGAGCAGGTCGGCGACCTCCTCGGCCACGCGCTCGGGCTCGGCGCCGGGCAGGTCGATCTTGTTGAGCACCGGGATGAGCTCGAGGCCGCCCTCGATCGCGAGGTAGGTGTTCGCGAGCGTCTGCGCCTCGACGCCCTGCGAGGCGTCCACGACGAGCAGCGCGCCCTCGCAGGCGGCGAGCGAGCGGCTGACCTCGTAGGTGAAGTCGACATGGCCGGGCGTGTCGATGAGGTGCAGTTGGTATTGCTCGCCGTCGCGCGCCTCGTAGAGCACGCGGACGGCCTGGGCCTTGATCGTGATCCCGCGCTCGCGCTCGAGGTCCATCGAGTCGAGCACCTGGGCGCGCATCGCCCGCGGGTCGACGGTCTGCGTCATCTCGAGGATGCGATCGGCCAGCGTCGACTTGCCGTGGTCGATGTGGGCGATGATCGAGAAGTTGCGGATGTGAGCTTGATCGGCCACGGGACTACAGGGTAGGGCGCGGAGGGGCTGACGAAGTCGCGCCGCGGCCGGGATCCTCGTGACGCTCGGCTGCAGCCGGCGGTGCACGGTGCGCCTCGACCTCGTCGGCGCACGGCGCCGCAGGACGCGCGGGGGCCGGCGCCCGAGGTTTCGCGGCAACGTCTGCGCGAGGCCCACTAGCCTCGACGAGGTGCGCCGCCTGCTCGCCGTCCTGCTCGCCGTTGCGATCACTGCCGGGGTCGCGGTGGCGATGGCGCAGGAGCCGGGTGGCGAGCCCGCGGGCGACGACGCGGCGCAGGGGTCTGCGCTGCCCGCCGCCGATGCCGCGCTGCCCAGGCAGCCGGCGGCGCTGGCCCGCGCGCTGACGGCCACCACGCGCAGGCTGCGCGAGGCGCTCGGCCGCTGGGACGGCGCGGGCGCCGTCCCGCGCGACGTCACCTACCTGGCGCTGCACCACCAGCGCATCCTGCGCCTCATGGCCAAGCGCCACACGCTCGGCGACGCAGCGCTGCGCCGCCTGCCGCAAGCGGTCCGTGGGGAGGCGGCGGACACGGTGCGCGGGCTGCGCCGGCTTGCCGCGATCCCGCGCGATCTGAAGAACCTGCCGCGCCTGCGCACGGCGCGCGCCGCCCCGGCCGCCGACCTGCGCCGCTTCTACGGCGAGGGGCAGCGGCGCTTCGGCGTGCACTGGACGGTCCTGGCGTCGGTGAACTTCGTCGAGTCGGCGTTCGGGCGCGTGCGCAGCGCCAGCGAGGCCGGGGCACGCGGACCGATGCAGTTCATCCCCGCGACCTGGCGCGCCTACGGCATGGGCGGCGACATCGACGACCCGCACGACGCGATCCTCGGCGCCGCGAACTACCTGAGCCGGTCGGGCGCGCGCCGGGACCTCGACGGCGCGCTGTTTGCCTACAACCACTCGCGCGACTACGTGCGCGCGATCCGCGCCTTCGCGACGCGGATGCGCGCGGGCGAGCATGCCTTCGAGACGTACTACGCGTGGCAGGCGTTCATGCGCACCGCCGGCGGCACGCGGCGGCTCACCGGCCCCGGTCGGGGCTAGTCCCTGCCGGAGCGCTTCATCCGCGCGCCGACGAGCTCGCGGATCTGCTGCGCCTCGGGCACCCGCAGCGCGATCACCGCGGCGCAGTAGACCGCGATCCCCGCGCTCAGGCCGCCGCCGACGGAGACGACCTGCGCCGGCAGTGAGCGGCCCAGCAGCCCGTCGAGGCCGCGCCACACCAGGTACGCGACGACGCCCAGCGCGACCGACGCGACGAGGATCCGGGCCACGGCGCGCAGCGTCTCGGCGCCCTCGAGCTGCCCGCCGAGCTCGCGGCGCAGGTAGTAGGCCTGGCCGACGGTCATCGCGGCGCTCGCCACCGCCGTCGCGAAGACGATGCCGCCGGTCCCGAACGGGCCGACGAGCGCCAGCGCGACGACGACGTTGATGACCAGCGTCGCCGCGCCCAGGCCGGTCGGCAGCCATGGGCGTTGCAGCGAGAAGAACGTGCGCGTCAGCAGCAGGTTGACGCCCGCGAACGGCATGCTGAAGGAGAACCAGAACAGCGCCTCGGCGACGATGTCCGTGGAGGTGGCGTCGAACTCGCCGCGCTCGTAGACCAGGCGCGTGATCGGCTCGGCGAGCACGAGCGTGCAGGCCGCGGCCGGGATCAGCAGCAGGAAGATCTGCCGCGTGCCGGTCCCGGTGAGCTTGCGCAGGCCGTCGAAGTCGCGCCGTGTCGCCAGGCGCGCGAGCGCCGGGAAGAGAACCGTCGCCACAGCCACGCTGAACATCCCCTGCGGCAGCATGTACAGCCGGAACGCCGCGTCGATCGCGCGCGGCACGGCCTCGGAGACCGTCGCGCCGAGTGCCGAGTTGATGAACAGGTTGAAGTTGATCAGGCCCAGGCTCAGCGTGATCGGCAGCATGAGCGCGAGCACCTGGCGCACGCGCTCGTCGCGGAAGTCGACCCTCATCTCGAAGACGAAGCCGAGCTTGTGCAGGACCGGCAGGCACATCGCCAGCTGCACGACCGTTCCCGCCAGCACGCCGATCGCGTACGCGTACAGCTCGTTCGGGCCCTCGAAGTACGGCTTCAGGCCGACCAGCACGGCGATGATCACGAAGTTCCACACCAGCGGCGCGAGCGCGGGGATCGTGAAGTGGTCGTAGGCGTTGAGGATCCCGACGAACAGGCCGTTGAGGGCGAGCAGCAGCACGATCGGGAAGAGCACCTGCGAGAGGCCGACCATGAGCTCGTCGAGCTCGGGCGTGAACTCGTCGCCCGGCGTCAGGGCCGGCATGAGCAGCGGCGCGATGAGGACGAAGAAGACGCAGATCGTCGTCAGCGCGGCGACGATCAGCACGACGAACGTCGACGCGAGCTGGAACGCCTCGCGCTTGCGGCCCTTCTCCAGCAGCTCCGTGAAGACCGGGACGAACGCCGCGCTCAGCGCGGCGTCGGCGAACAGGCTGCGCACGAGGTTGGGGACCTGGAAGGCGAACGTGAACGCCGAGAACGGGCCGCTCGTGCCGAAGTAGCTGGAGGCCACGACCTCGCGGCCCAGCCCGGCGATCCGCGACAGCCCCGTCAGGATCGAGAAGATCGCCGTGTTGCGGGCAATTCGCCCCGCGGCGCTGGAGGGGGCTGGCGCCATGATCGGTGCGCTACTCTAGGGACCGCCGCGGCTCATCCCCGCGGCGCCTTCACGCTTATGGCCAACATTCACTCACAGAAGAAGCGGATCCTGCGCTCGGAGCGAGAGCGTCTGGAGAACCGTCACTACACCTCCGCGGTCCGGACGTACTTCCGTCGCCTCGAGGCTGCCGTCGCCGCCGGCGACGACGCGACCGCCGACACCGAGCATCGCGAGCTGGTCAGCCTGATCGACAAGTCCGTCAAGCGCGGCGCGATGCATCGCAACACCGGCGCCCGCAAGAAGTCCCGCGCCTCCCGCGTTCGCCGCGGCGGCATCACGAGCTAGCCGACCCGGCAGCTCCGTCCCTGCTAGCGCGCCCCTGCGCGGGCGCGTCGGCCTCCCGCTGCGCGCGATGGACCGCCTCGACGACGTCCGCCGGGCTGGCCACGCCGGCGAACTCGAAGTCGAAGTCGTCGTTGGCCGCCGTGTCGAAGTTCACGTTGCCGATCATCAGAAAGCGCTGGATGACCGACTGGTGGGTGTTGACGTTCTGCACCCGGTTGATCAGCGTCTGCTGCTCGGCCCGCGCGATGATGCCGCGCCGAATGTGCAGCCGGTGGTCGGAGATCGTGTACGTCGTGAACAGCCGCTTGACCCAGCCGGCCACCAGCACGATCGCCAGCAGGACGAGCCCCACGACGACGGCCAGGCCGCTGTCGGCGGCGACATAGGCGATCCCCGCGCCGATCAAGACGATCACGAGGCCCTTGATGTAGAAGCCGAGGATCGACCGCCACGACGGGTGGCCCTGGAAGATGATGTGCTCACCGGGCTCGAGGTCCATGGCGCGAGCATACGCGCCGGCGGCGGGGCCGGTGCGAGTCAGCCGGCGCGCTCGGCGCTGCGCAGCCCGCCGCGCGCCCAGCCGACGGCGAGCGTGAACATCGCCGCCAGGCAGGCGGCGCTGATCGCGATCTTCGTCGGCTCACCGGAGATGAAGCCGCGGGCGGACTCCAACAAGGCGGTGAAGGGGTTGACGGTCGCGATGTCGTGCACCCAGCCTGCGACGAGGTCCAGCGGCACGTAGACCGGCGCGAGGAACAGCAGGATGAAGATCGGCATCTGCATGACCGGGCCCGCCTGCATGCTGCGCAGGCGCATCGCGATGCCCGCCGTCCACAGCGTCGAGGTCGCGCTCACCGCGAGGGCGAGCACGAGCAGCGCCAGCAGGTCGCCGAGCGAGCCGTCGACGCGCATGCCGCTGATCAGCCCGGCCGTGAACACCACCGCCAGCACGAACAGCCACCGCACCATCGCGCCGAGCATGTAGCCCGCGACGATACCGCCGCGGTTGGGCGCAGCGAGCAGCAGCCGCCGCGCGAAGCCGAACTCGAAGTCGGCGGCGATCGAGAAGCCCGTGAACACGCCGCCGAACGCGGCCGACTGAATGCAGACGAACGCGAACTGAAACGACGTGTAGCCCGACCTGTAGTCGAAGTCCGGGGCGTTCTGCACGCCCGACAGGCCGCCCGCGAACGCGATGAAGAAGAACAGCGGGAACATGATGCTCGGCAGCAGGATCGCCGGGTTCGTGAACGCGTTGTGGATGTTGCGCCAGGCGACCGAGAACGCCACCGAGCGCGTGCGCGCGAGCGAGCTCATGTCCGCACCAACCGGGTTCGCAGGGCCCGCGCACTGAGCGCGAGGAAGCCGACGATCGCGATCAGGGCGATGGCGAAGGCCTGCGCGAGCGCCTGCCCATCCCAGCCGGCGATGACGAGGCTGCGGATCCCCTCGACCATGTAGGAGACCGGGTTGTACGTCGCGATCGTTGCAAACCAGTCCTGCTCGATGAGGTCGCGCGGAAAGAACGCCGAGCTGAGGAACAGCAGGACGAAGAACAGCGGAAAGAAGCCCTGGACGGCCTCGCCGGTGCCGGCGCGCAGCGCGACGAACGTGCCGAAGCAGGCGAACGCCGCCGAGATCGTCAGCGCGAGCAGGAGCAGGACGAGGGCGCCGCCGACACCGGTCGCGATCCCGACGCCGAAGGCGACGCCGACGACGAGGTACAGCACGGCGCTGATCAGGCCCATGAACAGCGCGCCGCCGAGCTGGCCGGCGAGCAGCGCGGCCCCCGACAGCGGCGTCATCGCGAGACGATCGAGGAAGCCGCCCTCGATGTCGCGGGCGAGATCCTGGCCGCTGTTGAGCGCCGCGAACAGCGCGCCCTGCATGAACGGGATCGCCAGGGCGAAGTCGAGGTAGCTCGCGGCCGGAAAGCCCGGCAGGTCGGTCGCGGCGTCCAGCCCCGAGGCGTTGACAGCCAGCAGGATCAGCGGAAACAGGATCGGGAAGACCATCTGCGCCGGGTTGCGCACGATCCGCTTGATCGCGCGCCCGGCGAGCAGCCCGACCTGCGCCGGCATCGGGCTATGAGCGAGGGCGGTCACGCCGCAGCGGGCTCGGGCTCGGGCTCGGGCGCTCCATCGGCCGCCCCCTCGAGGCTGCGACCGGTCTTGGCGAGGAAGACGTCGTCGAGCGTCGGCTCGTGCAGCGCGAGGTGCGCGACGGCGACGTCGGCCTGGTCGAGCGCGCGGACGATCTCGGCGAGCTGCTCGGCGCCGGAGTCCAGCCGCACGGCGATCGAGCCGGCGACGCGGGGCGCCACGGCGTCGCCGAAGGGCTGCAGCGCGCGCTTGGCGGTCGCGCACTCGCCGGCGTCGCGCGGGATGACCTCGACGGTCGGCTTGGAGACCTGCGCCTTGAGCTGCGCTGGCGTTCCCTCCGCGACGATCGTGCCGCGGTCGATGATCCCGACGCGGTCGGCGAGCACGTCGGCCTCCTCGAGGTACTGCGTCGTCAGGAAGACGGTGGTGCCCTCCTCGCGGGCGAGGCGCTCGACCTCGTCCCACAGCGCGGTGCGCGACTGCACGTCCAGGCCCGTGGTGGGCTCGTCGAGGAAGAGGATGCGCGGGCTGTGCAGCAGGGCGAGCGCGAGGTCCAGGCGCCGCTTCATCCCGCCCGAGTACGTCTTGGACCTGCGATCGGCCGCCTCGGTGAGGCCGACGCGCTCGAGCAGCTCGTCGCCGCGCCTGGTGCGCTCGGCGCGCGGGATGCCCTGCAGCCCGCCCTGCAGGCGCATGTGTTCCCGGCCGGTCAGCATCGGATCCAGCGCCACGTCCTGCAGCGCGACGCCGATCGACGCGCGCACCTTGGCGCCCTCCTTCGCGACGTCGTAGCCGGCGACGGTGGCGCGGCCGGAGGTCGGCGGCAGGAGCGTCGTGAGGACCTTCACGGTCGTCGACTTGCCGGCGCCGTTGGGGCCGAGAAAGCCGTAGATCTCGCCCGACGCGACGTGCAGGTCGATCCCGTCGACCGCGCGCACGCCGCCCTTGAACTCGCGTACGAGCCCCTCTACGTCGATGCCACGCTCTTCGCTCATGGCGGGCATCCTACGCCGCACTAATTGAGGTTGTCAACTATCCAATCCATCCACTATTGTGTAGCTCAATGACTTCGCCGGTGACGCATTCCGCCGCGGTTCAGGAGGCTTGGTCGCTCGTCGGCAAGCTCTTCTGGCAGATGCGGCCGCGCATGCTCACGGTCGCCGGGGAGGTCGGGCTGACGCCGCCGCAGATGTTCGCGCTGCGCGCCCTGGACCCGGAGCGCCCGGTGCCGATGCGCGAGCTCGCCGCGCGGCTGAACTGCGACAGCTCGAACGTCACCGGCCTGGTCGACGGCCTGGAGGCCCAGGGCCTGGTCGAGCGCCGCTCGGCCGACCACGACCGCCGCGTGCGGATGCTCGTCGTCACCGAGCGCGGAGCGCAGGTGCGCCGGCGCATCACCGAGGCCGTCGAAGAGGTTCCCCCGGCGCTGGCGTCGCTGAGTGGCGAGGACCAGCGTGCGCTGCGAGACATCCTGCGCCGCGCGCTGGGCTGATCGGTTCGCTGGGCCGGCCGTAGCCGAGGCAAGAACTGCATCTATGAGGGAGTCGGTTGGTGCAGGTGGTTGGTGCAGGTGGTTGGCGTTCGGGCCAGGGCTCGCGTCGGGACTGGGCGAGTTATGCCCCTGGGAGGGGCACAACTCGACAACGCCAACGCAAACACTGCAGCGAACCTGCCGCGCTGACCAGCCCCCTCTCAACACGCGGCGATCCGGGTGAGGGCGCGGATCGCCTCGGTCGGATCGCTCAGCTCGCTCGCCCCGTGGGAGGCGAGCTCGAGGTCGGCGAGCACCTCCATCGTCCGGCTCAGGCCCCCCACGTCCGAGCGCCGCGCCTCGGCGATGCGGCGGTCCAGCGCCCACGGGCTGCCCTTCAGCGAGGCCTTGATCTGCTGCGGGTTCTCCCCCGCCTCCAGCAGCTGGGCGATCGTCAGCACCTCGCGCACGCGGCGGGCGAGCAGCGGCACGAGACGCGCGAGCGACTCGCCCTGCGCGGTGAGCTCGAGGTAGGCGCGCATCGTCGCCGCCTCGTCGCCGGCGACGAGCGTGTCGACGAGGCCCCACACCTGGTGCTCGGCCGAGTGCGCCGCCGCGCCATCGACCTCGTCGGCGCCGATGCGGGCACCGGGGCCAAGCTCGAGAGCGAGCTTCTCGAGCTCGCGCAGGAGGCGCTGCTGGCGGTCGCCGACGTGGCCCACGAGCGCCTGCGCGCCGTCGCGGTCCAGGGCGACGCCGAGCCGCTTGGCCTCGCCCTGCAGCCACTTGGGCAGCTCCCTGGCCTTCAGCGTCCGCTCGACGGCGACGCTGCCGCCGGCCTGCTCGACGGCCTTGGCGAGCTTCTCGGAGACCTTGAAACGGCCCTCCTCGCGGGCGAAGAAGGCGATCGTCGTCTCGGGACCGATGCCGGCGATGGCCGGCAGCAGGTGCGTCGCGATGTCGGCGTCCTTCCAGCGCTCGGCGCCGTCGACGATGAGAAAGCGCCGGCCGATCGCGAACGTCATCGCGGCGAGCGCGCCGGCGACGATGTCCGGCGCGGCATGGTCGCCCTCGAAGCACTCGACGCCGTTGGAGCCCGATTCGCGCTCGGCCAGCGCGCGCAGGGCGGCGCGGCGCTCGGTGATGCGGCCGTGGTCGTCGCCGTGGATCAGGTAGGCGGGCTTGAACTCGGGCACCCGGCGAGTGTAGGCGCCGCCCCGGGCGATCTCGGCGGGCGTCAGCCGCGTTCGCCGGACACATGCATCCGCCCGCCGCGCACCGTGATCCGGACGGTGCCGTCGCGGTCGGTGCGGCGCACGATCGGGACCCGCGCATCGCGCAGGGCGGCCAGCGTGGCGGGGGTCGGGTGACCGTAGGAGTTGTGGGCGCCGACCTCGATGACGGCGGCCCGCGGGCGCAGGCGCCCGAGGATCCCGGGCAGTCCGGGGTCCTCGCTGCCGTGGTGTGACACCTTGAGCGCCTCGACCTCGGGCAGCGCCAGGCCGGCGAGCACGTTGGACTCGGCGTCGGCGGTGAGCAGCAGGTCGAAGGTGCCGTCGCGCACGTGCAGCACCGTCGCGCGGTCGTTGGGCTCGGCGTCCGCGGGCGCGGCCGGCAGGCGTCGCGGCCACAGCACGCGCAGTTCGATCGGCCCCGCGCGCAACACCTGGCCCGCGTCGGAGGCGATCCGGCGGACGCGGTGCGCGGCGGCCAGCGCGTGGACCGTCGCCTGCGGCGTGTCCTCCTCGCCATCGAGCACGAGCCCGACCGGGACGCGGTCGAGCACCGCGGCGGCGGCGCCGGCGTGATCGGTTGCGTCGTGGGTGAGCACGAGCAGGTCCAGGCGCCGCACGCCCGCCTGGCGCAGCCGCGCGAGGACCGGCCCGTCCGGCGCGCCGGTGTCGACGAGGACGGTGGCGTTCCCGTGCTGGATGAGCGTGGCGTCGCCCTGACCGATGTCCAGGAACGAGATCGTGAGGTCGCGCGGGGCGCCGGGCGGGCGTGCCAGCAGGGCGAACGCCGTGACGCCGGCGATCGCGGCGACGGCGACAGCGGCCCGGGCGCGGCGACGGTGGCGCAGCGCAAGCCGGCGCCAGGCGAGCGCGGCAGCGGCCGCGGTGCCGTAGGCCGCGAGCACGCCGGGCGCGCCCGGCGACGGCACCGCAACCTCGGCGAACGGCAGTGCAGCGGCCCGCTCGGCCAGCCAGGTGAGGTAGCCGAGCGGCAGCGCCGCGAGCGCCGCCACAGGCGCGGCGAGCGCCGGCGCGACCTGGCCGAGCGCGCCCGCGATCGTGCCGAGCCACATGACCGGGGCGACGGCCGGCGCCGCGAGGACGTTGGCCGCCAGCGAAACGAGCGACAGGCGCTCGAAGTGCAGCGCGATGAGCGGCGCCGTTCCCAGCGTCGCGGCGATCGTGACCGCGAGCGCCTCGGCAAGCGCGTGCGGCAGGCCGGCCGCGCGCAGCCGCGTACGCAGCGCGGGCACGAGCGCCAGCAGCGAGATGACGGCGGCGAAGCTGAGCTGCCAGCCGGGATCGGCGGCGGCGTGCGGGTTCCAGGCCAGCGTGAGCGCAGCGGCCAGCAGCAGCGCGTACCAGCGCGATGCCGGGCGGCCGGCGAGGGCGGCGATCAGCCCGGCTGCCCCCATCACCCCGGCGCGCTGGATCGACGGCCCCGCCCCGGCGAGCGGCACGTACGCCGCGACGAGGACGAGCGCCAGCCATAGCCGCGCGCTCAGGCCCAGCCCGGCGGCGGCACCGAGTGCGAGCACGAGCGTGGCGAGCAGGATCACGTTCGCGCCGCTGGCGGCGACGAGGTGCGCGAGGCCGGTGGCGCGGAAGTCCTCGCGCACCTCCTCGGTGAGCGCGCCGTCCTGGCCGAGCACCATGCCGCGCGCGAGCGCCCCCTGCGAGGCGGGCACGCCGCCCGTCAGCGCGCGCTCGGTGCGCGCGCGAACGCCGTCGAGCCGGCCAAGCAACCCGCCGCGGTGCGCGCCGGTGGCGCCGATCGCCTCCAACCGGAGGATCGCGTGCGTCCCGCGGCGGCGCTCGTACTCGTCCTGCGCAGCCGGCGCGACGAGGCGGCCCTGCACCGCGACGATCGCGCCGGGCGCGGCCGCCGCGGCGGGCCAGCGCACGCGGGCGGGCGACTTGAGCAGCACGCGCTCGCCGCGCAGGCGCGCCGCGGCGACGCGCGTGCCGAACGCTCGGGTGCGCGGATGCTCGAGCAGCGTGGCGCGAGCGGAGACCTGTGCCGGCACGGCGAGCACGCTGCGCCCGATCGCCGCCAGCCGCGCGTCGGCGACGACCGCGCCGGCGAGCAGCGCCCCGGTCATGCCCAGCGCGAGCGGGCCCGGCGGGACGGCGAGCAGCACGAGCGCGAGCGCGACGGCCAGCACCGCCGGAGAGCGCGGGCCGGCGAGCAGGCCGGCGACGAGCGCCGCGAGCAGCGCGTGGCGCGGGTAGGCGGCGAGCGCGGCCCGCGCCCGCATCGCCGGCGAGGGAAGGGTCTTCGCGAAATCGTCCACATGGCGGACGCCATCGCGAAGATCCCGCCGGCCGTCGTGTCCCACCTCACACCGTCACGAGCGGGGTCAGCGTCGCGAGCCGCTTGGCGCCGATCCCGGGCACCTCCCCCAGCTCCTCGACGCGGCTGAAGGCGCCGTGCTGCTTGCGATAGTCGAGGATCCGCTGAGCAATCCCGGGGCCGACGCCGTCGAGCGTGTCGAGCTGCTCGATCGTCGCGGTGTTGAGGTTGATCGGCGCGCCCGCCGCGCCCGCCGCGCCTGCCGCAGCACCCGGACCCGCCGCGCCGCTCGCCCCCGCCGCGCCGCCGCTTCCCGCTGCCGACCCGCCGGCCACGGCGCCGCCGCCCCCCACCGCCGCCGCCCGCTCGGGGACGAGCACCTGGCGTCCGTCCTCGAGCTTGGCTGCGAGGTTCACCGCCGTCAGGTCGGCGCGGCCACGCGGCCCGCCGGCGCCGCGGACCGCATCGTCGACGCGCGCGTCCGCGGGCAGCCGGTAGACGCCCGGGCGCCGCACGGCGCCCGCCACGTGCACGGTCACCTGGCCGCCGCCGGCGCGCTGCACGCTCACCGAGGAGGGCGACGCGCCGCCGGGCGAGCCGTCGCCCGGCGGTGCGTTCGCCCCCGTGCCCGGCCCCGCCCGCGGGCTCGTCGATGGCGTGCCGGGGGAGGACGCCTGAGCGACGATGTATCGCGCGCCGAGCAGGCACACGACGAGGGCCAGCGCGACGTAGAGCGCCAGCCGCGGGCGGTCGAGGTCGGACACGACCCCAAGCTAGATCGCCACCTGCGCAGGCGGACCCCCGCTTCGTGACGATTGCGCGCAATCGCTGCAGCCGATGACCACGGGCGGCCGGGCTCTCAAGCGCTGGGCCTCGCGAGGACCGCAGAGCACGCTGGCACACCGGCAATACCGAGGCGCCGTCCGCCGCGCGCGACGGCGCCCTCACCTCACGCGGGGACCTTCATGCGCTCGAGGAGCTTCGCGACCGCGGCCTTGCGCCCGAGCACGTCCCTCGGTCGGGCTCTCCGCGGTGCAGCCCTCCCCCGCCACCACGCCGGCGGTGTCCTGCACGCGCACGGTGTTGGGGGCGCGATAGCGCACGGTGACGCGGTTGCGCTCACCGGGGGCCGCCGTGAAGGCGACGTACTGGCCCTCGCTGCCGGGGCTGACGACCGCCTCGACGTGCACCTCGCCGGCCTGCGCGACCGCGGCCGGGCCGCCCACCGCTCCCATGGCGATCGCCGTCGCCACTGCCGCTGCCACCGTCGCAGGCGCATCTCGGTGCAACCTATCCGGTCGCGCGCTGCCTCACGCCGGAAGCTGGGGGATCGTGAGCGTGCCGTCCGCGGCGAGCGGGAAGCCGGGGTTGCAGGCGATCTCCCACGCGTGGCCGTCGGGGTCGGTGAAGACCCCGGCGTAGCCGCCGTAGAACGTCTGCTCCGGGGGTCGCGTGATCGTCGCGCCGGCATCCGCCGCGGCGCGCACGATGTCGTCGACCTCCTCCCTGCTGCGGACGTTGTGGGCCAGCACGATCCCGCCGAAGCCGGTTGCGCCGCCGGCGCCGGGCTCCAGGCCGCAGTCGGCGGCGAGCTTCTGGCGATCCCACAGGACCAGCGCCTGTCCGCCGGCCTGCAGAAACACGGTCTCCTCGACCTCCTGGCCGCGCCAGCCCAGCCGCGCGTAGAACGCCTGCGACCGCGCCAGGTCGCTGACGCCGAGGGTGACGAGGCTGATCCGCTGCTCCATCAGCCTCGACCCTCGACGCTCGCGCCGGCCTCGCCCGCCCGGGGGGATGTCGCCAGCCGCTGCAGCTCCGCCT
>Ga0136633_1002259_pt1 | contig 13424 bp, 9 predicted proteins | sample AntDrymeUQ832206_2_FD_105494 | JGI IMG/M metagenome (GOLD analysis project Ga0136633, IMG submission 105494) | Polar desert sand microbial communities from Dry Valleys, Antarctica - metaG UQ83 (22.06) | ecosystem: Environmental > Terrestrial > Soil > Desert | place: Antarctica: Dry Valley... | reverse complement strand
GTGTGGGAAGTGGACCGCGTGGTCGGCAACGTCGGCCACTTGCCCGACCACCTGCTCACGCGGGAGTTGCACGTCGGCGAATTCGCCGGCGGCGGCGTCAAGTTCGCCGAGCCGGGCTACTTCGTCCTCGGCCAGAAGAGCCACGGCCGCGACCCGAATTTTCTGATCAAACGCGGGCACGAACAGGTCAAGGAAGTGATGGCCCTGCTCGGCGTCAAGTGACCGTCAGGCCCGCACGATCTTCTCGCGGCCGTCTTTCACGTTCTTCAACGCGTTGCGCGTGTCTACGACCAACCGAGAGTGCTTGGCCACCATCAGCCAGTCGTAGGCCGTGTGTTCCGTCGCCACCAACACGCAGTCTTGGGCCGCCAGAAAATCGGCCGTCAGCGGCGTGCTGTTCATGCGCAGGTGGGGCCAGTGCCGCATCTTCGGCAGCGCCGGGATGTGCGGGTCGTTGTAGGTGACGGCTGCCCCCTTCTTCAGCAACAGGTCCATCAACTCGAAGCCGGGGGACTCGCGCGGGTCGTCCACGTCTTTTTTGTACGCCATGCCCAGAATGGCGACCTTGCTGCCGCGGACCGGCTTGCCGTGGTCGTTCAGGGCGTCGGCCACCTTGCCGACGACGAAGTTCGGCATCGACATGTTGACTTCGCCGGCGAGTTCGATGAACCGCGTGCTGAGGCCGTGCTGCCGGGCGACCCACGTCAGGTAGAACGGGTCGATGGGGATGCAGTGCCCGCCGAGGCCGGGGCCGGGGTAGAACGCCTGGAAGCCGAACGGCTTGGTCTTCGCGGCGTCGATGACTTCCCACACGTCGATGCCCATGCGGTCGTACAGGACTTTCAACTCGTTCACCAGGGCGATGTTCACCGCCCGGTACGTGTTCTCCAGAATCTTGCACGCCTCGGCCACTTCCGGCGTCGAGACCTTCACCACCGTCGGGACGATTTGCTGATACAGCAGCGCCGCGATGTCCGTGGTCGCGGCGTCGTGGCCGCCGACGACTTTCGGGATGCTGGTCAGGCCGTGCGTGATGTTGCCGGGGTCTTCGCGCTCGGGGCTGAACGCAAGGAAGTAGTCTTCGCCGACTACCAAGTCGGTGCGGTCGAGGATCGGCAGCACGACCTTGCGCGTCGTGCCGGGGTACGTCGTGCTTTCGAGGACGATCAGTTGGCCGGGCCGCAGTTGGGCGGCGACGGCGTGGGCCGAATTGACGACGTAGGACAGGTCCGGCTCGCGGGCGTCCGTCAGCGGCGTCGGCACGCACACGAGGACGGCGTCCGGTTCGTCGAGCCGGTCGAAGCGGTCGGTGGCCTCGAAGCGGCGCTCGCGCATGGCGGCAATGTCGGCGTGGGGGATTTGCTTGATGTAGCTTTCGCCGCGGTTTAGCTTTTGGACCTTGGCCGTGTCGAGGTCGAAGCCAAGTACGCGGAAGCCGGCGGCGGCGAAAGCCCGCGCCAGCGGCAGGCCGACGTAGCCGAGGCCGATGACGCCGACCGTGGCCGACTTGTCCCGCAGGCGGGCTTCCAGGGCGTGTCGATGTGTCGTCATGCCGTGTTCTTCCTTGAACAAAGGTGTGGAATCCGGGGTGAGTTTTTTCTAAGCCGCATGATTCCCGGCCGGGCCGCATTTGTCAACCCCGGCACCAACCGGTGAAACGGTCGACATTCAAACGGCCGACACTCAAACGCCCGTCAAGACCGCCATCTAAGGCCGCCAACAGGGGGGTGACTTTCGCCTATTTCCGCCGAATTCTGGACAATATCGCTGGCGTCGGCCGGGAGAGGATCATACCCTTCGACCCCCTGTTTGATTCCGTCACTCGCCGAGACATTCGACTTTCCAAAATGGGCATGATCGGGTATCCGTTGATTGGTGGTTGGTTCGTCTTCCGGCCGAGGAACAGACAGATGATCCGCACCCTCTTCTCCCTGACGGTTTTCGTGACACCGCTCGCGGCGGCCGAGGCGCCGCGGTTCCGGTTTACGGCCGGCGAGACGCTGCAATACCACGTCGAACAGAAGACCGACGTGACCGAGACCGTCATGGACGAGAAGGCCGGCAAGTTGGTCACGCGGACGACCACCACGGCCCTCGACCTCGTGCGGCAGTGGAAGGTGGCGGACACGAACGTCAAGGGCCTGACGACGCTGGAAATGTCCATCGTCCGCTTGCGCTGGGAGCAGAAGGCCGGCGACGGGGCCGCGGACGTGTTCGACTCGACCAAGCCGGACGACTTGAACAAGGGCGTGATGGCCAAGAACGTCGGCCCCGTTCTGGCGGTCCTGATCGTGACGCCGACAGGGAGTGTCGCCACGGTCAAGGAGTCCAAGGTCGGCCCGGCCCACCGCTTCCAAGCCGACATCCCGTTCAAACTGGCCTTCTCGCCGGACGACACCAAAGAAACTTGGTCCCGCGATTACGTCATTCAACTCGACCCGCCGCACGGCACGGGCGAGAAGTACGTCGCCAAACAGACCTACAAGCCCATCGAGCCGAAGAACGGCTTCCTGATCTACGGCCTGACGACGGACGTCGCCGAGATGCCCAAGGGGGCCGAACAAGTCCCGCTGCTGCCGCTGATGCCGGCCGGGTCGCTGTACTTCCACGCGGAGACGGGCCGGTATTACGGGGCGCGATTGAAGATCGAGAAGGAACTGATCAATCACGCAGGCGAGGGGACGGCCTACAAGTACGTCAGCACGTACACGGAAGACTTGGTGCCGGCGAAGTGACGGGCCTTTGTTTAGCCGCGACGCGGAGTCTTCGGAGCGGAGCGCGTGCCGGCCGCCATCAACGACAAGCCACACAGTCAACGACAAAAGTGAGCCGAGCGACGTCAGTCGCCGGGTGACTTCCTGTGGGCGAGAGGTCGTTGCCCGCGGGGAGCCACCCGGCGACTTACGTCGCTCGGCTCACTCGCGTCGCGGAACGTGACAACGGCGATTGGGGAAGGAACGACACCCCGACCAACGAAACTAGTGAACTAAAGCGATTCGTAAGCCGACGAAGTTGACCCGTAGTCCCGAGACGTGATGGTAACGGGTAGTTGAACGGCAAAGTCTGGCGTAGTCCTTCCAGCTCCCGCCTCGGATCACCCGAGTAGCACCTGATGTGGTATGCAAATTTTCACACCATTCAGCGACGTTTCCACTCATGTCACACAAGCCCCACGAGTGCTCGACTGCCTTTTCGTAACTCCCCACTTCTGTTGTCTCCGCTTTGTTAACCCCTTTGCTCGTCGTGCCATATGGATAGTTCCCGTCATGGTTGGCCTTGTCTCCATTTAATTTATCACCCCAGAAGAACGCCTTCTCGTTCCCCTTGCCACCTCGACATGCGTACTCCCACTGATCCTCGTGCGGCAGCGTCACCTTCAACCCCGGCACCGCACACTTCTTGGTGAATCCTTGGCAGTCTTCCCAACTCACATTCTCCACCGGCAACCGTAGCCCCTTGAACGAGCTCTTATTCGTCTCAGCGCCCATGACCATTTCCCACTCCCCCTGCGTCACTTCGTATTTCCCCATCCAAAAGCCCGTGGTCTTGAACTTAGCTCGGTTTTCTTCTGACTCCGCGTCCATCCAGTCCGGCCGCTTGCCATCGTAAAACGATTTCGTGACATATTCCTGCTCGGCCTTTGGCGAACCCAACGGCGACTCACCCGCCGGCACCCAACAGAACGTCATTTTCACGTTTTTGGCGATCTCGTACGCCTTCTCCTCACCAGGTTTCGGACCTTTGGCGGCCGTCTTCGCTGCGGGCCGCACGCCGCCCCGGCTCACCAGCCATTCCCCGTCGTACTCCCGCCGGACCTCCGGCACTTGCGCCTCCGCATACTGCTTGCGGACGGCCGCACTCGTCGTCGTTTTCACCTTTTCAAAAATCGCTTCCAGACTCACCTTGTCCTCGCCGGGATGGTACTCGCCTTGCCACGCCCGGATCAGGTGGTCGAAGAAGAAACTGCGGTCCTTGTCTTCCTCGAAGTAGGTCTTTTGGCCCGCCTTGCACGAGTACAGGGCGACGATGCCCTCCGGAACTTCGTCCGGGTCCAGCAGGTCCAAGTCGATCTGCTCGGCCGCTTGCGTGACTTCCTTCGGGTCGTTCCGGCACGCCCCGACGACCAGCAGCTTCCGCTTCGCTTTGCACGCCTTCAGGATGGGGAACAACCCGCCTTCGCCGTCCATCGGGATCATCGTCGTCTTATCGCTCACTTTGGCCTTCAGCGGGCAGAAGTAACTCGTCTTGTCGCCCTTGAAGTGCAGGCCGTGCCCGTTAAGGGCGACAACGAGCGTGTCGTTCGGCCCGACGGACTTCAGGAGCAGCGTCAACTCGGTGAGAATCTTGTCCTTTTCCGGCAAATACCGCTCTGGTTCCGTGGTCCGATCATGCAAAAACGCGATGTTATCGTCGTCGAACCCGGTCGCCAGCAGGGCTTTTCGGTAGTCGTCCATGTCGCGGAACGACTTCGGCAGCGGCCGCAACTGGGCCTTGTTGTACTTTTCCCCGCACGACACCAGAAAGGCGTAGTTCGTCCCCGGCTTCGCCTGGGCGAACGCGACGGCCGGCAAAAGCAGGAGGACCAGTAGGCGGCACATGGGGGTTCCACCGCGGCGAGGTTATTGACAGGGAACGATGGACGAAGCGAGTTCTTTGGTGGGATTGTCGGGGATTTCGGGGCGGGATGCCAGAGAAAACCATGACCAGTAATCATTCAATAACCCAAACGAGCCGAGCGACGTGAGTCGCCGGGTGACAGAAGGGACGAGTCTTCGAGTCCCGACCCCGGCGGAGGCCGACACCCTCGGGCGGCGGCCGGCCTTTGGTCTTCTCGCGGGCCAAAACCGTTCGCCGCGGGTGACGCGACTCGAAGACTCGTCGCTCGGCCACCCGGTGCCTTACGGCGCTCGGCTCGTTAGGGTTTTAGATCGGCTTTTGGTCAATGATCTGCCGCACCCCGTCGATCCACACGTCGCACTCGGGCAGCGCCGCCAAAAACTGCTTGCCGTAGCCCTTGCTCATCACGCGGGGGTCGAACAGCGTCACCACGCCGGTGTCGGTCTTCGTGCGGATCAGGCGGCCGAAGCCCTGTTTCAACTTGATGATCGCTTGCGGGATCTGGAAGTCAAAGAACGCCTTCCCGCCCTCCTCTTCAATCTTCTGAATGCGGGCTTCCGTCAGCGGGCGGTCGGGGACGGCGAACGGGAGTTTGGTGATGACGACTTGTGACAGGGCTTCCCCCTTCACGTCCACGCCCTGCCAGAAACTGTCCACGCCCAAAAGTACCGGCCGCTTGGCCGTGCGGAATTCGGAAAGCATCTTCCCCGGCGGCAGCCCGTCGCCTTGCACGAAGAGGGTGTAGCCCTCTTGCTGGCACCACGGCCGCAGGCCCGCGGCGGCCCGCTGCAAAAACTGGTAACTGGTGAACAGCACGAAGGCCCGGCCCTCGGTGCGCCGGATCGTTTCCGGCAGTCGGCGGATCACTTCCTGTTCGTACTGCTGCGTCAGGCTCGACGGGTCCGGCATCTCCCGGCACAGGTGCAGTTGCACTTGCCGGCGGTAGTCGAACGGGCTGCCGAGGTGCAGGGTCTTGGCGTCCGTCATGCCGAGCCGATTCTGGTGCAACTCGAAGCCGCGCTTGCCGCCGGAACTCAGCGTGGCGCTGGTGGCGACGACCGTGGGCACCTTGTCGAAGAGTTGCTTCTTCAAAATCTCGCCGACGTTGATCGGCGCGCTGGCCAACGACACCCTCGGGTGCGCGCCCCCCTGCTGTTCGATCCAATACACTTGGTCCGGCAACTTTTGGTTCACCCACGCGTCGACGCTCCCCGCGACGCCGGCCAGCCGGGCGGCCGGGCTGGTCAGTTCCATCTTGTCCTCTTCCGAGGAGTGTTGGGCGGCCAGGCGCATGAGGTGGCTGGCGAGTTTCGTGAGTTCCTCGCCGACGAGGTCCGCGAACACGCCCGGCTCGCGGACCCGGCCGTTGAAGCGCGGCCCCGCCCGCTCGGCCCACATGCGGACGTTCTGGAAGAACTGCTCGGCGGCGAAGCGGGCGCGGTCCACCTGCTTCATGCTCTCGTTGTCGCCGAGGGCCGTCAGGATGCCTTTGGTTTGCCGTTGCGAGAGCAGTTTGTTCAACTGGTAGTCCAGCCCGCCCTGCGTGATCTGGAGGCCGAGGTGGTCGGCGGCCACGTCCTCGATGGTGTGGGCCTCGTCGAAGATGACCGCGTCGTAGTCCGGCAGCATGTTGGCGCCCTCCTGCCGCAGGGCGAGGTCGCTGAAAAACAGGGCGTGGTTGACGATCAGAATCTGCGACGAGTGGATGCCGCGGCGGGCTTTGAAGTAGAAGCAGCGGGCGTTGTCCGGGCAGGCCTTGCCGAGGCAGTTGCCCGAATCGCTCTCGACGGCGTCCCACACGGCCGGCGACGGGGCGAACCCCAAATCGGCCCGGCTGCCGTCGGCCGTGCGGCGAGACCACTTGCCGACTTCGTTCAACTGGGTGGCGAGCGAGATTTCCGGGAACATCGCCAGCGATTTTTGTTGAGACGTGCGCAGCCGCCGCAGGCTCAGGTAATTGCCGCGGCCTTTAACGAGTGAGACCTTGAACGGCTCCGAAAACACCGACTGGAGGAACGGGATGTCCTTGTGAACCAACTGCTCTTGGAGGTTGATCGTGTTCGTGGAAATGACGACGCGAAAATCTTTCTTGCTCGTCACCGCCTGAATCGCCGGCACGAGATACGCGAATGACTTGCCGACCCCCGTGCCCGCCTCGACCATCAAATGATGTTCGTTGTCGATGGCGTCGGCCACGGCCTTGGCCATGTCGAGTTGCTCGGGCCGACTCTCGAAGTCGGGCCAGAGTTTGGCGACGGCGCCGCGGGGACCGAGGATTAAAGAGGGGTTCATCGGGGCATTATCGTATCGCGGTCGGGCGGAAGCCACCTCAGAAGTGACAAGGTGACACGTTTCAAACACCGTGAAGCCGCGACGCGGAGTCTTCGGAGCGGAGCGCGGCCTCCCCGCGGCAATCGCTGGTCGTTCGACCAAGCGTTTCCGGGTGTCGGCCCGCGCTCCGCTCCGAAGACTCCGCGTCGCGGCTTCACGGCGACTCGGCGCCGTGTCATCTTCAAGATCACCAGAACTTCACCCGCCAATGGTCGTGCGGGGTCTTCAGGCGGCCCATGTACCAGTGGCCGTCGTCCCATTCGAGGACGACTTTCCGCCAGCCGAGCGGGACCTTCGGGAAGGGGTAGAACGGCCCGATGTACGGGAAGGCGTTGTACGGGTAGGCCGCCGGGTACGCCACGCGGGACATGTTGTTGTACGGGGCGTAGGTCGGCCAGGCGTTCGGGGGCAGGCGCGGGCCGGACGGGTCCAGCGGGGCGAAGGCTGGGGCGCCGTTCAGAGGGATCGGGTCCGCGGTCACTTGGGCTTGGCCGTTCGGCACGAACTGGACCGGGCCGCCGGGTTGCGGGGCGAACACCGGTTCTTGGCCGCCGGTGCGGATGATGGTGCTCGGCTGTTCGGCCGGGGCGGCCGCGGGCATCGGCTTCGCCGACGTCTTGCCCGCCGCCGGGACGACGCCGGCCGGGGCCGGCATCGGGGCTTGGATTTCGCTTTCGATCCGGGTGATCCCGTCGATGCCGGTCACGGCCCGCAGGATGTCTTCGTGCTGCTTCTGGCTGGTGACGGTGCCGGACAGGATCACCGTGCCGCCTTGGGCCTCAATGCCGAGCTTGGCGCCCTTGATGACGCCGCTGGCCTTCAGCTTGGCCGCGACGTTGTCGGCGAGCTTCTGGTTGTCCACTTTCACCGGCGCCGGCTTCGTTGCGGCGGCCTTCGGCTCCGCCATCACGTGGCCGCCGGTCCAAAGACCGAGGGCGACCGCGAGCGGGTACATCTTCCGTCCGAGCATGAGTTCCTCCTTGAATCCCGGCCGCTTCGATCAAGCGGTGTGTCTTCTCCCGTCACTGATCGGCCCGCCGCGCCGGGTTAAACAAGCAGGACGCACAACACGCTCGCCGGGAACTACGCGAACCCCCCCGAGAACCGGAGCCTCTTCTCCATCTTGCCGGGACGCCGGCCGACGCCGGCCGAAATGCCCGCGGCCGCGGGTTGACGCGGCGCCGGCAGCCCATAAAATGACCCCGTAAGCATCCATAGCTCAACTGGATAGAGCATCGGTCTACGAAACCGAAGGTTACAGGTTCGACTCCTGTTGGATGCAGTCCATCAACCCTTCTCCGAATGCCAGTCACGGCGTTCCCTCTCAACCGATGAGATCGCGAAGAGAACCCTTGATCTGCGGACTCTCTTCCGCAGACCGTTGGGAGTCTCACGGCATGGCCCGCCAAATTTCCACCCCGTCGTGCCGTTGGAACTCGTGTGGGCCGACGCGGCGCACCGCGGGTTCGTCGCGTTCGCCTAAGCCCTGTTCCGCGTCGTCGTGGCCGTCGTGACCCGGGCTCCGAACGACATCGAGTTCGTCGTCCAGCCGCGCCGGTGGTTTACATCAGCAAGCAAATGACGACTCGTCACGTGGAATTCAACCACCCGTCAACCGTATTCCCGTTGGTCCCGAAGATCAACCCCGGAGTGACGCCTGACGGTGAGTCGAAGCCCTTCCTTGGGCCGCAAGAGCATCCGCGCTTCGGGCTCCGGGTTTTGTTGACCGGGAACGGGTTCGAGACGGTAACGCCGCAAGAGGCGGGCGAGGACCAGGGTCGCTTCCGCCTGCGCGAAACCCCGGCCGACGCACGCGTGCGGTCCGGCGCCGAACGGGAACCACGCGCACGCCGGTTGCCGCCGCTCGTTCTCCGGGGTGAATCGAAGGGGGTCGAACGTGTCGGGGTCCGCGTGCCACCGCGCGTCACGCTGCGTCAGGTAGGGGCTCAGGAACACCTGACTGCCGGGCGACATCGCGTAGCCGCCGATCAATACCGGTTCCGCGATTTCCCGGGAGAAGAGGTAGACCGGCGGGTAAAGCCGGACCGTCTCGCGGAACGCCTGTTCGACCGGAGCCAACTGGGCCAGGTCGGCGGAGTCTGACGCACAGTCTCCGAAGGTCTCGGCCGCCGCGTCCGCCGTGCGGCTTTGCACATTTGGGTGACGGGCGAGGAGCGTCCCGGCCCACGTCAGGGCAACCGCGACCGTCTCGTGGCCCGCGACCAGGAGCGAGACGACTTCTTGCCGCACGTCGCGGTCGCTCAAGCCCGGGGCGTCCAGGAGTTGGTCGAGCAGGTCCGCGTGTCGGGTCGCGGCCCCCCGGCGCTCGCGGATGATGCGGCCGACCAGTTCGTTTAAGAGTTGGAAGGCCCGCCGGGCTTTGGACCGGCCGATGAGGGGCAGCCACGCGGGCGTGGCGACGACGCGATTTAGTTCGCCGAACCCCCACCGCTGGATTTCATCGACGGCCGCCTTGATTTGGATCGCGTGGCCGTCAACGCTCGCGGAGAACAGCGTCCGGGCGACGATGCGAAGGGTCAGCCGCCGCATCTCGGCCGCGAAATCGACCTCGCCCTGTTCGGGCCACACGGCCACCATTTCGTCGGTGAGGCGGACGACGGCCCCGGCGTAGGCGGCGATCCGGGCGGGCTGAAACGCCGGCTGGACGACCCGGCGCCGGCCGGCCCAGCGGTCCCCGTCCCCGGTTACGAGGCCGGCGCCGTGGAGGCGGCCGAACACCCGCTTGAACCGGGCGGCCTTTCGAAACTTCTTCGCCTGGCGGACGAGGACTTCGTGGACGTGCTCCGGATGGATCAGCAGATAGCAGGCCTGCGGCCCCAGGCGGAAGTGGACGACGTCGCCGAATTCCTTTTGCATGCGGGCGCCGAAGCCGAGGAAGTCGCGGCGCATCTCGTTGCTTTGTCGCAAACCGAGCCAACCGCTCTCCGGGCCCGGCGGGACACTGCGGGTCATGGCTTCTTTCCCGCGGAGCCCAAAAGCCCCGGGCCCCTTGGTCCCCCGCCGCCGATTCGTATCTTACGTGACGGCGGCGCCGCGGTCAGCCACCCCTCGGACTCGAGGCTTGGACCGGGACGGCGAGGCCGCCGCGAGTACCTCGCATGACTCCCCCCGCCGCGCCCACTCCCCCGATTGACTTCGCGGCCCGCCCGCCGGAGCGCCGGACCTCCCGGACGAGCACGCCAGCGCTGGCCGGCGCGTGCACGTGTTGCTGCTGCTGTTGCCTGCACACCGTCGGCGGCCTCATCGGCGCGGCCGTCGCGCCGGCATGGACGACCCGCGGCCCGCGCACGCAAGAGCAGGACGACTACGAAGACTTTCAGCCCGGGAGCGGCCCGCACGCCGAATCCCCGCGGGAAGGGGCCGACGGCGGCCCGTCGGCCGTGCGCAGTTTCTGGGTGACGCTGCTGGTCTTGGTTCTGTTGGGCTTCCTCGTCGGGCCGCTCATGGGCGGCGGCAACGGACAATTGCCGACGAACTTGGTGTTGACCGCCGTCGTCATCCTGATGGTCTTGCCGGCGCTGCAACTCGTCGCCGCGGCCGTCGCCGCCGTGTTCGTGGCCGTTTCCGGCGGGGCCGACCGCGGCGTCCAACTCCGCCGACTCGGCCGGATTGCCCTCGGCGTGTTCCTGGGCACGATGGCCGGCATGTTGGCCATGGTTATCCTTTACTTTGCGTTGAGTCGAATCCGCTAAGGTCACGCCAGATCGCCCATGCCCGTCCGCTTTCCCCGCCCGGCTTGGCCGTTCACGACCTTGACGGGGCCGGACACGGTCAGCCTCGTGGCCGGGGAGGACTTCCGCTACACGCTGACCGGGCCGGGGCTGGAGACCTGGCTGCCGGAATGGCTCGCCGGCCTCGACGGGCGGACGCCGCTCGACGAGGCGCTCGGCCGCCTCCCCGCGGCCCGTCGGGCGTCGGCTTCGCAGGTCGCGGACCGCCTTTACGGCGAGCGGTTCCTCGTCAACGGGACCGCAGCGGACGTCCACCGGCCGCAGGCGTATCACCTCGCGGTCAAGGGGAACGCTTGGTGGGCGCCGGATACGCCGACGGGGGATGACGGCCCGACGTTACGGCCGCTGCCGGCGTTCTGCCAAGACACGTTGGACTACGCCGCGGCCCTCCGGTTCAACCGCCAGTGCTTGGACGCGGGGACGCCGTGGCTGTGGGCGACCGTCGGGCCGATGAGCCGCGCCTACGTCGGCCCGCTGTTCCTGCCCGACGCCGGTCCCTGTCTCGGCTGCCTGCTCGGCCACTTCCGCCGCGTGTCCCCCGCGCCGGACCTGTATGACGCCCTGACGGCCCACGCCCACGCCGGCGGGCCAATGGCGCCCGCGCCCTTTCCCGCGCCGGCCGTCGGCATCGTCCGGCAATTGCTGGCGTGGAAGGCCGAACTGGCGGCCGCCCCCGAGGCGACCGCCGCCCTTTACCGATTGCACGTCGTGGAGGTGGCCGATTTGGAAGTGACGTCCCACCGCGTCTGGATCGACCCGGAGTGCCCCGAATGCGGCGGCCGGCCATGACGACCCCCTGGTACGCCAGCCCGTACACCGGCCTGTTCGCAGAGTCGGGGCCGGCGGCGCCGCAGGCGCACGACCCGGCCGTGGCCGTCTGGTCAGGCGTGGCCCCCCTGCCGGACCCGGCGGCCGAGCCGCCCGCGAGCGGCGGCGCCGGGTGGGACGCGGCGGCGGCCGAGGCGGCCGGGGTCGGCGAGGCCGTCGAGCGCTGGCAGGCGTGGCCCCTGCCGTGCGACGCGGCCGTCGAGAGCAGTTACCGCAACTGGCCGCTGGACGAGCCGGCCGTCGGCCCCGGCCGGTGGGTGCTGTTTCACCACGACCAGTACGCCCTGCCGCGGTTCCCGTACGAGCCGTGGACCCCGGACACCGTCTGCCGGTGGGTGTGCGCCCGCGAGGCGTTGACGGGCCTGCCGCACTGGGCGCCGGAAGAACTCGTCTACCTGTCGCTGCCGCGGGGCCGCCGCGCCCGGCTGTGCCCGCTGATTTCCAGCGGGCTGTCGTGCGGGCGCCCCGGCCACCCCGTGCTGCTGCGGGGCTTGCAGGAGGCGGTCGAGCGCGACGCCCTCGTCGGGGCGTCGTGGGGCCGCTACCCGCTCGCGGAGGCGGACGCCGACGCGGTCTTCGCGGGACTCGGGCCGGCGTACGCGTCGCGCCTGCGGCGCCCGAACCTGCGGTACCGGTTCTACCGCGTGCGGACGCCGTTCAGCGGCCACGTGACGGTCGTCACCCTGGAAGGCGACGACCGCGCGGGGTACTGCTTCAGCGTCGGCGCGGCTTGCCGGGAGACGCGGGCGGCGAGTTGGCTGAAGTCGCTCCTGGAAGCCGTGCAGGGGCGGCACTATGTGCGCTACTTGAAAGTTCAGCCCCGCCGGCCCGGCTTGCCGGCCAGTTTCGCGGAACACGCCGTGTATTACAGCCTTCACCCCGACCGACTCCGCGAGACGGCGCTAGGCCGGGCGGCCACGGCGACGGAAGGATTCGACACGGACGCGGATGCGAACAGTGAAGAGGGCGTCGCCGACCTGGCGGCCCGGCTGGGTCCCGGCCGGCCGGTCCTATTCCGTAACCTGACCCCGCCCGGCCTCGCCATGGAGCGAATGGACTGGCGGGTGGTGCGCGTCATGGTGCCGGGGTTGCAGCCGCTGCACGGGCACCACTTGCTCCCGTTCCTGGGCGGGTCCCTGTGGGCCCCCCGCACGTGGGGCGACTGGGCGGACATGCCGCCGCACCCCTTCCCATAAAGCAACCCGGTTCGGCCGCAACGACACGCCCGAAGGACCCGCCGGATGACGCCTCGCGTTCCCTCGCTCGAACTGGACGCCGCCTCCTACCCGGAATTTCGGGACGGCATTGTGGCCGCCGAGGCGGCCGGCGACGCCCTGCCGGGGAAGCCGCGGACGTACCCCGGCTACCCGCGGTGGGCTCTCGACCCGGTCCGGCCCCGGCGGTGGGGGTCCCTCGACCGCGTTCTGGCCGCGCGGCGGTGCGTGCGGGACTTGGCCGCCGCGCTTCCGACGCGCCGCGACCTGAGCCGGCTGCTCCGGGCGGGCCACGGCGTCACCGGGCCCATGTCGGCCGGCCCGGTCCCCTCCGCCGGGGGCTTTCAGGCCTTGGAACTGTACTTGGTCGTTTTTGAAACGGGCTGGTTGCCGGCCGGCCTCTACCACTATGACCGCGCCGGGCACCACCTCTCGCAAGTGGCCCCAAACGCGACCCGCGCGGACTGGCGGCGCCGGGTCCCGTCGCTGGACCTGGTCCGCGGGGGCTCTGTCCTCTGGGTCCTCGTCGGCGACGGCGACCGCGTGGATCGCAAATACGGCGGACGGGCCTTCCGCTTTCTGCTGCAAGAGGCCGGGCATCTGATGCAGAATCTGTGCCTGCTGTCCGCCAGCCTGAAACTGGTCACCGTCCCGTTGGGCGGCTACCTGGAGCGGACCATCG
>Ga0136633_1002258_pt1 | contig 13424 bp, 12 predicted proteins | sample AntDrymeUQ832206_2_FD_105494 | JGI IMG/M metagenome (GOLD analysis project Ga0136633, IMG submission 105494) | Polar desert sand microbial communities from Dry Valleys, Antarctica - metaG UQ83 (22.06) | ecosystem: Environmental > Terrestrial > Soil > Desert | place: Antarctica: Dry Valley... | reverse complement strand
GGCCCCGGTCAGCTGTTCACGCCCGACGCCGGTGACTTTCGTGGTGGCCTCGTTGACGTCGGTGATCTTGCCTTCCGGGCTGATCGTGACGAGCGGGTCGAGGCTGGCCTCGATCAGGCTGCGGGCGTACTGGGCCGCGTCCTTCTGGACCGTGACGTCGCGGGCGACCGATGACACGCCAACGATGGCACCGTCCGCGGCGTAAATGGGCGAGACGGTCAGGGAGACGGAGAGGGTGCTCCCGTCCTTCCTGACCCTGACGGTCTCGTAGTGCTCGACGCGATGGCCGTCTCGGATCTTTCCCAAGATCTCGACCATCTGGTCGACGTTGTTCGGATGGATGAGGAGCGAGATGGGCTGGCCGATTATCTCGTCGGGCGCATACCCGTACATTCGTTCCGCGGCCGAGTTCCAGCTGGTGATGATCCCGTCGAGGCTCTTGCTCACGATGGCGTCATCGGACGACTCGACGATCGCCGCCAACAGAGCGAGCCGAGCCGCGTCCTCGCCGTCCTGCGTCAGCTCGTTGGTCTGCCGTGTCATTAGCTCAGTCCATCCGCATGGGAACCCGGTCTGGCGTGTCAGTTCGTCAGACGTTCAACCATCAGTCTGGCCAGAGTACGACGAGGTTGGGCAGGATTGGGAAAGACGCTGGGTAATGGCCCGATCGTGCTATGGCCACTGGCGCGTCCGATTCATATCGTTATCCACAGCAGTGAACCACCCGGTGTTGCTTGGAGGCTCCTGACCTTGGAATCGAGGATGGAGCCATGGGAGACGAAGACACGTCCGGGAGACCGACTGCACGTTGGTACTCACCGGAGGACAAGGCGCGAGCCGTCCGAATGGTGCGGCAGCTTCGCAAGGAGCTCGGCGCCACGCACGGAACAATCCAGCGGGTCGCGGACCAGATCGGGGGTAGCCTCCAGATCACGACCAAGCGACAACACGCGATCGCGAACGACCGAGGGGACCGACCATGCCCGAGGGTGTTGGCATCATCGAAGCGTGGACGAAGGGTTCGGCCCCGGGAGGGGGACGGAATGCCCATAGTGCTGCAGTGTCCGTCCACGAGTGCCATGACCGAGCCGTGCTTGCGCTTTCGACAGTTTCCTTGTTCGACCGAATGCGTGGCGACGGCATGACACAAGGTCGCGCCGGTCGGGCCGCGAGCACCAGTCGGTGTTGCTCCGGACCTCGATGACCCCGCATCCCAGCACCCGAGGGAGGCGTGTAGGCGCCATGTCGAGCACGGCCGGTGAGGACGTTCGTCGAACGGCCGGGCCGCGTTCCGAGCGAGTGATGGCCAAGGGTTGGGTCCAGGCGGTGGTGCTCGTCGGCCTCTTCGGGTTCACGGTGTTGGGTTTCATGGCGGCACGGACCTACCAGGCCGAGCCACCGATCCCTGAACGGGTGGTCTCTGAGTCGGGGACAGCACTGTTCACGGGCGAGGACGTCCGCAGCGGCCAGGAGGTGTTCCTCCGCAACGGATTGATGCAGTACGGGTCGATCTTCGGGCATGGCGGCTACCTGGGGCCTGACTTCACCGCCGACTACCTCCACCGCGCCGCCCTCGACGTCGAGGCAGCATACGGAGGCGAGGGCACCGATGCCCGGCTGCGCACGGTCGAGGACTTCCGTACTAATACCTATGACGCCGCCACCGGGACCGTCGTCTACTCCGATGCGCAGGCCGCCGCCTACGGGCGACTCGTCGAGCACTACCACGACTTCTTCGCCGATCCTGCGGGTGACACGGGTCTGCGACCTGCTGCGATCTCCGATCCCGAGGACACCCGGCAACTCACCGCGTACTTCTCGTGGAGCGCGTGGGTCGCAGCAGCAGAACGCCCGGGGAAGGATTACTCCTACACGAACAACTGGCCGCCCGAGACCCTCGTCGACAACCGCCCCACCGCGGATGTGCTGGTGTGGAGCGTGCTGTCGCTCATCGCCCTGCTCGCCGGGATCGGTGCGCTGCTTGCTGTCTTCGGACGGTGGAACTGGCTTGGCTGGCACGGCCGAGACCAGCAGGAGCTGTCGTTCCGTGCACCGGACACGGTGGCGCTCACCCGATCACAGAAGGCGACCGCAGGCTTCTTCCTGGCCATGTCGGCGATGTTCCTGGTCCAGACGCTCGTCGGGGTGGCCAGCCAGCACTACCGCGCGGAGATCGGTGGCTTTTTCGGCCTCGACAGCGACCGCTACCTGCCCTTCAATGTCGTGCGCACCTGGCACGTACAGCTCTCCATCTTCTGGGTGGTCACGTCGTTCCTCGCCGCGGGCATCTTCCTGGTCCCGATGATCACCGCGCGCAAGGAGCCGAAGGGGCAGCACGTCCTCACCAACCTGCTTCTTGGGGCGCTGGTGATAGTGGTCGCCGGGAGCCTGCTCGGTGAGCTGGCCGGCATCCACGGCTGGTTCGGCGACCTCTGGTCGTGGTTTGGAATGCAGGGCTTCGAGTACCTCGACCTCGGGAGGTTCTGGCAGATCCTGCTGACGCTGGGAATGTTCTTCTGGGTCGTGATCCTCGGTCGGGGCCTGCGTAGCCGGCTCAGGGTCGAGCACCGGACCAACATGCCCTGGCTGTTCTTCTACGCCGCCCTGGCACTGCCCGCCTTCTACGCGGTGGGCTTGCTTGCCCACCCACGCGCGAGCTTCGTCGTGGCCGACTTCTGGCGCTTCATCGTGGTCCATCTCTGGGTCGAGGACTTCCTCGAACTGTTCACCACCGTGATGGTCGCCTACCTGTTCGTGCTGCTCGGTGTCGTCCGCCAGCGGGTGGCCATGACCGTCATCTTCCTCGACGTCATCCTCTACAGCGCCGGCGGCGTCATCGGCATGGCCCACCACCTCTACTTCAATGGCGAGCCGGCTGAGGTCCTCGCCCTGGGCGCGTTCTTCTCTGCACTCGAGGTCATCCCCCTTACGTTCCTGACCCTCGAGGCGTGGACCTTCCTCCAGCTCGGCGCCCGCCAGGAATCCAGGTCGGCGACCCCGTTCCCCCACCGCTGGGCGGTGATGTTCCTGGTTGCCGTGGGCTTCTGGAACTTCCTCGGAGCCGGCGTGTTTGGATTCCTCATCAACCTGCCGATCGTGTCGTACTACGAGATCGGCACAGCACTCACCGCCAACCACTCCCACGCCGCGATGATGGGCGTCTACGGGATGCTCGCCGTCGGCTTCATGCTCTTCTGCCTCCGCTACCTCCTCCCCGAGGACAAGTGGTCAGACAAACTCGCCAAGACCAGCTTCTGGTCCCTCAACGTCGGCCTCGCCTGGATGTGCTTCGTCACCCTCCTCCCGCTCGGAGTCATCCAGCTCCACCGGTCCGTGGGACGTGGCTACTGGGCAGCCCGCGAGCTCAACTTCCTGACCAACGACCTCAACGCCCTGCTCGGCTGGCTCCGGCTCCCTGGTGACGTCCTGTTCATCGGCGGTGGCGTGCTTCCCCTGCTGTGGATGGGCTTCCAGGGCGTCCGCTACCGCGGCAGCCACCAGGACGCCCTCAACGAGGAAGACCTGCTGCTCTTCACCGAGGTCACCCCGGCACCCGGACCGCCCGACGACGACCGGGCCCTCACGCCCTGACGCCCTGACTGTGGACCCCGAAGCCGCCTTCCTGTGCACCTACGCCCTCGCGTTGGTGGCAGTCGCGGCCGGGCTCGCACGGCTAGGCCGACGCTCTACCGATCCGGCGGCATCGAGGATGCTCGCCGCCGCCAGAGCCCCCGACGCAAAGCATGCCAACCGTCAGAAGGAAACCGCCGACTGGCCCCACTCCGAAGCACCCCTGTTCCACCTCGCCCTGAGCAGCGTCGCCCTGGCAGCAGCGCTGGTGCTGGTCGCCGCGAGCGTGATCCGAAGCCACCGTCCCCTCGAACTCGCCGTGCAAGTCGCCCTGCTTGCCCTCATCGTCGCGCGGCTCGCTGGCATCGTCGCCCATCACCATGCCCGCGGGTCCGCTCCGGAGGGAACCACGCTCGTCACCCGGGACCCCGCACGAACGGGTCGGCGTCGTCCACCAGGATGAACCGACGGACAGTCGCCGATTGCGGCGATCACCCCAGCTGAGCTCGCCAGAAGGTCGATGGTCCTGCGCCGCATTGGTTCCTCCCCGTGTCGTTGGTTCCTGTCGAGGACCGCACGAATCGGGGGCGGTCGCTGGCAGTTGGGTTGTCATTCTCAACCACGACTGTCCCCGGGGTCCGGAAGCGGTGCCAGCCGAGGCTGGCCCAGTCAGGCCTCGAGCCCGCCGCCGCCGGGTCGGCGGATCGGGCCACGGCCGGTCGCGCAACAAGGTCCCGGAGTTGCTCCCGAGGTTCGTCCCGAACGGCAAGAACGTCGACCGGACTCGACCGGTGTCGTGACAACGAGCTCTTCTGTGAGCCCCTCGGCGAAGCCGTCGTCGGGCGGATCGTCGGTCTGCCCCGCCACAGCTGATCAGCGGGTCGACGCGACCGAGCCGGTCAGTTCGCCCCTGTCACTGCGGATCCGGACTCGGGCGCTTGCATATCAGCAGCACCGGCAGCACTATGCATTCATGTCGACCTCGATCACGATCCGAGATGTCCCGGACGAGACGCGCGACGAGCTCGCGGCCCGAGCCGCGAGCACCGGGCGGTCGCTGCAGGAGTACCTGCGGACCCGCCTGGTCGACCTCGCCCGCCAGCCCGACGCGGAAGCATGGGTCGCCCGGGTCCGCGCTCGGGTGGCCGAGACCGGGGCAGTCCTCACCGCGGAGCAGATCATCGCCCACCGGGACGCGGGCCGCCGGTGACCGTAGTCGTCGACGCGTCGCATGTCGTCGCTGCGCTCGCCGACACCGGCGTGGCCGGCGAATGGGCCCGCACCGAACTGGCGGCGGGGGCATTGGCGGCGCCGCACCTAATGCCGGTCGAGGTGGCCAACGTGCTCCGTCGGCAGGCTGCAGCGGGCGAGCTCTCCAGCGACAACGCCTCGATGGCCCACGCCGACCTGGTCGCCCTGCCGGTGGAGCTGTTCCCCTACCAGCCGTTCGCTCGCCGCGTGTGGGAGTTACGCCAGAACGTCACGGCGTACGACGCCTGGTACATCGCTATCGCGGAGTCGCTCGACGCGCCGCTGCTGACGCTCGATCACCGGTTGGCGAGTGCGCCCGGCCTACGTTGCCGGATCGTCACTCCGTCGACGTGATAGCAGCCGATCCCCGCGGCGCGTGCAGATGTGAGGTCAGGAGCGGTCATGGCTCGAATCTAAGCGCCACCACCCGAATGGCACGCTGCGACGGCAATGGCCACACCCGTCATGAACTAAGCGCGACGCGCCGACTTGTTACGCAGCTTGGCGGCGCACGCGATCGTGAGCACGGAGAGGGCTGCCCACGACAGACTGGCTGGCAAACCCGTCGCCGGCAATGGTGCCGTCGCCGGCGGGGCGGGACGCGGCCGGGTCGGCGCCAGGGGACCCGGAGCCCCCGCCGAGAGCCCGCACACCGCGGCTGACGCGAGCCCGCCGCCGTCGGAGCGCTGCGGCGTCACGCGTGCCGGCCGGAGCGGCAGGTCGTCGTCCTCTTCTTGCACGTTCAGCAGATCCGGCACTACCGGCACGCCTTGGAAGCGCAGCACGGACGGGTGCTCGCAGTCGGACAGAACGGTCACCGTCGTCATCCGCCCGGACGGCTGCGACGACGAGAGCCCGTTGGGCGCGAGCGACCCGGACAAGGTCAGCTGCAGACGACCGCCCGCTGGCACGACAAACGAGGTGGGATCGAAGCGCAGCGGCACCCGGATCGGCGTGCCGACCGGAGCGGGCTTCGCGGCCGGCTGCGCGAAGCGGCCCTCGACGAGCGGATCAAGGTGCTGCATCGAGCGGAACCCCATCGCAGTGCCGTTGGGCACCTTCGTGCCGTCCTCGTTGAACGCGTCGAGACGGGCGGCGATGTGCGCGTCGGGCTGGTTGAGCTCCACCCACGCGTCGAGGATCGGCTGGCCGGTGACGTGCAGTGGACCGCCCAGCGCACCGGTGCTCCAGATCGCCTGACCCTGGGCGGCACCGATGGGGGTGCGCGTGAGCGGATTCTCCGACGAAGCCCCCTCGATGAATGCCAGCGAGCCCTCGGGTGACGTCGTGCCGAGGACGCCGTCACCCGACAGGGCGAGAGTCTGGCGCGGTCCGCCGGTCGTCGGCCAACTCTTCTCCGCCCGCCACTGACCAGTGTTGTCCTGCACCTGGACGGTGGGCCACTTCTCGACACCGGCGGTGGTGTCGCCGCGGACCCAGCGGTCGAACCAGGCGAGCTTGACCGCATCCCAGTCGCCGCGGACCCACGGTGTCCCGTTGCGGTGGGGGTAGGCGTGCGCCCAGGTGCCCAGCATGAGGTGCCGAGGCGTCGTCGCCGGCAGCTGGTCGACGTAGCCAGGCAGCGCGATCTCGCGGTCGATCTCGTCGCGGTGACCGTGGTAGATCAACACGGCGGCGGTGGTTCGCGCTGCCCCGACCCGGTGCTCGCGATCGGCCCAGAACGCCGTCATGTCGCCACTGGTCTCGGCCGAGCCCAGCGCGACCTCGGGAATGCACCCGACCCGTTCTGCAGGAGCCGCCGGCGTGCCCTCGCTGGGCAACGAGTTGAGCCCGTTGTACGACGCCGAGTGCGCCAGGGCCTGGCCGGTGAACGGCACCCCGTCGAAGAAGTTGTAGTCGTACTGGCTGGTGGCAACCCCGCCGGCGATGATCGCCTTGAGGTACTTGACCTTCTCCGGGTCGCCACGGCCGGCGACGGCGACCTGGGTGATGCCCGGGTAGGACAGCCCAGTGGTGCCGATCCGCCCGTTGGAGAACGGCGCGTCCTTGCCCAGCCACTCGATCGCGCGCGCGGCGTCGTCCACCTCGTTGGTCGAGAACTGCTCCTGGCACCCGCCGGAGAGCCCAGTGCCCCGCACATGGAAGGTGGCGAAGGCGTATCCCTGCCCGACGACCATCTCCATCGTGTCCAGCTCTCCCGGATCGCCCTGCGCCAGGTACGGCGACAGCATCGCGATCACCGGGAGTCGCGCGGGCGGCACCGGCCCGCCGTCGAGCTGAGTGGGCAGCCACCACTCGATGTAGAGCCGGGTGCCGTCTCCCGCAGCGATCGTGGTGTTCTGCTCGGTCGCGCTAGGGGGCGCGATGTCGTACCGCGGGTCCGGCACCGGCCGGGGCGCGAAGACTCGGCCCTCGGACGGAGCGACCTCGGCCCCGGCCCGGCGGTGGAGCGAGGGAGTGGCGGCGACCGCGACCATCGCCAAACCGACGGCGGCGAGGACAGGTGGTGTACGCATAGGCAACGCTTTTCGATGTCGGGTGTGGTTCTCCTCCCGGCTGGCCCGGCGAAGTGGCGGGCCGTAGGGTCCGGACGCATGACCTTCTCGATCGTGGGGTGCGACGACGAGCGGACCCACTGGGGCGTCGCGGTCGCGTCCAAGTTCCTCGCTGTGGGCGCCGCCGTGCCCGCTGCCCAAGCGGGCGCGGGCGCGGTGGCGACCCAGGCGATGGCCAACCTGCGCTACCGGGGCGACGGGCTGAGGCTGCTCGGCGCCGGTGCGGTGGCTGGCGACGTTGTCGCGACGCTCACCCGCGGCGACGACCAGCGCGAGCACCGCCAGGTCGGTGTCGTCGACGCGCGCGGCGGCAGCGCGAGCTTCACCGGGCGCGAGTGCATCAGCTGGGCCGGGCAACGGACCGGCCCGTCGTACGCCGTGCAGGGCAACTGTCTCGCCGGTCCCGAGGTCGTCGTCGCCGCGGCCGACGCCTGGGAGTCCTCGACCGGCCCGCTCGCGCGCCGGCTCTACGGCGCCCTCACCGCCGGCGACCGCGCGGGTGGTGACAAGCGCGGCCGGCAGAGCGCCGCGATCCTCGTCGTCACCGAGGGCGGTGGCTACGGCGGCGGCAGCGACGTGCTCGTCGACCTGCGCGTCGACGACCACCCGGCGCCGACGGCCGAGCTCGGCCGGCTGCTCGACCTGCACGACCTCTACTTCGGCAAGCCGGACCCGGCGACGCTGCTCCCTCTCGACGACGCGCTGCGCGCCGAGATCGCGGGCGCACTGGCGAGCCTGGGCTACGACGTCGTGGACTTCGCCGCGGCCTTTGAGCAGTGGGTCGGCACCGAGAACTACGAGGAGCGCCAGGTGCCCGGCTCCATCGACCCCGTGGTCCTCGACCGGCTGCGCGAGCAGGTGGCCGGCCGATGACGACCGTCCTCGCGATCGACGCCGGTACGACGGGGGTCACCACCCTCGGGGGGTGAGCGACACATTGCACGCGGCGAGTTTGGGTATAACTGTCCTCGGCGTCGCGCCGCGCGTCGCCTACCCGAGGGAGACCAGCTGATGGACATCGTTCGAAACGCCGACGGCACCCTGGTCGTTCCCGTGCAGCAGCCAAAGCAGCGCGACACCGATGACAGCGCGGATACGTCGTCCGACCGTCCGGATGACGCGGCGACGCAGACGGAAGCGGCGCCCACCACCCGCCTGCTCCATCCGGGCGAAGGTGGCTACGACGAGGCGCTCGCCGAATGGGACCTCCAGCAGAACCCCGATCGTGCGCCAGCCGTGTCGACGCCGGCCGGCCGGCAGGAAGCTATGACCCTGGTGCACGCGGTGGCGACCTCACCCGACCACGCAGTCGCGCCGGCGTTGGAGGCGCTCGACGATCCCGAAGCGAGCGGCGAAGCGCTGCGTCACGTCCTCGTCGGCGGCGTCCCCTCCGTCGAGGCCTTCGCCGCCGAGGTTGCAGAGGCGGAAGGTGGCGAGCCGCTCCGCGCCCACGAGGCTACGAAGATCATCGGTGAGGTCCTAGCCGAGCTCGACTGATTCGTAGCAGGACTGGTTGTCGGTGCGAAGATCGCGCCATGAGACTTCGAGCTGGGCTGGGCATCGTCGGCGTCGCGGTCGTGGCGCTCGTCACCGCTGCTCCGGCGTCCGCCGCCCAGAGCCTCGGCGAGCGCATCACCGGCTACCGGGTAGAGATCGAGATCCAGGCGTCGGGCACCCTGCGGGTCACCGAGACGATCGACTACGACTTCGGCGCGCAGGAACGGCACGGGATCTTCCGTAACATCCCGGTGCGCTTCCACCACGACGACACGTTCGACCGCATCTACCCGATCGACGACATCGACGTCAGCGGAGACCGGGGCACCCCGACCGACAAGGACGTCTCCGACTCCGGCGGCACCAAGACCATCAAGATCGGCGACCCGGACAAGACCATCAGTGGCCGACATCGTTACGTCATCTCCTACGACGTGCGCGGTGCAATCAACCGCTTCGACACCCATGACGAGCTCTACTGGAACGCCATCGGTGCCGAGTGGGGGGTGCCCATCTCACCGGCGACGGTCACCGTCACCTCCCCGGGGGCGCTGGGCAAGGTCGCCTGCTTCGCCGGACCCGACGGCAGCGCCCTGCCCTGCGACGGCGCGCGTCAGGGCGGCCGTACCGCGACGTTCGAGCAGCGCTCGCTGCCGCCGTACGCCGGCATCACCGTCGTCGTCGCGCTGCTGCCGGGTGCGGTCGCCGATCCGGGCCCGATCCTCGACGAGCGGTTCGCTTTCCACCGCGCCTTCGCGCGCACTCGTACCTCGGTGGGGCTCTTCGTCGCGCTACTCGCGCTATTGGCCGGCGGCGTAGCCCGGCTGGTCTGGCGGACCGGCCGGGACCGACGGTTTGTCGGCGAGATTCCGGGGCTGCTCCCACCTGAGGGAGTCCGGGGAGTCGAGGAGATCCGCCCGTTGTTCGTCGACGCCGCCGGCCCGGTCCAGTTCACCCCGGCCGACGGCATGCGCCCGGCGTTGATGGGCGTGTTGGTCGATGAGCGCGCTGATCCGCTTGACGTCACCGCGACGATCGTCGACCTCGCCGTACGGCGGCATCTGCGCATCGACGAGCTGCCGCGGAAGTGGTTCTTCTCCCGCCAGGACTGGCGGCTGACCCAGCTCGCCACGCCCCCGGACGACTCGCTCTGCACCTGGGAGCAGACCCTGCTCGATGCGCTGTTCAAGGGCCGTGAGGTGATCGACGTCTCCGATCTGAAGAACACCTTCCACACCCATCTCAAGAAGATCCAGGGGCAGCTCTACGCCGATGTCATGGCGCACAAGTGGTTCACCCGGCAACCCGAGAAGGAGCGCGGGCGCTGGTTCGCGATCGGGGTGGTGGCAACGGTTGTCGGCGTCTCTGTGACGGCCGCGCTGGCGACGTTCACTCACCTCGCGATCGCGGGACTGCCGCTCGTCTTGGCCGGCCTGCTGCTCCTGGCGCTGCACCGGCGGATGCCGCGGCGTACGGGGAAGGGGAGTGCGGCATTGGCTCAGGCGCTTGGCTTCCAGCGCTACCTGCACACTGCGGAGAGCCTGCAGCTGCAGTTCGAGGAAGGCGCGGGCATCTTCGCGCGCTACCTGCCCTACGCGGTGGTGCTCGGCGAGACGAAGCGGTGGGCCAAGGCGTTCGCCGGTCTGGGCGCGCAGCCCGGCGACCAGATGTACTGGTACGGCGGCCCCGACGGCTTCGACGCCACCCACTTCTCCGACTCGATCTCCGCGTTCTCGACGTCCACGGCCGGCACGGTCGCGTCGACGCCGTCGTCGTCAGGCAGCAGCGGCTTCAGCGGCGGGTCCTCCGGTGGCGGTGGCGGCGGGGGCGGCGGCGGCAGCTGGTGACCTGCCCCCTTCTCCGCCGACGGCGGGTTCGCTGTGCCTGAGCTCGCCACGGTCGTCGCCCTGTGTCTTGCTTCCGCACTGGCGGGCTGGGTCGACGCGGTGAGTGGCGGCGGCGGGCTGATCCAGCTGCCCGCGCTGCTGCTCGCCCTGCCCGGCGCCGCGCCGGCGCAGGTGCTGGCGACCAACAAGCTGTCCAGCGTCTGCGGGACGGCGGTGGCCACGGCGACGTACTACCGGCGGGTCCGGCCGGACCTGCGCACGGCGTTGCCCATGGTGGTCGCGGCCGTGATCGGGGCGGCTGCCGGGGCAGCCTGCGCGTCGGTGCTGCCCCAGTCCGTCTTCCGGCCGCTGGTCCTCGTCCTCGTCGTGGCGGTCGCGGCGTACACCGTGCGACGGCCGAGCCTCGGCGCCGAGCAGAGCCTGCGCTGGTCCGGCCGACGGCACTACTCGGCTGCGGTGGGCACGGCGCTGGGCATCGGGTTCTACGACGGGATCTTCGGGCCGGGGACTGGCAGCTTCCTCACGTTCGCCTTCGTCGGGCTGCTCGGCTACTCGTTCCTGCAGGCCTCGGCGAAAGCCCGGATGGTCAACCTCGCTACCAACCTCGGAGCGCTCGGCGTCTTCATCGCCCAGGGGGCACCCATGGTGCGCCTTGGTCTCACGATGGGTGCGTTCAATGTGGCCGGCGGCTGGCTCGGCGCCCACACCGCCATCACTCGCGGCAGTCGCTTCGTGCGCATGGTGTTCCTGGTCGTCGTCGGCGCCCTCGCCCTACGACTGGCCTACGACCTGCTCGCCGGCTGACCGGGCTCTCACCCGGCCAGCCGCGGCGCGCTACTTGGTGGGCTTCTTCGGCTTCTTGGTCTCGCGCCCGCCCTTGTCCTTGCTGCCCATCGCGAATCTCCCTCCGTCGTACGTGTGCCCCACAAACTACGCGCTCGTGCGCGCCGGGTGGGGATCCACTTCCACCTCGGAGGATCCTTCGGCGGCCGGTGGGTCAGCCGGAACGTCCTCGCGTCTGGTCGTCACGATCAGCGCTACGCCGAGGACGATGACGCCGCTGGCGATAACAGTCCGCAGGCCGAGCGGCTCGCGCAGCGGCGGGAGCGCCCCCAGGCCGACGGCGACAACCGGGTTGACGAAGGCGTAGGTGCTCACCAGGGAGAGCTTGGCGTTGCGCAGCAGCCAGACGTACGCCGTGAACGCCACCATGCCGCCGGCGACCACGAGGTAGGCGAATGCGACCCACGCCCGGGTGTCGACCTCGCCCAGCCGTAGGTCGCTGGCGTCGCCGCTGACCACGCTCACCAGCCCCATCGCCGCTGCGCCGCACAGCATCTCCATCGAGGTCATGACGATGGGCCGTCGGGGCATCGGTGCCTGGCGGGAGTAGTAGGACCCGCAGGACCAGCAGAAGGCGGCGGCCAGCACCATGGCGGCACCGAGCTTGTCGACGGAGTCGTTGCGGGGGTCGGCGAGCAGCACAACGCCGCTGAAGCCCAGCAGCAGCCCGACTACGCCCGGGCGGGAGAGCCGCTCCCCGCCGATCAGGAAGGCCATCAGCGCGAGCCATAGGGGCGTGGTCGTGACGAGTACGGCGGCGAGCCCGGAGCTGATCCGCTGCTCGGCCAGCACAACGAGGCCGTTGCCGCCGAGCAGCAGCGGGATCCCGACCAGCGCGGTGGCTCGCCACTGGCGCCAGCCGAGGGGATCCGGCTGGCCGTCGGGGTGCGGTCGGCGTACCGACCAGGCGAACATCAGCAGGCCGGCGAGGCTGAACCGCATTGCGCCCATCAGCAGCGGTGGCAACCCGACGTCGCCGGTGCCGGCACCGATCGCGTAGCGGATCGCCAGGTAGGTCGAACCCCACACGACGTAGACGGCGAGCAGCGCCGACCAGACCTTTGCCGGAGATGCAGCCACACCAAGAACCTACGTGGCGGAGCCAGTGGGTATTCCCGCATGCGACCATGCACACGATGAGCACGCCAACTATCGCGCCGCAGCGGGTCGAGCGACCGGAGTCCGACGAGGACGTCCGCGCCGACCGGCCGTGGGTGACGATCGTGTGGAACGACCCGATCAACCTGATGTCCTATGTCACCTACATCCTGCAGAAGCTCTTCGGTTACTCCCGGGAGAAGGCCACGTCGATGATGCTCGACGTCCATCAGAAGGGACGTGCGGTGGTGTCGTCCGGCGCCCGGGAGCAGATGGAGTTCGACGTCGCGCGCCTGCACGCGGCCGGCCTGTGGGCCACGTTGCAGCAGGACTGAGGAGAGCGACGGTGGCTCGGCGCTTTCGGCGTACCAAGGACGGCGTCGAGGCTCGGCTAGAAGGCGCGGAGGCGGCGGTGCTCCGCGACCTCGCCGAGGGCCTGCTCGTGCTGCTCGCAGACTCACCGACGGTCGGCGACGAGGTGCTCGCGAGGCTGTTCCCGGACGGTTACCGCGACGACCCCGTCGCAGCGGAAGAGCTGCGCTCGCTGACCCAGGATGACCTGCGGGAGGGCAAGCGCGCTGCGCTCAGCGCGGTCATCTCCGGTCTCGGCCAGCGCGACGGCAAGGGACGGCTCGTGCTCGACAGTGCTGCCGCCGAGCAGTGGCTCGGCGCACTCAATGACCTGCGGTTGTCGCTGGGCACGCGGCTCGGGGTGACCGAGGACACCTATGACGAGCTCGACGCGGAGCCGGCGGCGATCGCCGCCGAGCCACGCCAGCAGGCGCTCGAGGTCTACGCCTGG
>Ga0136633_1002257_pt1 | contig 13432 bp, 15 predicted proteins | sample AntDrymeUQ832206_2_FD_105494 | JGI IMG/M metagenome (GOLD analysis project Ga0136633, IMG submission 105494) | Polar desert sand microbial communities from Dry Valleys, Antarctica - metaG UQ83 (22.06) | ecosystem: Environmental > Terrestrial > Soil > Desert | place: Antarctica: Dry Valley... | reverse complement strand
GTCGGATACCTCCTGGTAGGTGTGAAACCCGCTGTCGGCAGCGGGGAACCCGCGCGGCGCAGGGCCGTCGCCCGCGCGGGCCGCGGGCGGCGCGCGCAGAACGCTGACCGGATGGCGCAGCTCGCGCAGCCTGCGCAGGTCCGACTCCGACGCGGACACGACGACCGACGCGTGATCGACCTCGACGATCGCCGCACCGGTCGCCGCCACCGCCGAGCGCTCGAGCGCCGTGCGCACGCCGTCGACGACGTACAGCCCGGGATTCGCCGTGCGCGTCGCCGCCGCGGAGGGCGCGGAGAGAACGGACGCCACGAGTAGCGCGAGCACCAGGCACGGCAGGAGACCCGTTCCAAGGCTGAGCCCAAGCGCTCCGGCGATCCGCTGATGCGAGGCGATGGAGGCAACCTAATGGGTGGGCGGCAGGCGCGGCGTCGATCGGCCGCGACGATGCCGGCACGGGCCGCAGCGCGGGGACCGGAACGTCGTCCGCAGGCGGTCCTCGCGAGATCGTCTCGCCGCACGGCCGTGCGGCAGCACGCCGTGCTACAGCCTCGGTTCCTGCCCGTCGTTCTGCGCGATCGACGACGAGATCGGCGAGCGCAGGTCCCCCTTCGCGTGCAGCTCGCGCGCCGTCAGCGGGGACGCGAACAGCGGCGACACGATCCGCGCCCGCGCGAGACAGCGCGGACAGCTCGTCAGCGCGAGGTAATGGGCACGGCACCGGATCGCCAGCCGGCAGCGGGGGCAGTGCAGATAGCTCATCGAGGTGGGTGTGGTCGCTCGTCCCGCATCGAGATGCGTCGTTCCCGCCGCGTGCCCCGCGCATGCGCGCGGGGCACGCCGCGAGCAGGCGGGCGGGTCGCGCTGCGGCGCGGTGTCGCTCGACCGGACCGTGGACGGGCGCTCAGCCCATCGCACGCAGGACGAGCGGCGTGTAGCCCGAGCCGTGCCCGGCGCGGTTGGGGTGAAAGCTGTCGAGCAGCGGGCTCGTCAGGCTGTTGATCCAAGGTGCGGCGGAGCAGACTCCGTGTCCGGCGAAGGCGGGGATCGCGTCGACGAAGCGGAAGCGCGCTCCCGCGGCGCGGACGCGCGCGCGGATCGTGTCGCGCAGCAGCAGCGCGGCGCCGTTGAGCATGGCGACCTCACCGGCGGTGAACGACGTCCGCCGATCGCAGCCGGCGCGCGTGAACAGCCGCGGGTAGCCGAGCACGATCGTCGTCGCCCGCGGCGAGCGTGAGCGAATCATGCGATGCACGGCGTCGAGCTTGGACGCCAAGCGCGTGCGGATCGCGTCGCGCGCCCTCGCGAGATTCGAGCTGCACAGCGACTGCGCGCCGAGCGCGCATGCCCCGACGACGTCCGCGAAGCCGACGTCGTTGCCGCCGATCGTGATCGTCACCCAGCGCGTTTCGCGCGTCAGGCGGGCTGACTGCGTCGCCAGCACGTCCGTCGTCGTGGCCCCGGCGCAGGCGGCGAATGCCAGGCGCAGGTCGCGGCGCGCGGCGACGCGCGACGGATAGGCGTAGCGGCTGCGCCCGCAGATCGCGCCGGCGCGGGCGTCGCGGGTGCCCGTGCCCGCCGAGTAGGAGTCACCCAGGGCCACGTAGCGGTCGGCCGCCGGGGCCGGCCCGCAGGCCGCGATACCGAGTGCGATCGCGAGCATCAGGCCGCGCGCGATCACGCACGGCGGGCGGCTCAGGACCTGTTCTCGGGCTCGAAGCCGGCCATCGGCTCGCGGTCGGGACGCGGCACCGCACCTTCCTCGGGCGGCTGCACCTCGACGCCGGGCGGCACGTCGGTGTTGGCCTTGTTGGACGTCAGCGAGCGCACGAACTGCGACAGCTTTTCCATGATCGCCACGATCCATCTCCTCGTTCTCGCGCGCCGGGGCGGCGCTGTTGGCGGAGGCCTACCCGCGCCGGTGACCGCAGACTCCCGGCCGGCCATGCGCCACAGCCGTCCAGCGTCCGCCCGCGCCGCCTGCAAGCGCCCTCTACCGGTCCGTCTCAGACGAGCTGAAGCGACCGTTACGGCGCCAGCGGCGCGTCGACGGAGCGGCCATCTGCGCGGCGCCCACGCGCCGCCGGCGATCGTCGAAGCGCTCGCGCTCGGCCGTCTGGTCGTGGACGACGTGACCGCCGTCGCCACGGCCGCAGCCCGGCTCGTCGGGGCGCTGCTCGTCGACGGCGGGTGCTCGCGGTTCGTGGGGCGTTGCATTCATGCGTGTTTCTCTCCTGAGATCCGGGTCGTGCGCTTGATGGCACGCACGGGCGCGTGGTGCGCGCCTACGACTGCAAAGGGATTGGCGTCATCACGTTCGGTGTGCGATGACGGCACCCTTCTCACAACACGAGAACGACGTGCGGTTGCGGGGCCCGCGCGTCCGTCCAGACGAACATGGCCGAGCGGTCACCGTAGCAGCGAGCGTCCACGACTCTCGCCACGCGAGTGGTTCGGTCTTCGGCGCCGGCGAGCCTGCATCCGTCGATCATCCGGTCGTATGTCATGACGCGCGCGATCTCCGATGCCGCGCCGCCGAGCCCAACAGTGCGAAGCGCGTGCCACACGGAGACCATGGGTACACCCATCGGCATGCTCCTAGTCATCGGAATCGTCCTTCTCATCATCGCCATCGCCGGGGGCACGATCGTGCATCCTGTGCTGTTTGCTCTTGCCATCGTCGCGCTCGTGCTGTTCTTCATGGGGCGCCGCGGCGCCACCGGCTGACCTGACCCGGTCATGACACCCGCCGGGGGTCCTCCGGCCTCCGGCGGACGAGAGCCTGCGAAGGAAACCCGCAGACCGGCGGACGAGAGCCTGCGAAGAAACCCGCAGACGTCTGCGGATGGGCGAGCTAGGCTGGCTCGCCGGCGACACGCAGACGCGTGAGAGCCTGGCGGATGATGCGTGAGACCTGCATCTGGCTGACGCCGATCAGCGCGCCGATCTCGGCCTGCGTCATGTCCTCTTCGAAGCGCAGCCGCAGGGCCTCGCGATCGCGCTCGCCGATGGATTCCATCAGCGTCTCGAGCGTCGCGCGGTCCTCTGCGCGCTCGAATCCGTGCTCGTCGACGCCAACGGAGTCGGCGAGCGTGCCGACGTCGTCGTCGCTTCCGCCGCCGCGCGGCGTCTCGAACGAGATCGAGCGGTAGGCGTTGCCGGCCTGCAGCGCCTCCAGGACCTCTTCCTCCTCGGCGTCGAGATGCGCGGCGATCTCCTGCACGGACGGCTGACGACCCGCGTCGGTCAGCTCGCCGACGGCGCGATCCACGCGCGCGGACATCTCCTGCAGCCCGCGCGGGACCCGCACGGCCCACGTGCGATCGCGGAAATGGCGCTTGATCTCGCCGAGGATCGTCGGAACGGCATAGGACGAGAACGCGATCTCGCGCTCGCAGTCGAAGCGGTCGACCGCCTTGACGAGACCGAGCGAGGCGACCTGCATGAGATCGTCCAGCGGCTCGGCCGAGCGGACATAGCGCATCGCCAGCGAACGGGCGAGCGGCATGTAGCGCTCGACCAGCGCCTCGCGGGCACGGGGGTCGCCGTCGCTGCGCAGGCGCTCGAACAGCGCGCGCTCGTCGACGGGCCCAGCGAGGCGGGCGGGTCGTGCACCAGCGTGGCGGAGGTCTGCTTCCTGCGGCACTGAGACGGCTGCCATTCGTGTCATAGCTGTACCTCCGTAACCCGGCAGCGCCGGCGGTGCGGTGCGGGTCAAGCCTGGGTTATCCGGGTCACCTCGGTCGACCGAGCCCTACCCGAGAGCTTAGGCGAGCAGTCGTGAGGGGATGATGAGAAACCGCCGGCGCAAGCACGATCGTCGCGCTGTCGTCGGGGTGTGCGCAGACCTGAAATCCAGTCAACGTCGCATCGAGTCGTGCCAACGACTGCGCTGGCGCGCGGCCCGCACGGCGGTGCAACGCGGCACGCAGGCGCTGCTCTCCGAAGCGCTCCGCCGGCCCCACGCACATCCGTGATCGCGCGGGTGAGAGGACGACACGTTGCCCGGGAGCGTGACGTGCTCGTCGGGCCTGCGAGGCGAGGCTCAGGCGGCGCACGGGCCATGTATCCCAGCGCGCCGGATCGCGTGACGCGCCGTTGGCGCGAACGGCGGGTAGGGTCCCGAGCGGGCATGCAGTTCGACAGCTCCTTCTCCGTGCTGGCTCCGATCGGCGACGTGTTCGCGGTCGTCGCGGACGTCGGGCGCCTCGTGCCGTGCGTGCCCGGCGCGACGGTGCTCGAACGTCGCGGCGATGACGCGTACGAGGTCGCGCTGAAGGCGCAGCTCGGCGTGCTGCGGCGCAGCTTCCACGGCACGCTGACCGTGCTCGAACGCGACGAGGCGGCGCACCGCGTCGTCATGCGCAACCGCGCCCGCGACGCGCAGGGCAAGCCCGTCGGCGAGGCGCGCATCGAGATCGGCCTGGCGGAGCTCGGCGCGTACACGAACGTGTCGATCTACTCGCGCGTGTCGGTGGTCGACCGGATGCTCGCCGAGAAGACGATTCACGAGGCGTCCGCGAAGCAGATGCGGGAGTTCGCCGCCGCGTTGCAGGCGCTGGTCGCAGGCTGAGCCGGACGCCGGGGTGTGCCCGAAATGACCCTGGGGTGCGTCCGCGGGGAGTTCGGGCGTGCCACGATCGTTGTGCATCACCCCGCAACCCCAGGAGCCGCAGATGTCTCGCCACATTCTCTCGCGCGCACGCCGCATCCGCGCCGGCCGCGCGACCGGCGCCGTCCTCGCGCTGGTCGCCGCCGGCGCCGGCATCGCCCAGGCAGCCGACGACCGCTACGTCCGTCACTCGGTCGTCGAGGCAGCAAAGCCGGGCCTCGAGGTCACCGGCCCGCTGAAGCAGTTTCGCGCCGTCAGCAGTGCGCGCATGATCGTGCCGGCGCAGTGGCGGGTGCAGTCGGCGAAGGCCGGCCGGCGGCGCTACCTCAGCGTGCAGAACACCGCCTGCCGCTTCCGCATCACCGTCACCGCGAAGAGCCGGCTCGCAGCCCGCGGCGAGGCACTCGCGTACGTCGGCGCGGCGCTGCCCGCGGCGAGCTCGCGGCTCGTGCTCGACAGCGGCGTTCGCGGCGGCGCGGCGTTTCGCGTCGTGCGTAGGCCGGCCACGAGCGGCGTCCGCGTCGACGCGCTCTTCGCGACGGTCCTGACGCGTCGCACCGACATCGCGCCCGCCGGGCAGGTCGCATGGGCGGAGGTCCGCGTCGTCGCCACGTCGAGCCCCGGCGACGAGTGCCACAGCGGCACCTACCGCGAGGCGCTCGGCCCGCAGATCGGCGACGCGCTCGCCACGGCCCGCGCGCGCCTGAAGTTCGTCAAGCCGGCGCGCTGATCGAGCCCGGCTTGCTCGGGTGTGGCGGGCGCATGCGCGCCACACCTCGAGCTCCCCGCCCTGCTCCGGGTCACCCGCTGGTCGAGCAGATCCTCGGCGAGCGCCGCGACCACGCCGGCGGCGACCATGCGGATGGGCGGCTACCGCGGCCATGTCCACCGCATCCTGAGCACCACCCGGGCGCTCGCGGTGATCGTCGCCGGGCACCACAGGCCGCGCCGTACGGCTGAGCGCCGCGCACGTCATGGCCGTCGGCCGGCAGCACCTTCGCCGCCACGAGCCCGCTGCCGCCGGCTCCGATGACAGCCGCCGGAGGCCTCCGGCGGCGCGGGGTGGCGAGCGGGGGCTGCGGTACGGCGGCCACGCGTGCTCCAACTCCGTGGCTTGGAGGAGGAACGCTCAATCGAGCCGACCGCGGGCGACGCCGCCGGCCTTGGCGACCCGCAGGCTGGACCGACCGGCCCCGTGGCGCTCGAGGCGCTGCCCGAGGCGGCGCTGCTGATCGACGGCGACGGTCGGGTGGTCGAGGCCAACGAGCTCGCCGGCCGGCTGTTCGGACGCGAGCCGGCCGGACGGCCGCTCGCCGAACTGCTCGACCACGCGGAGATGCCGGAGACGGGCGGCCAGCCGCTGCGGCTGCGCTCGCAGGGCCGCCACGGCGACGATGTTCCGTTCGTCGTCGACCTCAGCGTCACGAGCCACGCCGATCTGGAGCACGGTCGGGCTGGGGTCCGAGGACGAGGCCGGGATCGCCGCCGCTCAGCCGATGGGCCGGATGGCCGAGCCCGAGGAGGTGGCCGACGCGATCGCCTACCTCGCATCGGAGCGGCGTGCTTCATGACCGGCTCGGAGCTCGTCATCGACGGTGGCTTCAGCTTCGGCTGGACGGGAGACGCGACTCTGTCGCCGGGCGCGCCGATCGTGTACAACCGGCCTTCGACTCTTAGGGAGGTCCGCGTGGTGCACTGGGGAGCAGCCAGGACGAAGGCCGAGACGATCGAGCGCTTCGGCGAGCTTGCCGAACGCGGCGAGGACTGCGCCGACGTGGCGAAGCGCTGGACGGATGCGGGGTTCGACGACGAGACCACCGAGCGCTGGCTGCAGGCGCGCTGCTTCGATCCCGGCGCCGCCCGCGACCTCGCCGACCTCGGCGTGACCCCCGGTCAGGCGTCAAAGCGCACGCGCGACGGCGCCGGCGAGAGCTACATCGACACGATCGCCTACAAGGTCGCGATGGGCCATCTGTCGGCACGGCAGGGCGCGGCACGGGCGGGGTCGTCGCGATGAGCACGGACGCCGAGTTCCAGCGGCCGCATCCGAACACGCTGAACTGCTCGGACTGCGGACACGTCTGGTTCGCGGGCGAGCGGCGCCACCACTACGTCGGCGACAGCGGCGCGGTCAGCGAGCAGGACGGCGCGGATGCCGTCTGCATCCTGTGCATGCAGAAGCGCCGTCGCGGGGCACCCGACACCGGCGACGACGAGGTCTAACGGGTCCGTCTCAGAACACGTTGATGCGTTGAGTTGAGCCGTGGATCTGGGCGTCGCACGATTGCGCAGCCGATATCGGTGATATCGGCAACCGAGCGGGCCGCGTCCAGCGCCGCGGATCGGCTCCGCAACGCGCATCTTGTTCTGAGACGGGGCCGTGAGTGGTAGATCGCCCGCGCCCGACGCTCAGAAGACGAAGAACGCCTTCAGAAGCATAACGAGCAGTGCGATGAACGCCAGCGCCGCGACGCTGCCGAGGATCCGTATCACCCACAGGTCGAACGACGTCACGCCGCTGGTGCTCTGGAGATGCGCACGGTGCAGGTGCGTCGCGACGGTGCGCGCGGCGGGAATGACGCGCACGCCGCTCGGGCGCTCGCGGGCGCCGGTGTCACCTGCGATCCGCCCCGCGCGCGCGGCGAACGGCGCGGTCGCCGGATCGGGCGCGATCGGCGGATCGGGCGCGGTCGGCGGACCGTCAAACCCGTCGGCCCGCGCGGCCGCAGCAAGATCGGCGAAACCGGCGTCCCGCGTGGCCGCGGCAAGATCGGCGCGCCCGGCATTCGGCGCGGCCGCGGCCGCGGCCGCAGGGCGCGGCTCGTCGCGCGCCTGGCGCTGTGCCGCCGCCCATTCGCCCTTGCGCTGATCCTGCAGGGCGCGGTGCGCGACCAGCACCTCGTCGCGCTGGCGGCGCATCTCGTCGCGCTCGGCGATCGTCGCGTCGCGTCGCGCCTCGGTCGCTGCGCGCGCCTGCACCGCCTCTTCGCGCTGGGCCTCCATGCGCGTGCGCGTGCGCACCGCAGCTTCGCGATCGGCGACGGCCTCCTCGTGCTGGGCGATCGCCCGATCGCGATCGAGCACAGCCATCGCCTGCGCGTGCAACATCTCCTGCTTGTCGGCGCCGGTCGCGTCGACCTCGCGGCGCCTGGCGGCCACCGCCTGCTCGAGCTCGCGGCAGCGTGCCTCGCGCTCGGCCGCGATCGCGCGCGTCTCATGCAGCTCGTCGCGCGTCACCTCGAGCCGGCGCTCGAGCGCCCGCAGCTGCGCGCGTAATGTCGCGATCTCCAGATCCTCGCGCGGCGCTGCGGTTTGCGTGTCCGGCGCCGGCGGCGCGATCTCCACGACCTCCGGCGCAGCGGAGATCGAGGGCAGCGCGGCGAACAGCGGCTCGGGGGCGGCGTCGCCCGTCCCCGGCGCCGCGTCGGCCGGCGGCGGAGGCGCCGAGCTCGCGGACGCAGCCGCCGCGACCACCCGCCGCGGCGAGGCCGGCGGCGGAGGCGCCGCCGCGACCACCGCTTCAGGCGGAGCGGCCTCGGCGTCCAGCGGGACCTCGACGCTCGGCGCAACGGCGAGCGTCACGCCGCCGACATCGGGCGGACCCGGCTCCTTCCAGGGGAACGCCGCCGTCCACGACCCGTCGGCGGCGACGGCCCACGGCTTGTGCTCCAGCGTCGCGAGCATCTTGCGGCCGTCGACGAGCAGCGCGGGACGCACGAAGCGCATCCCGCGGACGCCTGACCACCAGCCGCTGACCAGCAACCGCCCGTCGTCGAGTTCCAGCCGCGTCAGCTCGAAGCTCGCGCGTGCCATCCCCGGATGCACCGCTCCCATTGCCCGAAGCCCTACCCCGGCCGGGTCGAGCCCACACCGGGGCCGTCGCCGGGCGTCCTGGTGGCGCTACCCTGACCTCCACGATGGCGCGCGACCGCACACACCCACGCGGCGCCCGTCCGACCGAGCCCGGCGTCACCCGTACGATCACGCCGGCTTGAGCGCGACGATGACCCCCGCATCCGCCGTCGCGGCGGGTGACGGAGAGGTCGCGATCCAGGCCGCGCGGCGGCGGACGTTCGCGATCATCTCCCACCCGGATGCCGGCAAGACGACGCTGACCGAGAAGCTGCTGCTCTACAGCGACGCGATCGTCGAGGCGGGCGCGGTCCAGGGCCGCCGCAGCCGCCGGTCGACGACGTCGGACTGGATGGACATCGAGCGGCGCCGCGGCATCTCGGTGACCTCTACCGTGCTGCGCTTCGAGTACGAGGACATCGTCTTCAACCTGCTCGACACTCCCGGTCACAAGGACTTCTCGGAGGACACGCTGCGCGTGCTCGCCGCCGCCGACTGCGCCGTCATGCTGCTCGACGCGGCGAAGGGCGTCGAGCCGCAGACGCTGCGCCTGTTCGAGGTCGCACGCGCGCGCAGGATCCCGCTGATCACGTTCGTCAACAAGTACGACCGCCCCGGCCTCGATCCGCTGGACATGATCGACCACATCGAGAAGGTGCTCGGGCTGACCCCGGTCGCCGCGACGTGGCCGGTCGGCATCCCGGGCGACTTCCGCGGGGTCGTCGACCGCGCGAGCGGCACGTTTCATCGCTTCACGCGCACGGCGGGCGGCGCCAAGCGCGCGCCCGAGGAGCTGCTGACGGCCGCGCAGGCCGCCGAGCGCGAGGGCGAGTCGTGGACGGTCGCCGCCGACGAGCTCGCGCTGCTGGAGGGCGCGGGGGGCACGCTCGACCCTGCCGAGTTCGCCTCCGGTCACGCGACGCCGGTGTTCTTCGGCTCGGCGGTCTCGAACTTCGGCGTCGGCCTGCTGCTCGCCGCGCTGGCACGGCTCGCGCCGTCGCCGAAGCCGCGCCCGGACGTCGACGCGGCGCCGCGCGCGGTCGAGGCCCCGTTCTCCGGGCTCGTCTTCAAGGTCCAGGCGAACATGGACCCCCGCCACCGCGACCGGGTCGCGTTCCTGCGCATCTGCTCGGGTCGCTTCGAGCGCGGGATGAAGGTCACGAACGCGCGCACGGAGCGCCCGTTCACGCTCGCTCACGCCCACGAGGTCTTCGGCGACGAGCGCGTCGTGCTCGACGAGGCGTTTCCCGGCGACGTCGTCGGCGTCATCAACGCCGCCGACCTCAACGTCGGCGACACGCTCTACCTCGACGAGCCGGTGCAGTTCCCGCCGATCCCGACGCTCGCGCCCGAGCACTTCGTGACGGTCAGAAACCGCGACGCGACCCGCCACAAGCAGTTTCACCGCGGCCTCGAGCAGCTCGCCGAGGAGGGCGTCGTGCACCTCCTGCGCCGCGACCCCGGCGCCGACCCCGCGCCCGTCCTGGGCGCTGTCGGGCCGTTGCAGTTCGAGGTGGCCGTCGCGCGCCTGGAGCACGAGTTCGGCGTCGTCGTGGGCCTCGACGCGACGAATTGGACGCTCGCCCGCCGCACCGATGCCGAGGGCGCGAAGATGCTGCGCGCCAGCCGCCACGCCGACGTCCTGTACCGCAGCGACGGCACCTTCTACGCGCTCTTCACGTCGGAGTTCATGCTCACCCGCTTCGAGGGCCTGCACCCCGACGTGCTGCTCGAGCGGATGCTCACCCGTTAGGGTCCGTCTCTGAACACGTCGGTGCGTTTCGGGGGCGGGTTCCGCGCCCCAGCGGCGCGGCGGACGGGTCAGCCCAAGCGCCGGTCGCCGAGCACGCCGCGCAGCACCGCGATCTCGGTGACCGCAGCGCCGACGTAGGCATCGCGGCAGCAGCTGATCTCGTGTTCGAGGTCGTCCATGTACGTGCGGTTGCCGCCCAGGCCGGCGCTCGCCGCGGCCGCGCGCTCGAGGAACAGGCAGCGCAGGCGCTCACCGAGCTCGGGGGCATATGTGGTGGATGGGCGGCTCATGGTGCTCAACGTGACGCATGCGGCACGGGCTGGGTGTGATTGTCGGCACCCTCGCACGGGTCTATACGGCGCGTGTGAAGAAGCGGACACACGTCCAGCTCGTTCCGAGGATCCACCGAGGCTCACGATCGGGTACCCACGCGCTCGCCCAACGCTTCGGGCGCGACCGGCCCCTCGGGCCGCCGGCGCAGCGTCGTGGGTCCGGGCAGCGCCAACACGCCCCGCAACGTCCGGGCAACGGCGGTGCGCTAGCGTGCCGCGCGTGGACGAGAACCCGCTGCGCTACGACGAATTCGATCCCTCCGAGGAAGGACTGCGCGAAGCGCTGACCTCGACCGGCAACGGCTATTTCTGCACGCGCGGCGCGGCCGAGTGGGAGGACGCCGACGACGTCCACTACCCCGGCACGTATGCGCACGGGGTCTACAACCGCGAGACGACGATCATGGGCGGCCGGCCCGTCCTCAACGAGGACCTCGTCAACCTGCCGAACTGGCTCGTCCTGAAGCTCAAGATCGAGGACGAGGACGCGATCCGCCTGGGCAACGTCGACCTGCTCGACTATGTCCACGAGTACGACATCGGCCTGGCGATGGTCAGTCGGCGGCTGCGCTTCCGCGACCGCTCCGGGCGTGAGACGACGCTGCACAGCCGGCGCTTCGCGAGCATGGCGCACTCCCACCAGGCGGCGATCGAGTGGACGCTGACGGCGGAGAACTGGTCGGGCTCGGTCGAGGTCGTCGCCGCACTCGACGGCCGCGTGACGAACGGCAACGTCGCGCGCTACCGCCAGCTCGAGGGTCGCCACCTGGACCCGGTCTCGCCGCGCACGTTCGGTCCCGAGATCATCGCCCTGCACGTCGAGACGCGTCAGTCGAACATCTACGTCGCGCAAGCGGCGCGCACGCGCGTCTTCCGCGCCGGCGAGCAGGTCGACGTGCAGCGCACGCTGTACCAGATGGAGGACTACATCCAGCAGGTCCTCGGCTTCGAGGTCCAGCAGGGCGAGCCGGTGCGCGTCGAGAAGTTCGTCTCCTTCTACACCTCGCGCGACCGCGCGATCAACGAGCCGCTGACGAACGCCGGCAAGTCGATCGCGCGCTACCCGGACTTCGAGGAGGCGCTGCAGCGTCACACGCGCGCATGGGACGAGCTGTGGCGCTCGGGCGACGTCTACATGCCCGGCGACGCGCACGTGCAGCAGCTGCTGCGCCTGCACGTGTCGCACATGCTGCAGGTCTGCTCGCCGCACACGACCAACCACGACGCGGGCGTGCCTGCGCGCGGCCTGAACGGCGAGGCCTATCGCGGCCATGTCTTCTGGGACGAGCTGTACGTCTTCCGGTACCTCACCTCGCGCCTGCCCGACGTCACGCGCGAGCTGCTGATGTACCGCTACCGGCGCCTCGGGGAGGCCCGCGCGGCGGCGCGTGCGGCCGGCTACAAGGGCGCGATGTTTCCGTGGCAGAGCGGCAGCGACGGCAGCGAGGAGACGCAGATCGTGCACCTCAACCCGCTGTCGGGGCAATGGGATCCGGACCTGTCTCATCGCCAGCGCCACGTGAACGCGGCGATCTTCTACAACGTCTGGCATTACCACCAGGCGACCGACGACCTCGACTTCCTGCGCGATTACGGCGCCGAGATGATGCTCGAGATCGCCCGCTTCTGGGGCTCGATCGCGCACCTCAACCCCGACCGCGACCGCTACGAGATTCACGGCGTGATGGGTCCCGACGAGTTTCACGAGAAGTACCCCGGCGCGGACGAGAGCGGGCTGCGCAACAACGCCTACACGAACGTCATGGTCTCCTGGATCTGCGATCAGGCCATGACCGTGCTCGGCCTGCTCACCGGCCGCCGGCGCGAGACGCTGCTGGCGAAGATCGGCGTGACCGAGGAGGAGATCGAGAAGTGGCGCGCGATGAGCGAGAAGATGTTCGTGCCGTTTCACGGCGACGGCATCATCAGCCAGTTCGAGGGCTACGAGAAGCTCGAGGAGCTCGACTGGGAGAGCTACCGCGAGCACCACGGCAACATCCAGCGGCTCGACCGGATCCTGCGCGCCGAGGGCGACGATCCGGACCGCTACAAGCTCGCCAAGCAGGCGGACACGGTGCTGCTGTTCTTCCTCTTCTCGCCGGAGGAGATCCGGCGGCTGTTCGAGCGCCTGGGCTATGACTGGGGCCCGGACAGCTCCGCGCGCAACATCGACTACTACGACCGGCGCACGTCGCACGGCTCGACGCTGAGCTACATCGCGCACGCCGCCGTGCTCGCGCCGCTCGAGCCCGAGCACTCGTGGGAGCGCTTCCTCGTCGCGCTGGAGTCCGACGTCGGCGACGTCCAGGGCGGCACGACGAAGGAGGGCATCCACCTCGGCGTCATGGCCGGCACCGTCGACCTCGTCCAGCGGGCGTACACGGGCGCGGAGATCCGCGACGGCGTCCTGTACTTCGCGCCGACACTCGTCGACCACCTCGACGGCCTGTCGTTCCCGATGCAGGTGCGTGGCACGCCGATCCGCGTGACCGTCACGTGCACGGAGCTGACCGTCGTCATCACCACGGGCTTCAGCCGGCCGATCAAGGTCGGCATCGGCGACGACGTGCGCGAGGTCGGCGCCGGCGAGCGCTGCACGTTTGTGCTGGGCACACCCGCGGCCGTCGGGGCCGACTCCGAGAGAGGGCGATGACGATGGCCGATGGTTTTGCGGGCGCGATCTTCGACGTCGACGGCGTGCTCGTCGACTCGCCGCACGAAGCGGCGTGGCGCGATGCGCTGCGTGAGCTGATGGACGGGGCGTGGGCGGACATCGTTTCGCAGACCACCTGGTCGGCGGACGCGTTCACGGCCGGCGTCTACCAGCGTGAGCTGTCGGGCAAGCCGCGCATGGAGGGCGCCCTCGCGGCGCTGAAGCACTTC
>Ga0136633_1002256_pt1 | contig 13435 bp, 13 predicted proteins | sample AntDrymeUQ832206_2_FD_105494 | JGI IMG/M metagenome (GOLD analysis project Ga0136633, IMG submission 105494) | Polar desert sand microbial communities from Dry Valleys, Antarctica - metaG UQ83 (22.06) | ecosystem: Environmental > Terrestrial > Soil > Desert | place: Antarctica: Dry Valley... | reverse complement strand
CGATCCGACCAAGACCAAGCAGTTGCGCAAAGCGCTCGACGACCTCTCCGAAGAAGGCGTGATCCAGGTGTTCTACCCCGAGATCGGCGGGCAGTGGATCGTCGGCGTGGTCGGCCAGCTGCAGCTCGACGTGCTCGTTTCGCGGCTGGAGGCCGAATACAAGGTCGAAGCCGGGCTCGAGCCCGCGCCGTTCGCCACCGCGCGCTGGATAAAAGGCGGCGAGACGGCGCTCAAGACCTTCGCCGACTTCAACCGCGCCAACCTGGCGAAGGACCGCGATGGCGATCCGGTGTTCCTGGCCAAGAGTGCGTGGGACGTGAATTACCAGGTCGAGCGCAATCCCGACCTCGCGTTCTCGGCGACCAAGGAGCGTTGAGGTCCAATGTGCGCCCCCGCGCAGGCGGGGGCCTCAGCGATCCTGCGCAGCGCCTGTTCGACGAGGTCCCCGCCCGCGCGGGGACTCACAAGGGCAGCCGCAATTCCGCCATCAGCCCACCTTCCGCGCGGTTCACCAGCACCAGCCGACCGCCATGCGCCTCGGCGATCGCGCGGGCCAAAGTCAGGCCCAGGCCCGCGCCGCCGGTGCCGCGGTTGCGGCTCGCCTCGCCGCGGACGAACGGCTCGGTCATCGCAGCGAGGCGGTTTTCGGGAATGCCGGGGCCATTGTCGCTCACCCGCAGCACCGCCCAGTCACCATCGGGGTCGGCTTCGCGCAGCACCTCGACCTCGGCCGCGCCGCCATAGCGGACCGCGTTCGACACCAGGTTGCGCAACGCGCGCTTGGCCCAGGTGACGTGAACTGGGGCGACCACGCGCGGCCCCTCGGCGAGCGTCGCGGGCTCGCCCATGTCCTCGAATTCCTCGACCACGCCGGCGGCGAGCGCGGACAGCTCGGTCCGCTCGGGCGGCTCGCTCGCGCGGCCGACGCGGGCGAGCGAGAGGATGTCGTCCAATGTGCGGACGATGTCCTCGATGCCCGCCGCCATGCGCGCCCGCTCGGACTCGTCCTCGACCGACTCGATGCGGACCCGCAACGCGGCGAGCGGCGTCTTGAGGTCGTGGCCGATCGCGCCCAGCATCACGTCCTTCTCGTCGAGCATCGCGGCGATACGCGCTTCCATCGCATTGTGCGCCACGATCAGCCGGCGCACGTCGCCGGGCCCTTGCGGAACGAGCTGCCTGTCGGCGTTCTGCGTGCGTGCGAAGTCCTCGAGCCGGCCGGTCAGCGCGGCGAGCGGGCGGGTGATCCGCCGCAGGATCAACCACACCGCCAGCAGCAGCACGCCGAACAGCACCGCGGTCTGCACCACCAGTCCGCGCAAGGCGGCGCGTTCGTGCTGCGGCGAAAGAACGCGCGCGGTCAGCCACCAGCCATCGGCTTGCGGCACGCTGGCGAGCAGCACCCGGGTGTCGGTCAGCGCGAACCCACGCCCGATGGGGTGGCCGCTGGCAAGCCGCTGGAGAATGCGCGGATCGCGCAGCGCGGCGCGGCTAACCACCCGGACCTGTGCGCCGGTGGCTAGCCCTTCCTCGACCAGCACCGCGGCAAGCGTGGCGGCCAGGCCCGGCTCGGCGCGGTCGGCTGGACCCATCGGCGGGGCGGGTGCGCGCTCGACCCGCATCCGGCGCGGGCCCAATTCGCGCGCGTCGCCTGGCCTGCGGCGAAATTCTTCGGTCCGGCCGTTCGCCGCGGCGACGAGCTGGACCGCCAGGCTGCCGACGAAATGCTGTTCGCGGCGCTCCTCGGCGGCGCGGTAGAGCAGCGCGGCGGAGATCGCCTGCGCCGCGAGCAGCGCGAGCGCCACCGCGAGCAGCACCTGGCCCAGCAGGCTGCTTGGCCAGATTCGGCGCCACAACCTCATTGCGCGATCCGTCCGACATCGGCGGCGAAGCGGTAGCCGCCGCCGCGCACGGTCTGGATGAAGTGCGGATTGCGGTTGTCGGCCTCGATCTTGCGGCGCAGGCGGCTTACCTGGTTGTCGACCGCGCGGTCGAACAAGTGCGCCTCACGCCCCTGGACCAGGTCGAGCAGGCGGTCGCGGTCGATCACTTGGCGCGGCCGGTCGAGGAAGGCGACCAGCAGGCGGAACTCGGCGGTCGAGATCGGCACCGTCGCGCCCTCGGCATTGGACAGCCGGCGCTTGAGCGGGTCGAGCCGCCAGCCCTCGAATTCATACAGCGCGTCGTCTTCGGGGGGCGCGGCGGGCCGCTGAGCGCGGCGCAGGACCGAGCGGATGCGCGCAACCAGCTCGCGCGGCTCGAAAGGTTTGACGACATAGTCGTCGGCGCCGATCTCGAGCCCGACGATGCGGTCGGTCGGCTCGCCCTTGGCGGTGAGCAGGATCGTCGGGATGGCCTTGGCTTCGACCAGGTGGCGACATAGCGACAGGCCGTCTTCGCCCGGCATCATCACGTCGAGCAGCACGAGATCGGGAACGCCCTCGGCCAGCGCGCTGCGCGCGGCGGCGGCGCTGGCCGCCTCGCGCACGACAAACCCCTGGCGCGCCAGGTACGCGGCCAGGGGTTCGCGAAGCGTGGCTTCGTCGTCGACCAGCAATAGCGAAACGGGGGCGGGATCGGTCATCGGAGATGCTCGTGTCCGCTGGGGGACGCACCGGTCAAGCGCGCCCCGCCCGTGGATCACGCGATCAGTTGGCGGGCTGCGCAGCCTGGCGCGTCGCCTCGCGCTGGGCCTGCCACTGGGCCCGCATCGCCTCGTGCGCGGCCTTGCGTTCGGCCTGGGTGACGGTCCCGTTGTTGTCGGCGTCGGCCTTGTCGAAGTGCCCCAGCGCCGCTGCGGTGAACTCGGCGCGGCTGATCGCGTTGTCGTTGTTGGTGTCGGCCATCTTGGCGTGTCCCATGCGGCCGCCCATGTGGCGTCCGCCCATGCGGTGGCCCTCCATGCCGCCGCGCTTACTGGCCTTCATGCCTTCGTGGCCCTCATGCTGACCGGCGTGCTGACCGCCAGCGCGAGCGGCGTGATGCGCGGTGAACTCGGCTTCGCTGATCGAGCCGTTGTTGTCGGCATCGAGCTTGTCGAACATCTTCGCGCGGCGCGCTTCGCGGTCGGCGGCGTTGAGCACGCCGTCGCTGTTCAGGTCCAGCTTGGCGAAATGCTCGGCAGCCATGGCCTCGACCTGGGCGCGGGTCATGTCCGGCTTGCCGGCCATGCCGGGGGCGGCGAGCGCGACGCCGGCGGTGGCCAGGGTCACCGCGGCGATCGAAAGGGTCAGTTTACGCATGATCGAACTCTCCTGAGAACTTGAAGAGGTGCAGCGCGCCCGGCCGGAGGGGAGGAAAACCGGACCGGGGCGCCGCAACTCGAATGGCTGTTCTAGCCATGCCGTGTCGCACGGGTATGTCCGATGAACGGAGTTTTGTCGCGAATTGTCGCGCGCCGGGCCGGGTGTTCACCCGCGCGCAAGCGCCTAGGCGCCGTTCGCGGGCGCCATCACGAAGGCATTCAGTTTGTTGCCGTCGAGGTCGCGGAAGTAGCCAGCGTAGAACCCGCCCCCGCGATTCCCGCACGGCCCTTCGCAGGTGCCGCCATTGGCCAGCGCGATGTCGTAGAGCCGCTGGACCTGGGCTTCATCTTTCGCCGCGAGCGCCACCATCACCCCGTTGCCGACGGTGGCCGGGTTGCCGTCGAACGGCTTGGTCAGCCCGATCCCCGCCGCGCCGCCGGGTTCGCCCCAGGCGATGAAGCTGTCGAACTCCATCATCCGGCCGACGCCGAGTTCGGCGGCCAGCGCGTCGTAAAACGGCGCGGCTTTCGCCAGGTCGTTGGTTCCGAGAGTGACGTATCCGATCATGTGCAAAGCCCTTGTGCGCTACTCGACCCAGCCGGAACATTACACGAACATCGAGCGGCCTACAAGGGCCGGCAGGCCTCCTCGAGCCACTTCAGGACCGCGCCGTCCAGCTGCGGCGCGAGAATGCGGCGCACGTCGGCGTGATAGGCGTTCCACCAGTCGCGTTCGTCCGCGGTCAGCAGGCTTTGGTCGAGCAGCGCCGTATCGATCGGGGCGAAGGTCAGGGTTTCGAATCCCAGGTATTCGCCTTCCGCCCCGGCGATCTCGCGCGCCTCGACCAGCACCAGGTTCTCGGTGCGGATGCCGTAGGCGCCTTCCTTGTAGTAGCCCGGCTCGTTCGACAGGATCATGCCCGCCAGCAGCGGCTGGTCGGTGCCGGCCTGCGCCCCGCTCGCCTTGGCGATACGCTGCGGCCCTTCGTGAACCGAGAGGAAGCTGCCGACTCCGTGGCCAGTGCCGTGGGCATAGTCGCACCCCGCCTCCCACAACGGGCGGCGCGCGAACGAATCGAGCGCGCTGCCCGGCGTTCCGGCGGGAAACACCGCCCGGGCGAGCGCGATGTGGCCCTTGAGCACGCGGGTGAAGCGGTCCTTCTGCTCGGCGCTGGGCGCTCCGGGGCCGATCCACACGGTGCGGGTGATATCGGTCGTGCCGTCGAGGTACTGGCCGCCCGAATCGCACAGGAAGATGCTCCCCGGCGGTATCGGGATATTGCTGTCCTGATCGACCCGGTAGTGCGGCAGCGCGGCGTGCGGCCCGGCGGCGCTGATCGTGTCGAACGACAAGTCGCGCAAGATGTCGCTGGCGTCCCGGAATTCGCGCAACTTGGCGGCGGCCGACAGTTCATCGAGGCCGCCCTTGGGCCCTTCGACGCTCAGCCAATGCAGGAAACGCGCGATCGCCGCCCCGTCGCGCGCTTGGGCGGCACGCTGGCCGGCCTGCTCGACCGGGTTCTTGACCGCGCGCGGCAAGATGGTGGGATCGCGCACCGCGACCGGCTTGGCGCCCGCAGCTTCGAGCGCGCGGAAAATCGCCGCGACGCCGTAGTTGGGATCGACCGCCACGATCTTGCCGGCGAGCCCGCCGAGCGCGCTTTCGAATGCGGCGCGCGGGCGGATCGTCACGGCGTTGCCGAGATGCTGGGCGAGTTCGGGGGTGACCTTGTCTTCGCCGATGAACAGCTCGGCGGTGCCGTCGGCATGCGCGATCACATACGCCAGCGCCACCGGGGTGCGCTCGACATCGTGCCCGCGCAAGTTGAGCAGCCAGGCGACCGAATCGAGCGCGCTGACGACCGCCGCGTCGTGCCCCTCGGCTTTGAGCCAGTCGGCGACCTCGGCGCGTTTGTCGGCGCTGGAGCGACCCGAATGGGCGTCGCTGTGGACCAGCGCGGGGGCGTTCGACGGTTCGGGCCGGTCGGCCCACACCGCGTCGATCGGATTGCCGTCCACCGGCGCCAATGCCGCGCCGCGCTTCTCGAGCGCCTTCGCGACGCCTTCGGCCCAGCCCTTGGAATGGAGCCAGGCGTCATAACCGATCTTGCCGCCCTCGGGCGCGTTCTCGCCCAGCCATTGCGCGGGGCTGGTCGCGGGGACATTGAGGTATTCGAACAGCGTGCCGTCGACCTGATCGCGGACCTGCACAGTATAGCGCCCGTCGACGAAGATCGCCGCCTTGTCCTCAAGGACCGCCACCGTCCCGGCCGATCCGCCGAACCCGGTCAGCCAGTGCAGCCGCTGGGCATAGCCGCCGATATATTCGCTCATGTGCTCGTCGGATATGGGGACGACGAAGCCGTCGAGCCCGCGCCGCTTGAGCTCCTCGCGCAAGGCGGAAAGACGGGCTGAGCCACTGTTTTGGGCGGTCTGCATCAGCATGTTGCGGTCCTTTCGCATCCCACATAGGGGGCCCCTATGACTGATGCCACTATGATCGACGCCCCCATGAACGCGCCCGTCGCCGCCAGGAAACCCTCCAGCGTCACGTACCACGGGGTAACCGTCAGCGACAATTATGCCTGGCTGCGCGACAAGAGCTATCCGACGGTCGACGACCCGGAGATCATCGCTCACCTGGCCGCCGAAAACGCCTGGTTCGAGGCGGCAATGGCCGGCCAGAAGCCACGCATAGACGCGCTGTTCACCGAGATGCGCGCGCGGATCAAGGAAGCCGACAAATCGGTCCCGCAGAAGGACGGCGCCTGGCTTTACTGGATCGAATACGAGGATGGCGCCGAATACAAGAAGTGGTGGCGCAGGCCGGTCGGCGCCAACGACGATGGAACCGCCGACGAGCTGATCCTCGACGAGGTCGCGCTGGCCGAGGGGCACGAATACTTCCGGCTCGGCGCGATCGCGGTGTCGAACGACGGGACCAAGCTCGCCTATTCGGTCGACGACAGCGGCTCGGAACGCTTCACCGCGCGGATCAAGGATCTCAGCTCAGGCGCGCTGCTGGCCGACGAGATTCCCGGCACGCTCTCGGCGCTGATCTGGGTCGCGGGGGACACCGGGCTGGTCTACAGCCTCGCCAACGAGCAGTGGCGCACCGACAACGCGCGGGTCCACTGGCTCGGCCAGCCGCTCACCGACGATGTCGAGCTCTACCACGAGGACGACGAGGGCTTCCGCGTCGGTGCGGGACTGTCGGCGAACGAGAAATGGCTGATCCTCTCGACCAGTGACCACGAGACGAGCGAGGTCCGCCTGATCCCCGCCGCCGACCCGCTGGCCGAGCCGCTGCTGGTGCGGGCGCGGCAAAAGGGTGTCGAGTACGAAGTCGATGTTTATCAGAAGGAGGGGGAGCGCGACGGCACGCTCTACGTGCTCGCCAACGACACCCACGAGAACTTCCGCCTCGCCACCGCACCGTTGGCCGCGCCGGGCGAATGGTCCACGCTGATCGAGGGCTCGGACGAATTCTACCTCACCGGCGTCGATCTGTTCCGCGATTTCTACGTGGTCGAGGGGCGCCAGAGCGGGCTCGATACGATCGAGCTGCGCTACTACGGCGACCCCTCGCGGATCGAGCGGATCGCCTTTCCCGAGCCGAGCTACAGCGCGGGGCTGGGCGACAATCCCGAATGGGCGATGGACGTGCTTCGGGTCGGCTACCAGTCGATGGTCAGCCCGGCGAGCGTGTTCGACTACCACGTAGCCGAGCGCCGCCTCGAAGTGCTCAAGGTCCAGGAAATCCCCTCGGGCTACGACGCTTCGCTCTACGCGACCGAACGGCTGCACATTGCGGCGCGCGACGGCACGCCGATCCCGGTCTCGGTGCTCTACCGCAAGGATCGCGCCTCGCTGGTTTCCGGCCCGGGCCCGCTGCACCTCTACGGCTACGGCGCCTACGGCATCGCTATCCCGCCGGGCTTCTCGAGTACGCGCCTTAGCCTGGTCGACCGCGGTTTCGCCTATGCCATCGCGCACATCCGCGGCGGCGACGACTTGGGGCGCGCATGGTACAAGGGCGGCAAGCTCGAACGCCGCGCCAACACCTTCACCGACTTCGTCGACGTGGCCAGGGGACTGGTCGAACGCGGTCTTACCGAGGCCGGGCGCATTTCGATCTCGGGCGGCTCGGCGGGCGGCGAGCTGATGGGCGCGGTGGTCAATTCGGACCCCGCGCTGTGGGGCGCGGTGGTGGCGCACGTGCCGTTCGTCGACGTGCTGGCGACGATGCTCGACGCCTCGCTCCCGCTGACGCCCGGCGAATGGCCCGAATGGGGCAATCCGATCGAGGACCAGGCCGCGTTCGAGCTGATCGCCGGCTACAGCCCATACGACAACGTCAGGGCCCAGCCTTACCCGCCGCTGCTGGTTACTGCCGGCTTGAATGACCCGCGAGTGACCTATTGGGAGCCTGCCAAGTGGGTCGCCAAGCTGCGCGAGTTTAAGACCGACGACAACGTGCTGCTGCTGAAGACCAACATGGGCGCCGGGCACGGCGGCAAGTCGGGACGGTTCGAAAGCCTGCTCGAGACCGCCGAGGAGTTCGCCTTCATCCTGTGGCAGATGGGGGTATCCAATGCCCTCAAGTAGCGAAGCGGTAGGGCAACCGACACTGCCCTCAAGTAGCGAAGCGGTAGGGCAACCGACACTGCCCTCAAGTAGCGAAGCGGTAGGGCAACCGACACTGTCCTCAAGTAGCGCAGCGGCAGGACCGATCAGAAATATAGTCTTCGACATCGGCAACGTGCTGGTGCGGTGGGATTCGTTGGGCATCGTCGAGGCTGCATTCGGCTTGGCGGGCGATGCGGCGCTGACCCGCCGTCATGCGCTATTCGTCGAGAGCGATATCTGGCGTGCGCTCAACCGCGGCGAGCACACCGAAGCCGGGGCCAAGCGCGCCTATGTCGAAGCCGGGCATCTGACCGAGGACGAGGCCGAGCGAATGTTCGCCGCGCTCTACGACAGCCTGCACCTGCTCGCGGACACTCCCCCGCTGATGGAGCGGTTCGCGTCCGCCGGCTATCGCCTGTTCGCGCTGACCGACAACGTGCGCGAGATCGTCGCGCATCTGGAGGAACGGCACGGCTGGTGGGCGATGTTCGAGGGCGTGACCAACTCGGCCGATCTCGGCTACCTCAAGCCCGACCCGCGCATCTACCGCCACCTGATCGAGAGCAACGGCCTGGTTCCGCACGAAACGGTGTTCCTCGACGACATGCCCGGCAACGTCGCCGGCGCGCACGCGGCGGGACTGCACGCCTTCGTGTTCACCGACGCCGCGCGGGCGGAGCGGGACTTGCGAACTCTCGGGGTGGCCTTGCCGCCAGCTTGAACTGTTGGCGTCCGCTGGCTAGTCTCGCGGCTCCGGGCTGAAGCAGCTCCCGGATACAGGTCCCAAATCCAATATTTGCGACCCAACGCTGCGCCCTGACCTCCGGAGGCGTTATGCGTACCATCGATTCAACTGTCTATTCGCGGCGGTCCGCGATTCTCGCCGCGATGGCGGCGATGATTGCCGCCAACGCGCCGGCGCGGCGAACGCCGCGCGTGCTGTTCGTCTGCGAGCACGGCACCGTGAAGAGCCCGATCGCCCGCGAACTGCTGCGGGCGCGTGCCATCGCGCGGGGCGTGCGGGTCAAGGTCCGATCGCGCGGGATTGCGCCGAAGGAAGCCGCCACGCCCGAGCTTGCGGCGGCGCTTGTCCGCGGCGGGATCGATGTGAAGCGCGAGCCACTGCGCCGCCTTATCGGGGCCGATGCCGAGTGGGCCGACATAATCGTCCACTTTCATCCGTTGCCCCGCGACATCCCGGCCGGCGCCGCGCGCGACTGGGCCGACACGCCCTCGGTCAACGGAGACTATACCGCGGCGATGGCGCGGATCGGCGACCGCATCGACGCGCTACTCGGCGAAATCGGACGAGGTGCCGTGGCCGGGGGTAAACGATCCTGAGCAACCGCTTCACCCGCACTTTTACCGCGCTGCCGGAGCACATCGACGAGCTTGGTCACGTCAACAACGCGGTCTGGCTGCAATGGGCGCAGGACGTGGCCACCGCGCACTGGAGCGCGGTCGCCGCGCCCGAGCATGTCGCACGCTACGTCTGGGTCGTGACACGGCACGAGATCGATTATCGCGGCAACGTGGGCGTGGGCCAGACGGTGACCGCCGAGACCTTCCTCCCGGCAGCCCCACGCGGCGCGCGGTTCGACCGCTGCGTTGTGTTCCGCGATGCGGCGAACAAGCGGATCGTCGCCGCGCGCAGCACCTGGGCGATGCTCGACCGTGCCAGCGGCCGACTGGTCCGCGTGCCGCCCGAGGTCGCCGCTCCCTTCCTGCCCTAAAACCGCGCTTGCGGGGCGGGCGGGCCGTTGCTAGAGGCGCGCGCCTACCCGGGGGTTGGACTTGTTCCGGACCCTACTCCCATCCGATGTGCGGTCGTGGCGGAATTGGTAGACGCGCAACGTTGAGGTCGTTGTGGGCGAAAGCCCGTGGAAGTTCGAGTCTTCTCGACCGCACCACTCAGTCCTGGAACTCCTCGCTCCAGGACGCTCGGCTAAGGCTGCGAGCAGTTTGTGGCGCAGTTACGCGCCATTTTTCCTCTGCGAAATGATGAGGTGCAGTCGGAGACTGCCGAGTGCGGAGAAACAAGGGGCGGCTATTCTCGCACCGTCTCTCCTCCATACTTTCTGACTGCAGTGAGATTGCGCTCAGGAGAACCCTAGCGCCTCGCGTTGCCCTGCCCAGTCGAGCGGCAGCTCGGTTGCCAACAACGAGCGGCTGGTCAGCGATGATGGCTGGCGACCCTCCACGATGGCCGTGACGATGTCAGGTGAGAGGCATGCCAGGCCCGCCAGCTTGGTCAGGCGCGTTCGGCAGCGATTGGCAGCCAACGCAACGCTCGCGAGCGAGTGGTCGGGAGAGGCCAAGACCAGCTGTCGAGCAACATGAGCCTCGGCGATAAGGGTGACCAGCTTTTCGTCGCGGATGCGAGGAACGCGATTAGCGTCAATTTCTGCAGGGATAACCAACCGCACCTGATGCCCGCGGCGCACTCGCGTCGCCGAACATGTGAGGGCCAATGTCTGAGGATGCGCAGGCCCCGCATCGATTGAACCGAGGGCCGTGAGAAGCTTGGCCAAGCAAACCTCAATTTCAACTCGATCGTCTGCGAGCATGATGCGCTCGACCATCACCTCCAGCAGCGAAATGCGTGCGGCAGCCGAACCGCTGCGCATGGTAACGGCGGCGATGTCGCTGGAGGCGAGGAGTAGCTGGAGACGTTGCGCATGGTTGTCGCCATCGCCCGCGAGCGAGCACAGCACCTGCTGGTCAACCAGCATCTCAGCCAAGCGATCGCACACCAGCTTCTCAAGGTCGTGCGCTGAGACGCGCCAAGCTGGCGATCCATCAAGCTGGTCGGGCTGCGTGACATAATACCGGTAGCGGAGTCCCGATTTAGTCGCATGGCTCGGGGTCATCGCTCGACCCTCACCGTCGAACACCTTCCCCACCAGCAAGCTCGGTTGCTTAGCCTTGATACGACGGGAGTGACCTTGTGCGCGCTCAGCGAGCATGGCCTGCAAGTCATTCCAAAGCGCTTCCGAGACGATCGCTTCGTGCTGGCCCGGGAATGCTTCGCCCTTGTGCACGATCATGCCGCGGTAAATGCGATTAGAGAGAAGGTGGTAGAGCGTACCCCGTCGGAAGATGCAGCCGCCGCGCTGTGGCCCGCTGGCCTGTTTTTGAACCTTTGTCCGATGTCCTTGCGCGTTGAGCTCGTCGGCCAGCTCAACCACCGAGCCAACCTCGAGATACCGCTGCATGATATGGCGGACGAGGTCGGACTCCCTCTCGTCGACGACCAGCCGCCGGTTCTCGACGCGGTATCCCAACGGCACTGGGCCTCCCATCCAAATGCCTCTGCGTTTCGACGCCGCAATCTTGTCGCGGATGCGCTCGCCGGTGACCTCACGTTCGAACTGGGCGAACGAGAGCAGCATGTTAAGCGTCAGTCGGCCCATGCTGGTGGTGGTGTTGAACGACTGCGTGATTGAGACGAAGCTCGCTCCAGCACCATCGAGCACCTCAACGATCTTTGCAAAGTCGGCGAGCGAGCGGGTCAGGCGGTCGATCTTGTAGACCAAGATGACATCAACCTTACCCGCCGCGACATCGGCAAGCAGCCGCTTGAGCCCAGGGCGCTGCATGTTGCCGCCTGAAAATCCGCCATCGTCATATCGATCGGGCAGCAGCACCCAGCCCTCGTGACGCTGGCTCAGCGCGTAAGCCGCACAAGCTTCATACTGGGCGTCAAGGCTGTTGAACTCCTGTTCCAGTCCGTCCTCGGTAGACTTGCGGGTATAGACCGCGCAGCGCGATTGCTTGTCAGCCACGACGCGCGGTCCCGAAGAACCGCGGGCCGGACCAGTGCGCGCCGGTCACCACGCGGGCGATTTCGCTCAACGATCGCCAGGTTCGGTCCTTCCATGCAAAACCGTCCTCGCGGACTTCGACCGCGATGGTCTGGCCGTTCCACTCGCGAACCAGGCGAGTGCCCGGCGTCAGGCTAACGGCCCACCGCACGGACGACGCAACGGGTTCGCCGCGGGCTGCGCGTTCGAGTTCTCGCGCCACGAGGAGTGGAAGCGCTCCGGACCGGCGTTCCTGCAGTCGCTGAGCCAAGAAGCGACGAAACAGGGCCGGCGGAAGATTTGGCGGCGCGGTTCGTTCGGTCGCGGTCCACTTCTCGCGTAACTGCGCTGGCGACATCGTCACCAGCGCCGCGAGGTTGGCATCGATGCTCTCCCGTCGACGGCCCATCAGCCGGCCCTCGCAATGTGATAGCAGATCACATCGTCGCGCTTCGCCTTAGCGATGACATGGCCCTTCTTCTTCAGCCCGGTCAGTGCGGCGCGGGTAGTATGCGGTAGCCAGCCGGTGGCTTCGACCATCTCGGCAAGCGTCGCTCCTCCCGGCCGCTCCAGCAGTCCGATCACCATAGCGATCTTGCTCGGCCCACGTGCCTCCTGCGGCGCCGATGCCTTCGCGGACTGGCCCTTGGTCTTCTGACCTTCGCCTGGTGCATCGCCGCTTGCCTTCGGCTCGCGTGCCATGCGCCGCTTGGTCGATCCCGGAATTGGCTCTTTGCTGGCGGTTGGTTCCGTCGCAGCGACTGCGGATTTGGCGATGGTGGTCATGGGTGGCTCTCCGTTGAGAAACACCGACTTTCGCTGCTCTCACCATCCTCAGCCCCACCAGCCGTGGCTGGTGAGGCGGCAGCCGGACCTGCGGGCCGCGATTCAGTGACGTCACCAATGCTTGCCGTTCGAACGAAGTCGAATGGAATGTGGAAGGGCGCTCGGATTTCGGTGCCAGCGCGCGCGCGCGATCACTTCAGCGGCCGCTATTAGCGCAGCGATGTCTTCGCCCGCCTGTCGTGCAGCGCCTAACCTGTCGGCGATGCCGTCTCCGGATGCGGCACCGTCATCGCCAATGGCGGACTTTCGTCTTCCATGATGCGGCCGGCCTCGAGGCAGAGTCGTTGAACGAGTTCTGCGAATTCCGAATGGAGGTCCTCGGGCATGTTCTGACACGTGCCGCCTGCGCCAACGTCGAGACGCAGCTTTCGCGATGTCCGGATTGCGCCCAATCTCGGTCGTCCGAACGACCAGCTTCGCGCCTGAAAGCGGACACGGCGTGTGCATTAATGTTTCGTCCGCGGGTGTGTCGGGCAATTGGGTCAGCGCCCACTAAGGGCGGCGTGGGCTGGCCGGGGACATAGGGGACGGCGTGGGCCTGGGAGTTGCGAAATCGAACGGCCGCAGATTAAGAATGCTCCTTATTCTCTGGCCTCGCACAGCGTAAGCTAGTGCGGTGAGCGAAGCACCCGCCCTGAACCTCGCCGGCACGTACCGGCGCCTGGTCAATGCTTCGCTGTCGCGGATCTGGGAAAATGTGTTCGATTGGGAGCACCTCCCCCATCTTCACGGCGGCAGCTTCGCCGACTGCGCGTTGATTGACGCCGGGCCCGGGGGCTGGCGAGTTGCGCTGACCGAGGTTGGAGCGACGACCGCGCAGATCATCGAGATGCGCGCTGACCGCGCGCAGGGCCGCTACACCGCCACGACGATCGAGGGAACCGGCGCGGGCACCGTCATCCGCACCGCCCTT
>Ga0136633_1002255_pt1 | contig 13440 bp, 12 predicted proteins | sample AntDrymeUQ832206_2_FD_105494 | JGI IMG/M metagenome (GOLD analysis project Ga0136633, IMG submission 105494) | Polar desert sand microbial communities from Dry Valleys, Antarctica - metaG UQ83 (22.06) | ecosystem: Environmental > Terrestrial > Soil > Desert | place: Antarctica: Dry Valley... | reverse complement strand
GTGACCGTGACCGTCAGACCGACCGAAGGCAGAACCCTCACATGACCAAGCGTGCGCTGATCACCGGGATCACCGGCCAGGACGGCTCGTACCTGGCGGAGTTTCTGCTGGAAAAGGGGTACGAGGTGATCGGCATGGTGCGCCGGAGCAGCACCACCAACTTCGAGCGCATCGCCCACCTCCAGGACCGCGTGGTGCTCGATCCGTACACATCCTCGGGTGATCTGCTTGACGAGGCGTCGCTGATCTCGATCCTGCGGGAGTGTCGCCCCACCGAGGTGTACAACCTCGCCGCCCAGTCGTTCGTGCAGACGTCGTTCACCCAGCCGGTGCTCACCGGCGAGATCACGGCCCTCGGCGTCACCCGCCTCCTCGACGCCATCCGGCTTGTCGACCCGGAGATCCGCTTTTACCAGGCCAGCTCCAGCGAGATGTTCGGCAAGGTGCGGCAGGTGCCGCAGACGGAGGAGACGCCCTTCCACCCTCGCTCCCCCTACGGCGTGGCCAAGGTGTACGGCCACTGGATCACCGTGAACTATCGCGAGTCGTACGACCTCCACGCGTCGAGCGGCATCCTGTTCAACCACGAATCGATGGTCGAAGACACCCCCGTGGTGACACTCCGAGACGGTCTGATCGACGTGATCCCGATCGGCTCCTTGATGCCCCATCCTCGTGATGGCGAGCCTGGCGGGCGGTTGACCTACCCGGGCGGCGGGCTCCGCGTCTGGGACGGGACGCGGTTCGTGGAGGTGCTCGCCCGGACTGCGTACTGGTACGACGGTCCGACCGCGGTCGTGCATGGGCGCGGTGGAGTGGTCGAGTCGACGCCGGACCACGTGCACCTCACTTCTGAGGGAGACCGGGAAGCACGATCGCTCGGCACGGGTGATCGCCTCGTGCTGGCGAAGCAGCCGCCGCAGACTCTTGGAACTGTGATGACCGAGGACGAGGCCTGGCTGCTCGGCATCCTCGTGGCGGAGGGCTACGTCAGCGAGATCGGCAAGGCTCGGATCACATGCCATGACGACGCCGTGCTTGCCGAGGCGGCGAGCTGCTGGGCCCGGGTGAGCGGCGGATGGAGCGTCAAGTACGCAGGCGCACCGTCTGCATTCAGCGAACGCCGCACTCCTGCCTTGCGTCTCAACGGCAACGGTCCCTACCTGCGCATGCTCCGCCGCGAGCTGTACTGCTCGGATCGTCACAAGCGGGTACCGAAGCGGATACTCAACGCCGCGCCCCACCTCCAAGAGGCCTTCCTGACGGCCTACAACCTCGGGGACGGACTGCGGGCCGGGCACGGGGTCGACCTGTTCAAGGCATTCCGCACCACCTCGCCGGTGCTTGCGGCTGGCCTGACGTGGCTGGCCCGCACGACGCTCGACCGCCGCGTGAGCGTCTACCGGCAGGGTGGAGCTCTAGGAGGTGGTGACAGCTACCTGCTGAACCTCAGCTCGGCCGTCCCTCACGGCAACAAGGGCGCCCACCTGCGCAAGCCGCAGGATGAGGTGCGACGCGTGGACGAGGGCTCCTATCGGGGTTGGATGTGCGACCTCGCGACAGAGACGGGCCAGTTCGCGGCGGGCGTGGGGCTCGTCGTGACCCACAACTCGCCGCGACGGGGCATGGAGTTCCTGCCTCGGAAGGTGAGCCACACCGTGGCGCGCATCAAGCTGGGGCTGACGGACAGGCTGGCTCTCGGCAACCTCGACGCCGAGCGCGACTGGGGGTTCGCGGGCGACTACGTCGAGGCCATGTGGATGATGCTCCAGCAGGACACACCCGACGACTTCGTCATCGCCACTGGGAAAACCCACTCGGTGCGGCGCTTCTGCGAGATTGCCTTCGAGCACGTGGGGTTGGCTTGGGAGGACCACGTGACCATCGACGAGAAGTTCATGCGCCCGGCCGAGGTCGACCTGCTCATCGGCGATGCCTCCAAGGCGAAGGCCACGCTCGGATGGGAGCCCCGCACGACCTTCGAGGACCTCGTCACGATGATGGTGGACGCGGACATCGAGCTCCTGTCGGGTCGGCTGCGGGGGATCAGCTGATCACCGTCCTGTCCGGCGGAGTGGGGGCCGCTCGCCTGCTGGCCGGGATGGTGCGGGTCATCCCGCCCGCCGACATCACCGCCGTGGTGAACGTGGGCGATGACGTGGAGCTCCAGGGGCTCCACATCAGCCCCGACCTCGACACGATCACCTACACGGTGGCCGGCGCCATCGATCCCGAGCGGGGCTGGGGACTGGCCGGGGAGACGTGGCACGCCATGGAGGCGCTGGCCCGCTATCCGCAGGCCCGCACGTGGTTCAACCTGGGCGACCGTGACCTGGCCACCCACCTGTATCGCACTGATCGGCTGCGAGCCGGGGCCACGCTGTCGACGGTGAGCCAGGAGATCGCCGATGCATGGGCCCTCGGCCTGCGGCTGCTGCCTGTCACCGACGACCGCCTCCAGACGAGGGTCACGGTGGAGGGCGTGGGCGAGATCGGGTTCCAGGAGTACTTCGTGCAGCGGCACCACAACGTGCCCGTGACCGCCGTGCGTTTCGATGGCGCCGAAGCCGCCCACCCCGCGCCCGGCGTGCTGGAGGCCATCGAGTCGGCCACACGGGTCGTGATCGCGCCGTCCAACCCGTTGGTGTCGATCGATCCCGTCGTGGCCGTGCCCGGCGTGCGAGCGGCCGTGGAGGCCCGCCGGGCCGACGGCGTGGCCGTGTCGCCGATCATCGCAGGAGCCGCCCTCAAGGGCCCGGCCGACCGCCTCCTGCGGGAGCTCGGCCATGAGGCATCGGTGCTCGGCGTGGCCCGCCTCTACGCTCCGTTGGTGGCCACCCTCGTGATCGACGAGGCCGACACCGACCACGCTGGCGCCATCGAGGCGGAGGGGCTGCGGTGCGTGGTGGCGCCCACCGTGATGCGGGGTCCCACCGAGGCCGCCGCCCTGGCCGAGGTGGTGCTGGCGTGACCCGCCTAGAGGTGTTCGCCATCGAGGGGATCCCCGAGGTACGAGCGGGCGATGACCTGGCTGGGTTCATCGCCGCCGCCGAACCCGACCTGCGAGATGGCGATGTGGTGGTGGTGACCCAGAAGGTGGTGTCGAAGGCCGAGGGCGCCATGGTGCAGCTCGATGCCGATGACCCCCGGGGCCACAAGGCGATCGTGGAGGATCAGTCGGTGCGCATCGTGCGTCGACGCGGTGATCTCATCATCAGCGAGACCAAGCACGGGTTCGTGTGCGCCAATGCCGGGGTCGACCTGTCCAACGTGGACGACGGCTGGGCTGCCCTGCTCCCCGACGACAGCGACCGCTCCGCTCGACGGATCCGTGACGGGCTGCGAGCGGCGTTGGGCGTGGACCTGGCGATCATCATCTCCGACACGTTCGGCCGGCCGTGGCGAAAGGGACTCACCGATGTCGCCATCGGATGTGCGGGGATCCATGCCGTGGTGGACCTGCGGGGCACCGAGGACAGCCGGGGGCGGGAGCTCCAGGTCACCGAGGTGTGCGTGGTCGACGAGCTGGCGTCGGCGGCTGAGCTCGTGATGGGCAAGGCCACCGGGGTGGCGGCGGCCGTCGTCCGAGGGATCGACCCCACCTGGCTGGGTCGGGGCGAGGTGCACGCCGAGGTGGTGCGGCCCTCGCAAGAGGACCTGTTCCGCTAGCCCTTGAACCAGCGCAGGACCTCGGTGACGCCGGTGGGCAGGTCGGTCCAGGGCTCCCACCCGAGGTGCAACGCCGCTCGCCCCGGATCGAGGGCACTACGGGCCAGCTCCCCGGCTCGGGGTGCCGCGTGGGTGGCGGGCCCGCTGACGCCGGCCGCGGCGGCCATGGCCGCGTAGAGCTCGTTCACGGACGTCTCGACCCCGGTGCCGATGTTGCACAACAGCCCACTACCGCGGTCGGCGGCCCGCACGAAGGCGTCGACGGCGTCGTCCACGTAGACGAAGTCACGTGTCTGGGTGCCGTCGCCGAACACGGTGCAGGGCTTCCCGGCCAGCAGGAGACCAGCGAAGATGGCCACGACCCCAGCCTCACCATGCGGATCCTGCCGGGGGCCGTAGATGTTGGCCATGGCCAGCGAGGTGAACTCGATGGAGTGCAGCTCGCGGTACACGTGCAGGTAGTCCGTGACCACCCGCTTGGCCACGCCGTAGGGCGACAGTGGCTGCTGTGGATGCGACTCCTTGACCGGGAGGTCGGCCGGGGCCGGCTCGCCATAGATGGTCCCTCCGCTGGACGCGAACACCACCTTGCGGGTGCCGCCCGCGCGCGCCCCCTCAAGCACGTTGAGGCTCCCCACCACGTTCACCTCGGCGTCGAAGACGGGGCGGGCCACCGACACCCGCACGTCGGCCTGGGCGGCCAGGTGGAACACCACCTCCGGCCGCCGACGACCGATCACCTCGACGACGGCGGCATCGCGGATGTCAACCTGGTGGACCTTGAGCTGGTTGCTCCGATCGGCCCGCGCCTCGGCGAGGTTGGCCAGCGAGCCGCTCGAGAGATCGTCGACCACGTCCACGCTGTGGCCCTCGGCCAGCAGGCGGTCGACGAGCGTCGAGCCGATGAACCCAGCCCCGCCAGTGACAAGCGCTCGCATCAGCTCTCCTCTGGGATCCGAACTGCCATCAGATGGGCACCAGGCGGCACGACCACCTCATCGCCGACGACGGTGCCATCGAGCACCGCTCCGGCCCCGATCGACGCCCGGGCCCCGATGATGGCATCCCGGACGACAGCGCCCGCACCGATGATGGCTCCCGGGAGCACCACCGAGCCCGAGACGATGGCCCCGTCGCAGATCTGGGCCTGTTCGCCGATGACCGAGCCGACCACGGCGCCGTCCACCTGGGCGTCGGCGTGCACGCCTGGTTCCACCGGCTGGCGGCCACCGTTGATGAGGTCGAGGTTGGCGGCCAGGTAGGTGGCCGAGGTGCCGGCGTCGACCCAGTAGGCATGGCCGTCCATGGCGTACAGCGAGCCCTCCGCCACCATGGCCGGGAACGTAGAGCGCTCCACGCTGACCGGCCGGTCGGGCGCGATGCGCTCGAGCACCGACGGCTCCAGAACGTAGGTGCCGGCGTTGATGAGATCGGTCGGCGCGTCTTCAAGGGACGGTTTCTCGATGAAGGCCGTCACCCGACCATCGGCCTCGGTGGGAACCACGCCGAACGCAGACGGGTCCCCGACCCGGTGCAGGGCAAGAGTGCCCTCCGCGCCCGTGCGCTCGTGGTGGGTGATCAGCGCACCTACGTCGAGGTCGGTGAGCACGTCGGCGTTGAGAACGAGGAACCGCTCCGCGATGCCGGCGTCGCGCGCGGCGAACCGGATGGCCCCGGCCGTGCCGAGGGGCTCGGGCTCGATGGCGTAGTGCAGTGCCACGCCGGCGCAGCGCCCGGCCGGATAGGCGTCCTGGAAGGCGTCAGCGCGGTACCCGAGGGCCAGTACCGCGGAGGTGACTCCGTGGTCGGCCAGGTGGCCCAGCACCCGTTCGATCATGGGCCGGTTGCCCACCGGCAGCATCTGCTTGGGTCGCGTCAGCGTGAGGGGACGCAGGCGGGTGCCAAAGCCCCCGACGAGGACGACCGCCCGCATCCCTGGTTACGGGGCCGCGGTGGTCGTGGTGGTGTCGCCCGCGACCGTTGTGGTGGTGTCGCCCGCGACCGTGGAGGCGGTTTCGCCCGGCGCCGTAGTGGAGGTGGTCGTCTGGGCCGTCTCCGGATCGGGCAGGGTCGGCGGGCCGTCTGCCGCGCCCAGCTGGGCGAGCTGCGCCGCGTTCGGGGGCTTGGGGATGTCCGCGTCGGGGTCGCCGTAGTAGATCGTGATGCCGGCCCCGTTTTCGGTGAGGCGCCGGTCTGTGAAGTCCCCGGTGGTCACCTCGGGCAGCGAAGCTTCGTCCTGCACGTTCGGCCAGTACGCCATGCGCAGCACAGGATCGTCGACGCCCTCGCACTTGGTTTTGCCCTCCTCGAAGGCCTCGTCGAGGTAGGTGAGCTTGGTGTCGTTGAGGGAGACATCGAGGCCGCCGTCCTCGCGCGCATCCTCGAAGTACCGCTCCACGGTGGCGTTGGCGCCCACGCCGAGCTGCGAGAAGGGGTGGATGTGGAGCACACCATCACCATGGGTGTGGATGCCGATCGGGCTCTCGAACTCGGGCATGTCCGTCTTGAACTCGCCGCACACGTTGATCGCCAACGCCTGGTGGATGTGGTCGCCGAGCTGGGGCACGCCCCCGGTGTCTTCGCTGTTGCGCTCGTTGCGCGCAAAGACGACGAGCGAAACGCCGAGGAGGACGATGACCGTGAGGAGGCCGGGGAACAGCAGTCCGCGGGGCTGGCCGGACGACACCCGGCCGCCGGCCCGCGCGGCGCGCGCCACCTTCTTCGAGGACGATGCCTTACCCATAGGGTCGGTCACCCTACAAGAGCCACCCGAGGCAACCCATTCGCGGGCCGGCGCTACGAACCGGCCACAGCCCTCCGGTAGAGGTCCACGAAGGCCTCGGCATTGGCCCGCCAGGTGTAGCGCTGCACCTGCTGGCGCCCCCGCTCCACCAGACGAGTCCGCTCGGCGGGGTGCTCCAACAGCCGCCCGATCGCCGATGCCCAGGCCGCCGGGTCGTCGGGGTCGACGAGGACACCGGCGTCGCCCACCACCTCCGGCAGAGCAGTGGCGTCGGCGGCCACCAGTGCCACACCGGCCGCCATCGCCTCCGCGGCCGGTAGCCCGAAGCCCTCGTAGCGCGACGGAACCGCGACCACCGCGGCCGCCGCGAAGAGCCCGGCCACGTCATCGTCGGGGATGCGCCCCAGCCGCCGCACGCGGTCACCGAGGCCGAGGCGGTCGATCTGGGCGCGCAGGTCAGCCTCGCAGCCCCCCTCCCCTCCGGTCAGGACCAGGACGGCATCGGGATGCTGCGGCCGTAGTAGGGCGAAGGCGTCCACCAGCGTTACATGGTTCTTGTGCGGATAGGTGATGGCCGGGTAGAGCACCACGGGGCCGTCCAGCCGGTAGCGCGCCCTGACTTCGTCCACCCGTGCTATGGCTCCCGGCGCTGGCTCGACACCGTGACGGATGGTGGTCACCCGGCTCGGGTCCACGGAGAAGTGGGCCACCACCGAAGCTCGGACAAAGTCGCTCGGCACGGCCACGGCCCGGGCGCCGAGCACCGAGCGGGGCATGACCGCCCGCAGGTAGGCCCGTTTGCCTCGACCGTGCGTGACCCGGCTCTCGAGGGGCTGCAGGTCGTGCACGGTGAGGACGTAGCGACGGCCCCGGAACGGTGGTGCAGTGCCCCCGGCATGGTGGACCAGATCGAGGTGGCGGGTGCGGGCGGCCAGCCAGGTCGCCTCCCCGCCCACCCGCACGGCTCGGAACCGACCCGACAGCGGCAGCACTTCAGTCCGGAAGGCAGCGACCACATCCGGGTGGGCGGCGGCGAAGGGCTTCAGCACGAAGAGCCGCAAGTCGAGATTTGCCGGCGCGAGGTCGCGCAGGGCGCGCAGGCTGGCCAGCGTCGACTGTTCGCTGCCCCCCACTGCGCCGGGCACCAGCCAGAGGAGGTTGAGGGCCACCGTCGCGGCGCTCATCGAGGCGCCTCCATCGCCGCCTGGTAGGCGTCGGTCATGGCCTCCGCGGTCCGGGCCCAGGTGAAGGTCGCCGCCTGTCGGCGCGCCGCGTCTCCGAGGCGAGCGGCGAGGTCGTGGTCGTCGAGCAATCGCCGAAGGGCACCCGCGATGGCGTCGACATCCAGCGGGTCGACGAGCAGGCCGGCGTCGCCCGCCACCTCAGCGGTGGAGGTGGTCGACGACGTGACCACCGCCGCGCCCTGCACCATGGCCTCGAGGACCGGGAGCCCGAAGCCCTCGCGCAGGCTCGGGTAGGCCACCACCGCGGCCGCCGCGTAGAGGGCGTCCCGATCGGCCTGGGGCACGAACCCCAGTCGGCGGGTGGCGGTGGGGGGCAGGTCGGTGCTCCAGCCGTCGGGACCCACCACGACGAGGTCGGCGTCCACGTCGCCGAGGTGAGCGAAGGCCTCGAGGAGGCGCCCCAGGTTCTTGCGCGGCTCCAGCGTCCCCACAAAGAGCACGAAGGGCCGATGCAGCTCGTAGGCCCGTCGCACCCGGTCGACCTCGCCGTGGGCAACCGGTAGCGCTGCAGTGCCCCACGGCGTGACCCGCAGGCGGGCCCGGTCGATTCCGGCTGCCTCGCAATCCACTGCGGTGGCCTCCGACGGGCAGACGATGATGGCCGCCTCCGCCCGCACCAGGTCAAGGAAGCGGGTGAACACAGACACGCCACGCGGCGTGAAGTGCGCCGGCTCGTGCAGAAAGTGGAGGTCGTGCACGGTGGCCACCATCGGCGCGGCCGCGGCGGCGGCGACGTGGGCTGTGGAGTGCACGACGTCCACCGGACCGGTGGCCCGCTCCACCATCGGGTGACGGAGCCGTTGCCAGGCGTCATACAGCGCCAGGCGCGGGAGCGGGAGCCGCCGCACGGCCACCGTCGGGCGCCACGGCGGCGGGGCGGCACCCCGGTGCCAAGCGCTCACCCCCACCTGCTCCACCCCACCTCGGGCCTGGATGGCCGCCACCGTGTCGAGCGTGGCGCGCGCGGTCCCTCCGGGCACACGGTGCCAGCACTGCTCAAGGGTGACGGCGACTCGCATGATGGCCTGCGGAGTCTGACATGGCAGCCGGTAGTGTCCCGGGCCATGCCCTCCCGCCCGCCGGCCGTGCGCGTCCACGCATGAAGGTGCTCGTCACCGGCAGCGCCGGCCTCATCGGCTCCGAGGCCGTGGAGTTCTTCGACGGGTTGGGCTTCGACGTCCACGGGGTCGACAACAACATGCGGGCCGACTTCTTCGGGCCAGGGGGTGACACAACCTGGAACCGCCAACGACTCGAGGCCACCTGCCAGCGCTACACGCACCACACCACCGACATCCGCGATCGCGCCGCGGTGGACGCCCTGCTGCAGGTCGGGGCCTACGAGCTGGTCATCCACGCCGCCGCTCAGCCGAGTCACGACCTCGCCGCCTCTCGCCCGTTCGACGACTTCGATGTGAACGCCAACGGCACCCTGAACCTGTTGGAGGCGGCGCGCCGCCACAGCCCCGACGCGGTGTTCATCACCGTCTCCACCAACAAGGTCTATGGCGACAACCCCAACCGGGTCCCTCTCGTGGAGCTCGACACGCGCTTCGACTACGACGATCCCGCTCTGACCGACGGCATCGACGAGACCATGTCCCTCGACCACTGCACCCATTCGGTGTTCGGTGCCTCCAAGGTGGCGGCCGACGTGCTCACCCAGGAGTACGGCCGCTACTTCGGTCTGCGCACCGGCACCTTCCGCGGCGGTTGTCTCACCGGCCCGCACCACTCGGGCGTGGAGCTCCACGGCTTCCTCAGCTACCTCGTGCACACCGCTCTGCGGGACGGCGCCTACACGATCTTCGGGTACCAGGGGAAGCAGGTCCGCGACCAGATGAGCGTGGCCGATGTCATCAGCGCCTTCTGGGCCTTCGCTCAGGCGCCTCGGCCGGGCGAGGCCTACAACCTCGGCGGAGGCAAGGCCAACGCCGCCAGCCTGCTCGAGAGCGTGGAGCTGGTGGCGGCCGCTTCTGGCGGCAAGCGGCCGGTCCTCACCTACGACGACCAGGCCCGGGTGGGCGACCACATCTGCTACTACTCGGACATGGCCAAGTTCCGGGACCACTTCCCCGGCTGGCGGCAGGAGCACACGCTGCCGGCCATCGTGGAGGAGATGGTGGCTGCGGTGGCCGCCCAGCTCGAATGATGGGCCGTCCGCGTTGCGCCTGACGATCCTCAACCAGTTCTACGCCCCCGACATCAGCCCCACTGCTCAGATGGCGGCGTCGCTCGGCGAGCATCGAGCGCAACGAGGTGACCACGTCACCGTCGTCACTGGGCGGGCCGGCTACCTCGAGGACCTGGCCCCCGCGGGGGCCCACCGGAGCCCACCCGGCCTGCGCATCCGGCGCGTGTGGACACCGAAGCTGGGCAAGTCGTCGCTGGCGAGACGCCTCTTGGGCTACGGAACGTTCTCGGTCGGCAGCGCGCTGCGGATGCTCGTCCTGCGCCGGCAGGACGTGATCGTCACGATGACCACGCCGCCGTTCGTCGTCCTCGCGGCGCTGCTCCACAAGCTGTTGCACCGGCGCACACGCATCGTGCTCTGGAGCATGGACTGCTACCCCGATGCGGCGGAGCGGTTCGGAGAGCTGCGCCCGGGGGGTTTGGCCAGCCGAGCCTTCCGCGCCCTCAATCGCTGGGCCTTCCGACGAGTCGAGGTCGTGGTGGGCCTGGATGGCGCCATGGAGACGCTGCTCGAGTCGCAGTACGCGGCCGGGCCGGGTCGGCCGCGCTTCGAGGTGATCCCGAACTGGGAGCGCCTCGAGCAGTTCCCCGCCGACCTCGGGGGCGTGTCTCCCTGGTCCGGCTACGACCCGGTTGCGGTCGGCGACCGTACCGTCGTCCTGTACCTCGGCAACACGGGCGTGGGGCACCGCTTCGACACCGTGCTGGCAGCGGCCGAGCGGTTGTCCGACGAGGCCCTCTTCCTCTTCGTGGGCGGTGGCGCTCGCTGGGCGGAGCTGGGTCGGACCGTGCGCGAGCGTGGGCTGCGCAACGTCGAGCTCCACGGCTATGTGCCCAAGGACGACACCCCCGCCGTGATGGCCGGAGCCCATGTGGCGCTAATCACCCTCGACGAGCGGTCCCTCGGAGTGATGAGCCCGTCCAAGCTCCACGCCAACCTGGCCGCCGGCCTGCCCGTGCTCTACGTGGGCCCCGCCGGCAGCAACGTCGACGAGGCGATCAGTCGTCACCGGGTCGGCGTCAGCCTCCGCGAGGGCGACGTCGACGGCGCCGTAGCCGCGGTGCGGGCGCTCCGCCACGACCCCGACATCAGGGTGCGCGCCCGGCGGGCGTTCGAAGATGCGTACAGCGACAGCGCCGTCCTCCCCCACTTCGACGTGGTGCTCGAGGGATAGGACCTCAGCTGCGACCGATGCCGCGGTACTCGAAGCCGCGGCGCACGAGAGCCGCCCGATCGAGCAGGTTGCGGGCATCGACCACGTTCCGGGCCGCCATGAGGTCGCCCACCTTGTCGAGGTCGAGCCAGCGGAACTCGTCCCACTCGGTGAGAACGGCCAGCACCTCCGCACCCTCCACCGCCGCATAGGGATCGTCGACCACCTCGATGCCCTCGAGGGGTCCCGGGTTCGACGGGTCGAAGCCACGCACCTCGGCGCCCTGGTCGAGGAGACGGCGGATCACGGACAGCGCCGGCGAATCCCGCAGGTCGTCGGTGCGCGCCTTGAAGGTGAGGCCCCAAACGCCGATGCGCTTGCCCGCCACCGACCCCCCGGCCACCTCGATGATCTTGCCCGCCACCCGGTGGAGCTGCTCGTCGTTGACGGCGACGGCGCCCTTGAGGAGGTTGAAGTCGTACCCGGCGTCCTCCGCGATCCGCACCAGGGCACGCGTATCTTTAGGGAAACAACTGCCCCCCCAGCCCGGGCCTGGCTTCAAGAACTCGTGGCCGATGCGGGTGTCGTAGCCCATGCCGAGGGCCACGTCCTTGATGTCGGCACCCACCGCCTCGCACACCGCCGCCACCGCGTTGATGAAGGAGATCTTGGTGGCCAGGAAGGCGTTGGCGGCGTACTTGATCGTCTCCGCCGACGCCGGATCGGTGACGATCACCGGCGCCGTGATGCCGATGTACAGCGACTGGACGCGCACGGCCGAGGCTTGGTCCTCGGCGCCGATGACGATGCGGTCTGGGTTGAGGAAGTCGTGGATGGCCGAGCCCTCCCGAAGGAACTCCGGGTTGGAGACGACGGCCACGTCGCTGCGACCGAGCGCCATCTCCACGACGCGCGTGGAGCCCACCGGCACCGTCGACTTGTTGACGACGATCGCTTCCGTCGGGAGCACGGGCCCGATCTCGCGGGCGGCGTCCTCGATGTAGGACAGGTCGGCGGAGCCGTCTGCGCTCTGGGGCGTGGGCACGCAGAGGTAGGCGAACTCACAATCGGCCACGGCGTTGGCGGCTCCCACTACGAAAGAGAGGCGGCCGTCGTGGATGCCCTCGCGCACCAGGTTGTCGAGCCCCGCCTCGAGGATCGGGATCTCGCCCCGCTGCAGCCGAGCCACCTTTTCCTCGTCGATGTCCGCGCACACCACCTCGTGGCCGATGTGGGCGAAGCACGCCCCGGTGGTGAGGCCCACGTAGCCCGTGCCGATGACCGCGATCTTGCTCATCTCACCCTCATCTCGGTCCGGACGCCAGGAGCTCCTGCACCAGGCGGTCGAGGGAAGCACGGTAGTGCGGCAGCAACGGGAAGCCCCCGAGGCGCAGGGCGGCGCTGTCCAGCACGGAGTTGGCCGGCCGGGGCGCCGGGCGGGGCGGATCGAGGTCGGCGGTGGCGATCGGGCGGACCTTGCCGGGGTCGTGCCCTGCCGCCTCGAGGATCTCCCGCACGAACCCGTACCAGGTGGTGGCGCCCTGGTTGGTGACGTGGAACACGCCGGGCACCCGGGCGGCCGCCAGCCGCCGGATGGCCGGGGCCAGGTCGGCGGTGAAGGAGGGGCAGCCGTGTTGGTCGTCGACGAAGGCCAGCTCGGCCCGATCGAGGAGGCCGAGGACCGTCTTGACCATGTTCGGTCCGTGGGCCCCGCACACCCACGACGTGCGCACGATGCACGAGCCGGGGGCGTGGACGGCCACGGCGTGCTCTCCCGCCCACTTCGAGCGGCCGTAGACCGATTGCGGGTTGGGCCGGTCCCACTCGTGGTACGGCTCGGTCTTGGTGCCGTCGAAGACGTAGTCGGTGGAGACGGCCAGCAGGTGGGCACCGGTCCTCCGGGAGGCGTCGGCCACCCATTCGGTGCCCAGCGCGTTCACGTGGAAGGCCCGTTCAGGATCGCTTTCACAGGCGTCCACGGCCGTCCAGGCGCCGGCGTGCAGCACCACGTCGGGGCGGACGCTGGTGATGGCCTGGTACACGGAGTCGCGGTCGGCCAGGTCGAGCTCGGCGCGGCCGCAGGCCACCACCTCATCGCCGGCCTCCGTGCAGGTGCGCACGAGGTCGCTGCCGAGCTGGCCGGCGGCGCCGGTGATGAGGACCCGCATCAGCGCGCGGACTTGAGCGGCCGCCACCACCAGTCGTTGGCGCGGTACCAAGCCACCGTCTCCTCGAGGGCTTCGTCGAGGGTGCGGCGCTTGGACCAGCCGAGCGCAGTGATCTTGGCGATGTCGACCGAGTAGCGGCGGTCGTGGCCCAGGCGGTCCTCGACGTAGTCCACCGACGATTCGTCCTTGCCCAGCAGCGCCAGGAGCTTGTCGACCAGCACGCGGTTCGGCGTCTCGTTGCCGGCCCCGATGTTGTAGATCTCGCCCGG
>Ga0136633_1002254_pt1 | contig 13443 bp, 11 predicted proteins | sample AntDrymeUQ832206_2_FD_105494 | JGI IMG/M metagenome (GOLD analysis project Ga0136633, IMG submission 105494) | Polar desert sand microbial communities from Dry Valleys, Antarctica - metaG UQ83 (22.06) | ecosystem: Environmental > Terrestrial > Soil > Desert | place: Antarctica: Dry Valley... | reverse complement strand
TCGCGGCTCTGCCCCAGGGCAAGCCCTGGTTCGTCGCTCCACTTGCATGTGTTAAGCACGCCGCCAGCGTTCGTCCTGAGCCAGGATCAAACTCTCCGTGAAGAACTGCTGGCCGGCCCTCAAGAGGACCAACCGACACGAAAAGCCGTCATGAGCCACAACGAGGCCACCGAGTACACCGTGGCGGCCTCAACCCATGACGCGAGGTACTTCTAATTTGGCTCCCATCGGCTCGCTGGCGAGCCGACGGAGTCGGACCTGTTTGTTCCTCCGACCAGTGTGAGGTCGGAGAAGCGCATGCTGTTGAGTTTTCAAAGACCGGCCGCCTCTTGCTGGGGTGTGGCGGGGATTCCGCGAAACCCGAAGGCGCGCTCGGGCAAACTTCCCCCCGAGCGGGACGGAGAAAGATAGCAGCCCCACAGGGCCATTCTCAAACATCCTTCCTGGCGGGGGAAGCTAGGAGGACGGCGCCGTGATGCGGACACGGACAAAGCGTCGCTTGCCCATCTGCAGCACGCGCCCGTCGATGCGCTCGGCGGGCACGTCGACGGCTTGCCCGTCCAGCGCTTCGCCGTCGAGCTTCACCGCGCCTTGACCCAGCTGGCGGCGGGCATCCGAGCGCGACACCCCGAAGGCATCCGCCAACAGCGCCGGAAGATGGACGAGGCCGGCCTCGGGAGTCGGTGACACCTCGGGCATGGCCTCGGGCGCCTCGTGGCGGACGAAGACCCTGTCGAAGTGCTCCTCGGCCGCAATGGCGGCCTCGTCGGAGTGGAAGCGGGCCACGATCGCGCGGGCCAAAGCCCGCTTCGCGTCGCGCGGTCCAACCCCGTCGGGCGGGTGCTGCCCAAGCAGCAGCTCATACCAGGCGGCCAGGGCCTTGTCAGGCACCGAGAGCGTCTTGCCGTACATCTCTTCGGGTGCCTCGGTCACCCCGATGTGGTTGCCGAGTGACTTCGACATCTTCTCGACGCCGTCGGTGCCCGGAAGGATGGGCATCGTGAGGACCACCTGCTCGGGCTTGCCGTAAGAGCGCTGCACGTCGCGGCCGAGCAGGAGGTTGAACGTCTGGTCGGTGCCACCAAGCTCGACGTCCGCGTCGATGGCCACCGAGTCATAGCCCTGCAGCAGCGGGTAGAGCATCTCGAGCACGGAGATCGGCTCGCGTGCGGCGAAGCGCCGCCCGAAGTCCTCACGTTCGAGAATCTGGGCGACCGTCGCCACGCGCGCGAGCGCGAAGAGGTCCTCGGCCGGCATGTCCAGCCACTCGCCGTTGAAACGGACCTCGAGCAGATCAGGATCGTCGAGCAGCACCTTGTCGGCCTGCTCGCGGTACGTCTCGGCGTTCGCGTCGATGTCAGCGCCTGACAGCACAGGCCGCGTCGACGAACGGCCGCTGGGATCGCCGACGCGCGCGGTGTAGTCGCCGACGATCAACACGACGCGGTGCCCGCGGTCCTGGAACTCGCGCAGCTTCTGCAACACGACCGTGTGCCCGAGGTGGATGTCGGGGGCCGTCGGATCCAGGCCGAGCTTGACCCGCAACGGCCGACCTTCGCGCCCGGCAGACGCCAGCTTGGCCTCCAGCCCGCCTGCGGGAAGGCACTCGACAGCGTTGCGCGCCAGGAAGGCGGCGTCGGAAACGGGGTCGGAACGCGAAGGGTCCACCAGCCCAATGCTATTCTCGCGAGCAGTCGACCGGGCCTCCGCCGCCGCGCCTGGACGACTCCTTCTACGCCTTTTGCAGGCGTTTCGCGTATGAGCGTCGCCGAGCCTCCCAGTGTCACCCCGCTTCCCCTGCCCTACCCGGGCGGGCAAGTCCCGCGCTCGCGCCCGCGGATCAAGAAGTTGCGCATCTTCCTGCTGGTCGGAGGCCTGAGCACCCTGGCGCTGATCTCGACGGTGTTCGGGATGATGATGGCGGTCGCGTCGAACCTCGGCGACTTGGCCAGCGACACGCGCTTCAAGAACGCGGCGAACTCCGTGCTCGAGGACGCTCACGGCCGCCAGATCGGCGTGTTGGTCAACAACCAGAACCTGGTCTTCGTCTCCTACGACGACATCGCCCCGGCGATGCGCAACGCGATCATCGCCATCGAGGACCGGCGCTTCTTCACCAACCCCGGTATCGACATCCGCGGCATCGGCCGGGCGTTCGTCAACGACGTGGTCGGCAGCGGCGGCACCCAGGGTGGCTCGACGATCACCCAGCAGTTCGTCAAGAACGCCGAGAACCAGCAGTCCAACCGCACCGTCTTCGAAAAGCTCCGCGAGGCCGCGATGGCCTACCACCTGACGCGGAAGTGGTCGAAGGAGAAGATCCTCACCGAGTACCTCAACACCATCTACTTCGGCAACGGGGCTTATGGCGTCGAGTCGGCCGCGCGCATCTACTTCGGCAGCGACCCCGAGCACGCCGGCTGTGGCACCGAGGGCCAACCCTCCTGCGCCTCGCAGCTGCGGCCAGACGAGGCCGCCCTGCTCGCTGGCATGGTGCAGAACCCGAGCGGCTATGACCCGCAGACACGGTGGTCGGCAGCGATGGCGCGCCGCAACACCGTCCTGGAGAAGATGGTCGAGCAGGGCTACATCACCCAGGCCGACCACGATGACGCCATCGAGGAGACCGCCCCCCCGGCGGTTCGCCCGCCGGTTGAGCAGATCCAGGTTGCCGATCCGCGGGACCCGTCGCGCCAGCTCGATGTCGGGTACTTCAACAACTGGGTGCGTCAGCAGCTCGTCGACCGTTACGGGCCCGAGCGCGCCTTCCGCAGCGGTTGGCAGGTGCGCACGACGCTCGACATTGACTTGCAGGCCGCCGCCGAACGCGCCGTCGAGAGCTACCTCCCCAACACCGACGGCCAGGCGGGGATCTCCCGACCGACTGCGGCGATGGTGGTCATCGACAACGAGACCGCTGCCGTGCGCGCGATGGTCGGCGGGCCCGACTACGCGAGCCGGCCGTTCAACCTGGCCACGCAGGGCCAGCGCCAGCCCGGTTCAGCCTTTAAGCCGTTCGTGCTGGCCGCGGCGATCCGAGAGGGCATCAGCCCCGGCGACACGTTCGAATCGCGCAAGAAGATCTTCGACGTGCCCGGGACCAAGGGCAAGGAGAAGTTCGTCGTCAACAACTACGAAGGCAACTACTCCGGCGTCACCGACCTCGCAGGCGCCACCACGTTCTCCGACAACTCGGTCTATGCCGAGGTGGGATACAAGACGGGCTTTCGGAACATCGCCAAGATGGCCCGGGAGATGGGCATCCGCTCCAACGTCTCGACCAACCCGGCGATCACCCTCGGCGGTCTCGACGAGGGCGTGACCGTCCTCGACATGGCCCATGCGTACGAGACCTTCGCCGCGGGCGGCAAGCGGATCGAGGGCAGCCTCGGCGCGCGCGGTGGCGGGCCGGTCGGCATCCGCCTGATCCGCGAGCGCAACGGCGACGAGCTCGCCGAGAACGAGGTCAGGAGCAAGGAGATCTTCACCCAGCCCCTGGCCGACACGATCACCCCGATTTTGCAATCCGTGGTGACCCGCGGCACCGGGGCCGAGGCCCAGTACGGCGGATTTGCGGCCGGCAAGACCGGCACCACGGAGAATTACGGCGACGCCTGGTTCGTCGGTTACACCGAGAAGTACTCGGTCGCCGTGTGGGTGGGCTATCCCGACGAGGTCAAGCCCATGAAGACCGAGTTCGGCGGGTCGCCGGTGGCCGGCGGAACCTTTCCCGCCCAGATCTGGCGCGCGTTCGTCGTCGCCGCAGTGGAGATCGACGCGCTGGCCGAGGCCGAGCGAGCGCTAGCCAACGGCGAGGAGCTCCCGACCTCCACGCTGCCGCTCGATGCGGGGACGACGCCGGTGGATCCGTCGGCGACCGGCACCTCGACGGCGCCGGCGACGGATGACGCCACTTCTCCGACGGGCGAGGACAACACCGCGCCTCAGGAGGATGCGGCCCCCCCGGCCGAGGTCACCCCTCCCTCCGACGGCGAAACCGAGCCGCCGGGCAACACCGGCGGGGTGAGTCCAGGCACCGGGGGCGCCGCGCCACCCGCGGGCGGGGGCGAGACAGACCCCTAGCGGAGGGTCGCCCGCAGCTCGGGCGGCCAGGGCTTGGACACGTTGCGGCTGCCCGCCGCGCAGAACCGCCACGGCAACTCGGCCGCCTTGGTGATGCCGACCCGTGGGCCCGCCAGCAGCTCTTGTCTCGATCCCGGCCTGGGCGGCTCCAGACGGATTGGTCCGTCGCCGAGCAGTTCGGTTTCGTTGTGACGCAGCTCGACGTCCAGAGCCTGCGTGAGCTTGCCGGGACCCGAGCAGAGATCCTGCTCGCGACTCATTCTCCGGCGCGCGCGCATCAGGTCGAGCCCCTCGACTGGCTCGAGCGCCCGGATCAGCACGGCCGCGCCGACATCCTCAGGCTCACAGACCACGTTGAGCAGGGCGTGGATGCCGTAGGAGCGGTACACGTAGGCCAGGCCCGGCGGGCCGAAGAGCGTGGAGGTGCGTGCCGTGACGCCGACGTGCGCATGGCATGCGGCCTCGTCCTGGTGGTAGGCCTCGGTCTCGACGATCACCCCGGCCGTGTCCCCGTGGCGAACCGTCCAGCCGACGAGATCGCGGGCCACCTCGAGGACCGGCCGGGCGAAGTAGCCACGCTCGAACATAAGGGGGTCAGACCCCCTTTAGGTTCGGAGTGCGGCGTGGGCGGCGTCGAGCTGCTCGCGCACCCGGGCCAGCGACGTGCCGCCTTCTGAGACCTTGGACTCGAGCCACGACGAGCGCTCGAGCACCGAGGCCGCCTCGCTGCCGAGGTCGACCTCGACCAGCTCGCGCAGCGAGCCCTCGCCGCTCGTCGCGCGCCGCACGAGGTCGGCGACGACGCCGTGGGCCTCGCGGAACGGCGTGCCGCGTTTGACCAGCAGGTCGGCCAGGTCGGTTGCGGCGATCAGCTCGTCGGAGGCCGCCGCCTGCATCTGCTCACGATTGAACGTGGCGCCCTCGATCATGCCCCGCGCCGCCCACAGCACGAGCTCGAGCGTGTCCACCGCGTCGAAGAGGTGCTCCTTGTCCTCCTGCATGTCCTTGTTGTAGGTCAGCGGCAGGGCGTGCATGACGCCATGGAGGCCGACGAGGCGCCCGACGATGCGCGGCGCCTTGGCCCGGAGCAGCTCGGCGGCGTCCGGGTTCTTCTTCTGCGGCATGATCGACGACCCGCTCGTCCATGCGTCGGCGAGCGTCAGGAAGCCAAACTCCTCGGTCGACCACAGCACGATCTCCTGCCCCAGCCGGCTCAGGTGGGTTGCGCACGTCGCCGCCGCGTTGAGATGGTCGAGCACGAAGTCGCGATTGGCCACGGCGTCCATCGAGTTGGGAGCGACGCGCGCGAAGCCCAGCTCGGCAGCCACCATGCCGCGATCGGTGGCGAAGTTCGTGCCGGCCAACGCTCCCGCGCCGAGCGGCAGAGCCGCGGTCTGATCGACGACGAACACGAACCGCTCGCGATCGCGCCGCAGCATCCAGAAGTACGCCAGGAGGTGATGGGAGAGGTACACGGGCTGTCCGCGCTGGAGGTGGGTGTAACCGGGCAGCGGCCAGTCCAGGTGCGCCTCGGCGGCCTCGAGCAGCGCGGCGCACAGCGCGTCGATGGAGGCGATGTGGCCCTGCGCGGCCGCGCGGGTGAACAGGGCGACGTCGGTGGCCACCTGGTCGTTGCGCGAGCGCGCGGTGTGCAGCTTGCCGCCGACGGGCCCGGCGATCTCGGTCAGCCGCCGCTCGACGGCCATGTGGACGTCCTCGTCGTCGGCTTCGAACGGGAACGTGCCCGCCTCGAGCTCGGCCGCCACGGCGTCGAGCCCGCTCAGCAGCGCGTCGCGGTCCTCGTCGGAGATGACCCCGCATGCGGCGAGCATCCGCGCATGAGCGCGCGACTGCGCGATGTCGTGGGGCCACAGCCGCTGGTCGAACGACAGCGACGTGTTGAGCGCGCGGAAGTGCTCGTGCTGGGGCTCGGAGAAGCGCGACATGGCTGGGCGGACGCTAGCGACCCAGTGCGCCACGCAGCGCCACAGCGACCTGCTCGATCTGGCTGTCGGTGAGATGCGGGAAAAACGGCAGCGCCAGCGAGCGCGCCGCGACGTCCTCACAGACGGGGAACTCGCCCTCGCGGTGGCCGAAGCGCTCGCGGTAGAAGCTCATCAGGTGGATCGCGGGCAGGTAGGGCTTGGACTGCACGCCCTGCTCGCGGAGGCGTTCGATAACTGTGTCGCGGTCGTGGGCGCCGGGAACCTGGACGACGAAGACGAACCATCCGCGGCGCTCGGCGTCGCGGTCCTCGCACGGCAGGGCGAGCCCCTCGATGTCGGCCAGCGCGTCGCGGTAGGCCGCGGCGACGCGCGCCCGGCCGGCCAGCATGGCCTCGAGCCGCTCGAGCTGGGCGAGCCCTAACGCGCAGGCGATGTCGGAGAGCCGGTAGTTGAAACCGAGCCGGTCGTGGTCGAGCCAGTCCATGTCCGGCGCGCGGCCCTGGTTGCGCTCGGAGTCGATGCGCTCCTTTACAGCGGGATCCCCGGAAACCACGATGCCGCCTTCCCCCGTTGTGATCTGCTTGTTGGCGTAGAAGGCAAACACGGACGGGTGCGGTCGCGAGCCGACGAGCGTGCCGTCGGCGTAGGACGCGCCGAGCGCCTCGCAGGCGTCCTCGACGATCGGCAGCCCGAACGACTCGAAGCCGGCGATGTCGACCGGGTAGCCGAAGATGTCGACCGGCAGCAGCGCTGTGGTCCGCTCGGTCACCGCGGCGCGCGCTGCCTCGACGCCGAGGTTGAGCGTGACCGGGTCGATGTCGGCGAACACCGGGCGGGCGCGCTCGAAGAGAACGGAGTTCGCGCTGGCCACGAACGAAAACGGGGAGGTGATGACCTCATCGCCCTCCCCCACCCCCGCTGCCCGCAGCGCGAGGTGCAGCCCGGCGGTCCCGCTGGACACCGCGCTGGCGTGCGCCGCGCCGACGCGGGCGGCGAACGCCTGCTCGAACTCCGCTAGCCGTGGGCCCAGCGACAGCTGGCCGGACCGCAGGACCTCAAGGACGAGCTCCTCCTCGCGCTCGCCGATGACCGGCTGGGCGACCGGGATCAAGCGCGGACGGAGGTCTCGGGGTGCGGGCGGCGCCCTGGCTGCATGCCGAACTCCAGCGAGTCGACCAGCGCCGCCCACGATGCCTCGATGAGGTTCGTCGAGACGCCCATCGAGCCCCACACGTCCTGTCCGTCGGACGAGTCGACGGCGACTCTGATGACCGCGTCGGATCCGTGGGTCTCGTCGAGGATGCGGACCTTGAAGTTGACCAGCTCGATCTCCTTGAGGTGCGGGTAGGTCGTGCCGATCGCCTCGCGCAGAGCCCGGTCGAGCGCGTGGACGGGGCCGTTGCCCTCGGCGGTGCTGACGTAGCGCTCGCCGTCCACCCAGATCTTGATCGTCGCCTCGGTCTCGACCTTGCCGTCGGCGCGCTTCTCGACGATGACCCGCCAGCTCTCCAACCGGAAGAGCGGCTCGTAGACCCCGGTCTCCTTCCGCAAGAGCAGCTCGAACGTGCCGTCGGCGGCCTCGAACTGAAAGCCGTCGTGCTCGAGCGCCTTGACCCGCTCGACGATCCGGCCGACCGCCGCGTCGTCTACGGCGATCCCGGCCGTGGTCGCCTTCTCGCTGACCGTGCCCTTCCCGGCCAGCTCGGAGATCAGCAGGTCGCGGCGGTTACCCACCAGCGCGGGATCGACGTGCTCGAAGGTCGTCGCATTCGTCCGCACGCCCGCCGCGTGCATGCCGGCTTTGTGGGCGAACGCGTGGTTGCCGACGTAGGGCTGATCCTGGGCCGGGTTGCGGTTGAGCAGCTCGTCGACGTAGTGGGCGGTCTCGGTGAGCCGCGCGAGCTGCTCGGTCGTGACGACCTCGCGGCCCATCTTGAGCTGGAGATTGGCGATGATCGTCACCAGGTTCGCGTTGCCCGTTCGCTCGCCGATGCCGTTCATCGTGCCCTGCGCTTGGGTGGCGCCGGCCTCGACCGCGACCAGGGTGTTGGCGACAGCCACGCCCGCGTCGTTGTGGCAGTGGATGCCGACCGCCGCACCCGCGACGGCCGCGCAGACGTCGGTGACCGCGGCGGCGACCGCGCTCGGCAGTGTCCCGCCGTTGGTGTCGCAGAGCACCACGCGCTCGGCGCCGGCGTCGAGCGCGGCGCGCAGGCAGGCCAGCGCATAGTCGCGGTCGGCCGCCCAGCCGTCAAAGAAGTGCTCGGCGTCGAAGAGGACGCGCTTGCCGCGACCGGCGAGGAAAGCGACGGACTCGCCGATCATCGCCAGGTTCTCCTCGCGCGACACGCGCACGACGGTGTCGACCTGGAACGCCGACGCCTTGCCCACCAGCGTGCACACCGGCGCGAAGCAGCCGGCCAGCACCGCGAGGCCCTCGTCCTGCTCTGCCGTGACGCCACGCCGGCGCGTCATGCCGAAGGCGGCGATTTGCGCGTGCTGGAGCGTCTCGGCGGCCAGCAGCTCGAAGAGCTCGGCCTCCTTCGGGTTCGACGCGGGGAAGCCGGCCTCGATCAGGTCGACGCCGAGCTCGTCGAGCCGGTGCACCACGCGCAGCTTCTCGCCGGCGGTCAACGACATGCCGCCGCCGCCCATCCCGTCGCGCAGGGTGGCGTCGTAGAGCTCCACCGTCATGGGCTACGCGACCAGGTCGGAGGCGGCGGCCGCCTCATAGAGCTCGGCCGGCACGGGATCGAGCCACTCGCGATAACGCTCCGTGCGGCCGTGCAGGGCGTCCTCGTAGGCCGTCTGCACCGCGATCGTCAGCTCCCCGGGCTTGCCCGAGCCGATCGCGTGGTCATCGATCTCGCGCAGTGGGGTGAGCTCGGCCGCGGTGCCACACACGAAGACCTCGTCGGCCAGGTAGAGCTCGGCGCGAGCGACGTCGCGCTCGACGACCTCGATGCCCATGTCGCGCATGATCTGGATGATCGACTTGCGGCTGATCCCGTCGAGGATCGACGCGGTCTGGCCCGGCGTGTAGACCACACCGTCGCGCACGACGAAGATGTTCTCGCCCGATCCCTCGCACACGTTGCCGACGTGGTCGAGGAGGATGGCCTCCTCGTAGCCGGCCTTGTGTGACTCGATCTTGGCCAGGATCGAGTTGAGGTACTGGCCGCTCGCCTTGGCCTGCGGGATCAGCGAGTCGGGCCCGATGCGCCGCCACGAGGAGACCTTGGCGCGGATGCCGTTGCGCTTGCCGTCCTCGCCGAGGTAGGCGCCCCACTCCCAGGTGGCGACGCAGACATCGACCGGCGCATCGAGCGGGAACAGGCCCATCGTCCCGTAGCCCCGCATGATCAGCGGGCGGATGTAGCAGGAGCGAAAGCCGTTGCGGGCGATGAGCTCGAGCGTCGCGCTGCGCAGCGCCTCGCGCTCGAACGGCACCGGCATGTAATAGAGCTCGGAGCTCTTGAAGAGCCGGTCTATGTGATCGGCATGGCGGAAGACCGCCGGGCCGATCTCGGTGTCGTAGCAGCGGACGCCCTCGAAGACGCCCGTGCCGTAGTGCAGGCCGTGCGTGAGCACGTGAACCTTGGCGTCCTCCCACGGAACGAACTCGCCGTTCATCCAGATGAGGTCCGCTGGGTCCATCGACGTCACGCTCCTTGCAGGTGCTCCAGAACTGCGGCGGTCGCGTCTGCGGTGGTCGCCGAGCCCCCGAGATCGGGTGTGCGAAGACCGCCGGCCAGCGCGCGGTCCACGGCGGATTCTACGGCAGCGGCCTCGTCGTGCAGGGAAAACTGGTGGCGCAGCATCATGGCCGCCGAGAGGAACATCGCCAGCGGGTTGGCGATCCCCTGACCGGCGATGTCGGGGGCGGAGCCGTGAACCGGCTCGTAGACACCGGGCGATCCCTCCGTTCCGGTCGAGGCGCTGGGGAGCATGCCGAGCGAGCCAGTGAGCATCGCCGCCTCGTCGGAGAGGATGTCGCCGAACATGTTCTCGGTCAGGATCACCTCGAAGTGGCGCGGGGCCGACACGAGCTTCATCGCGCAGGAGTCGACCAGCTGGTGCTCGAGCTCGATGTTCGGGAACTCCCGGCCGTGGAGCTCCGAGACGACCTCGCGCCACAGCCGCGAGGTCTCCAGCACGTTGGCCTTGTCGACGCTGACGACCTTGGCCTTCGCCGCCCGGAACGCCACGCGCGCGATGCGCTCGATCTCGGCCCGCGTGTAGACACACAGGTCGCTTGCCTCGTCGGCCGTGCGAGTCTTGGCGCCGAAGTAGATGCCTCCGGTCAGCTCCCGGACGACCAGGAAGTCGACCCTCTCGACGTCCTTGAGCGGTGAGGCGTCGGCCAGCGCCTCGAAGACCTTGACCGGCCGCAGGTTGGCAAATAGCCCCAGCTCCTTGCGCAGCGCGAGCAGACCCTGCTCCGGGCGGGGCGCCTGCGGATCGGTGGAGTCCCACTTCGGGCCGCCGACGGCCGCGAGCAGGACAGCATCGGACTCGCGGCATGCCGTCAGCACCTCGTCGGTCAACGCCACGCCGTACGAGTCGATCGACGCGCCGCCGAACGGGTGCTCGGTGAACGCGAAGTCGCCAAGGCGGTTGAGTACCTCGACGGTGGGAGCGGCGATCTCGGGGCCGATCCCGTCACCGGGGAGGACTGCGATGCGGTGGGTCATGGGGCGCGGCAGGCTACTTACCCGCCGCGCCCGTGCCCACTGCTAGAAGGGCGGGGCGAACGGCTCGGTGCCGTCGGCGCGTTGCCGCTACAAGGCGGTGGTCACGGGCCCGGTCCGCTCGCGGTCGGACTCGTAGGTGGTGATCGCCTCACCCTGCTGCAGGGTGAGGCCGATGTCGTCGAGCCCGTTGAGCAGCCGAAATTTGACATCGGGGTCGATGTCAAAGCTCGCGGCGCCCCCGTTCCAGCGGACCTCCTGCGCGGCAAGGTCGACCTGGGCCTCGCCGGCCTCGGCAATCGCGCGCACATCGGTTGTGGGCAGCTCGACCGGCAGCAGCCCGATCTTGGTGCAGTTCGATTTGAAGATGTCGGCGAAGCTCGGCGCGATGACCGCGCGGAAGCCGTAGTCCTCCAGCGCCCACGGCGCGTGCTCGCGGCTCGACCCGCAGCCGAAGTTGTCGCCGGTCACGAGGATCTGGGTCTGCGGCAGGTCCCAATCGGGCTCCTTGGCCCAGTCGTAGAAGAGGAACTCGCCGAAGCCCGTCCGCTCCACACGCTTGAGGAACTGCTTGGGGATGATCTGGTCCGTGTCGATGTCGTCGCGCATCAGAACGGCGACGCGGTCGGTGATCGTCTCGATGGCCCTCATGCGGACGCCGCCTGCTGGTCCGGGTGGGTGGGGGTGGGCCAGGTTCTGATGTCGACGAAGTGCCCGGCTACCGCCGCCGCGGCGGCCATCTGCGGGCTGACGAGGTGCGAGCGGGCGCCCCGGCCCTGGCGGCCCTCGAAGTTGCGGTTTGATGTCGAGGCGACGCGCTCGCCCGGCGCGGCGATGTCGGGGTTCATGCCCAGGCACATCGAGCAGCCCGCATTGCGCCAGTCGAAACCCGCGGCGCGGAAGACCTCGTCGAGACCCTCTCGCTCGGCCTGCGCGCGCACCTGCTCGGATCCCGGCACGACCATCGCAATCACACCCTCGGCGACGCTGCGGCCCTTGACGACCTCGGCGGCGGCCCGCAGGTCGCCGATCCGCGAGTTCGTGCACGAGCCGATGAACACCCGGTCGATGGCGATCTCCTCGATCGGCGTCCCCGGTTCGAGGCCCATGTAGGCCAGCGCGCGCTCGTCGCCGTCGTCCTGGGGCTCGGGAACGGCGTCGGACACACCGACGACCATGTCGGGCGTCGTGCCCCAGGTCACCATCGGGCTGATGCTGGCGACGTCGACGACGACCTCCGCGTCGAAGGCGGCGCCGTGGTCGGTCCTGAGGTCCCGCCAGCCCGGGTCGATCGCGACGCCGCGCTCCTCGAGCCAGGCGAAGGTGCGCTCGTCGGGCGCGATCATGCCGCCGCGGCCGCCGGCCTCGATGGTCATGTTGCAAACGGTCATCCGGCCTTCCATCGTCAGGCTCTCGATCGCCGGGCCGGCGTACTCGACGACGTGGCCCGTCGCTCCCGCCACGCCGATCTGGCCGATGGTCGCCAGGATCAGGTCCTTGGCGGTCACCCCGACTCCGAGCTCGCCTTCGTAGCGGATGCGCATCGACTTAGGCTTGCGCTGCACCATGCACTGGGTGGCGAGCACGTGCTCGACCTCGCTGGTGCCGATGCCGAACGCCAGCGCGCCGAACGCGCCGTGGGTGGCGGTGTGGCTGTCGCCGCAGACGATCGTCATTCCGGGCTGGGTCACGCCCAACTCGGGACCGATGACGTGGACGATGCCCTGGCGCTCGGAGCCGAGGCTGTAGATGGGAATGCCGAACTCCGCGCAGTTGCGCTCGAGCGTCTCGACCTGAACGCGCGAGAGCTCGTCCTTGATGCGCGCCGCGGTCGGCGTGCCGTCGGTCGGGGTGTTGTGGTCGGCCGTGGCGAGCGTCCGGTCGGGGCGACGCACCGTGCGGCCGGCGAGGCGCAGGCCGTCGAAGGCCTGCGGGCTGGTCACCTCATGGACGAGGTGCAGGTCGATGTAGATCAGGTTCTCGGCGACCTCGTGGCTCGCCCAGATCTTGTCGAACAGCGTCTGGGTCATGATCGGCGCAGCCCCGCCGACACGATGGCGAGCAGAGCTGCTTCCTCCTGGTTGGGGTTTTCGAAGTGATGGGGCAGGTCGGCGTCGAAGGTCACGCAGTCGCCCGCGGCCAGCTCGTGGCGCTCGCCGTCGACGATGAGGATCACGGTGCCCGACTCAACCAGAGCGGTCTCGCGCGCTCCCGGCTCGTGCATGGGCGGATCCCCCGGTCCCCCGGTCGTTGAGCCCGATGCCAGCGTGTGGCGCGAGAGCTCGGCGCGCTGCCCGGGTAGCGGCGGGGTGAGGATCTCGTAGCGGTGGCCGTGGGACGAGCCACCGTGGCGGCGCTCGTCCGGCCGCACGACGGAGACCTCCCCGCCCTCGTCGAGGCGCAGCAGCTGCGAGAGCGACAGCTCGAGGCCGGCGGCGATCCTCGCGGCGACCGCCAGCGTCGGGCTGGTCTCGCCCCGTTCGACCTGGCTCAGCATGGGCGCGCTGACGCCGCTGCGAAGCGACAGCTCGCGCAGCGAGAGGCTCATCGCCTCGCGAAGCGCCTTGACGCGCGCGCCGACCGTGGGTTCCGCGACCAAGGACATACATATGTACGTTATCACGTACATATGTATGACCGATGAGCCCATCACTGTGTGCGTTGCGTGACCGAACTTTGAGAAACGGGCCTGGGCCCTTTCTTAGCGTTGCTTCACCAGACGG
>Ga0136633_1002253_pt1 | contig 13444 bp, 14 predicted proteins | sample AntDrymeUQ832206_2_FD_105494 | JGI IMG/M metagenome (GOLD analysis project Ga0136633, IMG submission 105494) | Polar desert sand microbial communities from Dry Valleys, Antarctica - metaG UQ83 (22.06) | ecosystem: Environmental > Terrestrial > Soil > Desert | place: Antarctica: Dry Valley... | reverse complement strand
GCCTGTTGCGTGCTGCCCGACCCCTGTGAGGTCGCGCTGTCGTCGTCGCTGTCGCTGCCGCAGGCCGCTCCGGCCAGGGCGAGGATTCCGACGAGCGCGGTGAGCGAAGCCCTTCTTTTCGTGAACATGGTCTCTCTCTCTGTTGGTGCCTTATCCGACGAAGGTGGCTCCGCGGGACCGAGGTCTTCTCTTGCCTCTTCTACGGATCACCCCATCGGGGCGTATGACACAGATATCGCAAAGCCGTGCGGCGACACTGCCTATTTGAATGGGATCAGCGAAGGCGCGTCCGCCCCTGGTGTCCGCTGACGGACTGTGTCCCATGTGATCCAGAGGGCGATGCTCGTACGTAGACCAGGCACCACGAGAGAGAAAGGGCGAGCCGGCTGTGGCCGAGGGTGCGAGGTCCCGTGTCGCCGCGCCCCCGCGCGTTCTTGCGTGGTCACCACGACCCGCTGAGTCGACCTCCCGGAGGCGCCGCGACGTGCTCTTGCGCCGCGCGCCGACTCCGGCGCGTTCCCGTGGCGGCGGAGCGCCTCTCTCTCGCATCCGCCGCCACGGTCCTCCTTGTCACCGCCCGCGGGCGGCAGCCCTACCCGGACGTGTCTTCAGCCCAGTCGGGATCAGACGGAGGGAACGACGGCGATCCGCCGATGACCGCCGAACTTCTTCCCCGTGGTGACCTTCTTCTGCTCACCGGTTGCCGGGTCGACGCGGATGATCCCGCCCTTCATGCCGAAGGCGTCGGAGTCGGCGACCAGGATGTTGCCGTCGGCCTCGACCGCGATGCCGAGAGGACTCACGAACGATCCGCCCGAGGTGACGGTGGTCTGCTTGCCGCTCCTCGGGTTGACCCGGATGACCCCACCACTCCCGCCGAAGGCGTTGGCGTCGACGACCAGGATGTTGCCGTCGGCCTCGACCGCGATGCCGGCGGCACTCATGAAGGAGCCGCCGGTGGACACCGCCTTGCGGGCACCGGTCTTCTGATGGATGCGGGTCACCCGTCCTCCGCCCATGCCGCCGGAGAGGCTCTGCTCGATGACCAGGATGCGACCGTTCTTCTCGATGGCGATGCCGACCTCCCGCAGACCAGCCGTGGCGCCTGTCTCCTCACCCGACGACACCATGACCTGCGTGCCGGTCTTCGGGTCGACTCGAACCACGCCGCCGACAGCCTTGGCGTGCGGGTCGACGACCACGATTCCCCCTGTGGTTTCGACGGCGAGGTCGAACGGATTGGCGAAGAGATCGAGCGAGGCCACCGTCGACTGCTTCTTGGTGGCGGGATCCACCCGGATCACCCCGCCCTTGCCACCGAACGCGTCGGCGTCGGCGATCAGGATCTTGCCGTCGGCCTCGATGGCCACTCCTATCGGGGTCGCGAAGTCGCCCGCCGAGGACACCTTCGCCTCGGTACCCCTCGTCGGGTGAATGCGGAACACCGCACCCGCCCCGCTCGACACTTCCGAGCCGGTGACCACGATGGTCCCGGGAGCTAGCTCTGACGCCATCAGGGGCTCCTTCCGCCCTCCAGCCCCTCGCCGGGGCAACCGCCGGGAGCCTACCGCCGGCGCAGCAAGGGGTCACCACCGTGACCGCGGCCTCAGGACGACTGGTACATGCCTGCCCCTCGGATGAGCTGTGGCGATCAGCCGGCAAGTCACCGCGCCGAGAGGTGTCCAAGAGGCTGATCCGGTGGCAGCCCACTGCCGAGGAACTGCACAGGGGCGTCTGCCTCGTCGGCCCCCATCGCGACGACCTCACCCTGGGCATGGTCTCCGAGCTCTCGCACGCGCTCCAGCCCGCTGAGATGGGTGTGGACCAGGCCTTCTCATGCCTGCGGAGCTACGCCCGGTCGACCAAGCGACGGCTGGTCGACGTGGCCGGAGAGGTGGTGTCCGGGGCGTTCAGCTCTGACCAGTTGCTCTCCGGATCGCGTGCTGCCCCTGGACCGGCGTCGGAAGGGCTCCCGGGCGGGTAAGCTGTAACCCAGGCTTGGGCCCGTAGGGCCGCTGTCCCAGACGTACACAGCGTCGTTTTCAGCCTTCGCGACGCAATGCACATCAAGTGTCTGGGGTAGTGAGGAGCGCGAAGCGACCTCCGTGCTCCTGGTCACGTGAGCTCCAGAGGAGGGGCCATGGTCATGACGTTCACTCGCACATTCGACTGGGACGACTGCGGTTGGCGCGAGGGGGCTGCCTGCCGGGACACCGATCCCGACCTTTTCTTCCCGGGCGGGACCACCGGCGTCGCCATCGAGCAGATCGACGTGGCCAAGGCCATGTGCCGGTCGTGTCCAGTCCGCGAGCAGTGCCTGGAGTTCTCCATGGCGACGAACCAAAAAGCCGGCATCTGGGGCGGCTCGACCGAGGATGAGCGCCGGAAGATGCGCAGCGCCTGGCTGGCGGCCCGCCGGCGTCGACAGCTGGCGGCACGATGAAGGTGCAACTCGGACCAGTGCCGCCGGCAAGCGCCGACGCTGGACACGTGAAATGATCGCTGAGATGCGCCGGCAGCCCGAGTCGGCCGTCACGCTTGCCGGTCAGGTGCTCGACGACGTGTCCCTCTCTGTCGATGCATGGGCGGGAGCGAAGTGCACGGGCGACGTCTTCAGCTGGCTGGTCGACGTCGACCCCGACGAGTTCGAGTACCTCACCAACGCCTTGTACAACCTCGATCTGCGTCGTGCCGACGAGGCCGGGCGGGCGGCGCCGGCCGAGGCCCCGGCCTTCCACCTCATGCTGGTCCGGGCCCTGCTCTTCGCTCTTGCGCAGGACGGCCCGAGCCGGTCAGCGTTCGTGGAACAGCTACGGCCGTCCTGGCCCGTGGCCGCAGACGTCCGTTGACCGCGACCATCGCCGCTGAGCGACCGCCCCGCCAGGGGGTCGCCAAGAAGCGGCTGAACCCCCAGAGCATCGCCATCCTCGGCGCCCTGCACCTCGCCGCTGCGATCGCCGTGGTGAATGTCATCCGGTCGCCACCGTCGGCCAGGGTGTGGGTGCTCGTCGCCGTCATGTGGCTGCTCCCACAGCTGGGCATCACCGTCGGCTACCACCGGATGGAGACGCACAACGGCTTCAAGTGCCACCCGTGGGTCAGGGCGGTCCTCGTGGTCTGTGGGGGCATGGCCGTGCAGGGCGAGGTGAACGGATGGGTCCTCAACCACCGGGCCCACCACCACTTCCAGGACCAGCCGGGCCTCGACCCCCACTCCCCGCTCGAGTATCCGGGGCTCAAGGGCCTCCTCTGGGCCCACGTCGGATGGCTGCTAGTGCGCTACGAGCGCCCGGCCCAGTTCCGTACCTCTGCCCGCCTGGAGGCCGACCCGTTGGCCCGCTGGCAGCGACGCTGGTATGTGCCCCTGGTCGGCGCCAGCCTCGGCATCCCCTTCGCGGTGGCCGGCTGGGACGGGCTGCTCGTGGCCGGGTTCCTGCGGGTGGTTCTCGTACTGCACATCACCTGGTCGGTGAACTCGCTCTGCCACAAGTGGGGGAAGCCGGCCACCGACTCTGTGGGCAACGCCTACGTGGCCGATGACAGCCGCAACAACCGGCTGGTGGCGTTCCTCGCCCTCGGCGAGGGCTACCACTCCAACCACCATGCCCAGCCCACATGGGCGTTCCACGGGTGGAGCCGTTTCAGCTTCGACCCGTCGAAGTGGGTGATCCGATCGCTCGAGACCCTGGGCCTGGCCTGGGGAGTGCGGAGACCCGATCCGGCGGTCGTGTTCAAGCCCCACCAGCTCCGCACTGAGCCGCTCCGCACTCAGACGGGGATGTCGGGCGCACGCAGGTAGGTCCTCAGGCCGGGATCGGCCGACGCGGCATGACTGCGACGTGCCATGATCCGGAAGCTCTTGGCCTCTCGGAGGTGCCGATGACGATCCGGATCGACCAGCCACGTCCCTTCGACCTGGTGGGCGACCCCATCCTGATCGGTGGAATCGGGACCGGATTCGAGGCGACGCTCAACTACCGGATCCACGAAGGCCACGACGAGGTGACCGGCTACTTCATGGTCGGTGGCGGCACCGGCGAACACGGCCAGTTCCAGCTCCATGTCGATGTGTCGGGTGCGACGTTCACTCTTGACCGGCTCTTCGTCGAAGTGTTCGAGATCAGCGCGAACGACGGCTCGGAGACGAACAAGGTCGTCGTCCCGGTGATCCTGGGTTCGCGGATCGTGGCGAACTATGTCGGCTACCGCGAACACACCGTCCGCCGCGGTGACACCTTGTCGGCCATCGCCCGAATGCACTACGGGAACGGGGGTGACTTCCCCCGCATCGTCCGGGCGAACGCCGACCAGCTCGACGATCCGGACCTGATCTTCCCCGGGCAGGTGCTCAGGATCCCCATCGGATCCGGCTGAGCCCGCTCACCCGCCGCGCGTGACGTACTTCTTGATGCAGTGCACCACGCCGAGCCGTCGGGCGAAGCCATTGAAGTCCCCCAGCAGGTGAACGGTGAACCCGAGCTCCTCCCACAGGCCCTTCATCGCCGCATCGATGGTGGCGAGGTCGGCGTTGTCACCGTGACCGAACGTCGGCAGGTACACGTGCCGGCCGACCTTCCCACTGTTCTCGACGAGGCAGTTGTTCCACGTGATGTGATGCCAGTCGCGGACGGTGACCACGGTGACGTCCGTGGCGCCGGCCGATAAGAGTTGGGCGACCGCAGGCACCAGTGCCGCCCCGTCAGGCTCCTTCGACAGGTCCCTGAGCTGGCGCATGGTCAGTCTCTGGCCGAGCGTCGGCCGGTGGACGAGCGGGTTCCGGACGACGGCGAACCCGGCGCGCTCGAGATCCCTGGCGATTCCGTCGTACACCTCGGCGAGACCGAAGGGGGACGTGGTTCCCAACAGTTCGTCGGCGAGCGTGGGACTCCCCACCAGAACCCGGAAGGGACCCTCATCGGTCTCGGGACCGACGAGGGTGAGGAGCATGTCGATGTGGAAGATCGGCTGGAACGTGCCGGACCCGCCGCTCGTGATATCGAGGTAGTAGTCGTCGGCCTCACGCGTGCCGACGTAGTCCTGGAGCGGTATCGGCTTCCTGGTGCCGATCTGGATCAGCCGCCGGGTTGCGTCGACGTAGGTCGAGAACAGCTCAGTGGCGAAGGTGGCCGGCTGCGTGCCGGAGGGGGTCGTGACGGGAGAGCGCTCGTCGCCCAGGGACGTGAGCGTGTCGGCGAAGTAGTCCTTGCCCAGGAACCAGAAGTCGTCGCCGACGAGGCAGTTCCCTCCCTGGAAGATCAGGGGCGCGCTGGATGCCCGGATGTCGGTGTGCTCCTCTACGGCGTCGGCGATGAGCGCGTCTCCGTACCTCCCGAACGACCACGGCTCCATGAGGTACCCGGAACCGTCCGCGCCATCCTTCAGAGACACGTAGGCGTCCTCGGCCCAGTCCGTGAGCGCCACGAAGTCGGGCAACGGCACGAGCTCGATGTTCTCAGCCGGATGCCCGGCATCGCGGAACCAGCGCTCGACCACGTTCCGGACGGAGGCATTGTGGACGACGATGAACTGCGTCCCGACCCGAAGCGCCGAGATCACCGACGTGTAGCCGCCGACGAGCTCCGGGTCGGACGCGGCCCACGACGGGAAGCAGAACAGGACGCGTTCGATCGACCCGTCGAAGGAGGAGACCAGGCTCGGTGAGTCGAGCCCCGGCGAGAACTCCTTCACCACCGCACCGCGCGTCGCGAACTCGGGCGCCCGCGCTGCGTCCACATCGGTGTGCAGGTGCAGCGGGGCGTCCGGCACCAGCACGCGGTACAGCGAATCCCTGTTCATCCACTCTCTCCTCTCACCGTGTTCCCTGATCCTCGCCCATCGGCGAGCGAAGTCGTCGAAATTGGAGGGAGCATCGCCCTGGGTCGCCCCCGCGAGGCGAGCTCGCCACATGGAGCGAGGAGATCCGGCGTACATCCTCGGGTGTACCGACGGAATACATCCAGGGGCCGACGCCTCCCAGGCCCAGGGGCCGTAACGTCGACGTGATGAGAAGGCTGTGGGCTCGCCTGAAGGGCACGAACCCGCTGGTCGTCGACTCGGTGACGGCGGGGCTGCTGACGATCGCCGGCCTGCTGGGCCTCTCGGCGCGGCCGACAGCCGACAACCCGGCCCACGCCGACATCTGGGCGTACCTCCTGGTGCTCGTCGGATTCGGCGCGCTGGCCGTGCGCCGCCGCTATCCCGTCACCGTCCTGGCCGTGGTTACCGCTGCGGCCAGCATCTACGTCGTACGGGACTACGCCGAGAACGGCCTGCCGGTCATCGCTCTCATCGCCCTCTACACCGTCGCCAGCCTGACTCCCCGCCGGCAGTGGGGAGCGGCGGTGGCCGCCATCAGCGTGCTCACCCTTACGCTGTTCCGCCGTGAGGATCTCAGCGCCGGGGATCTGGCCGGCAACATCGCCATCTTCGCCATCGCCGCAGTGTTCGGCGACAGCGTCCGCACGCGGCGGGCCTACACGCTTCAGCTGGAGCTCCGGGCCATCGACCTCGAGGAGAACCAGGAGGCGCAGGCCCAGCGGGCGGTGGCCGAGGAACGGCTGCGCATAGCCCGGGAGCTCCACGACGTCGTGGCCCACGCCATGAGCGTCGTGGCCGTGCAGTCCGGCGTCGGCGCCCATGTGATCGACACCGATCCGGCGGAGGCCAAGCGCATCCTGGAGAACGTGAAGGTTTCGAGCCGGATGGCGTTGGACGAGATGCGGCGCCTGCTCGGAGTCCTACGGGAAGAGGACGGCGGCCCGTGTCGCTCGCCCCTGCCGCCGGTCTCGACGGCGTGGACGAACTGGCCGAGGGGCTGCGGCAGGCCGGCATGCACGTCACCGTCCGCGTGGAGGGGTCGCGCCCGCCGGTGCCGCCCGGCGTGGACCTCAGCGCCTACCGCATCGTCCAGGAGGCCCTCACGAACGTGCTCAAGCACGCCGGGCCGGCCACAGTGGAAGTGGCCATCTGCTACCACCCGGACTCGGTCACCGTGGAGGTGGAGGACGACGGGCGCGGTGCGTCAACGTCGGCGTACGGGCATGCGCCCGGAGGCCACGGACTGATGGGGATGCGCGAGCGGGTCGCCGTCTTCGGCGGCCACCTGACCGCCGGCAGCCAGGTCGGCGGCGGCTTCCGGGTGGCGGCGACACTGCCTTCGGAGGTCTGCCTTTCGGAGGTCTGCCTTTCGGAGGGCTGCCTTTCGGAGGTCTGCCTTTCGGAGGTCTGCCTTCCATCATGGGCCCGTCCGGTTCGGGCAAGTCGACGCTCATGCACTGCCTGGCCGGCCTCGACGACCTGACCAGCGGGCAGGTGCTTATCGGTGAGACCGACCTCACCACGCTCAACGACAAGCACCTCACCATGCTGCGGCGGGACAAGATCGGCTTCGTCTTCCAGGCCTACAACCTGGTGCCGACCCTCACGGCGATCGAGAACATCACCCTTCCGATGGACCTGGCGGGCCGCAAGGCGGACCAGCCCTGGGTCGACCAGGTCGTCGACACCATCGGGTTGGCCGACCGCCTCAACCACCGGCCGAGCGAACTGTCGGGCGGGCAGCAGCAGCGCGTGGCCGTTGGGCGGGCCCTGGCCGGTCGGCCGGAGATCATCTTCGCCGACGAGCCCACCGGCAACCTCGACAGCCGGTCGGGCGCCGAGATCCTCGACTTCATGCGCCGGGCCGTGCGCGAGCTCGGACAGACCATCGTCATGGTCACCCACGACCCGGTGGCGGCCAGCTACGCCGACCGGGTCGTCTTCCTGGCCGACGGTCGCATTGTCGACGAGATCATCGACCCCACCGCCGAAGCCGTGCTCGACCGCATGAAGACGTTCGGAAGGTAGGGACCATGTTCAAGCTGACCTACAAGGGCCTGTGGGCCCACAAGCTGCGCTTCGTCCTCACCGGCCTGGCCGTCGTCCTCGGCGTGGCTTTCATGGCGGGGACCATGATCCTCACCGACACCATGGGCCGCACGTTCGACGGCCTGTTCGACACCGCGAACAAGGGCGTCGACGTCGTCGTCCGCCGGGCTGCGACGGTGGACGGCGGCTTCGCCGGCACCGCGGTGCGGGAGCGGGTCGACAGTGCCACGCTCGCCCGAATCAAGGGCATCGACGGCGTCGACACCGCTGTCGGGTCGATCACGGGGATGGCCACCCTCGTCGGTCCCGACGGCAAGGCGTCCACCAGCGGCATGGGCGGGACGATGGGAACCAACTGGGTGGACGACGCCCGCCTGAACCCCTTCGCCATCGCCACCGGCCGTGCGCCGCAGACTCCCGACGAGGTCGTGCTCGACCAGTCGACCGTGACCAAGGACGGCCGCAAGCTCGGTGACCCGGTGACGGTGCTGGCCAAGGGCGACCCGAGAACGCTGACTCTCGTGGGCACGGCGACGTTCGGCGACGCCGACGGCATTCCTGGCTCCACCCTGATCGCCACCACCGACGCCACCGCCCAGGTGCTCTTCGCCGAGCCGGGCGCCTACGACTCGGTGGTCATCGCCTCCGACGGCAGGCAGGACCCCGAAGCCCTCTCCGCCCGGGTGGGTGCCGCTCTCGGCACCGAGCGGTTCGAGACCCTGACCGGGGCGGCGGACACGGCCAACAACAAGGCCGACCTGAAGGAGGAGCTCGGGTTCTTCAGCACCTTCCTGCTGGCGTTCGCCTACATATCCCTGTTCGTCGGCATGTTCATCATCTACAACACCTTCTCCATCGTGGTCGCCCAGCGGTCGAAGGAGATGGCCATGCTGCGGGCCATCGGGGCCAGCCGCCGTCAGGTGGTCAAGTCGGTGCTCTTCGAGTCGATCACAGTGGGCCTGCTGGCCTCGGCGGTCGGACTTGGCGTCGGCGTGCTCATGTCGTTCGGGCTGCGGGCCCTGCTGGGCGCCGTGGGTCTCGACATCCCGGGCGGCTCGGTGGTCATCACGCCGACGACGATCGTCACCGCGTTCCTGGTGGGCTCGGTGGTGACCGTGCTGTCCGCCCTCGCTCCGGCGCTACGGGCCAGCAAGGTCAAGCCCATCGCCGCCCTGCGGGACGTGGCCGTCGACAACTCCGGAGCGTCGCTTCGCCGCACCATCACCGGCATGATCATCACCGGCGCCGGCGTGACCGCCTTCGCCGCCGGCGTGATCGGCAGCGGGAGCGGCGCCCTCGCCATGCTCGGCGTGGGCGCGGTCATCACCATCGTCGGCGTGTTCGTGCTCGGCCCGGTGATCGCCCGGCCCGTCATGGGTGGGCTCGGGATCCCGATCGCCTGGCTCTCCGGCACCACCGGACGCCTGGCGGCCGAGAACGCCAAGCGCTGCCCGAAACGCACGTCCGCCACCGCCTCCGCCCTCATGATCGGAGTGGCGCTGGTGAGCTTCATCACCATCCTGGCCACATCGACCAGAGTCGGTTTCGGACACGGTCGGGAAGTCGCTGCGGGCCGACTACGTGATCGCTTCCGACGCCATGGGCGGCGTCGGCCTCAGCCCCACGCTGGGCGCCGAGGTGGCCAGGCTGCCGCAGGTGGCAGCCGTCTCGCCGGTCCGCACCACACCGGTCGGCATCGGCACCGGCTCCAGCCAGGTCGTCGCCGTGAACACGTCGACGATCGAGCAGCTGTTCGACCTGAAGGTGACCGCGGGCAGGATCACCGACGTCACCGGCCCCTCCGTCGCCGTCAAGGCGGGCAAGGCCGCTGACGAGGGCATCAGCATCGGCGACACGATCAACGTCGACTTCCCCCGCACCGGTCAGGGTGGGGCTCACGGTGCGGGCGTTCTACGACGAGGCTCTCCCCAACGTCGCCGGCGACGGCTACCTGATCGGCATGGACACCTACCAGGCCAACGTGACCGACCAGTTCGACCAGCAGCTGTTCGTCAAGGCCGCCGACGGGGTCACTGCGGCCCAGTCGTCCATGGCGCTGGAGACGGCGCTCGCCGCCTGGCCCAACGCCGACCTGCAGGACCAGGCTGCCTTCAAGGACAGCATCACCAGCCAGATCGACATGATCCTCAGCCTGATCTACGGCCTGCTGACCCTGGCCGTGGTGATCGCCCTGATCGGCATCGCCAACACCCTCGCCCTGTCGGTGCACGAGCGGCGACGGGAGCTCGGCCTGCTGCGGGCGGTCGGCATGACCCGGCCCCAGGTCCGCAGCTCGATCCGGTGGGAGTCCGTGATGATCGCCCTCTTCGGCACCGCCCTGGGCTTCTTCCTGGCCCTCGCCGGGTCGTGGGGGATCGTCAAGGCCATCTCGAAGAACGAGGTCATGAGCCTCAGTGTCCCGCCCTTGCAGATGATGGTCATCGTCACCCTGGCCGCCATCGCCGGAGTGGTCGCCGCCGTCGGTCCCGCCCGCCGGGCGGCCAAGCTCGACATCCTGGACGCCATCGCCAGCCACTGACCCCTCGACCGGTTGAGCGGCACCAGCCGCTCACCCGGTCTTCACACCCTCCTCACAATTCTTTGCTTCACTGGTGCCGTGGCTGACGAGGTCCGGAGCCGGATCGCACACTTGTACCGACGGGCCGGGTTCGGTGCCCGGCCCGACGAGCTCGACGCCGCGGTGGCCGCGGGCTACGAGGCCACGGTCGACAAGCTCCTCGATCTCACCGTCGCCGACGGGGCGGCGGCCACCGTGCCGGCTCCCACGTTCACCCCGCCGGTCCTGGCCGGCCAGCAACCTGCCGATCCCGATGCCCGGCGCCAGGCCCAGCAGGCGGAACAAAAGGCGAACCGGGAGGAGGGGCGCCGCCTGAACCAGTGGTGGATCGACCGCATGGTGCTGTCGACGACACCGCTGCGGGAGCGCCTCACCCTCTTCTGGCACGACCACTTCGCCACGTCGGTGCAGAAGGTTAAGGAGCCGGAACTGATGCACCGGCAGAACGAGATCTTCCGGACCCGGGGGGCCGGCAACTTCGAGGCCCTGGCCCAGGCCGTGGCGAAGGACCCGGCCATGCTGGTCTGGCTCGACGCCAACGAGAACCGCAAGGGCCGGCCCAACGAGAACTTCGCCCGCGAGCTGTTCGAGCTGTTCCTGCTCGGGATCGGGAACTACACCGAGGCCGACGTCCAGGAGGGCGCCCGCTCCTTCACCGGGTGGCAGTACCGGCGCCAGACCGGAGTCTTCGCGCTCACGCCGGCCCAACACGATGGCGACCCCAAGACAGTCTTCGGCCAGACGGGCAGGTTCGGCGGCGAAGACGTCATCCGGATGGCGATCGCGCAGCCGGCCAGCGCTCCCTACATCACCGCCAAGCTGTGGAGCGGCTTCGTCCGCCCGGTCAGCGCCGACCATCCGGTGGTGCGTGAGTTGGCGGCCGGCTTCGCCAGGGACCTTGACGTGGGCACGCTGCTCCGGGCCATCTTCCTGCATCCCGAGTTCGTGACCCCCGCCACCCGCACCGGCCTGGTCAAGCAGCCGATCGAGTACGTCGCCGGCACGCTGCGGGCGCTCGGCCTGCGGGCCGCGGCGGCGGGCAACAACCTGCCCCAGACGCTCGAGGCTCTGGGTCAGCAGCCGTTTGCCCCTCCCTCCGTGGGCGGCTGGCCGCCCAACGGCTACTGGCTCACCACCAGCTTCGCCCTCACCCGCCTGCGCTTTGCATCCACCGTGGCTGCCAAGGCCAAGCTCGACAGCCTCACCTCCGTCCCCGTCGAGGACCGTCCGGCGGCCGTCGCCCGGCTCCTCTCGGTGGACGGGTGGGGCCCCTCCAGCGCAGCCGGTCTGGCCAAGGTCGCCGCCAACCCCAAGGAGCTGCTCACCATCGCGCTCGTGACCCCCGAATACGTGCTGGCCTGATGCCCATCACCCGTCGTGAGTTCGTCCTGGGTGGACTGGGCGCAGGCGTGGCCGGCGCCGCCGGGCTGGTGCTGGCCCGCCAGCCCCGAGATTTCCAGCCGGCGCCGGCGCCCCTGCCCGACGGAGGCGCACCTGCCGCGGCCGCTGCTGCCGCCGGCAAGGACGGCATCCTCGTGCTGCTCACGCTTTACGGCGGCAACGACGGGCTCAACACGCTCATCCCCTACGAGAACGGTAGCTACCTCGGCGGTCGCAGCGCCCTCGGGTACCCGCCGGACCAGGTTCTGGCCCTGGGCGCGGGGCTCGGGCTGCACCCGAACCTCAAGGAGCTGAAGGGCTTGTGGGACTCACAGCGGCTCGCCATCGTCCGGGGTGTCGGGTACCCGAATGCGAATCGCAGCCACTTCAGGTCGATGGACATCTGGCAGAGCGGCGTCCCCGACGACCAGGTGGTGACCGGATGGGTCGGCCGGTGGCTCGACGTCACCGGCAATGACCCGCTCCGGGCGCTGTCCGTCGGCGGGTCGCTCCCCCGCATCTTCGGGGGGGAGAAGGCGGCCGGCGCTGCGGTGCCCGTCGGCGAGCTGACCCTTCCCGGCACGCCGGCACTGCGCTCGGCGTTCGCGACCATGGCTGCGCCGTCGGCGGGCGCGTCGCCGCTGGCCGCCCGCGTCGCCCAGTCGGGGACGGACCTGCTCACCGTGGACGACGCCATCGCCCAGATGCTCGCCGGCCAACCGGCGAACGACGACGCGAGTGGGTCGACGTCGCTCGAGGGTACGGGCGGGGCGAACTCGCTCACGCCCCAACTCGAACTGGTGGCCCGGCTGGTGAAGGCCGGCTCGCCGACACGGGTGTACGGCGTCAGCCTCGGCGGTTTCGACACCCACGCCAACGAGAAGGAGACCCACGCCCGGCTGATGGGCGACGTCGACGAAGCGGTTGGGGCGTTCTTCCGGAGCCTCGACGGCTCGCCTCAGGGGGCCCGGGTCGTGCTGGTCGCCTATTCCGAGTTCGGCCGGCGGGTCGCGGCCAACGGCAGCGGAGGGACCGACCACGGCACGGCGGCACCGGTGTTCGTGGCCGGCGCCCGGGTGAAGGGCGGAGGCTTCTACGGCGACGACCCGAGCCTGACCGACCTCGACAACGGCGATCTGAAGTTCACCACCGACTTCCGATCGGTTTACGCCACCCTGCTCGAGGAGGTCATCGGCGTGGAGTCGAAGGCGTCGCTGGGCAGGCCCTTCGCGCCTGTTCCGTTCCTCTAGCGCCACCCTGCAACGGCAGGCTCTCCTGTGCGATGCTGCACGCGGCACCGCAAGCGAAATGCACAAGGAGACTGGATGTACGAGCACAGCTGTTCGAAAGCAGGAGCCGCGGGCTGCAACTACGTCGTCCGGGCCAATTCCGAGGACGACCTGAAGGCCAGGGTCATCGAGCACGCCCGCAAGAAGCACGGCGTCCAGGGCATGACCGACACGATCTACACCTACCTGCGCGACACGGCCAAGAAGTCCTAGAGGGCACGTAGCCGGACCGCCGCCGGTAGATTCGGCGGCAGTGTCCACCGATCCGGCCTCACCTTCGCCCAGACGACTCACGCAGTTCAGCCACGGCGCAGGCTGAGCCTGCAAGCTC
>Ga0136633_1002252_pt1 | contig 13446 bp, 15 predicted proteins | sample AntDrymeUQ832206_2_FD_105494 | JGI IMG/M metagenome (GOLD analysis project Ga0136633, IMG submission 105494) | Polar desert sand microbial communities from Dry Valleys, Antarctica - metaG UQ83 (22.06) | ecosystem: Environmental > Terrestrial > Soil > Desert | place: Antarctica: Dry Valley... | reverse complement strand
GCCCTGCTCTCCGCCCGCACGGGCAAGCGCGAGATCACCCAGATCGAGCTCGAAGAGGGGATCATGCGCGTGATCGCCGGCCCGGAGAAGAAGACCCGGCTCATGGGCGATAAGGAGCGACTGATCACGGCCTACCACGAGATGGGCCACGCGATCGTGGGACACTTCCTCGAGCACTCCGACCCGGTGCACAAGGTCTCGATCATCAGCCGCGGCCAGGCGCTCGGCTACACGATCTCGATGCCGCAGGAGGACAAGTTCCTCACCACGCGCGCCGAGCTGACCGACAACATGGCGATGACGCTTGGTGGCCGCGCCGCCGAGGAGATCGTCTTCTCCGAGATCACGACGGGCGCCTCGAACGACCTCGAGAAGGTCACCGCGACCGCCAAGCAGATGGTCATGCGCTTCGGCATGTCCGAGCGCCTAGGCCCGCGAGTCTTCGGCCACGACCACGGACAGCCCTTCCTGGGCCGCGAGTTCTCCTCCGAGCCCGACTACTCCGACGAGATCGCGCGCGAGATCGACGACGAGATCCGCCGCATCATCGAGGGCGCCCATCAGCGCGCCAAGGACATCCTCGGCGAGCGCCGCGAGGCCCTCGAGTCGATCTCCCACATCCTGCTCAAGCGCGAGACGATCGAGAAGGACGAGTTCATCGCGCTGCTCGACGGCAAGTCGGAGGAGGAGGTGTGGGGCGCGGAGGAGTCCGAGCCGCCACCGCCGCCGACCGCCACCCCCGAGCGCGTCGGCCGCGAGGCCCCGCATCCGCTGCCGCGCCCGGGCCTGGCCGGGGCCGAGGCCCGCGGGCTCGACTTCCCCGAGAAGCCCGAACTCGCCTGAGTCGTTCTCGCCGCGCCTCCTGAGGGCGCCTCGGGGTGACTGAGCGGCGCCGACTACCGGAGTCCGTGCTCCGCACTGTCCTCCGGTGCCGTCACCACTCAGTCACCCCGAGCCGCACCCCAGGGTGCGTCGTTCAGGTTGCCCACCGGATAAGGTCGGCGCCATGGCCAAAGTCACGCTGCACCGCTGCCCGTTCACGTTCCTGCACACCGATCACGACGCGTGCTGGAAGGTCCAGCGCGCGCTCGACGAGCAGGGAATCGAATACGAGGTCGTCAAGGCGCCCGCCTTCCCCAAGGGCCGCCGCAAGGACGTCGAGCGCATCAGCGGCCAGACGATGCTGCCCGTCGTGGAGTTCGAGGACGGCTCGGCCTACCGCGAGGAGTCAGACGACATGGCGGCGACGATCCGGTCCGGCGAGCTGTTCGAGCGCTCCCGGTCCGCCTCACCGTCGGCCTGACGCGGCTCAACGCCGACGTTCCTCGTCGTAGCACCGCAGCGCGAACCGCCCGGCTGGGTGGTCGCGCCACGCCAGGACGCGCGAGGCCATCGCAGGGGGCAGCTCGGCGGGCTGCGGCAGGGGCACTCCGTACCGTGGCGGCATTAGCACGGCGGCCGCCAGCGCCGCGAACGTCAGGTCGGCGGCGGTGAAGCGCTCGCCGAGCAGGTAGGGGCGCCCATCGGCCAGCCTCTCCGCGACTCCATCGAAGGCCGCGTCGACAATCCGTTCGGCCTCCCCCGCGGCCTCAGGGGTCACGCCGAGGATCCGGTCGATCATGCGAGCGATGACGGGGTAAGCGAGCGGGAACATCCGCTGTTCCCAGGCCGGGACGCCGGTGGTCGCATAGGCAGCCGCGACGTCACCGTGGCCGCGCAGCTCGTGGTACATCCACAGGCGCCCGGCCGGGCCGAGATGCTCGTCGAGCTCACGCTCGAGCGCGGCCACGTCTGCGTCCCCGGCGGACAGGCGGCGCTCCGGGGGAGCGTGTCGGTCGGCGTAGGCCAGGATGGCGGCCGACTCGGCCAGCACCCCCTCCTCGCAGACCAGCACGGGCACGGTCTTGCCGCCTCCGGCCCGGCGGGCTGCCACTCGGTGCACGCCCTGGACGTGCGGGCGCTCCTCGTAGGCCAGCCCCGCCCGCTCGAGCGCCCAGCGGGCCTTCTCGCAGAAGTGGCTGATCGGGATGGTGACCAGGACGCGCGTGGCGCCAGGCTACCCCGCGCGGAGCTCGGCCTCGCGCGCGGCGATCCGGTAGCGCCGCGGGCCGCGGACGCCGAGGCCGGTCTCCTCGTCGAAGCCGAGGTCCTCGAGGAACCCCGAGCTGCGGGCCCCGGCCAGCCACTCGGCCAGATCGCTGAACGTGCCTTGGTGGTGGGCGCCCGCCCGCGCGAGGTCGTCGAACGTGAAGCCGCCAAGGCCTCGCCGCTCTGCGACGGTCTCCAATGCGCTGACCAGATCCTTCTCGTACACGCTCGACTCCCCTGGTCCTACGACGCGACACCCTGCCGCTCCGTCGGGGAGATATTAGGGCTGGCACAACAGGGTGTCGAGAGCGGCGCGCCGATTGCGCAAATTTTCGGTGCGACGTGCAATTGCGCCGTCATGAGCCTTACGACCAAGCTCGCCTGGGCGTTGCGCTCGCTCGCCGATCTCGGCCTGCGCAACTCCGGCTGACCTACTCCGGGCTGTTCCTGATGGAGAACGCGATCCGCTGGGACGCCCCGGGGCTCGGCAACGGGGATGACGCCCGTACGATGCGCCGGGTGCCTGGCACCTGGCGCATCATGGGCGTCCTCAACGTCACCCCTGACTCGTTCTCCGACGGCGGGGAGTGGTTCGACCACGGCGCAGCGGTGGGACGCGGCCGTGAGCTCATCGCCCAGGGGGCCGCGATCGTCGACGTGGGCGGGGAGTCCACCCGCCCCGGGGCGGCGCCCGTCAGCGAAGCCGAGGAGCTCGACCGGGTCGTCCCGGTGATCGAGGCGCTCGCCGGCCAGCCCGCCGCGCAGATCAGCGTCGATACCTCTAAAGCTTCTGTGGCCCGCGCGGCGCTGGCCGCCGGCGCCACGTTCGTCAACGACGTCACCGCGCTGCGCGGCGACCCGGAGATGGCGGCGACGGTCGCCGAGGCGGGTTGCGACGTCTGCCTGATGCACATGCTGGGCGAGCCGCGGACGATGCAGCAGGACCCGCGCTACAACGACGTTGTCGCCGAGGTCCGCGCGTTCCTCGAGGAGCGGATGGAGGCGGCGACGGCGGCGGGGATCGCCGAGGACCGCATCGCTGTGGATCCAGGCATCGGCTTCGGCAAGACGCTCGCGCACAACCTCGAGCTTTTGCGCCGGCTCGACGAGATCGCCGCGATCGGCCGGCCGGTCGTCATCGGCACGTCGCGCAAGTCGTTCCTCGGGCGCATCACCGGGCGCGATGACCCGCAGCAGCGGCTGATGGGAACGGTCGCCACCAACGTGCTGGCGTTCGAGCGCGGGGGCCGGATCTTCCGGGTCCACGACGTCGCGGCGACGCGCGATGCGCTCGCGGTGGCCGATGCTACGTTGCGGTGAGTGAGCGACGAACCCGACGGGCCCGACGAGGACGAGGACGTCGAGGACTTCGACGAGGAGGAGGGGCCGCACACCGAGGTCGTCGTCGAGATCAACGGCCTGTCGCTCTACACCCATCACGGGGTGACCAAGGCGGAGCAGGAGATCGGGCAGCGCCTCGTCGTCGACCTGCGGCTGGAGGTCGGCGAGGTCGACGCGACGGTCACCGACATGATCGAGGACACCATCGACTACGGCGAGGTCTGCTCGGCCGTGGCCCTGGTGGCGCAGACACGGTCGTTCAACACCCTCGAGCGGCTCTGCGCGGTGATCGCCGATCGCCTGCTCGCCGACTTCGGCGCCGAGCGCGTCATGGTGCGCTGCGCCAAGCCCGAGCCGCCCATTCCGCTGCCGGTCGAGGAGGTCTCCGTTGAGCTCTGGCGCGACGTCGGCGAGGACTGACCGCGCGGTGAGCGCGTTCGAGGCGGCCACGGCGGTCACGCCGCTGGGCGGTGACCGGTGGGCGGGGACCGTGTCAGCAGACTGGTTCGCCGTGCGGGGGCCCAACGGCGGCTACCTGGCGGCGATCGTCCTGCGGGCGATGGCCGCTGCCGTAGACGACCCGCCCCGTCACCCGCGCTCGCTGACGCTGCACTACACGCGGCCACCGGTCGCAGGCGACCTCGAGTTGGCCGTCACGGTGGAACGCGTGGGCCGGCGGCTGAGCACGGTGACAGCGCGCGCCGAACAGGGCGGCAAGCTCTGCATCCTGGCGACAGGAGCGTTCAGCCAGGACTTCGATCCCGGCGCCGAGTACGCCGAGCATGCGCCGTCGGTTCCCCACCACGAGGCGATCGAGCCGGTGCCGGATTCGGCGAAGCTCGTGCCGATCGCGCAGCGCTTCGATGTCCGGCCGGCGCTCGGCGAGGAGCCGTTCAGCGAGGGCGACGAGGCGCTGACCGGCGGCTGGATCGCCTTTCGCGACGGTGATCCGCCGCTCGACGCCTGCGCGCTGGCAATGCTGTCCGACGCCTGGATCCCGTCGCCGTTCGTGCGCGCTGCCGCTCCGTTTGCCGCGCCGACGATCGACCTTACGATCCACTTTCGCGCTCCTGACGTCATCGCGGAGTGGCCCGTGCTCGCGCGCTTCAGGTCGCGCTTCGCCCACGCCGGCTTCTTCGAGGAGGACGGCGAGCTGTGGAGCGCCGACGGACGCCTGCTCGCTCAGTCGCGTCAGCTGGGGCTGATGATGTGAGCGGCGCCGATCGCTTCAAGGCGGGCGTGGAGGCAGCCGACGTCGAGGCGGCGCTCGGCGCGTTGTCCGAGGACGTGGTCCTCCACAGCCCGGTGACGTTTCGGGCGTTCGAGGGCCGCGACGTCGTGGGCCATGTGCTGCGCACGGTCTTCGCCATGTTCGAGGACTTCCGCTACACCGACCACCTGCGCGAGGGCGTCACGAGCATTCTCGTGTTCAAGGCCAGCGTCAACGGGCGGGACGTCGACGGGATCGACCTCGTCCGCGAGAACGCCGACGGCATGATCGCCGACCTCACGGTGATGGTCCGGCCGCTGTCGGGCCTGACCGCCCTGGCCGAGGAGATGGGCCGCCGGCTCGGCGCGCCGCCGGCGTGACCATCGGCTTCCTCGGCCTGGGCTCGAACGTCGGGGACCGGCGGGCGAACCTCCAGGCCGGTGTGGACCTGCTGGCTGGTCGCGGTGTCTCCGTGCTGGCCAGCTCGTCGACGTACGACACCGACCCGGTGGGGGAGATCCTCGAGCAGGCGCCGTTCCTCAACGCGTGCGTGCGCATCGAGACCGAGCTGGCGCCCGAGGCTCTGCTCGACGTGGGCAAGGAAGTCGAGCGCGAGCTGGGCCGCGACCTCTCTGCCCCGCGCCATTCCCCGCGCCCGCTCGACGTCGACGTGCTGCTGCTGGGCGATGCCGAGCATCGTTCCGATCGGCTCACGCTGCCCCACGCCCAGGCGGCACAACGGCGCTTCGTGCTGATCCCCTTGCTCGAGCTCGATTCCGGGCTGACGACGCCGGCGGGCCTGCGCCTCGCCGACCGCCTCGCCGAGCTGCCCGTCGACGAGGGCGTCCGGTTCGCGGGCCCGCCGCTGCGCGTCAGCGCGTAGCGACGACGCGGTCATCCCCGACGCGCGCTTTGAGCTGATCGAGGACTGCTACGCGTTCGTACCCGAGGATCAGCCGGCGAGGCTGGCGGCGCTGCTCGAGGGGTTCGCCGGCAGCCACTCCGCCGGGAAGGTCCCGGCTGGCAGCGCGCCGGCCTGATCGGGGAAGAGCCGGCGCGCGAGCTCGGCGGCCGGGCGGTCGCCGAAGGTCGGGCTCAGGTCATCGAGGGTCATGATGAGCCGCAGCGTAGAGGCGATTTGTAGATCGGCGGCGTTGGGCGTCGCGCCGCCGATGACCCCCTCGGCGATCAGCTCGTCGACGCGGTCGAGGTGGCCCGGAAGGGCCAGCAGGTCGGCGCGGACGGCGGTGTCAGAGACCTCGTTCATGCGGCCCTCGGCGCGGGTTATCAGCGGAGCTAGGGCGCCGACGACTGGCTTGGGCAGGGCGGGAAGCTTGCCGCCCGCCTGATAGCCGTGCATGGCCCCGTGATCGCGCTGGAACCCGCCCCACAGCAGGCGCCGGGCGATGGGCTGCAGCACCGACTCGCCCCAGGCCTCGGCCTCCGTGATCCGCGCGTCGGCGAACAGCGCTGGCTCGGGGACCATCTCGTCGAGCCGCTGGAGGATCGCGGTCGAGCCGATCAGCTTCTCGCCATCCTCGAAGCGGATGCCGGGAACAGTGCGCGCTCCGAAGCGCAGCCGCTGGAACGGAACGTGGAACGGCGGCGGGAACTCCACGACCTTGTAAGGGATTCCCTTGAGTTCGAGCGCGCGTTTGACGGCCTCGCAGGGGTGCGAGCCGTGGACCACGTAGAGCTTGGCGGGCATGGCGGCATACTCCCATCTCGTGCTTCTCACCGTCGACGTCGGCAACACGCAGACCCACTTCGGGACCTGGGACGCCGAGACCCTGGTCGAGCACTGGCGCTTTGCGACCGTCCGCGACTCCACGGCTGACGAGCTGGGCGCGGCGCTACGCAACCTGCTCGAGCTGCGCGGGGTTGGCCTCGCCGATCTGACCGCGTCGATCGTCTCCTCGACCGTGCCGCAGCTCGCGCCGGAATGGGAGGAGATGGGGCGGCGCTACCTCGGACACGACATGAAGGTCGTCGGGCCCGGCCTGAAGATCGGGATGCCCATCCGCATCGACAACCCGCGTGAGCTGGGCGCCGACCGGCTGGTCAACGCCGTCGCCGCCCACGAGCAGCTCGGCGGGCCGTGCATCAGCGTGGACTTCGGCACCGCGATCACCTACGACGTGGTGTCGGGCGCAGGCGAATACCTCGGGGGCATCATCACGCCGGGCGTCGAGATCTCCATGGACGCGCTCACCGAGCGGGGCGCCAAGCTGCCGAAGATCGACCTGATCGAGCCGCGAGCGCTGATCGGGAAGTCCACGGTCGACGCGATCCGCTCCGGGATCGTCTACGGCTTCGCCGGCCAGGTGGACGGGATCATCGGCCGGCTGCGCGTGGAGCTCGGCGCGGACACCGAGACGATCGCCACGGGCGGCCTGGCCGAGCACATCGTCCCGTTCACCAGCGTCATCGACCACGTCGACGATCTGCTGACCCTCAAGGGCCTGCGAACCATCCACGTGCGGAGCGAGAGCGACTAGCGCGGTTTGCGGTCCTCGGCGAGGATCGCGTAGCGCTCGTGGTCGCGCCAGCGGCCGCCAATCTTGAGGTAGCGCGGCGAGAACCCCTCACGGCGAAAGCCCGCGCGGCGGGTGAGCGCCAGCGACGCGTCGTTGCCGGGCTGAATGTTGGCCTCGACGCGGTGCAGCCCGAGCGGACCGAACGCCTCGTCGAGCACGAGCTCGAGTCCCTCGGCCATGTAGCCCTGGCCGGCGAGCGCTGCGCTCCCGTAGTAGCCGAGATACGCGTTCTGAAAGCCCTTACGAAAGATCTGTGACAGCACGAACACGCCGGCGAGCGCCTCATCGGCGACGCGGCGGACAAGAAAGGTCTCGCAGTCCTCCTGGCTATCGCGCTCGAGCAGCTCGTGATACCCCGCGGCGTCTTGGGGCGGATGGGCCCACGGCCGGTGAAACGCGCGGCTCGCGGCGTTCATGGCCAGGACGTCATCCTGGTCGCTGATCGTCGGATGGGCGATCCGCACGCGGGCCACGCCGCCAAGTGTTAAGGGGTCAGACCCCCTTGAGGTAGCTTGAGGGTTGTGGCGCCCCGCCTGACCGATCCCTGGCGTCTCGGTCCTTACGAGATCAAAAACCGCGTGCTGCTCGCTCCGCTGGCGGGCATCGGGACGTGGTTCGTGCGGCTGCAGGCTCGTCGCCATGGAGCTGGTCTCGCGACATCGGAGATGGTGTCGAGCTTCGCGATCCACCATCGCAACGAGAAGACGATGAACGAGCTGCTGCGCATCCATCCCGAGGAGCGGGCGTTCGGCGGGCCCGTCTCCATCCAGCTGTTTGGCCAGGACCCCGACGTCATGCGCTCGGCCGCTGCGACCGCCGCGCAGGCCGGCGCGGGGATCATCGACCTGAACATGGGCTGCCCGGTCCCGAAGGTGTGCAAGACGGGTGCGGGCGCGGCGCTGATCAAGGACCCCGATACGGCCGTAGCGGTGGCTCGCGCGGCGGCCGAGGGCAGCGGGCTGCCGGTCACCGTCAAGCTGCGCTCGGGCCAGCGGCCGGGGGAGACCGACGGATACGACCTGGCCCACCGCCTCGTCGATGAGGCCGGCGTGGCGGCGATCGGCTTCCATCCCCGCAGCGCGGCAGTGCACCACAAGGGTGTCCCGGACTACGACCTCGCCGCGAAGCTCGTCGCGTCGTTGGGCGCGCCGGTGGTGCTGACCGGCGGGCTCCACACCCCGGCCGAGATCGCCGCCGCCTACGAGCGGACGGGCGCCGCGGCGGTGATGCTCGCCCGCGGCTCGCTCGGAAACCCGTGGCTGTTCGAGCAGGTCCTGGGCCTGCGCGAGTCCGAGCCAGAGCCGCACGAGGTCCTGGCCGAGCTGCACTGGCTGATCGACCGCGCGGTGGACCACCTGGGGGACGAGCGAGCCGCTCGCTGGCTGCGCAAGGCCTACCCCTGGTACGTGCCGCGACTGTGTCCTCCGGGCGGTGAGAAGCCCCTCAACGAGGCGCTCCAGCGGACGTCGAACACGGCGCAGGCGAGCGCCCTGCTCGTTGCTACCATGCCGCGCCCGAATGCCCCGCGAAGTAATCCTCACCCCGGAAGGCCTGGAGAAGCTCCAAGAGGAGCTCGATCTCCTCTCGGGCGAGAAGCGGCGTGAGGTCGCGGCCCGGATCAAGGAAGCCCGTGAGTTCGGCGACATCTCGGAGAACTCCGAGTACGACGACGCCAAGAACGAGCAGGCGATGCTCGAGTCCCGCATCGCCCAACTCGAGGAGAAGCTTCGCGCCGCTTCGGTCATCGACGCCAAGGACATCACCACCGACGTCGTGAGCGTCGGGACCATCGTCCACGTCAAGGATGAGAAGACGGGCAAGTCGCAGAAGTTCACGATCGTCGGCTCCTCCGAGGCCGATCCCGCCGACCTCAAGCTCTCCAACGAGTCACCGGTCGGGCGGGCGTTGCTCGGCCACAAGCGCAACGACATCGTCTCCGTGCCGGTTCCCAAGGGCCCGGCCCGCAAGCTGAAGATCACCAAGATCGACATCGGGCTTTAGCACCGACAGGGCCGCAGGCGCTCGGCCGACCAGCCCGACCGCGTCGAGCCAAGCCGGTTGGCCCTTGGCCGACTAGGCTCGGCGGCCATGGCCGCTGACGAGCCGACAGACCTCCTCGCCACGAGGCGGGCCAAGCTCGACGCGCTCCGCGCCGAGGGCATCGACCCCTTCCCGCACGCCTACCCGGGCGTGGTGGCCATCGAGACGGTCCGCGCCGCGCACGCTGACCTGGGCGACGGCGAGGACACCGAATCGGCATACCGGGTCGCCGGCCGACTGGCCGCCCGACGCGGTCAGGGCAAGATGGCCTTTCTCGACCTCGTCGACCGCTCGGGCCGTCTGCAGCTGCAGGCCAAGCTCGACGTCCTGGGCGACGAGGCGATGGAGCGCCTGCTGTCGCTCGACCTCGGCGACCTGATCGGCGTCGACGGAACGGCGTTCCGCTCGCGCCGCGGCGAGCTGTCGCTGCGCGTCGACGGCTACGCGGTGCTGGCCAAGTCGCTGCGGCCCCCGCCCGACAAGTTCCACGGCCTGTCCGACCTGGAGACGCGCTTTCGCAAGCGCGAGCTCGACCTGATGGGCAACGAGGAGACCCGTGCGGTGTTCATCGCCCGCGCAAAGATCGTCGCCGCGGTCCGCCGCTACCTCGACGACACTGGCTTTATAGAGGTCGAGACGCCGGTGCTTCAGCCGCTCTACGGCGGCGCGATGGCGAAGCCGTTCGTCACCCACTTCAACGCGCTGGACCGCGAGATGTACCTGCGGATCGCCACCGAGCTCTACCTCAAGCGCTGCATCGTGGGCGGTCTCGAGCGCGTCTACGAGCTCGGCAAGGACTTCCGCAACGAGGGGCTGTCGCCCAAGCACAACCCCGAGTTCACGATGGTCGAGTGGTACGAGGCCTACACGGACTACACAGACCAGATGAGTCGGCTCGAGGAGTGCGTGCGCGCCGCCGCCCACGCGGTGGGCTACGCGGGCGAGCTCGACTTCGACGCGCCCTGGCGACGGATCACGATGCGCGACGCTATTCGGGAGGAGACCGGCATCGACGTCGGCGAGCTGCGCGATCGCGACGCGCTGGCCGCCGCGATCGGCGAGCGCTTTGACACCGACGGCCTGACCTGGCCGCAGCTCGTCGACGACCTCGTCTCGAAGTCCGTCGAGCCCAAGTTGATCCAGCCGACCTTCATCATCGACTACCCCAAGGAGCTCTCGCCGTTCGCCAAGGACCACCGGTCCGAGGGCGGGCTGGTCGAGCGGTTCGAGGCGTTCGTCAACGGTATGGAGATCGCCAACGCGTTCACCGAGCTCAACGACCCCGACGAGCAGCGCGCCCGCTTCGAGGCCCAGGCCCGCTACTCGGCCGAGGGCGACGAGGAGGCCCAGCCGTTCGACGCTGCGTTCGTCGAGGCGCTCGAGCACGGCATGCCGCCGACCGGCGGCCTCGGCCTGGGCATCGACCGGCTGACGATGATCCTGACGGGGCGCACGACGATCCGCGAGGTCGTGCTCTTCCCGGCGCTGCGCGACTGACTGACTGACGTTACGGCGAACGTCCCGATGTGAGGTCCATGGACCTCACATCGGGACGTTCGCGGTCAGGCGGTCTTCGAGCGCAGAACCACCCGCGCTCCGCGCGACGGGATCATGGTCACGTTGCGGTGCACGGCGTGCTCAGGTTCGGGATCGTCGGCTTCGAGGTCGAGCCGGCGCGCCATCGCCTCGAGCACCACGCGCTGCTCGGCCATCGCCAGCGCGGCGCCGAGGCAGCGGCGGATGCCTCCGCCGAACGGGATCCAGTCGTAGGTCCCCGGCTTGCGGTCCTCCCAGCGCTCCGGCCGGAAGGCGAACGGGTCGGGATAGAGGTCCTCGCGGTGGTGGATGAGCAGGATGCTCATCAGCACCGGCGTGTCGGCCGGGACCGCGTACTCGCCGAGTCGCCAGGGGCGTTTGACCCTCCGGCCGATCATGGGGATCACCGGGCGGGAGCGCATGCTCTCCTGGATGACGTGCTCGATCTCCGCTGCGCCGTTGCCCGACCGCACGGTGTCGCGCAGGCGGTCATATGCCTCCGGGAAGCGGACGAGCCGCTCCCAGGTCCAGGCGAGCTGGTTGGCCGTCGTCTCGTGGCCGGCCAGCACGAGCGTCAGCAGCTCGTCTCGCAGCTCCTGGTCGGTGAGGTGCTCGCCCTCCTCGGTCGTGGCCTCGATGAGCAGCGAGAGGATGTCGCCGCGCTCGCCGAGGTCGGTCTCCCGACGGCGCTTGGCGATGATCGCGAACGTCGGCCGGTCGAGGTAGGACAACGCGATCTTGAGCGGTGCGCGCGGCTCGTCGCTGGAGATGTTGAGCAGCTCGCCGACCTGGGCGATCGGCGTCGTCGAGAGATCCACGAGCTGACGGACCGCGGTGCGGAGACCGTGCTCCGGGGTCCCTCGCTCGGGCCGCCCCTCGATGCCGAAGATCCCGGCCATGATCACGTCGAGCGTGATCGCCTGCATGCGGGGAGCGAGGGCAAGCGGCTCGCCGACCGGCCAGCGGTCGATCTCGCGCTCGGCGGCGCCGGAGATCATCTGGGCGTAGCGCTCGATCGCCTCGCCGTGGAACGGGGGCAGCAGCAGCTTGCGCTGGCGCATGTGGCGAGGGCCTACCGCCGTCAGCACGGAGTTCGCGCCGACGATCGGGCGCAAGGGCGACTCCCCGGTCAGCGACGGCGCATCCTCGGGCTTGGCGGTGAGCAGCGAGCGGACGTGGTCGGGGTGGCTGGTGACCGTGTCGTCGTTGCGGTAGGCGCGCATGCTCCAGACCTCGCCGAGGTGACGTCGAGCCTTGAAGACGAACTCGATCTGGCGCTGGTTGAAGCGCAGGATTTGCAGGTGCCGCGCGAGCGGCACGGCCGGCGGCGCGGGGAGGTCGCTCGCATCCTGCTCCGAGATCGGACCGGCGGGGGAGGGCGGGGCCTCGCTCCCGGTCAGGTCGACGCGTTCGAGGAGGGCTCCCATGGCGCAACGGTAACACTGATCGATGTCACGTTTTATGTGCGATCCGTCACGTAGCGCGCGACCACGTGCCGCGGTGGAGGGCGGACATCTCGGCGACCCAGCGGCCCGCTTCGCGCGCGGCGAGCTCGTCACGCAGCTCGCGCACCGCCGGCGGGAACGAGTCGGGGGATTGTCCCTAGGGAACATGCGGGAATTTTCCGCTGTCGGGACGTCCGGGCCCGCGCGACCCCGCTGATAGAATGGCCTATGTCCTGCCCTCCGACCACCCGCTCATTCATCCAAACGGCGCGATATGCCGAAGAGGTTGAGTAGTCGGGTGCTTGCCCCACCCCTCACACCCTCGCCCCAGGCAGGAAGGAAGTACGCGGCACATGTTCGAGCGATTCACTGAACGGGCCCGCCAGGTTGTCGTTCTCGCCCAAGAGGAGGCGCGGACGCTCAAGCACAACTACATCGGGACCGAGCACATCCTGCTCGGTCTGCTGAGGGAAGAGGAGGGGCTCGCCGCGCGGGTCCTCGAGTCGCTCGACATCACCGTCGAGCGCGTGCGCGCGCAGGTCGTGCGCATCGTCGGCTCCGGCGAGGAGGTCACCAGCGGACAGATCCCGTTCACGCCGCGTGCCAAGAAGGTGCTGGAGCTCGCGCTGCGCGAAGCGCTGAGCCTCGGCCATAACTACATCGGCACCGAGCACATCCTGCTCGGCCTCGTGCGCGAGAACGAGGGCGTTGCCGCGCGCATCCTGCTCGACTTCGACGCGGACTCCGAGAAGATCCGCAACGAGGTCATCCGCATGCTGTCGGGCCCGGGCGGGCGCCGCCAGGGCGGCTCGGGTGGAGCGGCCGGCGCGGGCGCCGGTCCGCAGGGCGAGGGCAAGAAGTCCTCGAAGCTGCTCGACCAGTTCGGGCGCAACCTCACCAAGCTCGCCGCCGAGGGCAAGCTCGACCCGGTCGTCGGCCGCGAGACCGAGATCGAGCGGATCATGCAGATCCTCTCGCGCCGCACCAAGAACAACCCGATCCTCATCGGCGAGCCCGGGGTCGGCAAGACCGCCGTCGTCGAGGGACTCGCGTCGCGCATCACCAGCGGCGAGGTCCCCGAGCTGCTCAAGAACAAGCAGATCTACACGCTCGACCTCGCGGCGCTCGTCGCCGGGTCGAAGTACCGCGGCGAGTTCGAGGAGCGCCTGAAGAAGGTGATGAAGGAGATCACCCAGCGCGGCGACATCATCCTGTTCATCGACGAGATCCACAACCTCGTCGGCGCGGG
>Ga0136633_1002251_pt1 | contig 13448 bp, 10 predicted proteins | sample AntDrymeUQ832206_2_FD_105494 | JGI IMG/M metagenome (GOLD analysis project Ga0136633, IMG submission 105494) | Polar desert sand microbial communities from Dry Valleys, Antarctica - metaG UQ83 (22.06) | ecosystem: Environmental > Terrestrial > Soil > Desert | place: Antarctica: Dry Valley... | reverse complement strand
GCGACGTAGGCGATCGTGCCGACGAACTGCCCGGTTCCCGTCAGGCCACCGGCCTCGGAGGTGTCCTTGGTCAAGCCGAAGTCGGTGAGATAGCAGTGCACGGACGCGTCGGCACCGGTGCCGGAGGCCACGAGGACGTTGGCCGGCTTGACGTCGCGGTGCACGAGCCCACGCTCGTGCGCCGCATCCAGGGCCCCACCGAGCTGAGCCGCGACGAGCAGCGCGCGCTCCAACCCCAGCGGCCCCTCGCGCTGGAGCAGCGCCTTGAGATCGGAGCCGTCGACGAAGCGCATCGTCAAGAAGAGCAGGCCCTCCGCGTCGCCGGCCTCGTAGAGCGGGATGATGTGCGGATGATCGATCGCGGCCGCCAGCCGCGACTCGCTCTCGAAGCGCTCGCGGAACCCCTCGTTCTCGGCCAGCTCCGGCGTCAGCAGCTTCAGCGCGACCTTGCGGCCCAGGCGCAGGTGCTCGGCGCGGTAGACGACGCCCATGCCGCCGCGACCGATCAGCTCCTCGATGCGATAGCCCGCCAGCTCCGTGCCGATGCGGGGATCGCTCATTTCCTTTCCAAGCGCTCGTGCGTGCGGTATAGGCTGCGCTCCATGGCGGAGCTAACCCTAGAGATCGTTGAGGGTCCGGACGCGGGAAAGACGGCGCGCCTGGCGGGCACGATCGAGATCGGACGTGACCCCGCTGCTGATCTTGCGCTCAACGACGGCCAGGCCTCGCGCCGCCACGCCCGGATACGGCTCGATCCCGGTGGCGCGGTGGTCGAGGATCTCGGATCCTCCAACGGCACCTTCGTCAACCACAACGAGCTCTACGCGCCGACGCTGATGACCGCGGGAGACCAGCTGCTGATCGGCGTATCGGTCATCGAGCTGCGCAGCGCGCAGCAGATCGCCATCCAGGCCTCGGCAGTGCGTACGATCCCGCCGGCCCTCGCGACCGCCCCGAAGCGACCCACTTTCGTCGACCCCGAGGACGGCGCGGGCTCCAAGCCGAAGGTCAAGCCCTCCGGCGTACCCGAGCTCGACCGTCTTGTCGACGCCCGCGTCAAGAACCAGACCAAGCTCGCACCGCTTGCGCTGATCGTGCTGGTCGCGCTCGTGGTGGCCATCTACTTCGGCCTGACCACCTGACAGCGAAGTCTCAGCGGCGGCGGCGGCGGCGCTCTGACATCGTCGCGCGCGCGGCCGTGGCGAGGCCCATGCAATCCGGGTAGCGGGCCTCGGGCGACTTGGCCATCGCCCGCGCCAGCACGTCGTTGATCCCGCGCGGCAGGTCGGAGCGGTGCTCGATGACCGACGGCGGATCGTCGTTGAGGTGGGCCCACATGACGTCGAGCTCGGTTCTGCGCTCGTACGGCGGGTGGGCGGTCAGGCACTCGTAGAGGACGCAGCCGAGCGCGTACTGGTCGGCGGCTCCCCCGCGCATGTTGCCCTGGATCTGCTCGGGAGCGATGTAGTCGATCGTGCCGACGAACTGGCCGGCGGCCGTCAGCACGCTCTCCGACGCGGTGTCCTTCGTCAATCCGAAGTCCGTCAGGTAGCAGTGGTCGGAGGCCTCGCGGCCCGCACCCGAGGCGACCAGCACGTTGGCCGGCTTGATGTCGCGGTGCACGAGCCCGCGCTCATGGGCCACGTCCAGCGCACCGCCCACCTGCTCGACGATCGAGATCGCGCGCTCCAGCCCGAGCGGCCCCTCGCGCTCGATCAGCGCCTTGAGGTCGGAGCCGTCGACGAAGCGCATCGTCAAGAAGAGCAGACCCTCCGCCTCGCCCGCTTCGTAGAGCGGGATGATGTGCGGATGGTCGATCGCGGCCGCCAGCCGCGACTCGCGCTCGAAGCGCTCGCGGAAGCCCGCGTTGTCGGCCAGCTCTGGGGGAAGCAGCTTCAGCGCGACCTTGCGGCCCAGGCGCAGGTGCTCGGCGCGGTAGACGACGCCCATGCCGCCGCGACCGATCAGTGCCTCGATGCGGTAGCCCGCCAGCTCCGTGCCGATGCGAGGATCGCCCCCGAAACGCACGGCCTCCTCCTTGACGACCTCGACGTCGACCGGCTGCTCCGGCACTTCGTCTGGGGCCGGAGATGTCGCGCTCACGGCCAGCGGCGGCGCGGCGGAAGGACCGGGCGCCGTCGCTGGCGCCGTGCGGCACAGCTCGAGAAGGCTCTCGCCGATCAGCACCTGGTCGCCGGGAGCCAGGCGGGTCGGCGCGTCGATCTCCGTGTCGTTGACCCACGTGCCATTCGAGGAACCGAGATCCTCCACCACGGCCTCCTCGCCTTCCACGCGGATGCGCGCATGGCGGCGCGACACCAGGTCGTCGGCCAGCACGATGCCCGCCGTCGGGTCCCGGCCGATCTCCAGCTCGCCGGCCAGTGGCACGATCCGTCCGGCGTCAGGACCCTTGGCGACCCGCAGGGTCAGCTCTGCCATCGCGTCAGCGTAACCCTCCTGGCCGGTCGAGAGCGGCGTCGCGGACCCTCGGAAGGCCTCAGCGTCCGACGAAGTACACGACGAGCGCCACGGCGGTGATGAGGATGGTGGCGAAGGACAGCAGAGACGGCGCGAGCTTGCGGGTCGCAACGCCGCGGCGGCGGCGTCCTGCCGGTGGAGCGAACGCCCCGAACGGCTGCTCGGCCGGTGCACGGCCGGCGGGTGCTGGTGCCGGCGACCGAGCGGGAGCCGGAGGCGGCGCCGATGGGGCCGCAGCCGCGGGCACCGGCGCGCCGGCGGGCGGCCGGGGCCGGATGCTCGTCCTGCCGGAGTCAGCCGGCTCGGACGGAGCGGTCGGCTCGGGCGGAGCGGGCCGGGGACGCAGCCGCGTCTCGTCGGGCTCCGCCGGGGCCGCGGGCTCGCGCGGCTGGGGCGCCGCGGGCTTGGACTCGGGCCGGGAGCGCAGGCGCGTCTGGTCGGGGTCGACCGGCGCGGGCCGCTGGGCGAGCCGGGTCGCTCCGGCGTCGGCGACGGGCTCGACCACCGGAGCCACCTCGACCTCCAGATGGAAGACCGTCTGACCGAGCTTGATCTTCTCGCCGCCCTTGAGCTCGGTGGGAGCGTCGATCCGACGACCGTCGACGAAGGTCCCGTTCGTCGACCCGAGATCCTCGATGATCGTCTTGTTGTCGACGACGCGAATCGCCGCGTGCCGGCGCGACGTCTCCTCGTCGTCCAGGGTGATCGTGGCGCCCTCGCGCCCGAGCACCATCTCGCCGTCGAGGTCAAAGCGACGGCCGGCGAGCGGACCTTCGCGCGCGATGAGCTTAGGCACGCTGCGGAGCCTAACCTCCGCGGGCTGCGTCTAGCAAGTCCGCGTAGGCCTGCGCGGAGGCGGGGCGGTCACCGGGGTCCTTGGCGAGGGCGGCGTTGACCGCCTCCCCGAACTTGTCCGGTAGGTCCCCGCGGCTGGCGGCGGGGTTCGCGGGCGCCTCCTCCAGGTGGGCGAAGGCAACCTCCATCATCCCCTTGGAGCCGAACGGCGGCTGGCCGGCAGCGCACTGGTAGATCACACAGCCGAGCCCGTAGATGTCGCTTGCCGGCGTGGCCTGCTCGCCGCGGATGCGCTCCGGGGCCAGGTAGTCCATCGTGCCGACGATCTGCCCGGGCCGGGTCAGCTCCGCGTAGCCCGTGCCCTTGGCCAGGCCGAAGTCGGTGAGCGCCGCGGCGCCGACGGCATCAGCGCCGATCATGATGTTCGACGCCTTGATGTCGCGGTGGATCAGGCCGACCGCGTGCAGCGCGTCGAGCGCGCCACCGATCTCGGCCGCGATCCGAACGACCTGTTCGAGAGCCATCGGACCGTTCTCCTCGATCTGCTGCTCGAGCTGGCGCCCATGGACCAGGCGCATCGCGAGGAACTGACGCCCGTCGATCTCGCCCGAGTCGAGCACGTCGACCAAGTGGGGATGCGCGACCGCGGAGGCCGCGCGGGCCTCGTGCAGGAAGCGCTGGCGATACCGGTCATCTTCGGCGAGCTCGAGACGCACGACCTTGAGCGCGACGAGCTCTTCGCTTCCCTCGAGGCGCGCACGGAACACGCAACCCATTGCGCCTTCGCCGAGCTGGTCCTCGAGGCGATAAGCACCCAATCGGTCGCCCGTCTTGAGGTCAGGCTTGCGCCCACGGGTCACAGACATAGGATAGCCGCTGTCGGGGGGCGCAGGGGGCATCTCCCACGGGCGAGAGGACACAGGGTGACGGGCTCACAGGGACGCCTCGCGATCTTCTACCTGACGCTGCTGGCGATTCTCGCCGCCGTGGTGGCCTTCGTCACTCCCGCGGGCGAGAAAACCAAGACCGAGCGCCCGATCGCCGGTGGTTACGACGTGCGTGCGGCCAACGCGTGCCTGGGGAGTCAGTTCGACGTTCGCCAGTCGGGTGAGTTCGTCGCGATCGAGGCGCCCGGCGGCGCCGGCGGGAAGCTGCGGATGAAGGAGGGACTCGTCACGGGCGACGTGAAGTGCCAGGACGGCACCACGGCGCCGCTCGAGCTGCGTGCGGGCGAGAAGGGCCTCGACGGCTCTGTCGCCGGCCAGGAGCTGAGCGCCGAGCTGCTTCGCGATCCACCGGCGGCGGGATCGCCCGCGCGCGTGCCGAGCGCGATCGCCGGCGAGTACAAGCTCTCGCCGCGCTCGGACTGCCTGGGCACCGCCATCGAGCTCGAGAAGAAGGGCGAGGCGCTCGAGCTGATCGGCAGGGGCGACGCCCGCGGCGAGGTCACCTTCGACCGCGGCAAGGTCGCCGGCGAGGCGACCTGCAAGGGCAGCACGGTCGAGATCGCCGGCGAGGCCAAGGACCGCAGCCTGCTGCTCACGGCCGGGCCCGAGCGCCTCGTGGCGGTCAAGCAGCGTGAGTTCGGCCACCTCCTGGCCTCCCTGTTCATCGCCATCGCGATCGTGATGCTCGCCGCCCGCCTGGCCGGCGCGGCGATCGTCAAGCTCGGCCAGCCGCGGGTCATGGGCGAGGTTCTCGCCGGGATCGCGCTCGGGCCGACGCTCCTGGGCCGGCTGGCCCCCGAAGTGCAGGATGCCTTGTTTCCCAGCGACGTGATCCCGTTCATCGGCGCTGCCGCCAACCTCGGCCTGATCTTCTACATGTTCCTGATCGGGCTGGAGATCGACCTTGCCCAGCTGAAGGGCCGGATCTCTCAGACCGCGGCGATCTCCAACGCGGGGGTGCTGTTGCCGATGAGCTTGGGGCTGCTCATCGCGCTGCCGATCTACGGACTCGTCGCCCCGGCGGACACTGAGTTCCTCGCCTTCGCGCTGTTCATGGGCGTGGCGATGTCGATCACCGCGTTCCCGGTGCTCGCACGAATCCTGACCGAACGCCGGATGCTCCAGAGACCGGTGGGGGCCCTGGCGCTGGCCGCCGCCGCGATCGACGACGTATCGGCCTGGTTCTTGATCGCGCTGGCCAGCGCGGTCGCCGCGGCCGGGTCGCTCGCGGGGGTGCTGCGGACGATCGCGCTGGCGATCGCCTTCTGCCTGGTGATGGGCCTGCTGGCCCGGCCGCTGCTCGCCCGCGTCTCGATCGCCTACGACGAGGCGGGAGGGCGCGTCCCCGGGGCGTGGATCACGGCGATCTTCGCCGGAGTGCTGCTGGCCGCCTACACGACGGAGACCATCGGCATCGCGCTGATCTTCGGCGCGTTCGTCATGGGCGCGATCATGCCGCGCCGCGCCGAGTTGACCGAAGACGTCACGCGGCGCATCGAGGACTTCGTGATCACGCTGTTGCTGCCCCTGTTCTTCGTGTACACCGGCCTGCGCACCGACGTCGGCCTGCTCGAGCGCCCTGAGCTGATCGTGCTCACGCTCGTACTCCTTCTCGTCGCGATCACCTGCAAGTTCGGTGGAGTGCTGATCGCCGCCCGCGTGACGGGGCTGGGGTGGCGCGAATCGCTGGTGATCGGGGTGCTCATGAACACGCGCGGGCTCACCGAGCTGATCGTGCTCAACCTGGCGCTCGAGATGGGCGTCATCTCCGAGGCGCTGTTCGCCGCGCTCGTGATCATGGCGCTGGTCACGACTTTCATGACCGGGCCGCTGCTGAAGCTGCTCGATCCGAACAACCGTTTCGGTGCTCCCGTGGTCGAGGAGCTCGAGGAGGCCCGCAAGGCCTCGCTCACGGACTCCCCCGTCCCGATTCCCGAGCAGTCGATCCTGATCGCCCCGCAGACCGACGCGGCGTTCGCGCAGATCCTGGCGCTGGCCGAGCCCCTGGCGCGCTCCGAACCGCCGCGGGAGCTGATCCTCGCCCGGCTCGTGCAGCCGCGCAGCGGATCGGCGATACGCGGCGGACTGCAGACGCAGGACAAGGCGCTCAACCGCGCCTGGTCGGAGATGAACGACGCCCGCGCGGAGCTCCTGCAGCGGCAGGTCGCGGCGCGTGCGGTCGCTTTCACCTCGGTGGATCCAGGGCGTGATCTGGCCCAGCTCGCGGGTGCCGAGGAGGTCGACCTCGTGATCATGGACGGCCGCCGCCCGCTGCTCGGAGAGGGAGTCCCGCGCGGCGAGGTCGGTGCGGTTCTCGGTCGCGCCCCGTGCGACGTCGCCGTCCTGGTGGCCCGTGAGGGGGCCGTCCTGAAGCCCAATGAGGGCGCCCCGGTCGTCGTACCCTTCAGCGGCGCCGAGCACGACTGGGCGGCGCTGGAGCTGGGCGCCTGGATCGCCGGAGCCAACGGCGCGCCGCTCCAGCTGCTCGGCTCGGCGGGAACGACCGACGACGGACGCGACGCCAGCCGGCTGCTGGGCAACGCGTCGCTGGTGGTCCAGCAGTTCGCCGGGATCACGGCGGAGCCGCTGCTCGCCGAGCCCGGCCTGGCCGGCCTGATCTCCTCGGCCGGCGGGGCGGGCCTGCTGGTCATCGGGCTCTCGGACCGCTGGCGCGAGGAGGGCCTGGGCGAGACGCGCTCGGAGATCGCCCGTGCCGCCCCCGCCCCGGTGCTCTTCGTACGCCGTGGCCTGCGCCCCGGCGCCCTGGCCCCGCGCGGCGACGTGACCCGCTTCACCTGGTCCTCCCCGGGCCACGGCCCCGTGCTGGGCGGCCCCGGCGCGAAGCTGGGGTGAGGGCTCCGTCTTACCGCGAAGACGGGCGACCGGTTATCAGCGCACGCTGTAGCCGGCGCCCGTGAGGGCCCGCAGCGCGCGTTCGACGGAAGCCTCGGCGCGGCGAATCGCCCGTCCCGCGTCGCGAAACCGGGTGTTGTCGTTGCTGCGGGCCGCGGACGCCAGGCGGTCGTAGCCGTCACCTGCCGCGGCCAACGCGTCGACGATGTCGTTGCGCAGCCCGGCCGCGCGCGGAGGGGTCCGCGTCTCGCGCAGGCTCGTTGCGGCGGCCGCGTAGTCATCGCGCAGGCCCGCGGAGACCGAGACCTGACCGTCTTCTGTGCGGGCGCCGGCCAGGCGACGGCGCCCCGCGCGCCGCTCGCGCTGCAACCGGCCCACAATCTCGTTGAGCACGCTGGCGTACTCACGGCTGGGGTCGACCGCCACGGGCCTGCCGCGCAGCAGCAAGACGGTCCGCCCCACCTGAGCACACCCCGGGCGTACTTCGGGGAGCGCGCCTGCAGGCGCGTGGCACGCCAAGGCCACCGTGCCCTCAGTGGTCGGCGCGAGGATCAGGTCGTAGTCCTTGTCGCCGCTCTGGGTGCGCAGGCTCGGGTAGCGCAGCGCCTCCAGGCGGCCCAAGCGCACGCGCTCGGCGCGCGGGGGCCTCCCGTCGAGTTGCTGAAGCAACCGCGGTGGCAGCAGACCTGCGTCGGTACGGCTGGTGCGCCCGATGACGAGGCCGCTACGCTCGCCGCCGGCGGGCCCCACGGCCATGGCCCCCTCCGGCTCGATATCGGGCAGCTCGGGGAGCGTGTCACTTCGGCTCCACGTGGCCGGGAGGTTGAGCCGCACGTCCTCGTTGGAAGCCGAGCCGCTGAGCGAGGCGGGGGCAGAAGGCGTTTCACGGCCCGTGCGCCCCGCCGCAAATCCCGCCACGGCAAGAACCCCGATCAGCACCACGGCACCGGCGAGCGCCGGCCCCCGTCGCCCGCTGTCCTGGCTGGCCGCAGGCGCAGGCGGCTTGCGAGCAGCAACGGTGGGTTCGCCGGCGGGGCGGTCGGCGGCGGACCGCAGCACCGTGGCGGCCAGCGGTGCCGCGGCGGGCGGTGGTGTCGAGGGCTCGGCCACCGGCTCTGGCCCGACGGTCGAACCGCTCGGAGCCCCGGCGCGTGTGACGGGAGCCGGCGGGGAGGGGGCCGAAGGCGCGGGAACATCCGGCGGCGGCGCCGTGCGGATCCGGCTCTCGCGCGTGGGCACGCGTGACTCGGGCTCCCGCAGGCCGATCTCCTCCGGGGTCTCGACGGGCCCCGGAGGGGTGATCACGGCGCGCACCCGCTTGCCGAATGCGCGCTCCGCCTCCTGGATGAGCTCGGAGGCGGAGCCGTAGCGCTCGGCGGGGTCCTTGGCCATCGCCCGGGCGATCACCTCGTCCAGGGCGCTGGGAAGCTCTGGCCGCTGATCGGTTACCAGGGGCGGCGGATCGCTGATATGCGCGTAGAGCACCGCCGCGTCCGACGGCTTGGGGTACGGGACGACTCCGGCGAGGCACTCGAACAAGACCGCCGCCAGCGAGTAGATGTCGCTGGCGGCCTCCGTTGGCTTTCCGAGGATCTGCTCGGGAGAGATGTAGTCGATGGTCCCGACGAATTGACCCGTCTTGGTCAAGCCGGACTGGTTGGAGCTCTTGGTAAGGCCGAAGTCGGCGAGGTAGGCGTGTTCGCGGGCACCGACCAGGATGTTCTGGGGCTTGATGTCACGGTGGATGAGGTCTGCCTCGTGGGCGGTGTCCAGCGCGTCGGCGATCGGCTTGAGCAGGCGCAGGGTGCGGGCGCCCTCCAGCTCGCGGGCCACGATCATGTCCTTCAGCGTGCCGCCGCGTACGAGGCGCATGGCCAGGAACAGGCCCTCGTTGAGCTCACCCGCCTCGAAGACGGTGACGATGTGCGGATGGTCGATACCGGCCTGGAGCTGCCCCTCCCGCCGGAAGCGCTCGCGAAACTGCGGGTCATTGCCGAAATGCGGGGAGAGGATCTTCAGCGCCACGGTGCGCTGAAGCGACAACTGCGTGGCCTCGTAGACGATGCCCATCCCGCCGTAGCCCAGCACGGACTCGATGCGGTACCCGGCGACTTCGGTTCCCGGTTCCACGACTACTCGACGATGTCCGGCGGCGGAGGGGGGGGAGGCGGAGGCGGCGGAGGAGGAGGAGGCGGAGGCGGAGGCGGAGGCGGCGGAGGAGGCGGAGGCGGCGGAGGAGGCGGAGGCGGAACACGCGCGGTGGTGGTGGTGGGATCACGCTTGGGCGTACGCCGCGTCTCGCGGCGCCGTGGCTTTGCAGGCTGCTTGGGTAGCGCGCTGGCGTCGCCGAGCCCGGGGACCGCCGGCACCGCAGCGGGCCGGGCAAGGGCGGGAAGGCCGGCCCGTGGCCCGTCGCCGGAACCTCCTGCGGCGCCCACCACGTAGCCGGAACCGGCGCTGATCAGCCCGACGGCGAGCAAGCCCACCGCCAGCGACCGTCTCAACCGCATGGGCGCGGGCTACGCGATCCTGGTGAGAGGCAGCGCGGAGCGCTCTTGACGAAGTCGCCCCTGCGGATCGTGTATGTCAGGTAGGTGCCGATCGAGTTGGGACGGGTCACGAAGATCCGCACCCGCGTCCCGGTGCGCAGGACGCGGCTAGTCAGCGTGCCGACCGTGACGGTGCGCCGCGTGGTCCCGACTCGCGGGATCGTGCGGGTGAAGCTCCGGCACCTCCGCCGTGCGCACGACACGCTGATCCGGGCGCCCGGCGGTGCGATGACGCGCAGGAACCGAACCCGGACACCGTTACTTCGAGGCGTCGCGCGTAATCTGGCATCGGCGTCGAGGGACGGAGGCGGCGGAGGCGGAGGCGGAGGCGGCGGCGGCGGCGGAGGCGGAGGCGGAGGCGGAGGCGGCGGCGGCGGCGGCGGCGGCGGCGTTGGCGTTGGCGTCGCGTCGCAGACATCGCCGATGCCGTCGCGGTCAGCGTCGGCCTGATTTGCGTTGGACACGCTGAGGCAGTTGTCGGTGGTATCGGGCACCCCGTCGCCGTCACGATCCGCAGGTGCCGTGCGGGCTGTGACGGTGACGCTGCCCGTTCGAGGCGGAGGATCCAGGCTGCCGTTGAGATCCAAGCCCCCGACTTGCACGAAATAGCGTTGCCCCGCCACGGATTCGAATCCCGTCGCAGAGGTCAGATCGCTGGATGGATCGACATCGTCGTTACAGACCAAGACGTCCTCGAACCCGACAAAGCCGTCGGGGGGGTCACGATAGACGGCGAGCACCGTGTCGAAGTTCGAACCGCGTGTGTTGACGTCGATACGCCGGCCGCTGCCCACGATCACCCACCAGAGCGTCGCGCCCATGTCGCGGCCGTCACAGACGCCGTCTCCGCCTGCCGTGAGTGGCTCGCCAGCGAATTCTGTCGCGCCGATGTTGTCCGTCGTGACAGGCGTGTCAAAGGTAAGGGTCTCCGCGGACGAAGGGTTGTCGTTGTGGGTGGCAAAAGCATCCGGCGGGGCGGCGAACGCGACCAAGCCGAGGCCAAGGGCGGTAGACCGGATCAACGCCGCCCGTATCCGTGTCCGCAGAGTGTCGGCGCAATCTCGTATCATTGACTGCCACGTCTCGTTGCTCGCATGAGTTCCCTCCTGCTTCACTTCGGCGCTGTGACGCCAGGACTCCGCAAAATGTATCCCATCTTGAGGTTGAGAACTCGGAAAGAGCTGTGCGGTGAGCGTTCCCGACCGCAAGGCGACAGCCCGATGCTCTTATGAGGATCCAGCAGCCGCTCACCGGGCAGGAGATTGCCCTTTCCTCCGGCTTGACCATCGGCCGCAAGGGATGCGAGATCGTGCCGGATCCAGAGATTTCACGCCATCGCGCAATCGTCCGTCGACTGAACTCTGGGCTCGCCTTGGAGGATCTTGGCTCGCTGAACGGAACCTGGATCAACGACAAGCGTATCGACGGGGTCACCGAGCTTCGGCAGAGGGACGTGGTGCGCTTTGGCAACACCGTGTGGGGATCCGGCACATCGGTGCGCTATCTGACCGGGAACGGCGCGGCGCGGTGCTCCTGAAGATCCAGCAGCCACTCACCGGGCAGGAGATCGCGCTGGCTCCCGGCCTCACCATCGGGCGCGAGGGCTGCGAGATCGTCCTGCCCGATCCCGAGATCTCACGCCGTCACGCGATGGTCCGCCGTCTGGACTCGGGCCTCGCGCTCGAGGATCTCGGCTCGCTGAACGGCACCTGGATCAACGACAAGCGCATCGACGCGGTGACCGAGCTTCGACAGGGCGACGTCGTGCGCTTCGGCAACACCGTGTGCGCCGTGCAGGCCTCGGGGCCCCACACCGCCCTGACCCCGCGCCCCGTGCTGGACTGATCGGTCCTACCGCGCTGCCGCGGCGATGATCTCGCCGAGCCCCGCGGGGGCGTAGGCGACAAGGATCATAGGCGTCCGGGCGTCGGCTCGGAACCCCCGCCGCCGGCGCGCACGATGAGCACTGCGGTGTCGTCGCTGGGCTCCCCCGGCTGCCAGTCGACCGCCGCTTCCAAGAGGGCTTCCGCGGCCTCGTCGGCACTCGCGCCGGCGCGCATCTGCGCGCCGAGCAGCGCGATGGCGCGCTGCCCACCGAACTGCTCGGCCTGCGCGTCGCGACCCTCCACGACACCATCGGTGAACATCGCCACGTAGGAGCCCGCAGCCACGTGGACCCGGCGCTCGACGAAGCTCCACCCCGGGGCCACTCCGACCAGGATGCCGGGCACGGCGAGCTCCTCTCCGCGCCCGTCCGGGTGGACGATCACGGGCGGCAGGTGCCCGCCGGAGGCGAGCGTCAGGCTCAGACCACCCTCCTCGGGTTCGATGACCGCACAGGCGACCGACAGGAACAGGGTGGTCTCGTTGCGTAGCAGCATGTCGTTGAGCAACCCGAGGAGCGCGGCGGGACCCAGCCCGGTGAACGCCCCGGCCCTCAGCGTGTGGCGGGCGACACCCGTGACCGTCGCGGCCTCGACGCCCTTGCCGCACACGTCGCCGATGAGCAGCACGATCGACCCGTCGCCGCGAGCGAACAGGTCGTAGAAGTCACCACCGATGCCGTGCCCCGCCGGGCGGTACCGCAGCCCGGCGTCCATGAACTCCAGCTCGGGCAGCCGGCTGGGAAGCAGCGAGCTCTGCAACACCCGGGCGACCTCATCGCGTTCCTCGAAGAGCGCCTTCTGCGCGGAGATGTCGGAGAACGTGCCTACCGACCCGCCACCATGGGCCTCGTCCATGCGGCGCCCGTGCCCCAGGTGCCAGCAGAACCCGCCTGTGACGTCACGCAGGCGCACCTCCATCTGCTCGGCGAAGGCCTCCCCGTCGGAGGGGGCGATCCACGCGGCGCGCACGAGGTCGCGGTCGTCAGGGTGCACCGCGTCGAGCCAGCGCATTCCGAGCGACTCGTCCTCGGTCATCCCGGTCAGCTCGTACCACACCGAGTTGAAGTACTGCATCTCATCGCCGGCGCTGGCGGTCCACACCACCTGCGGGATGGCCTCGGCCAGGCCGATGTACCGGTCCTGCTCGATGCGCCGAGTCTCGGCGAGCTCCATCAAGCGCAGCTGCTCGGCCTGCCTCGCGAGCCGTTCGCGCTGGCGGTAGAGGTCGACGAAGACCGACACCTTGGACAGCAGCACCTGCGGGTCGTAGGGCTTGACGATGTAGTCGACCGCGCCTGCGTCGTAGCCGGCGAACACGTTCTTCTCGTCCGAGCTGGCCGTGAGGAAGATGATCGGGACGTTCTGCGTCCTGGGCCGGGTCTTGACGAGCGCGGCGGTCTCGAAGCCGCTCATGCCGGGCATCTCGACGTCGAGCAGGATCACGGCCACGTCGTGCTTGAGCAGGCTCTTGAGCGCCTCAGGACCCGAGGAAGCCGACACGAGGTTCTGGCCGAGCTCCTCCAGGCCGGCCTCCATGACCAGCAGGTTCGCGGGACGGTCGTCGACGAGCAGGATGGTCGCCACGGGCTCCTGCGAGCGTGCACCGCCGTCCCGGCCCACCCCGGCGTCTGCCTACGCGTCCGCGGGAGCGAGCCCGGTCGCCGACGTCGATGTCCACCGGCGGACGAGAGCGATCAGCGCATCGGCGTCCATCGGCTTGGTGATGTAGTCCGACGCCCCCGCCTGAAGGCATTTCGCGCGGTCACCGGTCATCGCCTTGGCGGTCAGCGCGATGATGGGAAGCTCCGCGTAGCGAGGCTCCGAGCGGATCGCCCGCGTCGTCTCGTAGCCGTCCATCCCGGGCATCATGATGTCCATGAGCACCACGCCGATCTCGGCGTGCTCGTGCAGAGCGGTGATCGCGTCCTCCCCACAGTCGG
>Ga0136633_1002250_pt1 | contig 13451 bp, 12 predicted proteins | sample AntDrymeUQ832206_2_FD_105494 | JGI IMG/M metagenome (GOLD analysis project Ga0136633, IMG submission 105494) | Polar desert sand microbial communities from Dry Valleys, Antarctica - metaG UQ83 (22.06) | ecosystem: Environmental > Terrestrial > Soil > Desert | place: Antarctica: Dry Valley... | reverse complement strand
GTGAAGAAGCTGCTGTACCTCGGCAGCTCGTGCATCTACCCGAGGCAGGCCAACCAGCCGATCATCGAGTCAGAGCTGCTGGCGGGGCCGCTCGAGCCCACCAACGAAGGCTACGCCCTGGCCAAGATCACCGGTATCAAGCTCTGTCAGACCTACCGGCGTCAGTACGGCTGCAACTTCATCTCGGCTATGCCCACCAACCTGTACGGGCCGGGCGACAACTTCGACCTGTCGGGTGGGCACGTGCTGCCCGCCATGATCCGCAAGTTCCACGAGTCCAAGGTGGAGGGCAGGACCACGGTCGTGATCTGGGGCAGCGGGAGCCCGCTGCGCGAGTTCCTTCACGTCGACGACCTGGCCGATGCCTGCACGTACTTGATGGAGCACTACTCGGGCGACGACCACATCAACGTGGGTACCGGTATCGACGTCAGCATCCGTACTCTGGCCGAGATGGTGGCCGAGGTAGTGCACCCCGAGGCCCGGCTGGTCTTCGACCGCACCAAGCCCGACGGCACCCCCCGCAAGCTGCTGAACGTCGACCGCCTCGAGTCGCTGGGCTGGCAGGCCTCGGTGCCGCTTCACAAGGGCATCCGTTCGACCTACAAGTGGTATCTCGCCCAGTTGGAGCCGGGCGGCGGTGGGCTGCGCGGCGTCGCCGCCGCCGCCGCCGGCGCCGCTGAGTGAGCGCCTCTCGACAGCCTGAGCCATTTCAGCCGGAGCAGGGCCATCGGTTGAGCGGCGGGACCAGCGACCACCCCCTCATCGACCTCGATCGGTTCCTGGTCGCAGGCCCCCGGAGGGTGCGGCTGGTGACCCCGACCTTTGACCCCGAGCCCATCGGAACGCCGCTGTACGCAGGTGAGCTGGCGCGGTGGCTGAAGGCCACCGGCTGGGAGGTGGACGTGGTCACCAACCAGCCGCACTACCCCAGGTGCCGCCGGTACGAGGGCTACGGCTACCGCCGCCGGCATGACATGGTCGACGGCATCCCGGTCTACCGGCTGCCCACCCTGGTGCCCAGCAAGGGCACCTTCGGGCGGCGGGCCCTGAGCGACCTCAACTTCTTGGTGCAGGGCCTCCTGGCCAGTCGTCGGCTGGGCCGCAGCCCGCTGACCGTCGTCATCTCGCCCGGGGTGCCCTTCGGCGTCCCCCTGGGTCGAGGTCTCACCGCAGCTGGGGGGACCCTGGTCGTGTGGGTCCACGACCTCCAGTCCGGGGTGGCCGCTGCCGTCGGTGCTTCATCGGGCCTGGTGCGGGTAAGCGCAGCGTTGGAGCGGCGCTGCCTGAACCGGGCCGACCACGTCCTCACCTTGTCGGAGGGCATGAGCCGCCGCGTCAGGAAACTGGGCGTCGATCGGCCGACAAGCAGCATTTTTCCCCTGTGGTCGACGCTGTCGCCAGACGACGGCGTCCGACCCGACCTGGTGGCCGATGTCCAGTACTCGGGGAACATCGGGCGCAAGCAGGGCTGCGAGCAGTTGCTGGACCTGGCGGAAAGTTTGGAGGCACGGAGGCCCGGAACGACGCTGCTGATCCGCGCCGACGCCGTCGCCCGCCGGGCCCTCGAGCTCGACGCTTCGGATCGTGGCCTGAGCAACGTGCTGTTCACCGACCTCGCTTCTCGCGCTGATCTGAGAAAGGCGCTGCAGGCCGCACGGGTCCACGTGATCCCCCAGGTGGCGGGCGTCGGCGACAACGTCCTGCCCTCCAAGGTGATCAACGCCCTCGCCGCTGGTTGCCCGCTGGTTGCCGCCGGCGAACCGGGCAGCGCCGTGGCCGAGCTGGCCCTCAGGAACCCAAAGATGATCCTGACCACGCCCGGTGACGTGAAGGAGCTGACCGACGCCGTGCTCGCCCTTCTCGGCTGATGCCAGCGGCCGCCCTGGTGCGCAAGGCCCTGGTACGCAAGGCTCTGGTGCGAAAAGCGGCGAAGCTGCAGGCGGTGGTTCGAGTGCCTGCCTACTGGCGCGGCCTGCTCCACGGCGTGGCGGCGGCCGTCGAGCACGAGGGGGCGGCCCTTGACCACGCCTACCGCACGGTCGTGGACGTGGGCGCCAACCGTGGCCAGTTCCTGCTCGTGGCCGCCCACCGCTTCCCCGACGCAGCGCTGATCGCCTTCGAGCCCCTCCCAGGTCCTCGCCAGGTGCTGCAGCGGGCGCTGCCCCGCCGCCGCCCGGTGCGCTTGTTCGAAGAAGCGCTGAGCGACCGGGCCGGCACGGCCACCTTCCACGTCTCTCGGGCCGACGACTCCTCTTCCCTCCTGCCCATCTCAGCCGCCCAGGTGGCGACCTTCCCTGGCACCGACGAGGTGGCCCAGGTGTTGGTGCGCACGGCTCGACTCGACGAGGTGCTGGCTCCCGAGGATCTGGTGGCGCCGGTCCTGCTCAAAATCGACGCCCAGGGCGGCGAGCTCGCCGTCCTGGAAGGCGCTACCAGCCTGCTCCCCAGGATCGACACCTTGCTGGTGGAGTGCTCGTTCGCAGAGCTCTACGAGGGCCAGCCGACGGCCGACGCCGTCGTCCGGTTCCTCTACGGTCACGGCTTCGGCCTCCACAGCGTGGGCCAGGTCAGCCGGACTCCCAGCAGCCGCCCCATCCAGGCCGACCTCGTCTTCGAGCGCCTCGCCCCCCCGGCATGAGTGGCGGCCCGATCCGTCAGCCGTTCTTGTGGAGGAACACCAGCAGGATCGAGCGGAGGGGTGGCGGGGTGAGCGAGGAGGCCGCCTTCGCCAGCCTGGCTGCCGCCACCGACCGCCCGACGTAGGCCGGTTCGTTTTCCATCGCCCAGACCACGTGGTCGAAGGACTCAGGGCGAAACCAGCGCCGCAGGGCGGCCGGGGTGTTGAGGAGGTAGGTGGTCGGAAAAGTGTCTTCAGCCGGCTTCAGTGGTTGGAGGCGGCGGAGGACGCTGACGTGGAGCCGATTCGGCACCATGCGAGCGCCGATGCCGATGTAGCCCCACCGGTTGGGAGTTCGTGCGCACAGCCATCCTCCCGGCTTCAGGACGCGATCGATCTCACGAGCAGCCCATGCCGGCTCGGCGATGTGCTCGAAGCAGTGGTCCGAGACGACGAGGTCGACCGACGCGTCGGCCACCGGAAGGCGATGGCCGACCTCGATCACGTGGGCTTGGTCCACGGCCGGGTTGCGGAGTACGGCCTCATCGAGGTCTACGCCGATGACGGTTCCAGCCCTGCCGCGCAACAGGCGAACATCGCGGCGGGCGCGGACGTGGTCGTCGAGGAACGCACCTCGTCCGGCACCAAAGTCGAGCACCCGCGCCCGTCCCCCGGCGTCAGCCAACAGGGCGCCGACCCGCCCGTAAAAGGCGATCGTCCCGTCGACTCGGCTGTACCCCCCGACAGCCTTCTCCGGGTACAGCGCCTGGAGCGGTTCGACCCCGACCATCACAGAAGCCTAATCGAGCGGGGTGTGCACCCCTTCATCTGCGAGGATCTCGTGTTCCGGAAAAGCCGTGGACCCGTCGAACGTTCGGTTGAGGGTGAGCGTGCGCAATGTCGGGTTCATGATCTTGCTCAGCGCAGACATGTAGGACGACGTTCGGATGCACGCTGGGGCCCTAGCGATCAACAGCATGTTGACGATCGCCTCCACCGTCTTGTCCTCCGGCCTCAGGTTCGAGAAGTGTCGCGGCATCGTTGGGTCAGCTGGCCGCCCGAGGTTGAAGGTGCTGAAGGTGGTACTCGGCCAACGGTCGAGCACGAACCGCTCGAATGCCGGATCGTCCGTAGCTAAGAAGACGTGCCGAAGAAGTCCGCCGGCCGCTTGGTGACGGTCGACCGCGGCCTCCACCAGGCTTAGTTTTACAGCCTCTGCCTCAAGAACCTTGTCCGTTCCTCGGTAATGAAGTGAAAGATCAAACTGCCCTGTCGGGACTCTGGCGACAGCCGAGTCGACGAGCTCATTAATCTCGTTCCTCGGTGGAAGATACTTCCAGAAGAGGTAGCTGGCTCTCTCCAGTGTCAGATGACGGGGGATGCGAAGGTAGAAGAGGCTCTCGAAGTTATGGAAGCGAAGCGCCTCTGACGGCGGAAATGGATGGTGTTCTGAACCAAGATGAGGCCCGAGACAGTCAACGCCTCGACCCGTAGAATACAGTGGGTTCGTGGAGACGATACGAGGACAAAGCCCTTGCACCTCCGCATAGTGGTAGAGGCGTAGAGCAAACGCGAGCACGGCACCCATTCCCATGACCCCTTCTATGTCCACCGCCAAAGTTCCTGGGTGTCTCATGGCCCGCTGGTGTTGGGACGGCAGAAGCGCCAGGGAAGAGGCCATCCTCATAGGATAGGAGTGACGGGCCTTGACCAGGCGACCATAAAACGGTCCGAACACCTTGCGCTTGTCGATTCGAAGCACTCTGCGCTCGCTGGCTGCGCCGACCGGCTGCCGCTCAGCCGATCTGACGAGTGGTCAGGATGATGTCTCTGGTACCAAAGTCCCGAAACGTTGACACCGAGGCGATATCAGCTGTGCTGAGCGGAACAAGTGCCTGTTTCGTGGGCACGAAGGCCTGATACCCCGCAGGCAGAAGCTCCTCAAGGATCAGGGTGCGGAGGTGGGGGGTGGTGTCAAGGAGCTCGACAAAGATCGTGGGACGAGCAGCCTTCAGCTGGGCGAGCATGGCGACGAGCAGCGAATGCTCCTGACCCTCGACATCCATCTTGATCAGATCTGTTAGAGGACCGATGAGGCTCGAAGTGGCCACCGCTGGAACCGTGACGGTGGAGAAGGACCTACGGTCCTCGTTGGAGTCATGCACGTCGTTGACACCGACGAAGCCGCCGCAGGGTGCGTCCACGTAGTGGTCACGACCCCCCGGCAGGAGGAGCGCAACCGTCGGCGAGGACAACTCGGGCACTGCAGCAGCTTCGACCACCTCAGCGTTGGTGATGCCGTTCAGCTCGATGTTTCGCCGGCACAGGTCAGCACAGCCGGGATGTGGCTCAACAGCCATGTAATGAGCGTCCGGGGCCATGGGCGCGCCCTGGACGATGTAGTATCCGATGTTCGACCCAAACTCAACAATGTGCGATGAAGCGGCACAGAAGCGCTTCCACCAATGGATGACAGCCGCTTCGTACCCGTTCTGCTCACCAAACCAGTAAAGCCACTCAACGATGAACGAGTCGGCGTTTGACAGTCGGACTGAGTTGTTGTCGATTAGCACGAACGAGTCAATTTCGTACGGAACCCCGCGATACCTAGCTGCTTGGAGCAGGGATCGTTGCAGCGAATGCAGCGGTGATGCCGGGGCCGTCATCGAAAAGGATGTACGAAGCGGCAAGAACGCCCGGTCCGGGATGAAGCGGAGGGCAGCCCGCAAAGCCAGTCGGGTGCGAGTACGTGCCACATGCCGCAAGCCGACCAAGTCACGTCGTCCGAAGAGCGAGGTATGGTCGGGAAAATCAGGCATCGCGAACACACCCTACAAGTTGGCCGACACGATCTCGTCGAGCGCCTCTCGAACGGCGTGTGCAGATCGTTCCCACGTGAACGTAGCCGCATGGATGCGCGCGGCCTCGAGTGGTGCCGGGCCTAGGTCGGACGCGGCCAACACTGCGTCGGCGAGGGCGGCCGGGCCCGCCTGGCTGACGACCGTGGCATGGCCCCCGGTGACCTCAAGCAGGGCCTGGTCAGGCGTGATCACCACCGGGATCCCGAGCCGCATCGCCTCGACAGCGGGTAGGCCGAAGCCCTCGAAGTCCGACGGGAAGACAACCACCCGGGCGGCGAGGAAGTGGGGCCGGAACGCCTCGCTCGCCAGCCACGGCAGGACGGTCACCTGGTCGGCCAGGCCGAGCGCCTGGACCCGGTCCTGGATCGCCGGACGAACCTCATCAGGCACGCCGATCAGCATGAGCGGCATACGACATGATCGTCGCCGCAAGACCGCCCACGCCTCGATGACAAGGTCGAGGTTCTTGTTCTCATACTGGCCGAAGGCGACGGCGTAGCCATCCGGATCACGGGGCGGCACAGCACCCCAGGTGAGCACGTGATCTGCGCCGTGCAGAGCGACCCGGACCACGCGTTGGCTCAGCCAAGGCCGTGAGCGCAGCAGATCACGACGAGTTCGCTCGGAGACGCAGATGACGGCATCGGCCTGGCGGAATCCGATGCCGTAGCCGATGCGCCGCAGATGGAGGGCCGCCGTCGAGAACTGCTTGGGTCTGAGCTCGTGTCGAAGGTCGTGAACGAGGATCGCTCGTGGGCAGGGCAGCGGGCCTACGGCTGTGGTCGGGAGCGTACCCAACAGGACATCTGCACCAAGCCGGTGGCAAAGTATCGGCAGGGCCAGGACCTGGGCTCGCAGCCGGCTCATGGCGTGCCGCCGGTCGAACCGCATCCGATGGACCGTTACATCTGCCGGCACCGTTAGGTCAGCATCGGGCCCGACGACCAGGTGGAGGTCGTCGGCCTCGTCCAGACTCTGCCACCCGCCAAGCAGCTGCTCGACGACGACGGCCAGGCTGGTGCTCCGGACCGGTAGAGCGTCGACGATGACCCGCATCCATCCGCCGTCCGCTGAACGGAGTCTCTTAGAGCGACGCGGGCACGAGCGCAGGAGTGCCTGCCTCAGCCGCCCGGCTCGGGATGCTCGTGGGCCGCTGAGTCGGCCGGCGGCTGGCAGCAGCGAGGGTCAGAAGAAGGCCTATGTACGTCCACAGGTACCGATCCCAAAGGATGTTGTCGAAGATTCCAGAGCACAGGTAGGCGATGTAGCCAGCGGTGAGGCCAGCGAGCAGAGGGCCATCCCGCCCTCCCCGGGCCTGACGGGGGGCCCCAAGCCCTCTGCGGACGATCAAGCCGCTTACGCCCAGGAAGCCTAGGAGCGCGAGAGGTCCACCGACGACCAGCGCCTGAACGTAAATGTTGTGGGCAGCGAGGGCTAGTCCAAACCCTTCGCCGGTAACAGGGTGCCTTTCGATGGACGCCAGGGCGGCCTCTAGCGTCTGCTGGCGCTCGACGTCGCTCACCGCCGATGCGCCGCCGCCGACGAGCCTCGACAGCGCATGAGAGTCGGGAATCTTGACGATCCCGATGATCACTGAGATGGACGCCAGCACTGCTACTACGGCGACTGTGACTAACAGCCGGAACCTGCGGGTGAGAATCGCTGTTACACCAACCGCCACCACCAAGGCGAACAGGGCAGTACGCGAGCCGGAGATGCCGACTCCCCCGATCAGGACGATGACGCACGCCAGAGCCGCCAGCCGAGCACGTCCGGCAGACGACAGCGCCAGCCCGAGTCCGAGGCCGACACCTAGTGCGCAGACCAAGCCGAAGTGGTTCGGGTGGGTGGTTAGGCCAGCGGTACGGCCGGCGTACAGCTCGCGGGGGGCGATCGCTCCCCAGACGGCGCTTGCGGTTGCACCAGCCATCCACAGCCAGGCGAACCGGCGCAGCTCTTCTCGGCTTGGCCTCCACAGCGCCATCGCCACAATCGACCCGGCCGCGGCGAGGACGATCTTGAAGAGGACGGCGATGCTCTCAGCCGTGCTGGGGGCGAAGAAGGTCCCGACAAGGCCGGCGAGGACAAGGACGCCAAAGGCCGTAACCAGTCCATCTGGGACCACTTGCCGCCACCCACGGGTCACATCGGGCAGGATCGCCAGCACGGCAAGGATGATCACCAGGTCGCTGAGGGCGAGAGCGGATCCGACCCGCACGCCTTGGAGCGGCGCAGTGAAGGCGACCCCCGCCCAAAGCACTGCGGCGAGACGTCGGCGACTAAAGACGATGAGGCCAAGGAGGAGAGCGCCTGCGCCCAGGGTGGCCCCGATGGCTGCCCAGCCGCAGGCCACCAGGACCCCGGCCACCGCACATCCCGAGAAGCTCATAATCACCACCCGAGGCTCCACATCCCTGAATCGCAAGAGTCAGACCTCGATCCGGGCGTCGATGCGATGAAACCACTGGCCCTCGACGGGTTTGAGGTCGCGGGCGGGCACGCCGCCGTAGAGCCGCCCTTGGGTTTCCAATCCAGGCAGGATGACAGCACCCATCGCCGTGATGGAGCGGGCGGGAATGTGGGCGCCGGGCACGATCTTATTACAAGCGTTCACGATGGAGTACGCCCCGATCGTGATGGACGAGGCGATCATTGTGCAGGTGTTATAGTCGACTTGGTGAGTGAGAAAGACCGAGCGCAGGCCGGCGAGGAGGGCATACTCGTCGACGAGGACGCCGCCTGAGCAATCAATGAAATGGCGCGACACGATGGTGGCATTGGCTCCCAAACTTAGCAAACCCCTATCGGTGCCGTCCGCTCGGAACGCCGGGCTGGCGCTGATCCAGTTCCAGTGGCCGATGATGGCGTTCTCCCCGAGGAGCACAAGATCCAAGCCGCGAAGGACGTTGCCAGTGCCCATCCTCGCCCGATCGCCGAAATCCAGGCGGCGGACGTCAAAGACGACGCAGGGGCCAATCCGTACATCGTCTCCGATGGAATGGCCGACCCAGCGAAGGAGCGTGTTTTTGAGCTCACACGCGGGCAGCAGGCAAACAAGCAAGGTGATGACGCGTCTCATAGCGAACGAATTCGGCGCAAGGCGAGAAGACTCAAGGGCCCGGCAACGCATACAGCGCTCGAGACCAAGCTGCCGACGAGCGGGCCGGAGGAACCGATCCGCCGGACCAGGTAGAGCGAGAGAGCCAGATTCACGATCGCCATGGGGACCGCCGCTGCCAGTTGGGCCCCCTGCATCTGAGATCCGTTGAGGAACATGGCGAGTGGGTGGATCGCAGCAGCGTAGGCGCTCCACAGGGCGGCCGCCACGAGGAGCCCGACGGTCGGTCGGAAGCCGGGGCCAAGCCAGACCTCGACCAAGCGCCCCCCTACCAGGACCAGTCCGAAGTTGATGACCAGCGCAGTTGCGCCGCTGCCCGCAATCGTGCACGCCAAGGTACGCCTCACCCAAGCGATGTCACCCCGACTCAAAGCTTCGGCGAAGGCCGACCAGAGTTGCGTCAACGCGCTCCGGATGGTGTCTCCCACCAAGGCGAAGAGGCGGACGACGACGTTGAATTGCGCTGCGGCGGAAGCTCCCAGTGCCCCGGAAACTATGATGACGTCCATTTGGAATGACACAGCAACGACTACCGCAAGACCAAGAAAGACCCCGCCCGACTTCAAAGACTCGACGACGTCGCTTCGCCGGGCCAGCCGGGGCATTGGCCGCAGGTGTGGGGGAAGGCTTCGAATACCCGTGATTGTCTGGCAGCCGAGCACGAATGGGGGCAAGAGGGAGGCGGCGGCGACGACGACTGGCAGGTCGGGCTTCAGCACGGCGACGAGGAGAGCGCCAGCGGGTCCGGCCACCGCAGCTGCGCTGCCCCACAAGGCGACCGCATGCCCGCGCTGGCGGGCGAGATCCACCTTCTGCCCGAGGCTCGTTGTGAGGGTGAGTGCCGCTCCGAGGAGGGCGAAGAACGTGGAGTAGCGGAGGTCGGAGTTGGAGACGGTGGGCGCATTGAGCCAACGGGGCCATGGCAGCAACCAGGTCAGAGCGCCAGCGGCGGCGAGCGCCAGCAGGGATGCTGCGGCCAGGATGACTCCGGCGGCGGAGAGGAGTGACGCCGTTCGGGGAGAGTCCCAACCGAAGGCGGCGACCTTGCTGATCAGGCTGTTGGCCACGCCGAAGTCGGCGATCCCGAGGATGACTGCGGTCGAGGTCAACGTCGCCAGGACCCCGTACATCTCGACGCCGAGGGCGCGGGCCAGGAACGGGGTCACCGAGAGGAGGGCCACCGTGCTGAGTAGACGGGTAGCCACCGTGACGATTACGGCCCGCCGGAGGAACCGGTTACGCAGCTGGCGGTGTTGCCCGGCCGCTGCCGTGGCCTCGACCTCACAGTTCGACCCAGAGGTCATGTCGTGCCCAGCGCCAGGCGATAGGCATCGGCGGTGGCCCGTGCGGTCTCCGCCCAACTGAAACTCGCTGCCCGCTCCAGCCCGGCACGGCGGTAGTGCTCGTGGAGATCATCTTCGGTGCTGATCCGGTGAATGAGGCTGGCGAGAGCGTCGTCGTCGCCCGGTGGGAAGTAGAGGGCGGCATCACCGCCAACCTCTGGGTGAGAGGAGGAGTCGGCCAGGATTGCCACGCCACCCGAGGCCATGGCCTCGAGTGTTGGCAGACCGAAGCCCTCGTGCCGCGACGGGAAGACGAAGCACATGGCGTGGGAGTATGCACCTGCGAGCTGGCTATCGTTGAGGTCGACCCGTTGCACTCGCTCAGCAATCGCAAGGCGCCGGATGGTCTCGTGCTCGGACGGGCTGAAGGCGCCGCCGCCGACGGCGACGAGCCGCACGTCGCCGCCGACGTCAGCCTTAGCAAACGCTCTGAGCAGCACCGCGAAGTCCTTGTAGGCGGCCCGGCTCCCGACGTAGAGTACGTAACGGTCCGGGATCGCGTCCGGACGGGCGGCCCCAAGCCGAAACGGACGATCCACCCCGAGTGGCGTGACGACGATGGGAGCGGCGGGAATTCCGTAGACCTTGGTCATCTCGCGCTTCGTTGCCTCGGAGATGCACAGGATGAGGTCCGCTGCGGCGATGAAACTTCGTTTGCCAGCGTGCGGGCTCCCTTGCGGAAACAGCTCCGGGAATAGTTCGGGAATCATGTCGTAAACCGTGACCACCCGGAGTCGAGCGTTAGCGTACCGGTCTAGGTAGCTCTCGGCGTAGAACGTGTGGTGGACGAGATCGGTAGCCCAGGTTCCGCCGCAACGCCGGTTGATCCCTCGAGTGATCCTCTGCCTGGCCAGGGCGGCGGGCAGCCGACGGCCCATCCCGCTGTCGAGCAGGTGATCGTTATTGGTCCACATCCGCCGACCTATCAATTCGACACCGATATCATTGTCCGGGTGGCCGTAGGCCTGCATCAGCTGCGCGAAGTAGCGGGATATCCCACCGACAACCTGAGCAGAGAAGATTTGATCATCAAATGTGACCCTTATCCTCCGCTCCACCGTCCGGAAGCATAGCATCATCTAGGCGTCTAGACTCTGAGGCCTGCGCCCCCACCGATCACACCGACTGCCTGGCCCTGCGGCTGCCTGGGCTAAGGGCAACCAGCTCCGTTCCGTCATGCGGAGCAAGCGTGACATCCGGGTCGACATCCATGGTGCTTCATTGCTACTCCCATTCGATCATGCGCTGCCAAGATACTTGGAACATTTCCCCGAGTATTCAACTAACGTCAGCCGGGTGGCAAGAGCGGTTGCTCTCAAATATCCTGATTCTCCGCTCATCGATGTGGGAGCGAACGTGGGGGACACCGTGAGCCTTTGGCGGGCGCAGGTGCGGTCTCCCATTTTGGCGGTTGAGGGCGATCCCCACTGGTTGCGCTACCTGAGGGCAAACACCGGAGCCCTCCCTGGCGTCACGATCGCAAGCGTGTTCCTAGGCGAGAGATCGGAGAACCGAGCGATGAGAGCCGAACGATGTCAGGGCACCTCGGTGTTCGTCGCCGACGACGAAGCCGGAACATCAGTCGAGGTGCGGACGCCGCGGCAGCTTATCGAGCGTTACCCTGCGTTCGATGACGCCCGTCTGATCAAGACTGATACCGATGGATATGACTACGGCATCGTAAAGGGTTTCGTGGGTGAGTTGTCTCATGCGCCGGTGTTCTTCTTCGAACACGACCCGACGTTCGGAGATGACGGAGTGGCAGAGAGCGAGGAGCTGCGCCTGTCCCTCGCCAGTGCACAGTATCGCTGGACATTGTGGTGGGATAACGTCGGACGGTTCCTTCTGGCCTGTGACATTCATAACGCAATGCTCTGGCAGGATCTTACCCATTATGTCCCAGTTCCTGGGCATATTCACTACTGGGACGTGGCTGCGTTCCCGGACGGTGACACAGACCTAGCCCTATCCCTTCGTATGGCTGAGCTCTCGCGCTCAACCTCGAGCGAGCACTCTTGACCGTCGACCGCTGTCAATGCTGCCTCTCGAGCATGGAATACTTCGGCGCCGCCATCCTGCTCGACCACATTCCCGTCAGCTATTACCGCTGCCTGGGATGTGGATTCGTCCGGACCGAAGATCCGTCGTGGCTTTCAGAGGCTTACGCCACTCCGATCGCCCGCCTCGACGTTGGTCTGTTGAGTCGATGCTTTCGGCTCGCCAACGTGACTGAGGCAGTTGTGAGGACCATGCCAGCTGGAGGCCGTTACCTGGATTGGGGAGGGGGGTACGGCGTCCTGACTCGCCTGCTCCGCGACCGCGGCCTGGACTTCCGTCACCACGACGCCTATGCACCCAATTACTTCGCCATCGGCTTGGAGGGCGAGATCGAGGAGACCTGGGACCTTGTAACCATGTTTGAGGTGCTTGAGCACCTGACCGATCCGTTCCACGAGCTCGAGCGCCTCGCAGCAGCGGCGCCGGTCCTGCTGTTCAGCACCCAGCTTCTGCCCGAACCGGCGCCGCTGCCGGGCTTGTGGTGGTATTACGCGCTCGAGACCGGGCAACACGTGTCTTTATACACCCTCCAGACATTGCAAACCCTGGCCGCCAGGCTCGGGCGGAGGCTGGTTTCCGACGGCGTCCATCTGCATGCGCTGTGCTCGGGGACCCGTCTACCGCGAGCTGCGCAACTGATCATTCGCTCACCGCCGGCAGCCGACCTGCTTCGACTGATGCTGCGACGGCTGCGTCCGACGCCGTCCCTGATCGATCACGATTTCCAAGCGGCCCGCCGAGCGCTGCCGGGTGTGAGGTTGGATCCCCCATGAGCCCCGGTCTCTTAGGCGTCAGTCAGCGGGTTCATCCGCAGAGCGCCTCGCTCGCCGGCCGCTGGTCGGGCAGGAGGGTGAGGCGGCGGGGGGCTCTGCCGTCGGAGGGGGTGCGGAAGGTGAAGGTGACCTCGGTGGAGGTGCCGGCAGGGATCTGGACCACGGCGGTGGCCACGTCGAGGTCGGTCTCACGCGAGTTCTGCACCGGCACCGTCCGGCCGCCCACCCGGGCCGAGTCGACCGCCCCCGAGCCGTAGGCCGAGACGAGGAGGCGCTGGTCGCCCGGTTGCGACCCGGGCCCGGCGTCGAAGCTGTTGGCCACGTAGCCGGGCAGGCCCGAACGGGGGGCGTTGTTGGTCAGAGTGGTGGTGACCACGGCCAGCTGGTCGCCCGAGGCGCCGTCGAAGTTGCGGGTCACCTTGGTGGTGTGGCTCATGAACCAGTCGAGCTTGTTGCCGGCGCCGTTGTTCAGCACCACGCCGGCCACCTCCTCCTCGTCGTTCGGCTGGGGCAGCGCTCCGGTCACACCCAGGCGCTGGAAGGCCAGCTGCTCCTCGGGGCGGGAGCTCCAAAGGATCAGGTGGCGGTCCTGCACGGCCCGGCCCAGACACCGCGCCGCCAGGCGGAGGCGGGTCGGCTCGATGTTGAGGAGGCGGTCGAAGACGGTTCTGGTCAGCT
>Ga0136633_1002249_pt1 | contig 13452 bp, 12 predicted proteins | sample AntDrymeUQ832206_2_FD_105494 | JGI IMG/M metagenome (GOLD analysis project Ga0136633, IMG submission 105494) | Polar desert sand microbial communities from Dry Valleys, Antarctica - metaG UQ83 (22.06) | ecosystem: Environmental > Terrestrial > Soil > Desert | place: Antarctica: Dry Valley... | reverse complement strand
CGTACCGCTCGACGTTCGCGGCGACCCGGGCCGGATGCGGCAGGTCCTCACGAACCTGCTGAGCAACGCCATCAAGTTCACCGAGCAGGGCGACGTCATCGTGAGGTCGCGCCTCCTCGGCCAGACCGACGAGGCCATCGACCTCCGCGTGGAGGTGACCGACAGCGGCATCGGCATCGACCCGGAGCGCGCCGCCGCGCTGTTCGAGAGCTTCTCCCAGGCCGATGTGTCGACCACACGCCGGTACGGGGGAACGGGCCTGGGGCTCGCCATCTCCAAGCAGCTCACGGAGCTGCAGGGCGGCCAGATCGGCGTCGACAGCACGCCGGGCCAGGGCAGCACCTTCTGGTTCACCGTGAGGCTGACGCCGAGCACGGCGGTCCGCCCCGCGCCTTCGCCTGCCGCCGTCGCCATGGAGGGCCTGAACGTGCTCGTCGTCGACGACCACGCCCCCAACCGCACCATTCTCGACGGCACACTGAGAGCCTGGCGCATGCACCCGACGTGTGTGGCCGACGGGCCCTCCGCACTGCGGGTTCTGCGTGAGCAGGTTGGTGCGGGCAGGCGCTTTGATCTGGCCATCCTCGACTACCACATGCCCGACATGGACGGGATCGAGCTGGCGCGCGCGATCCGCGCTGACCCGCACCTGGAAGGCCTCCGTCTCGTCCTCCTCACCTCATCAGGAAGGCGGGGTGACGGCGAGAGGGCGCGGTCGGCGGGCTTCGAGGCCTTCCTGACCAAGCCCGTCCGCCAGTCGCAGCTCTTCGACTGTCTGGCCGCCCTCGTGGGCACTCCAGTCGAGGCGGAGCAGCCCCGTCCGCTCATCACGCGATACACGCTCACGGAGCAGGAGCGTCGATCCCGCCCGCACGTCCTCGTGGTGGAGGACAACATCGTCAACCAGAAGGTCGCGGCGCGCACCCTGGAGAAGATGGGCTACCGAGTGGACGTGGCCGCCAACGGTTTGGAGGCTGTCACGGCCACGGCCCGGATCAGCTACGCCGCCGTCCTGATGGACTGCCAGATGCCCGAGATGGACGGCTACGAGGCCACCGGGGCCATCCGAAGCCGCGACGGTGTGGCCCGGCATACTCCGATCATCGCAATGACCGCAGGCGCCAGCCCCGAGGACGAGGCCCGGTGCCGGGCCGCGGGCATGGACGACTACGTGGCCAAGCCCGTGAAGGCAGCCGAGCTGGAGCGGATCCTGAAGTGCTGGATCAGGAGGGACGAAGCGGCCTTCGTGACCGCACCGGCGCCGTCGCCGCCCGAGAGGACGCTCGACCCTGTGCAGCTGCTGGAGATCCAGGCTCTGGCGCCCGACCAGATGCCCGGGCTTCTAGCCTCTTTCTTCCAACACTCGGGACGGCGGCTCGAGAAGCTCAAGCTCGCCGTTGGTCGAGGGGATCTCGCAGAGGTCTCGACCATCGCCCACAGCCTGAAGGGCAGCACGTCCACCTTCGGAGCCAAGACGCTGGCTGCGCTCTGTGCCGATCTTGAGGTGACGGCAACGCGAAGCGGTGATGAACCCAGGCTCCCCGGGCTGGTGACGACCATCGAAGCCGAGTACGCCCGCGTCATGGTGGCTCTGAGCGATCGGTTTGGTCTCGACGTCTAGCCCGTCGCCTCGTCGCGGGCGGGGGTCGATCCGACCTCGAAGACCGAGGCGAGCCGGTCGTTCGTGGCGTCGAGGACGGCTCGCACCACACCTTCGTCGGGGGAGCCTGCCGTGCCGGGCGCCGATCCCGTGAGCCGAACCGCTGACGCCGGCCCGACGGCGGTGGCGACCACCACGACGACGTGCACTCCACCGACGGAGACGGACTCGACGCCTTCGAGGCGCAGGGCGTTCGGGGCCCCGTAGAGGCGCTCCACGGCCTGGCACGTCGCCGCGGCCACAAGGCGGCAGCGACAGCCCGGGTCTGACGGGCCCACCGCCACGCCCTCGCCTTCGCGCCCGAGGCCCGACAGGGCGACGTGCACCGTGACGCGCTCAGCCGACGTGTGCACGCCGATGCCCTCCAGCGCTAGCACTCCGGGACAGGCGGCCGCAACGGTGGGCTGAAGCACGCGGGAACCCGGGATGGCCACGACCGAGATCATGCGATGGTCGAGCTCCAGGTCGTGCAGTGCGAGGGCGACGGACTGGATGTCGCGCACGAGCTGCTTGGGAGGCTTGCTCCCGTCACTCATGACGTGGACCTCGGTGGGGCACTCCGAGTCGTCCGTGACTATCCGGGCCACGTCCACGGCCTTCAGCCGCTCGATGGAGGCCTCGACATCCCGCGTCACCGCCGTCTTCCCGGAGGACATCGCGGGTCACAGTAGCGGCGGAGGCACTTCGACGGGCGGATGAGCCGGGCACAATTGTGCCCGATCGTCCCTTTCCGTGGCCGCCCGAGCACTGTACGCTCCCGTCTGCGCGGAGGAGCACCGCCGCGCCACTTTCCTTGACAACTGAATTCGGAGCGAGCCGGCGGACCTGCGGGAGCACACCGACCAAAGCGGAGCGGATACACCTCGTCATTAGCGGGACGGGAGATCACAGTCGCAGAGGGGAGGTGATCCCATGAACCAGAGCACCCGTTCCGCCAAGGCCACGGCCAAGGCGAAGCGCCGCTACCAGCGTCTCGAGCTGATGGCCGGCACGTCCGGCCTGGCGACCTTGGTCGTCCTGCTCGGCTTCAACCTCACCAAGGTGTGAGGAGCTGACGGCCCGCAGGGTCGCCGCCTCGTTCCGGATCGGTGCACAGATCGGTACGCGAGCCTTGAGCAACACATCCACAGCTGGAAGATGGTTTGACCGAGGGGTCGTCCTGCTCGCTGTGGGGCTCGGGGGGCTGATGGCCACCGAGCCCGGGCGCCCACGTCTCGGGCTCGTGTTGGTCCTGGCCGGCCTGGTGGCCTTCTCCCAGAACGTCGCCGTGGCCCTCCCCGGCCAGGCCTTCGCCGGGTTGGCGCTGCCGCTCTCCCTGGCCTACCTCACGGCTCGACCCGACGACGGCCCCGTCGTGTCCGCCGCCGTCATCTGCTTCGCCGCGGGGCTGCACCTCGGCCAGCTGCGCAGGCGCCGGATCGGGGTCATCGCCTTCAACGCCGCGTCCGGGCTGCTGTGCGGCGGCGCCGCCGGACTCGTGGTGGCCGTCGGTCAGGCGCGGGGGATCCCCCTCGCCGTGTCCCTGGTCGGTGCGGTGCTCGCCGACGTCGTCATCAACATCGGCCTGATCGTGCCGAGCATCGCCCTCGAGCGCGGCACGCCCATCCGGGTGGTCCTCGCCGGGGTCGGGCCCACGCTGGTGCCGTCCCTGGCCTTCGCGGGCCTTGGCGTTCTCGTCGGTGGACTTCTGGCTAGCGATGGGCTCCTCGCCGCCGTCCTGCTCGTGGGGCCAGCCCTCATGGCCCGTGCTGTGTTCGCCTCGACGGTGCGCCTCCGCCAAGCTGAGGAGGCCACCATCGAGGCCTTCCTCGCCGCACTCGGCGCCCACGACCTCTACACCGAGCTCCACACCCGGCGGGTGGCCCGCTATGCGGAGATCATCGGCATAGGCCTCGGGTTCCGGGGCCGGGCCCTCACCCGCCTCCGCCGGGCTGCGCTGCTCCACGACGTCGGGAAGATCGCGGTGCCCACGGAGCTGCTCAACAAGCCGGGCCGGCTCACCGCTCAGGAGTTCTCGGAGGTGAAGAGGCACGACATCGTGGTCATCGACGTGCTCGAGCGCGTGGCCTTCCTCGACGAGCTCGTGGGCGTCGTGGCGGGGTGGAAGGCGCGCAACGCGGCCGGCGAAGCGGTGGGGCCGCCCCCGATCGAGGAGCGCATCGTCCACGTGGCCGACGCCTTCGACGCCATGACCTCGACCCGCTCGTACCGCAAGGCCCTGTCGATGGCCGCGGCTCTGGAGGAGCTGCACCGCAACGTGGGCCTGCAGTTCCACGGCCCTGCCGTAGAAGCGCTGGCCATCGGCCTCCAGACGCACGGCATCGAGGTCGGGGCTGGTCACGAGGAGGACGCCGTGTCGTTCCCCGTCGAGCCGCCGACCGTCGGCTTCGAGTCCGCGGGGCTCGGGCACCTGGCGCCCTCCACCGGCCAGGCGCCGCTGGCGGACTCCGCGCCGGCCCACGCCGCGGACACCCCGCATGTCACGGATTCGAACGAGCTGCGCCGGTGATCGTCTCGGCTGTGGCTGTGGCCATACTGCTCTCGATCACGCTGCTCGCCGGCGTGAGCCTGGGCCCGCGGGCCGGCACCGCGCCGCTCGGCCTGGGCTTGTTAGGTGGCGCTCCGCTCCTTCTGGGGGCTGCCGCGGGCGCACCAACGGTCGGTGCCGCCCTGATGGCCGTGTTCGTGCTCGGGAGGCTTGGCATCCACCGGGTCCCCATCCCCGGGGCGGCCCGGCCCGGCCGCACCACGCCGGTGCGCGTGCTGGCCGCGTCAGCTGCGGCCTCCTTCCTGGCCCACGCCCTGGTGAGCGCGTTCGGGGCCATCCGACCCAACGGGGTCCGCTGGGATGTGCAGCTGCTCGCCGCCGTCTCCGCCGCGGCCGCGACCGACCTCGGGATCCGGGTCACCGGTCGGCTCGGCGTGCCCAGGGCCGACGCCCGGACCGTCCTGCGCATCAACGCGAGCCTCGCCGGGGCCGGTGCCCTGGTCGTGGTGCTGGCCGAGCGCCGGGGCCCGGGTAGCGCTGTCCTGGCTCTCGGACCGCTGTGGGTCCTCACGGCTGCGCTCAACGCCGATGCCACGGCCAGGACCACGGCGGGCGAGACGATCGAGGCTCTGGCCACCCTGCCCGAGATCTCGGGGCGGGCGCCCACGGGTCACAACGGTCGCGTCGTCGACCTCGCCGTAGCGATGGCCGAGGAGCTGGGCCTCCGGGGTGGGGCGCGGGACGCCGTGCGCGCGGCCGCCTACCTCCACCACCTGGCCGACACGTTCACCCCCGTGGCCCCGACGCTGGACAGGCTCCACCTCCCTGAGGGCACGAGGACCCTGCTAGCTCCCGCGGTGACGCCCGCCGCGCCAGCGGAGGCCTCCACCGCCCGGACGATCCTCCAGGTCGCCTGCGCGTTCGATCTGGCCCGGTCCTCCGGCTCATCCACCGACGCTGCGCTGCAGATGACAGCCGCCGCGCTCGTGCCCGCCGACTGGCCGGTGCTGCCGGTCCTGCGTCGCATCGCCGGGCGGCAGGCCGAAGCGGCCGCCCGGGCCGGCAGTACCTGACGTATAGCCCCGGTAACCTCGCCCCGTGACTGCTCCCGTGATGGTCGGTGCCGAGCCCGCTTCGTTCCCAGGGGGCCCCACCGGGGCTCTCGTGCTCCACGGCTTCACCGGCTGCCCGCAGTCGATGCGGGGCATCGCCGAGCGCCTGGCGGCCGACGGGCACACAGTGGAGATGCCCCTTCTCCCCGGTCACGGCACGGCGGTGGAGGACATGGTGCCCACCCGCTTCGACGACTGGTACGCCTCTGCGGAGGCGGCCTTCCTCGACCTGGCCGGTCGCGCCGAGCGGGTGGTTGTGGTGGGCCTGTCGATGGGCGGCACGCTCGCCGTGACCCTGGCGGCGCGCCAGCCCGTGGCCGGGCTCGCCGTGGTGAACGCTCAGATCTCGCCTGCTGCTGAATCGTTTCACGACGTGCTCCAGGGGACGCTTGACGCTGGCATCGAGATCATGCCCGGGGTCGGAGGCGACATCGCCAAGGAGGGAGCCAAGGAGCTCGCCTACGAGGGCGCGCCCATCGCGGCGCTGCAGTCCCTGTTGGTCCACTGCCAGGCCCTCGTGGACGACCTGCTGCCCCGGATCACCTGTCCGGTCCTGATCCTGAACAGCCCGCAGGACCACGTGGTCGCACCAAGCTCTTCGGACCAGCTCGCAGACCTGGTCGCGGGCCCCGTGGAAAGGGTCACCTTGGGGCGCAGCTTCCACGTCGCCACCCTCGACCACGACTCCGGGCTGATCGAGGACTCCATCAGCTCGTTCGTAGCCAAGCTGGCCTGAGTCGGGGGCTCGGGCCAGCCGAGTACCCTGGTCGGACTGTGGCAGGGCTGGTCGAGCTGGCAACCCCCACGATCGACGCCGATCCCGGAGAGGAGTCCGAGGTCGGCATCCTCGTGTACAACACGGGTCCGGACGACGAAGCCTTCGACCTGGAGGTCATCGGCTCGCCGGCGCCGTGGAGCTTCCTCGACCCCGCGATCATCCGACTGCCGGGTGGTGGATCGACCACGGCGAGGCTGGTCCTCAGGCCGCCGCGCACGTGTGACATCCCGGCCGGGCCCATGCCCTTCAGCATCCGGCTGTCGCCGCGGACGCAGAAGGGAAGTGACGAGGTCGCCGACGGCACGCTCGACATCGCGCCCTACGAGGCGTTCACCGCCCGGCTCTCGCCCGATGTGCTCGAGGTGGGTGTGCGGGGCCGTACCCGTGTCGAGGTGACCAACGACGGGAACGTGCCCATCGTCGTGAGCATCACGGCTAACAGTCCCGACGACGAGCTGGCCCTGAAGGTCGACGAGGACAGCGTCCTCGTACCTGCGGGATCCACCGCAGAGGTCAGCCTCCGCATCCGGCCGCGTCGGAGGCGACTGTTCGGGCGAGGCCAACCCGTGCTCTTCAGCGTCCGCCTCGAGTCGCTCATCCGCGTGGCGACGTTGTCGGGCAGGGTTCGGCCCAAGGGCGCGGCCGTCTCGGTGGTGCTGCGGTCGGTCGTGGTGGGTCTCGTCCTGGCCGGTGCTGTCGTGACCTGGCGCTCGATCCCCCGCGGGACCGAGCCCCGGCGGACGGCGAAGGGCCTCCCCGCCGACATCAGGGCCGTCCCCGCTCCGAGCGGCGACGGCCTCGCCGTCGGCAGCTCCGGCGTCGAGGAGCCGACACCCCAGCCGACGGTCTCCACCGCGCCGCCGCCGGTCACCGTCGCTCAGGGCGCGCCACCGCCGGTCGCCTCTGGAGGCACGCTCCCGGCGCCACCGCCCGAGGTCAAGGGGGCAGCCCGGGCGGCTCCGCTGCGCCGATTCTACGACCCTGCGCTGGTCGACTACACCTACACGGCCGACAGCGCAGAGGCCGGGAGGCTCGTGGCCGCGGGCATGGTCGAACAGGGCACGGCGGGTTCGGTCTACACCGCCCGGGCCCAGGGCACGGTCCCGCTGTACCGCCTGAAGCGGTCCGACGGCCGCCACATCTTCACGTTCGACGAGGCGGAACGGCGCAGCGAGGTCGTCCGTGGTGGGGCTGTCCAGGAAGGCATCGCCGGCTACCTGTTCCCGAGCCCGGCCGCTGGCACCCAGCCGCTGTACCGGATGTCGAAGGAGACCGCGCTCTACCTCACCGCCGACGCGTCGGACGTCTCAGCCCGCCAGGCCAACGGCTGGGCGAACCAGGGTGTGCGCGGCTACGTCCTGGTGGGGTAGTCCGGCGCGGCCCCTACGATCGGTGCTCATGGGTGAACGACTGACGCGGGAGGCGGTGGCGCACGTCGCCATGCTGGCCCGGCTCGACGTGACCGACGACGAGTTGGACCTGTTCACCGGCCAGCTGGCTGCGGTCCTCGAGCACGCTGCCGACGTGGAGGCGCTCGACCTCCGCGGCGTGCCCGCCACGACGCACCCGCTGCCCCTGGTCAACGTCCTGCGCCCCGATGTGGTGCAGCCCGGCCTCGACCGCGACGAGGTCCTGGCCATGGCCCCCCAGGCCGAGGGCGGTCGCTTCCGGGTGCCGCGGATCCTCGACGAGGAGGCCTGATGAGCGCGGCGGCGAGCGGGGCGCGGACCGCCTCCGAGGTGGCCGCTGCGGTGGCCACCGGACAGGTCAGCGCCGCCGCCGTCCTTGAGGAGCACCTCGCTCGCATCGACGCCACCGAGGCCGAGATCCACGCCTTCAACCACGTCATGGTCGACGAGGCGCGAGCTACGGCGCAGGCCGTAGACGAGGCCGTGGCCTCGGGCTCGGACCCGGGCCGGCTTGCCGGGGTCACCGTGGCCCTGAAGGACAACATGTGCACCCGCGGGACACCGACGACGTGCTCGTCCAGGATCCTGGTCGGCTGGCGACCTCCGTACGACGCCACCGTGGTGACCAGGCTCGCTGCGGCCGGAGCGGTCGTCATCGGCAAGACCAACCTTGACGAGTTCGCCATGGGCTCGTCCACCGAGAACTCGGCGTTCGGCCCCAGTCGCAACCCCCACGATCCGAGCAAGGTGCCCGGTGGATCCAGCGGCGGGAGCGCCGCCGCGGTGGCCGCCGGCTACGCGGCCGTCGCCCTCGGCTCCGACACGGGCGGCTCCATCCGTCAGCCGGCGGCGCTGTGCGGCGTGGTCGGGGTCAAGCCCACGTACGGCGGGGTCAGCCGCTACGGGCTCATCGCCTTCGCCTCCAGCCTCGACCAGATCGGGCCGTTCGCGCTGACGGTGGAGGACGCGGCCCTGATCCTCGAAGTGATCGGCGGGCACGACCCCGCCGACTCGACGTCGATCGACCAGCCTGCGCCCGACCTGCGAGGCGGCCTTGGCCGTGGGGTCGACGGTGTGCGCGTCGGCCTTGTGCGAGAGCTGATGGGCCCCGGCATCGCTCCGGACGTGGCGCAGCGCGTCACCGAGGCGGCCGAGGCGCTGGAGAAGGAGGGGGCCCGCATCGAGGAGGTCTCCCTCCCCTCGTTCACCTACGGCCTCTCCGCCTACTACCTCATAGCCCCGGCCGAGTGCTCGTCGAACATGGCCCGCTATGACGGCGTGCGCTACGGGCTGCGGGCCGAGGCGCCCGGCATCACCGAGATGTACAAGGCCACGAGAGCCGAGGGCTTCGGCCCTGAGGTCAAGCGCCGGATCATGCTCGGCACCTATGCGCTGTCGGCGGGCTACTACGACGCCTACTACGGCAAGGCCCTGAAGGTCCGCACGCTCATCCTGAGCGACTTCGAGCGCGCCTACGCGGACGTCGACGTGCTGATGTCGCCCACGTCGCCAACGGTCGCGTTCGACCTCGGCGCCAAGACGGCCGACCCCATGACCATGTACCTGAACGACGTGTGCACGATCCCCTCGAACCTGGCTGGCCACCCCGCGATCAGCGTCCCCTTTGGTGGGGGAGAGGGCGGGTTGCCCGTAGGTGTGCAGCTCCTCGGCCCGGCTTTGAGCGAGCCCCTCCTCTTCCAGGTGGCTGCGGCCGTCGAGCGCGCCGCGACCGCCGTCTTCGAAGGGCGGCCGCTCTGATGGCTCTACCCGAAGGCTGGGAGCTCGTCTGCGGGCTCGAGGTGCACTGCGAGCTGCGCACCGCCACGAAGCTGTTCTGCTCCTGTGCCAACGAGTTCGGCTCCGAGCCCAACACCAACGTATGCCCCGTCTGCCTCGGTCTTCCTGGATCGCTGCCGGTCCTCAACGAGCAGGCCGTAGAGCTGGCCATGCGCATCGGCGCCGCCCTCGACTGCGACATCTTGCGCTCCACCTTCCACCGCAAGAACTACTTCTATCCGGACATGCCGAAGGATTACCAGATCTCGCAGTACGACGAGCCCATCAACGTGCTCGGCCACCTCGACCTCCCGGACGGCTCGACGGTGGGAGTGGAACGGGCCCACATCGAGGAGGACACGGGCAAGTCGCAGCACGTGGGCGGGTCGGGCCGGATCTCCGACGCCACCCACAGCCTCGTCGACTACAACCGTGCCGGCGTGCCCCTAGTGGAGATCGTTTCGGGTCCGGACATCCGGTCCGCCGACCAGGCGCGGGCCTACGTGGCCGAGCTGCGCTCCATCGTGGTTGCCACCGGCGCGTCCGACGGCAAGATGGAGGAGGGGAGCATGCGCGTCGACGCCAACGTGAGCGTTCGCCGCGTCGGCGACCCCCACCTCGGCACCCGCTGCGAGGTGAAGAACCTGAACAGCCTGAGGTCACTCGTGCGGGCCATAGACCATGAGGCCAGCCGACAGATCGCGGTGCTCAAGGACGGTGGCGCGATCGTGCTTGAGACCCGCCACTGGGACGAGGGTGCGGGCCGGACGCGGGCGGGTCGGCGCAAGGAAGAGGCCGACGACTACCGCTACTTTCCCGAGCCCGACCTGGTGCCGCTCGATCCCTCGCCGGAGTGGATCGCCTCGGTCCGCGCCGCGCTCCCGCCCCTCCCCGCGGCGCGGCGCCAGACGCTGGCGGAGACGATCGGCGTGGACGAGACGCTCGAGGCTGTCATCACGGCGGTGGGCCGTGACCTCGACAGGTTCGTGCTCGACGCCGTGGCCGCGGGCGCCGACGGGAAGGTCGCGCTCAGCCGGGCCGTCAACGACATCCCGGTCGACGGGCAGGTCGCGGTTGGCGCGTTCGCAGCCACCGTCTCCATGGAGGCCGCGGGCGCACTGACTGCCACGCAGGCCAAGAAGGTGCTCGAGGAGCTCGCGGCCGCAGGGGGCGAAGGCGACCCCGCCGCCATCGCCGCGGGCCTCGGCTTCCAGGCCTTGGGTGAGGACTCTCTCGCCCGCGCCGTCGACGAGGTGATAGCGGCCCGACCCAAGGACTGGGCCGACTACGTGGGCGGCAACGACAAGGTGGCCGGCATGTTCGTCGGCCAGGTCATGAAGTCCACCAAGGGTCAAGCCGACGGCAAGGCGGTCACCAGGATCCTGAACGAGCGCCGCGCCGCGGGCTGACCCGCCTGCCGCTCGCTCCCTCACGCGTCGGCGACCCGAATCGTACCGTCTGGGTCTGCGGTGACCACGGCCCGGCGCTCGGGTCCGACGCCCGTGATGGCGCAGACGACCCGTTGACCGGGGGTCATCTGGACCACGCTGACGGGTCCGCATGTCACGGCCGCTCCCGCTCCCGCCTTCTCGGTGATCTGGGCGGCGATCTTGCGGAGGTCGGCGAGGGGGTGCTCGGGTCTGGCCTCGAGGCGCTTGCCTACGAGCACCTGCACGACGTAGGCCGTGGTCACCCCTTCGAGCACCACGGCGCAGGTCGTGGTCGCCCCGACACCCCGTGCGAGCTTGTCGGGGCAGGCCACGTTGCCGACCTGGAAGCCCTGTGCGGTGCGAGCGACCTCAGCCGTCAGGTAGCGCTCAACCGCCCTCGGCTCGTAGGCGACGCGACCAGCGTCGGCGCTCGTTCCGCATCCTGCGACGACCAGGGCGAGAGCGCCCATGGAGGTGACCCGGGTGAGCACGTTCGGCTCAGGCGACGTCGAGGCGGCGGAGAAGGGTGGTGGTGCCCAGGGTTGCCGCGACAACGAGGAGGCTGAGGACGACCAGCGAGGTCACGAGCGCGGCTGCGTTCCTCGGCGGGGCCACGTCGCCGATGTCGGCCAGGACCGAGCGCGAGTAGACCGACACCGACAGCCGGGCCGCGCCCTTGGCTATGCGGGCCACGGCCAGCTCCCAAACGAGGACATAGGCCAGGCCCCAGGCCAGCGCCCGTCGCACCACGAGGCCGAGCAGCAGGAACAGGGACGTGTAGCCGGCGGTGGCGAGGGCCGCTCCCGCCGCGGTGGCGCCGACCAGGCGACCGTCGGCCCCGGCCAGGGCGGTGGCCAACACCACGGCGCCGCACCCCACGGGGACGGAGACGGTGAGGCTGGCCAGCCATCCCGCGACCACCAGCCGCCACCGTGACACCGGCGTGAGCCACAGGTACACGAGCGTTCGGTCCTCCACCGGATCGCCCAGCGCAGCGCTGGCGAAGACGAGTGCGGTGACCGGGATCACCAGGTTGAGTCCGTAGGTGCCGATGAGCAGGCGGTTGGTGGCGTCGAGGCGATCGGCCGCGGTGGCGTCGGCGAAGCGGATGGCCAGGCCGAACAGCAGGCCGGCACCGCCGATGGCGCACAGCGCGACCAGCCGGGCTCGGGTGACGAGGGTCCTCACGAGCAGGCGGTAGGCCAGGTTCATCGCTTCACCAGGTAGCGGAAGACGCTGTCGAGGTCGTCGTCCAGCGGGAGGACCTCCCACAGGCGGGTGGGCACGTCGGCCGCGGCCGAGAGGACGTCACGGCGCAGCCTGGGTGCATCGACGGTGTCGACGATCATGCTCGTGGGTGACTCGAGGTGGGCGCCGACCACGGCACCGGACGCGACCAGACGGGCCGCCAGAGGGCGGGCGTCGGCGGCCTGGATCCGGAGGCGGTGGGGCCGATCGTCCATGAGCTCACGGATGGCCCGGAAGTCGCCCTGCGCGGCGAGGCGGCCCTCGGCCAGGACGAGCACCCGCGACCCGAAGCGCTCGACCTCGTCGAGTACGTGGCTCGACACGAGGACGGTCCGGCCCTGGGCCCCGAGGTCGCTGAACAGGTCGATCATGCGCACGCGCTGGCGGGGGTCGAGACCCTCGAGCGGCTCATCGAGGATGACGATCTCGGGCTCGTGGACGATGGCGTTGGCGACCTTCACGCGCTGACGCATGCCCTTGGAGTACGTGCGTACCGGGCGCCGGTCTGCGGGGTCGAGGTCGACGGTGGCGAGAGCGGCGGCCGCGGCCCGCTCCGGGTGCGGGACCTTGTGCAGGCCCGCCCCCAGCGTGACCAGCTCGTGGGCCCGCAGCTGCTCGAAGAGCGCCTCCTGCTGGGCCACCAGGCCGATGCGGGTCCGGACGGCGAGGTCGGTCCGGGGGTCGACGCCGAGCACGCGGGCCGTGCCCTGCGACGGCTTCGTCAGCCCGCAGAGGATGCGGAGCAGCGTGGACTTCCCGGCGCCGTTGGGGCCGAGCAGGGCGGTGACGCCGGGGCCAATGGCGAAGCTCACCTCGGAGAGCGCCACAACAGGGCCCATCCACTTGCTGACGCCCTCGACAGCGACGGTCGGCGTCTGCGGGAGCTCTTCCACGAAGGTCATGGGCCCACCCTCCGAACGACCGTCGTCATCGGGTGACCTGGAGGGCGCTGTAGCGGAGGTAGACCAGGCCCGCGAAGAGAAGGGTCCAGGCTGCGCAGCCTGCGGCGATCACAGCCGTGGAGATACCCGATGCAGCCAGGTTCTGCGGGGGAGCGCCGAGGATGCGCACGGCCAGCTCGAAGGGGGCGATGAGGAGGCTCACCACGAGAACGCCCTTCGTGAGCCCGAAGGCGAAGGCCAGGATCCCGGCCGTGACGTGCGTGATGAAGATGACGATGAGGGAGCCGCCAGTGGCCAGGCCCCGCCTGTCGGTGAGGCTGGCGATGGCCAGTGAGAAGGCCGTGTAGAAGACAGCCACGACGAGCCCGGCGCCTGTCACGCGGGCCAGCTGGGCCAGCACCCCGACCGGCCCGTCGGGACCGTTGGACTGGAGCACGTAGCCGATGAGCAGCAGCAGGAGCGGGCCTAGCGTGACGAAGAGGATGACGCCGGCCACGGCCAGCGCCTTGGCGAGCAGGTAGGTGTCGCGGCTGAGTGGTGAGGCCAGGTAGAGGCTGAGGCTCTTGTTACGCCGGTCCGGGCACAGGGCCTCGGGAGCGGAGAAGACGACGAACACCACGATGGCTGCGCTCACGAAGCCGTAGTACTG
>Ga0136633_1002248_pt1 | contig 13458 bp, 11 predicted proteins | sample AntDrymeUQ832206_2_FD_105494 | JGI IMG/M metagenome (GOLD analysis project Ga0136633, IMG submission 105494) | Polar desert sand microbial communities from Dry Valleys, Antarctica - metaG UQ83 (22.06) | ecosystem: Environmental > Terrestrial > Soil > Desert | place: Antarctica: Dry Valley... | reverse complement strand
AGCAGCATCGGCACGTCGGCGGCGTCCACCTCGCCCAGCACGCGGTCTACCGCCTGCATGTGGCGCTCGTAGTCGTCGATGGATGCGTCCACGACGTGCAGCAGCAGGTCGGCGTCAGCCACTTCTTCGAGAGTCGCCCGGAAGGCGGCCACCAGCGTATGCGGCAGGCGGTCGATGAACCCCACCGTGTCCGAGAGCGCCGCATGCTGGCGATTGGGAAGCTTGAACTCACGGGTCAGCGGATCCAGCGTGACAAACAGCGCATCAGACGCGACGGCGCTGTCGTGCGTCAGCCTGTTGAACAGGGTGGTCTTGCCGGCGTTGGTGTAGCCGACCAGAGCCACGGCCGGCATGTCTGCACGGCGACGGCGATCGCGCAGCTGCCCGCGTCGACGGCGCACCTGCGCCAGATCGTCGGTGAGCGACCCGATGCGCAGCCGGATACGACGACGATCGGTCTCGAGTTTGGTTTCGCCGGGACCGCGGGTGCCGATGCCACCACCAAGGCGCGACAGCGCCGCCGAGGCGCCCACCAGCCGCGGCAACAGGTACCGCAGCTGCGCCAGCTCCACCTGCAGCTTGCCCTCGCGGGTACGCGCCCGGCGCGCGAAGATGTCCAGGATCAGCTGGGTGCGATCGATGACGCGCAGTTCGAGAATCTTCTCGATGTTACGCAGCTGGGCTGGCGTCAGCTCGCTGTCGAAGATGACCAGCGACAGCGCTGATTCCGCGCACGCGGCCTTCAGCGTTTCCAGCTTGCCCGAGCCGATGAGGGTGGCCGGGTCTGGGCGATCGCGATCCTGGGTGAACCGGAGCACGGGTTCGATGGCCGCCGCGTCGGCCAGCCCTGCCAGTTCGTCGAGCGCGTCTTCGACGTGCGTCCGCCGTGCAGCGCCAGTGATCAGCCCGACGAGCGCCGCACGTTCCTGCCCTTGCCGGCCGCCCTGCCCCTCCGCATCGCTCACCGCAGGCATGTTAGCACCTCGTTCCGGGCTCGATCGCGACCTCTACCGGGTGCGCGTCCAGCAGGTCCACGAGCACCGCCGGCGACAGGCTCACCAGCACCCCTCTGGCCCCTCCGTTGATGAAGATGCGAGGCAGCGCCAACACGCTGCGTTGCACATAGGTCGGTAGCGGCTGACGCGTGCCAAACGGCGAGGTGCCGCCGAACCGGTAGCCGGTGCCGCGCATGGCCGTCATCTCGTCGGCGGGCCACACACGCTTGACGTCGAGGAGTCGCGCCAGCGCCTTGAGTGACACGTCGCGATCGCCGTGCATCAGCACCAGCACGAGTGGTCCGGGATCGGTGGCCAGCACCAGGGTCTTGACCACGATGTGCTCGTCCACGCCCAGCTCGCGTGCCGACACTCGAGTGCCGCCACGGTCCTCGTACCGATACGTGTGCTGGTCGAAGCACACGCCCGCCGCACGCAACGCGCGCATGGCCGACGTCGTCTTCATATCTCCTCCGCTGACGGGTACGTCGCCTGCCGCACGCGGTCGCGGAGCACGTAGCCGACCATCACCGAGAGCACCGCCAGCGTGATCACGCCAACGATGAACACGCTGCGGATGCTGATTCTCGCCAGCACGCCGCTGGCCATCGGGCTGACAGAGAGCCCGACCAGCGACGCGCTCGTGAGAAGGCTGAAGCCGGTTGAGCGCGACTGCTCGGGGATCACGTGCCCGGCCGCCGTGAACGAGGCCGTCATGGCCACACCGATCGCGACGCCGAACACGAGCGACGAGACGATCAACACCCATAGCGGCAGCCCGAATACGAAAGGCAGCAAGCCGACAGCCGCGGCCAGCGACGTCCAGCGCAGCAGCGCATGCGGCGCGAAGCTGACCAACAGGCGTTGCGTGACGAGGTTGCCGATGGCACCCGCGCCCGCCACCGAGGAGAAGAGCACGCCCGCCGCCAGCGCGATGCGATGCTCGGGCACGCCCAGTTGACCGAGATAGAGCGGCAGCACCGGGCCGAAGCTGCGATCGACCATCTGCAAGCCGAAGATGACGCCCATCAGCAGCACGAACTGCTGCAGGGCGGCGCTGCTGGCAAAGCTCAAGCCCTGCGAGGCGCCGGCCCCGACCGGAGCGCGGGGCGCCCGTGGCGGCTCCTCGAACCAACGCCACACGAGAATGAACGCGGCTAGGTAGAACAGCGACGAGACGAAAAACGACCCACGAATGCCGATGGCCACCGACAGCAGGGCGCCGATGACCGGGCCGAGCGCCGGTCCCAGCCGCTGCGCCGTCTGCACCGTGCCGATGGCGTTGGCCATCCGCTCTCGAGGTGCGGCCTGTGCGGCCATCGCCACGGCGAGCGCGCCATACCCGGCGAAGAAGCCCTGCAGAACGCGCAACGCGAAGATGTGCCACGGGCGCGTCGCCAGGCCCATCAGCACCATCGTGATGACAAAGCACGCCAGCGATCGCAACACGAGGAACTTGTTGCCGTAGCGGTCGGCGACGCGGCCCCAGAGCGGGGCGAGCAGCGCCGTCATTCCCGGGGTCACCCCCAGGCTGAGTCCGGACCAGAGCGCGATGTCGGCCGGGTCGTGCATGCCGAGCTGCACGAAGTACAGCGGCAGGAAGGGCATCACCAGCGTGAAGCCGGCAAAGCCGATGAAGCACGCGCCAGCGATGGCCAGGAGATTGCGATGCACGCGGGGCGACGGCCGGAGGAAAGGCTGCCGGAAACCTAGGCCGGATCGGGCTGACCCCGGTACGGCGGCAGCTCGCAGCGGGTCGGCTTGTCGCCTCGGTAGCCGAGCAGGTAGTCGGCCTGCATGAGCGCGTGAATCTCGCGCGTTCCCTCGTAGATCACCGCGCCCTTGCAGTTGCGGTAGTAGCGCCCGACGGGATACTCGTCGGAATAGCCGTTGGCGCCGTGGATCTGCACGGCATCGCCGGCAGCGCGCTCGCTGGCCACCGTCGACATCCACTTGGCCAGGCTGGTTTCTTTCGTGTTGCGCCGGCCGATGTTCTTCATCCAGCCCGACCGCAGCCACAGCAGCCGCGACTGCTGGTAGTCGGCCTCCATGCGGGCCAGCATCTCCTTGACCAGCTGGTGCTGCCCGATCTCCACCCCGAAGGTGTGCCGCGTCTTGGCGTAGGCCACGCTCGCGTCACGGCACGCGCGGATCAGTCCGGTGGCTCCGGCGGCGACGGTGTAGCGGCCCTGGTCCAGGGCAAACATCGCGATCTTGAAGCCCTCACCCTCGCGCCCGAGCAGGTTCGCGGCGGGGACCTCGACCTCATCCATCTTGAAGAAGCCGGTGTTGCCCGCGAGGATGCCCCACTTGTGCGTGAGCGTGCCGCTCGAGAACCCCTTGAAGGACCGTTCGACGATGAAGGCGCTCAGTCCACTCGGATCCTTGGCGCGCTTCTTCGCCATGTCGCTCCACGCGATCACGAGGAAGTTGTCGGCGACGTCGGCCAGCGAGATCCACATCTTCTCGCCCGACAGCACGTAGCGGTCTCCCTGCTTCACGGCCACCGTCTGAATCCCGCGTGCGTCGCTGCCGGCCGCCGGCTCGGTCAATCCGAACGTGGCGATCTTCTCGCCCTGGGCCTGTGGCACGAGGTAGCGGCGCTTCTGCTCCTCGGTGCCCCACGAGAGCAGCGACAGGCTGTTCAGCCCGACGTGCACCGACAGGATCACGCGCAACGACGTATCGACGTACTCGAGTTCCTCACTGGCGATGCCGAGGCTGATGTAGTCCATGCCGGCGCCGCCATATTCGGTGGGCACGCACGCGCCGAGCAGGCCGAGGTCGGCCATCTGCGGCAGGATGCGCGGGTCGAACCGGTGGGCGCGATCGAGCTCGGCGATGTGCGGGGCGACTTCGCGAGCGCCCCACTCACGCACCGTCTGCTCCAGCAAGCGATGCTCTTCAGTCAGATCGAGATCGAACATGTCGGCACAACCCAGGAAGCCGCGCCGCAGATCCGGCGCACGGGCCCGCAGATCACGGGAGCCGGGCCACGTCCCGGCAGCCGATGCTACAACAAACCGCCGCGCCCACGGCTCAGGGAGGCCGAGGGCCGACGCGACTCCGCCTAGGGCGTCGGTGCCTGTTTCTTGCGCAACAGCACTTCGCGCGTCTTGTTCAGCAGCAGAAAACTCTCGCTCACGCCGAGGCCGATGAACAGGCGTTCCATGTCGCGGTTGTGAAAGACCGTGCGCTTGCCGTGCGCGGCCGGTGAGGTGCGGTAGTGCAGGTGCTCGGCATCGGCAATCACGAAGCGGGTGTAGACCGGCGCGGGACTGGCCGCGGTCGAGAAGAAACACAGCACGACGCCCCCGGGCTTGACCCAGGTGACGATCTGCTTGCTGAGCACCATGGCGGCCGGCTTGTCGAGGTAGTCGAGCACGTCCCAGCAGAGCACCGCGTCAAGGCTCTCGGGTTCGTGATGGAAACGCTGCGCGAGGAAATCAGGCATCGTCTCGACCCGCTGCTCCCGGGTGAGGCGCCCGATGTCGGCGTAGAGGTCTTCGACGCGCAGCTTGCAGCCGAGCTGTTCACCGAGAAAGGCGACATTGCTGCCAACCACCGGACCAAGATCGAGCACGACGGGCGCGTCGCGGTGCGCCAGCGACGCCAGCAGTTTGCCGAGGACCTTGGTGACGACCGCCGGGCCCGCGTCACGGCCGCCTCCGCCGGCGCCGTCACCGCGACGGGCCCAGCCGAACAGCCGCGCGGTCAGCGAGCGTTCAGGAGAGTCGGACACAGGCACCCGCGGCTGACCGGTGTCGCGACGAAGCGACCGGCGCTTCGTCGCGACACGCGATCAGGCCTTGACGCTGGCCGGAGTGGCCGGGGTGGCTGGGGGGGTCGACGCGGCTGACGTCGACGGCGTTGCCGCCTTGCCATCGCCCTTGACCACGGTCCCGCGGTTCATGTCGATGGCGCCACGGAAGTGCGCACCCTCGGCAATGGCCACCTTGGGCGACGTGATGTCGCCATCCACCGACCCGTTGTCGCGGATGTCCACCTTTTCCGACGCCGTGATGTTGCCGGTCACTTCTCCGAGCACGACCACGGTCTTGGCAAACACCTGCGCCTTGATCTTGGCGTTGGTGCCGATGGTCAGGACGTTGTTGTTGAGTTCGATCTTCCCCTCGACCTGGCCTTCGATCGTGAGGTCCTCGCTCCCGCTCAACTCGCCCTTGATGATGACCGACTTGCCGATGTTGCCCATGCTCATGGGTGCTCGTTCTCCAGCGCCCGGCGCAGGCCGGGCGGCTACCGCCGGAGCGGCCGCTACCGCCGCCGGTGGCGGAGCGGCAGGGGCCGACGGCGTAGTGGGCGGCGCGGTCACAGGTTGCCGCGGCGCGTCATCGCGTTTCCACATGTTGGCTTCTCCCGACTGGGTCCGCCGGGTGGCGACGACCCACGTCCGGCGGAGTATACGCAAGGGGACAGATCGTGTCTAGGCCGTTCAATTGCTGTGGTTTACGGCGAGCACCTGGTGATACGATCCGCAAGTGAGGGGCGTCCGCGCGCGAACCTATCTCGACCACAACGCCACCACGCCGGTCGACGCCGACGTGGTCGCTGCCGTGTCCGAGGCCATGCGCGACGAGTTCGGTAACGCGTCCAGCGTGCACCATTTCGGGCAACGTGCCAAGGCTAGACTTGATGAAGCCCGGCACGAGGTGGCCGCGCTGATCAGCGGCGCCGCGACCGAGGTCGTCTTCACCAGCGGCGGCACCGAGTCCGACAACCTCGCGATTCGGGGCGTGGCTGAAGCCCTCGAACCTCTCGGCCGCCGACACCTGGTGACCAGCGCGCTCGAGCACGAGGCCGTCCTGACGACAATGCGAGCGCTGGAGCGGCGCGGATGGCGTGTCACCCGCGTGGCCCCGGACCGCCATGGCGTGGTGCAGCCCGACGCCATCGAGGCGGCGCTGACCGACGACACGGCCCTGCTCAGCCTGATGCACGCCAACAACGAGATCGGCACCCTGCAGCCGGTGGCCGCCTGCGCCGCCCTTGCCCACGCACGCGGCATCGTGGTGCACACCGACGCCGTGCAGACGGTCGGCAAGGTGCCCGTCGACGTGCGCGCGCTCGACGTCGATCTCCTCAGCCTCTCGGGACACAAGCTGTATGGCCCCAAGGGCGTGGGCGCGCTGTGGATTCGTCGCGGCACACGCCTGCTGCCGACATCGACCGGAGGCAAGCAGGAGCGGAGCCGGCGTGCCGGCACCGAGAACGTGCCGGGCATCGTCGGCCTCGGAGTGGCAGCGCGGCTGGCCGCGACGCGGCTGGCCGAGGATGCCGCGGCCCAGACGCGGCTGCGCGACATGCTCGAGCGGGGGGTGCTGGCGCGCGTACCCGGGACGCACGTCAACGGCGCGGACCAACTCCGGGTCCCCAATACGACCAGCATCGGGTTTGCGGGCGTCGAGGCCGAATCGCTGCTGATCGCGCTCGACCTTGAGGGTTTTGCCGTGTCGACGGGGTCGGCATGCTCGTCGGGTACGCTCGAGCCGTCGCACGTGCTCAAGGCGATGGGCCTGCCGCTGCACGATACCCAGAACGCCCTGCGCATCAGCGTCGGCCGTCATTCCACCGAGGCCGAGGTGACGGCCCTGACCGAGGTGTTGCCGGCAATCGTGCAGCGGCTGCGCTCGCTCACCGACCGTCGCCCTTCGGCGGCGCCGCCGAGCCCCTCTCAGGGTCGGGCCTGACCGTCATGCGGATCGCAGTCGCGATGTCGGGCGGTGTCGATTCGTCGGTGGCCGCAGCGCTGCTGGCCGATCAGGGCCACGATGTGGTCGGCCTGTCGATGCAGCTGTACGACCAGCAGGAGGGCCAGGCCCAGTTCGGTACCTGCTGCACGATCGACGATCTGCACGACGCACGACGGGTCGCCGGACGACTCGGCATTCCGCATTACATCGTCAACTTCGAGTCGCACTTCCACGCCCAGGTCGTCACGCCCTTCGTCGAGGACTACGTCGCCGGGCGGACGCCGATTCCCTGCACACGCTGCAACAGCGAGGTCAAGTTCGCCACGCTGCTCGACCGCGTGACCGCACTGGACGCCGATCGCCTCGCCACTGGCCACTACATCCAGAGCCGCCAGGACGCCGCGGGTGCCTGGCACCTGTGGCGGGGCGCCGATCCGGGCAAGGATCAGTCCTACTTCCTGTTCTCGTTGACCCAGCGACAGCTGGCGCGGGCGATCTTCCCGATCGGCCACATGGATAAGCCGTCAGTACGCGCCTACGCATCCGCGCGGCAGCTGCCGGTGGCGCACAAGCCGGACTCGCAGGAGATTTGCTTCGTGCCCGACGGGGACCAGGCCGCCTTCGTGGGCCGGGCCGCCGGCGAGCGGGCGCCGCTGCCGGGCCGCATCGTCGATGCCGGGGGGCAGCCGATCGGCGCGCACGACGGCGTGCATCACTTCACGGTCGGCCAGCGCAAGGGTCTCCGCCTGTCGGTCGGCGTGCCGCTCTACGTGGTGGCCATCGACGCGCAGTCCAGAGACGTAGTGGTCGGCCCGCGCAGCGCGCTGCACGCGCACCAGTGCACCGTGCAGGATGTCAACTGGGTATCGGGGCGCGCACCCGAGGCGCCGCTGCAGGTCTCAGTACAGATTCGCCACCGGCATCCCCCCGCCGCCGCGTCGGTGCTGGCGATCGGTGCCGGTGCCGCGGCCATCGAGTTCCACGCCCCGCAGTACGCCATCACCCCCGGCCAGGCCGCCGTGTTCTACGACGGCGACGAAGTGCTGGGGGGCGGCTGGATCGCGAACGCGGCCCGCGGCTGACCCCGCGGTCCCCGCTGGCCGAGGGCATGCGGCCGGGCGTCACGCCGCTGCGCACCAACAGTCGGACCGGCGGCGCCCAGGCGGCGGTATCGGCGCTCAGGCCCGAACCGGTACCGCAACGGTGGCAGGCTCTCCTGCATGGTGGAACTCAACGTCTCCGAGTTCGAGCCACCGCTCGGCGTCCATGGCCGCCATGCAGCCGGTGCCAGCCGACGTGATGGCCTGGCGATAGACCTGGTCCTGCACGTCTCCTGCAGCGAACACGCCAGCGACGTTGGTCCGCGTGCCGGTCGTGACGAGGTACCCGCCCTCGTCCATGTCGAGGATGCCCTTGAACAGCGACGTGTTGGGCGTGTGGCCAATGGCGATGAACACGCCGTCGACGGTCAGCATCTCGACCTCGCCAGTCTGCAGGTTGGACACGCGAGCGCTGTTCACGTTGCCATGCTCGTCGGCCAGGATCTCGTCGATGGCCGAATTCCAGCGGAATGCGATCTTCGGGTTGGCCAGCGCCTTGTCCTGCATGATCTTGGAGGCCCGCAGCGTGTCGCGTCGGTGGATGACGGTGACCTGCGACGCCAGCTTGGACAGATACAGCGCCTCTTCGAGCGCTGTGTCGCCGCCGCCCACGATAGCCACCGGCCGGTTCCGAAAGAAGAAGCCGTCACAGGTGGCGCACGTGCTCACGCCGCGGCCCATCAACTTCATCTCCGACGGCAGGCCGAGCAGCTTGGCCGAGGCGCCGGTCGAGACGATCACCGTGCGGGCGCGAATCTCATGGCCACTGTCCAGGGTCAACACGAACGGCCGTGACGAGAAATCCACGCGCTCGACGAGCCCGCTGAGAAACGCCGTGCCGAAGTGCTCCGCCTGGGCGCGCATGTCGGCCATCAGCTGCGGCCCCATGACTCCGTCGCGGTGCCCCGGCCAGTTCTCGACCATCGTCGTGATGGTCAGCTGCCCGCCTGGCTGCAACCCCTCGATGACGAGCGGATGCAGGCTGGCCCGCGCCGTGTACAGCGCCGCGGTCAGACCGGCCGGTCCGGACCCGATAATCACTACCTCGTGCAACTCGCTACTCATGATCGACACCTTGTTCCCGACACTGAACATGCGGAATGCGTGATGGCTCCAGCCGAGACAGAATCTCGACGTGCATCATCCGACATTCCGCATCACACGCAGCTCACGTGCGGGCCGCGCCCTTACATGTGACGTTCGAGCAGCCGCTTCAGCGCATCCTTGGATTGGACGCCCACCGTCTGATCGACCAGCTGCCCGCCCTTGAAGACCAGCAGCGCCGGAATCGAGCGGACGCCGAAGTTGCCCGGCACGGTCGGATTCGCGTCGACGTCGAGCTTGCCGATGACCGCCTTGCCATCGAGTTCGTCAGCCAGCGCCTCGATGGTCGGGGCGAGCATGCGGCAGGGCCCGCACCACTCCGCCCAGAAGTCCACGAGCACCGGTTGTTCCGTATTGCCAATCACCTCTGCAAAGTTGCCGTCGGTGAGGGTGTGCACCTTCTCGGAAGCCATCTGTCGTCCTCTCGCTCGTCGTCTCTACGCCGACACGCCTGGGCGTGCCGGCAGGTGCGTCCGCGCCCGCTGGTAGGCGCTCACGTAGGCGCGCGCCGACGCATTCCAGGAATAGTCCAGGGCCATACCCGTGCGCTGCAGCTGCCGCCAGCGCTCGGTCTCGTTCTGAAAGACGTGCAACGCCCAGCGCAGCGTCCCGAGCAGGGCCTCGCCACTGGGGTCATAGAACTTGAACCCGTTGCCAGCGCCCGTCGCCGGGTCGTAGTTCTGCACCGTGTCGTCAAGTCCGCCCGTCGCACGCACTACTGGCAGTGTGCCATATCTCAGGCTGTACATCTGGTTGAGCCCGCACGGCTCGAAACGCGACGGCATCATGAACAGGTCGGCGCCGGCCTCGATCACGTGCGAGAGCGGCTCATCGAAGCCGATCCGCACGCCAACGCGGTCTGGATACCGGCGCGCCAGCGAGCGCCACATCTCCTCGTACCTGGGCTCGCCGGTGCCGAGGATGACAAACGTGGCTCCGAGATGCGGCAACTGCTCGGACACGGCCGCGATGAGGTCCAGCCCCTTCTGGTCGACCATGCGCGAGATCATCGCCACCACCGGCCGACGGTCCAGGTCGTCGCCGGCGGGCAGGCCGTACGTGTCGAGCAGGATGCGCTTGGCGTCGACCTTGCCGGCCAGGTCCTCGGACTGGTACGGCGTCGGCAGATAGCGGTCCTCCGCAGGATTCCAGACATCGGCGTCGATCCCGTTGAGGATGCCGGTCAGCTGAGCCGCCCGATGTCGCAGGATGCCCTCGAAGCCGAACGCGAACTCCGGAGTCATCAACTCGTCGGCGTAGCGGGGACTGACGGTCGTCACCAGGTCGGAAAACATGATGCCGGCCTTGAGCAGGCTGGCCTGCAGCCAGAACTCCAGACCATCGGTGGTGAAGACGTCCCAGCCCAGGCCGAGCTGCGGCAGCCACTCGGACGAGTAGTTGCCCTGGTAGGCGATGTTGTGGATCGTGAAGATCGAGGCCGCCGCACCAAGGACCGGATCGGCGGCGTAGCGGGTCTTGAGGTAGACCGGCGCCAACCCGCCCTGCCAGTCGTGCGCATGCACGACGTCGACCGGCACGCCTTCGAGCCGCGCGAACTCCAGCGCCGCCAGGCACAGAAAGCCGAACCGCCGCGGATTGTCGCTGTAGTCGTCACTGCCGAGCCCGTACAACGCGTCGCGGTCGAAGAAGGCCGGATGGTCGACCAATGCCACACGCACACCCGGGCTGGTCTGCTGCACGAAGACGTCGGCCTGGTAGAGATGCCCACCCATCTCCACCGGACAGCTGACGGTCGGCGCGCCGGCGATGGAGATCCCGCGGTACCGCGGGATCACAAGAGTGACGTCGTGCCCAAGTGCACCGAGCGCCTTGGGCAAGGCCGCCGCGACGTCAGCAAGGCCACCGGTCTTGGCATACGGCACCGCCTCGCTGGCCACCATCAGGATGCGCAGCGGACGGCCTGAGGCGGGGGGCAGGGGCGCGGTCGTGCGCTCGGGCGGGATCGCGGGCGCATCGAAATCCGGATTTCTTCCCTGACTGGCAGGCGCCGGCCCGGGCTCGGCAGCAGGGAGGCGCTCCACGGCTTCGGCAAGCGTCCTGGCCTTGCGCATCCGTGGCGTGGACCCTGGCTTGGCCAGGGCGGCGCCCGGGTTGCCCGCGGTCGCCGGCGGTGCGCCCTTGCGAGGGGCCGACGGCTTCGCGGCAGGCCCCGCCTTACCGACTGCGGCTTTGCGGGGCCGACCCGCCGACGCGGACGGAGCAACCTCGACCGCCTTGCGCGGGCGGCGCACCGGACCGGCTGGTGCGGGCGGCTCGACGAGTTCGGGCACCGGTGCGTCGGCAGGATCGCGTGCCGGTTGCGCGGGGGCGCCCGTGACCGCGACGGTCTGGGGCGTGGGAGGTGTCGGGTCGGAGGCGGAGGGCTTGCGGGAACGGGGTGTTTTGGCCATGGAACTGGGGGCGCTGCGGAGGACCTGCGGGCAGGACGCCACACGCAGTGTAGCGCACCGCCCAGCTCGATCCAGCCCCCGGTTCGGGCTCAGTCCTGCTGTTCAGGCGCGTGCGTGGCGAGCACGCCCGGCGCCTTGGCCGCAATCCAGTTCAGCAGGTGTCGGGTTTCCCAGAATCGTGCCGGATTGCTCTTCGCGCCCAGCACCACGACCGCGACCTGGTCGCCCTGTGGCAGTCGCAGCAGCGTGGCGAGGCAGTACCCGGACTTCGAGATGAAGCCGGTCTTGCCGCCGCGGACGTCCACATCGCTGCCGACCAGATGGTTGGTGTTGTGCAGGGTGACCGTCCGCGACGACGACGCGAACTGGTAGTCCTTGGTGCGCATGATCGACGCGATCCGCTCGTCGCCGGTGGCAAACGAGATGAGGCGTGCCATGTCGAATGCCGACGACATGTTGTCGGCGTACAGGCCGGACGGGTCGTAGTAGCGCGTGCGCGTCAGGCCGAGCTCGGCCGCTTTCTGGTTCATGCGCTCGATGAAGCCGATCGGGCCGTACAGCGAGGCGCGCGCGAGGGTGCGGGCAGCGACATTGTCCGAGCCGATGAGCAAGAGGTGCAGCAACTGCTGGACGCTGACGCGATCGTTACGGCGCAGATAGGTGGTGGAGGCACCGCGCAGGTCGTCGGGATGCACCGTGACTTCCCGGGTGAAGTCGACTTCGTTCTCGAGGAATGCCACGGCGGTCATCACCTTGGTGATGCTGGCGATGGACCGCGGCGTCTGGGCATTGCTCTCGTACAGCACCTGATGGGTGACCGGGTTGTAGATGATCGCCGCGGTGGCCCGCACATCAGGCACGAGCTGACCATCGGCGCCCGCTTTGAACTGGGGCGTCTGGATCTCGACCAGCTGCCGCGCATACGCGGCCTGCCGCGCCCGTGCCAGGGCCAGGCGACGCTGACGGGCGTTGGCGGCCGAGTACCGGGTCGTGGCGCGGGTTCGGGATGCCGTGGCGCGGGTTCGCGACGCCTTGGCGCGCGTCGCCGCACGCGAACGCGTGGCGCTGCTCGCTGGCGTGGCCCGCTTCGCGCTGCCGGTGGAACGGCTTGGCGCTGCTTCGGAAAGGCCGGGCGCACCCACAAGGGCGAACGACAGGCCCGCGAGCACGAAAGCACGCAACGATCGAAATCCGACGCACTGGAGCATTCAGGGGGTCCTTGGTGAAGCAGGTGCCTCTGTCAGGGGTATCGTCAGTCTAGCAGATTGTCTTTACAAGACGCCATCGCGCAAGCACTTGCGTGTCGTTGTAGCCAGATGCGTGCCGCCCGTCGGGGCACCCCCACCCGCCCCGTCGCCCTGCCGCGCGGGCCAGGGCCAGGTCGTCCGACTCAGGGCTGCGTCAGTGCCACCGCCAGCAGGATGGCCTGCCGCAATCCGTCCACGCCACCTGCCGGATCGAACGATTCCTCCAATGAATGCGCGGCTGCGCCACGACCACCTCCCCCGATGGTGATGGCCGGCACACCCCGGGCCATGGCCACGTTGGCGTCGGTTGACGAGGCTTCCAGGACGACCGGCAGCCGCAACGCCGTGAGTACGGAGGTGGCCGCCCGCACGATCGCAGACGTGTCGGAGGTCCGGCCGGCCGGACGGTCCCCCACCACCGCGAGGTCGACGGTGACCGAGGCGGCGTGCTGCCATCGGTGGTTCTCGGCGCCGACGGCGGCAGCCACGGCCGTCCGAAACCGAGCGTCGAGGTCGGTCAGCGCATGTGCGTCCTCAGACCGCAGGTCCACTTCCATCCACGCGTGGTACGGAATGGAGTTGACCGAGGTGCCGCCACCGACCCGACCGACGTTGAACGTCGTCCGCGGAGAGGCTGGCACCTCGAAGGCCGCAATGGCGGCGATGGCCCGTCCCATGGCATGCAGAGGATTGGGCAGGCCAAAGGCGCTATAGCTGTGTCCGCCCGGCCCCTTGAAGGTGGCGCGGTACCGCTTGCTCCCGACGCCGCCGTTGGTGATCTCGAGGCCGCTGCCGTCGATCGACACGAACCGATCGATTGCCAGCACCCCCTGCGGCCCGAACAGGTGCTTGACGCCCCGCAGGTCGCCGAGCCCCTCCTCCCCGACCGT
>Ga0136633_1002247_pt1 | contig 13459 bp, 14 predicted proteins | sample AntDrymeUQ832206_2_FD_105494 | JGI IMG/M metagenome (GOLD analysis project Ga0136633, IMG submission 105494) | Polar desert sand microbial communities from Dry Valleys, Antarctica - metaG UQ83 (22.06) | ecosystem: Environmental > Terrestrial > Soil > Desert | place: Antarctica: Dry Valley... | reverse complement strand
TTCTGCGCGGGAGCGGGCGGAGCGCTCGCCGCTGAGGGATCTTTAACGTCCACCCGAACGTCGCTCACGCCTTCCAACCCCGCGACCGCGGCGCGAACCTCACCCACGAGCGCCGCATCGTCCGCAGGATCGAGAAGGAGCGTGAGACGCACGCGCCCGTCGGTCGTGGTCGCGACATCGCGCACCTGCTCGGCGGACACAATGTCGCTGCCGACGCGATTATTCCTGATGCGGACGAGAGCGCCCGCGATGCGCTCCTGCAAAGACTGGCTGGCCATTCAGATCTGCCCGGTCAGGAAACGGCGAGCCGCGGCGACGACCTCGTGCCGCACTTCTTCGAGCGTCCCCGCGATGAGCGCGCCCGACGCCTTGACGTGGCCGCCGCCGCCGAATTCCTTGGCGAAGGCGTTGACGTCAACTTCGCCGGCGCTGCGAAAGGAGACTTTGACCTTGCCGTGACCCAGGTCGCGGAAGAAGAGCGCCAGCTTGGTGCCGGCAACCGATCGCGGGTGCTCGGCGATTCCGTCGAGATCCTCGGACTTGAGTCCGTGTGTCTCCGCGGCACCGGCTTCGACCGAAATCCAGGAGATCCCGTACTCCGGGTCCACTTCCAGCGTGGCCAGCGCATCTCGCAGAAGATGCAGCCGCCCGACAGGAACCGACGCGTATATCCGCCGGTACATCGCTTCGGGGTCGACGCCTGCAGCCAGCAGAGCGCCCGCGATCGCATGGCAGCGGGCGGAAGTATTGCTGAAGCGAAAGCCGCCGGTATCGGTGAGAAGCGCCACATACAGAGCCTCGGCAACCGGCGCGGTCAGCTCCAGCTCGAGCACCACGGAAAGGTCATAGATGAGCTCGCCGGTCGCGCACGCAGCGATATCGCACAGCGCCAGTTCCGTAATGGCAACGTCGGACGGGATGTGATGGTCGATCACGATCTTCGTCGCGGCGGACTCGTGCACAACCGGACCGATGGGGCCAAGCCGCCGGAGGTCGTTGATGTCCAGCACCATTATGAGATCCGCCTTTCGAATCGCCTTTGCTGCGTCATCGGAGTCGTTCCGCACATCGTCGCCGAGCAGGAAGTCGAACATCCCGGGCCACGGCGTGGGGTTCGCGATCCGCGCCTCGATGCCGAGCTGCGAGAGCAATCGCGCCAGCGCGACTTCCGAGCCGCAGCCGTCGCCGTCCGAGTTGATATGAGTGGACAGCGCGACGGACCGTCCGGGGCGCAGCTCCTCCGCGAACCGCTCTATCGCCGACCGGCGGGCGTCGGGGATCGCGAGAAGATCAGCGTGCAGCATCAGCGCGTCCGAGCTTTGAGTGCGACTTCCCATAGGCGAAATAAATCAGGAGGCCCAGCGCCATCCACACGCCGAGACGAAGCCAGGTGTCGGGAGGCAGGCTCACCATCAGGTATCCACAGATGAGAATCGCGAGTATGGGGACGATCGGAACCAGAGGCGTGCGGAACGGACGCGGCAGATTGGGCTCGCGGTAGCGGAGCACGAGGATGCCGGCACTCACAATGACGAACGCGAGCAGAGTGCCAATAGAGACGAGCTCGCCGAGGAGCCCGATCGGAAATACGCCCGCCACTACCGCAGCGACCGAGCCGGTGAGGATCGTCGTGACGTGTGGCGTGCGGAACCTGGGGTGAATCCTGCCAAACACGGGCGGCAGCAGCCCGTCGCGTGCCATCGAGTAGAAAATGCGGGGCTGCGCCATGAGCATCACTAGCACCACCGACGCCAGGCCGGCGATCGCGCCGATGTTGACGACGGGACCGAGCCAGGCGAGGCTGGGACCGGCGCTCTCGATGGCTACGAACACCGGGCGGGGAACGTCGAGCAGCGTGTAGCTGGCGAGGCCGGTCAGCACGAGCGCCATCAGGATGTACAGAACTATGCTGCTGGCGAGCGAGCCGAGTATGCCGATCGGCATGTCGCGCTGGGGATTCCTCGCTTCCTGCGCAGCCGTGGATACGGCGTCGAACCCGATGTACGCGAAGAAGATCACGCCCGCGCCGCGCACGACTCCGCTCCATCCGAACTGCCCGAACTCGCCCGTATTCGGCGGCACGAAGGGATGCCAATTGGCCTGGTTCACGTACATAAAGCCGAAGCCGATCACCAGCAGCACGATCGCGAGCTTGACGAAGACTATGAGGTTGTTGAAGCGGACCGACTCGCGGATGCCGGCCACGAGCAGCGCCGTCATGATCGCGATGAGGAACAGCGCGGGCAGGTTCACCAGCGCCCCGGTCGCGGTGAACTCTCCGTTGGTGTACGCGAGCGGCGAGCTCACGAGTTGGGCCGGGAGATTCACACCGAGCTCCTTCAGGAAAGCGCTGAAGTAGCCGGACCAGCTGACCGCCATAGTTGCGGCGACCAAGAGATACTCAAGGATGAGATCCCAGCCGATGATCCAGGCGACGAACTCGCCGAGCGTCGCGTAGCCGTACGTGTAGGCGCTGCCGGCGACCGGGATCATCGCGGCGAACTCCGCGTAGCAGAGTCCGGCGAGCAGGCAGCCGGTGCCCGCCAGCAGAAAGGAATAGACGATCGCGGGCCCGGCGTACTGCGCCGCGGCTGTGCCTGTGAGCGCGAAGATCCCCGCTCCGATGATCGCGCCGATGCCGAGCATCGTGAGACTCAGCGGGCCGAGCGCGCGGCGAAGGGTGTGCCCTTCTACCGCTCCCTCGCCCGCCGCTTCGGCCTGAAGGATCCCGATGGACTGCCGGGTCCACAGGCTCATGTAGTCGAGTAGTTCGGCGCTTCGCGGGTGATAGTCACGTCGTGCGGGTGCGATTCGCGGAGCCCGGCCGCGGTGATGCGGACAAACCTGGATTCGGTGCGCAACGCATCGATAGTCTGGGCGCCCACGTAACCCATGCCGCTTCTCAGTCCGCCGACCATCTGGAACAACACGTCGCCGGCAGGTCCTTTATACGGCACGCGCCCCTCGATCCCCTCGGGGACGAGCTTCTTCGCCGACATCTCGCCTTCCTGGAAATACCGGTCGGCGCTGCCATCCTGCATCGCGGAAAGGCTCCCCATTCCACGGATCATCTTGAACCGGCGCCCTTCCATGAGGATGGATTCGCCCGGGCTCTCCTCGGTGCCAGCGAGCATCGAGCCCATCATGACCGTGGAAGCCCCGGCCGCGAGCGCCTTCACGATGTCACCGGAATACTTGATGCCGCCGTCGGCGATGATCGGGATGTCGCCCGCCCCGTCCACCGCGTCGAAGATCGCGGTGAGCTGCGGCACGCCGACCCCCGTGACGACGCGCGTCGTGCAGATCGATCCGGGCCCGACTCCGACTTTCACGGCATCCACGCCGCGCTCCACCAGCGCCGCAGCGCCTTCGCGCGTGGCGATGTTCCCCACGACGAGCTGCACGTCGGGGAACATCTCGCGAATCTCCGCGGTAGCGCTCAGCACTCCTTCGCTGTGCCCGTGCGCGGTGTCGATGACAAGGACGTCGACGCCTGCATCGATCAGCGCCTTCGCGCGGTCGCGGTAGTCCGTCGCGCCGATCGCGGCCGCGGCGCGCAGCCGGCCGTGACTGTCCTTGCTCGCGTTCGGGAACTGGCGCCGCTTGTGAATGTCCCTGACGGTGATCAGTCCCCTGAGGCGGCCGTCCTTGTCCACTACAGGCAGCTTCTCGATCCGGTGCTCGCCGAGGATTCGCTCGGCTTCGTCGAGGGTCGTGCCGAGCGGCGCGGTAACGAGCCCGTCTGCCGTCATCGCTTCGCTGAGCGGACGGTCGAGGTTGCGCTGAAACTGGATGTCGCGATTGGTGATGATGCCGACGAGCTGGCCGGCGGAATCCACGATGGGCACGCCGGAGATCTTGAACCGGTTCATCATGCCGACCGCTTCGCGGAGCGTTCCACCAGGCGACAGCGTGATCGGATTCAGGATCATCCCGCTCTCCGACCGCTTGACCCGGTCCACTTCGGCGGCTTGGCGGTCAACCGACATGTTCTTGTGGATCACTCCCATTCCGCCGGCGCGCGCCATGGCGATCGCCATCTCCGATTCGCAAACAGTGTCCATCGCCGCGGACAGGAGCGGGATGTTGAGCGTGATTCCCCGCGTAACTCTCGACGCGGTGGACACGTCCCGGGGGTGAACCTGCGAATGACCCGGAGTCAGCAGAACGTCGTCGAAAGTCAGCGCCACGCGGGCGCGGACGCGCGGGTGCGCGCTTTCGAGCTGCTCGGGGTCCGGATCCTCTATGCGCGAAGACCCGCGCGCCGGCTGTGCCGGGCTCGCGGGTCGCTTTTTCGAACTAGCTAGGGTCGCCATAGCCAAAGGTACGGCAATTCGCGGTCAACTGCCAGAGCCCGGTACGGAAAGGCCTGGCAAGGAGGGAATCCTCGGAGCTAGAGCGGCCGCCCGATCGCCCGCAACCGCCGGCGAACCCTGCGCGGCAGGAAGAACGCGGCCGCCATCAATGTGTGCTGGATGTTCAGGGAATCGAGCGCGGCTGGCTCGCCAGCCCAATGGGCGAGCGTCACCGTCCTGCCAGCGTTCGCAATCAGCCGCTTGAGCGCCATCATCAGCACGAAGACGTCATCGACCTCGCCCAGGAACGGGATGAAATCGGGAACGAGGTCCAATGGCATCAGGATGTACGCTATCGCGCCACCCACGAGCAGCTTGTCCACGCCATTCACCCGCGGATCGGTGATCAGCCCGTACAGCAGGCGGAGAAAGTTCGGGAGCTGGGAGATCGTGTCGGTGACGATCCGCTTGGCGCCTGTGCGCGGCCGCTCACCGCCGCTGGCGGCCTTGCTCGCGGCGCGCTTCTGACGGGTCCTGCGGGCTGCTGCTCTCTCGGCTTGCGTGCTCACGTCTGTCTCCGGGCGGGTTGTCCGTCCGCTCAGCTGTCGCTACTCGCGGGTTGGCGGCGGCGACTGGGCAGGCGGAGGCGACGAGGGCTTCGTCACCACGTTGACCACGTCTGTTGCAACAGACTTGCCAACATTCGCGACGCCGTTGATTACGCCCGCCGCCTTGCTGAGGACGCTCATGGTCCCGGCGATGGCTCCAGCCGACACTTTGCCGGCCCGGAGGGTGTCTTCCACGTTCTCCGCGAGGCGCTGGATCGGGTTCTGCGCGGGCGCCGGGCGGCGCGCGTACTTGGATTCGAGAAAATCGATGTAGTCGAGGATCTCGTACACGCGGTCGTCAGGCAGCGACTCGAGCTTTCTCACGATCCGCTCTCGCATGATGTCGTTCATGGCGCGGCGGCCTCAGCCGCGCCAGCGGGCTTTCTTGCCACGCGTATCGATGTGCACGTAGGGCTTCCTGGCACGGAGATACATCCCGAGCCCGCCGGCGAGGTGGGGATGCTTCAGCTCCACGATCTCCACGGCCAGGCCGAGCATCCTGGTATCCGACGCGTTGAACTTTCCGTCGCCGTTCACATCCATCGCCACGTCCGCTGCGTCGCCGTACTGGTGACGACTGTCGCGCGCTGCCCGGCTGACTCTCCGATTGTGGTCGGGCGAGCGGAATCCGGACTTCACGTCCACCGCAAAGTCGACTTCACCGCCGTGCCAGCGCTGTATCTCGCCCACGACGAGCTCGATCTTGTCGAGCAGCATGGGACTCACGGCGGCGTACCGCGGCCAGGACTTCTGATTGTCGTGCGTGACGAAATCCGACACGCGAAGGTGCTTGGTGATCCTGAGCCCCAGGTCGCCGGGCATGATCTCCATGAACCCTTCCGGCGGAGCGCGGTTGCCCGCGACCTTCTCGTTCAGGTACGTGCCGATGCGGTACCCGTTGATGAGACCGCCGACCTTCTCCTTGAACGGGGCGAGCACCGCGACAGCCAGCCCTTCGATTACCCGCTGCTCGGAACCCCTCACCAGAGCTACACGATAAAAGCCAGGCTGCTTGGGGCCGTCGAGGATCGCTCCCGCGAGAGGCTGCGGCGGCGCGACAGCCACGTTCTGCCCGACCCTGACCCAGGTGTACATGAGACCCGCGGGATCGCCTTCGATCTGGAGCGGATACTCGAGGGTCTCTCCCGGCAGCACGAACTTGACCTTGACCTCTCCGCTGGTGCCATACGCATCCATGGACGGCGTTGCCGCAGGGAGAGGCGCGCGGGACTTCAGTAACGAAGAAAACGGGGCGGTCGCACCGATCCGGCTGTGCTGGAACTGGATGACCCCGACCGCGGCTATCACGAACAGAGCAAGCGAAATCACGCTTTCCCTGGCATTAGAGCGCGGCCGTCTAGGCGCGCGACGTGACGGAGACCGCCGATCGGGCGTATTCAAGGACATCCTGGTAAAGATAGCGGCTTTTGGGTCAGTAAATGAATACTGGCGTCCCTACGGGGACCATTTCGAACAGCCGCTCGATGTCGTCGTTCCTCATCCGCACGCAACCGTGGCTGACGGCCTGGCCGACGGTCTCCGGCTTGTTCGTGCCGTGGATTCCGTAGCCGTCGCCCATGTTCAGGCGCCGCGTCCCAAGCACACCCTCGTACCGGCGCGCGTTGGTGCCGAAGGGCGGAATGATGATGTTCCCTCCCGCAACGACCTCGCGGTCCTCCAGGCCACCTCCCAACGAGGTCACGGCCCCGCTCGCCGAGCGCCTCACCAGCTCCGACCCCGACGCGTAGATCGACCCGCCGTCGCCCGTGGGCACACTCTCGTTACGGGACAGCTTCACCACGCCCAGCCCGCGCTTTCGCGCCTGCTCGATGTAATGCCAGTCCGGCGGGATCCAGGCGGGGTTCATTTCCTTCTGCCGCACTACGAGCCGCCCCCGGGGCGTCTGGAATCGGTACGTGGTCGTGCCGCTCACCATCTCCTTCCCGCTTCCCGTCGCAACCGGTGCCTGGAACAGGGTCTCGTTGCCGCGCTTGAACCAGAGCTGACGTTCCGCGATGCTGACGACGATGTAAGGCTGGTCGGCGGCGGCCACCGGGGCCGCGGCGAGCACGTTCTTGAGACTGTCTGTCGTCGTGCCGATCTTGGCTCTGACTTCCTCGAGCACGCCGAGGTTGTCGTTGAAAACCATCCGGTTGACGTCGCGCTCGTACCGGAGCTCGGCGGTGCGGGTAACGAGGACTGCGCTGAGCGCCGAGGCGGCGACGAAACCGCCGATCAACAGCCAGGCGGTACGCCCTCCGAATCGAATTGCCTCAGCGATAGCCATATTAGTAGAAGTATACCTTTGTTCCTGCAGAAAGGTTCGCGACGACTGCCTTCAAATCGGCCTCGCTCGCGCGAATACTCCCTGGAAGTACGTATGTGGAATCGGCGAGCGGCCCGGCGCGCGGCTGCGAATAGATGACGGTCCCGCCATCGAGCAGCAAAGCGATCGGCCCGAGCGCTCCGGCCACCGTGCCGCCCGTACCGTCCATCTGCCTGTCGGAATACACCCAGGCGGGCACGTTCCACGATCCGTTCGTCAGTACCTGCACGATCGTGCGCTCACCGCGCGGAATCGCCATGCGGATCGTGTCGGGCGCACTGCCCACCGTGCGCTCAGGTCCGACTTTCGCGGACATTTCGCGCAGAATCGCGCCCTCTCTCTCGAGGTAGATCTTCCCGCTGTCCACGGGGATTGAGAGGTGAATGACCTTGTCCATCTGCGCTTGCCTGCGGGCCAGCTCCACGGCCATTCGCACCTTGTCCTTCTCGGCATCGATGATGAGGTCGGTCTTCTGCCGCTCCGCGGTGCTCATGCTCCCGCGGAGGCGCTCGACTTCGTTCGTATAGGCGAATCGCTTGTAGAGTAAAAACGCGTCGATCGCTACGAGAGCGGCGACGCCGATGGCCATTGTGAAGATGAATCCGGGATAGCTGCGCCTGAAATCCCGCCATCCGGTACGACGGCGGTCACTCCTGAACTCACCTGCTCTGCGGTCGGAATCCGGATCGGTCATTGGTTGCGGCTGAGGGCTTGAAGGTCGAGCACGGGAACGCCGACGGGGTCGCTCCGTCCGTGGCGGACGCGGGCGACGATGGTGAGAGTTGCGAGTGGAGGAAGCGCACGAGCCATGCCGAGCAGCGAAGGAGGAACTGCGAGATAAAGCAGCGAGCGGTCGTCGCCGGGGCCCTGCGCGAGAATATAGGGCTCTCCGTCCACGAGTCCCTTTCGGAGCGGATCTGCTGTGTGAAACGCGACGAACTCGACTTCCCACCGCACGAGCTTGCCACGGTTGCCAGCAGAGTCCGCGCGAAGGTCGGCGGCGGTGAGGCGGGTCAGCTCGCCCGAGTCGGTCGGAACGACGTCTGTCGCGAGCACCCAGCCCTCGGTCCGGACCCGCAGCCAGTTTCGGTCCCTGGCGAGCACCTCGAGCCGCGCGCTCGTATCGACGCGCGCGACCCCCTTGCCGGCGGGCGCGGATCGCAGAATGAGCGGACGCGCCGGCGTGACAGACGTGGCGGGCACGGCCGTCGCTACCGGCGCGGGCGTCGGCTGCGGCAAGCTGTCCTGCGCGGGGAGCTCCCGCGCGCAGACGATTGTCGCGATGATGAGTAGCCGGGCAACTCTAGAGGGCAGATGAATCCGGGTTAGATTGAGCGATCTCACGGGCGGTCGAACATACCACCGTCACTATACCCCGCCAATATCACTTTGCACCGTCCTGTCGCGCTCGTAGTCCTCGATGGCTGGGGTTTCCGGGAGGCCCGGGAAGGCAACGCGATCGCCCTCGCCAATACGCCCGCGTGGGACGCTCTCTGGTCTCAGCCCTCGAGAACCCTTCTCGACGCATCCGGACTCAGAGTTGGACTCCCCCGCGGCCAGATGGGCAACAGCGAGGTCGGCCACCTGAACCTCGGCGCAGGGCGCGTGGTCATGCAGGACCTCGTTCGGATCAACAGCTCGATCGAGCAAGGGTTCTTCTACTCCAACCCGGCGTTCATCGCGGCGTGCGGGCAGGTGAAGGCGCGGGACCGGACGCTCCATCTGATCGGGCTGATCGGATGCGGCGGAGTTCACGCTCTCGACCAGCATCTTTTCGCGCTTATCGAGCTCGCGGAGCGGGCCGGCGTTCGCCGGATTGCGATCCACGCGATGCTCGACGGCCGTGATACGATGCCGACGTCGGGCCTCGCATATCTGGATGAGCTGCTCGCGCACGCCCGGGGCCGGGCGTTCGTCGCCAGCGTTGGCGGCCGGTACTACGGGATGGATCGCGACCGGAGGTGGGAGAGGACTCAGCTCTATTACCGTGCAGCGGTGGACGGCGCGGGGCCTGCGGCCTCCGATCCTCGTGACGCCGTGCTCGCGTCGTATTCCGCCGGCCTCACTGACGAGTTCATGCTGCCTGTAGTGATCGCCGACAACGGCACGCCGCGGGCTCCAATGCGCGATGGCGACGCGGTGATCTGCTTCAATTATCGGTCGGACCGGATGCGCCAGATCGTCCGTGCGCTCGTGGAGCCGGAGTTCGATGGATTCGACGTTAACCCCCGCCCCGCGGTATCGGTTACGACGATGACCATGTACGACCGCCGCTTCAACCTGCCCATCGCGTTTGAGCCCCAGTCGATGGCGGGGATAGTCGTTGAAGTGCTGGCGAACGATGGGCGATCGATCCTCAAGACGGCGGAAACGGAGAAGTACCCGCATGTGACTTACTTCTTCAACGGTGGCAATGAGCCCTGCGTCCAGGGTGAGGAGCGGGTCATGATCCCGAGCCCGAAGGTCGCGACCTACGACCTGAAGCCGGAAATGAGCGCGGCCGGCGTCGCGGATGCCCTGTGCGGGGCGATCGACAAGCGGTCGCACGATTTCCTGCTCTGCAACTTCGCGAATGCCGACATGGTCGGGCACAGCGGGTCGATTCCCGCTACTATTCGCGCGGTAGAGGCCGTGGATGAATGTCTTGGCCGCATCATCAGGGCCTGCGATCGTTCGGGGGCGCGGCTGATAGTTACGGCGGATCATGGGAACGCCGAGCAGATGCTCGACCCCGTCACCGGCGGGCCGCACACAGCCCACACGACGAGCCCGGTGCCGCTGTTGCTGTATGGAGCCGGAAGCGGGCCGCTGCGATCCGGCGGCGCGCTGTGCGATGTTGGACCAACGTTGCTGGCGATGATGGGTATACAAAAGCCAGAAGAAATGACTGGAGTCGACCTTCGTGAATTCGATTAAATCGTTCGGTATCACGCTGACGCTCGCGTGCGCGGCGCTCGGCGCCCCCGCATCGGGCTCGGCGCAGCAGGTCGGCTACCCGCCGGAGAGTTCGCCCTTCCGCGACCTCGAGTATCGTCACGAGCTGACGCTGTTCGGCGGGTCGTTCGCCGCGGGTAAGGATCCCGCGGGCGTCGCCCCGCAGGGCGGCCCGATGGCGGGGCTGCGCTACGAGCTGCGTGTCGGCGGGCCCGCACACCTGATGGTTCGCGCCTCGTACGTGCAGTCCGAGCGCAACGCCCTCGACCCCTCTGAGCCAGAAGCCACGCGCGACCTTGGCGTCCACTCGGCGCCCCTCTATCTCATCGACGCCGGCGTATCCCTCAATGTGACCGGCCTGAAAAGCTGGCGCCGGCTGGTCCCAACGGTCAATGCGGGAATAGGAGTCGTCGCCGGGAACCAGGACGTCGAGAACGACCCTTATCGGTTCGGCACCCCCTTTGCGATTACCCTCGGCACCGGACTGCGATACGTGCCGGGCGGACGGTTCGCCATTCGCCTGGGCGTGGATGCCTATCTGTACCGGCTGAAGTACCCGACGGAATACTACGCCACAGCATCGGACGGAACCGCCGTAATCGACGCACGCCAGTCCACAAACTTCTGGAAGAACAACGTCGCGTTGACGATAGGAGCGTCGTACCTGTTCTTCCGCTAACACGGGAGCAGGATGCAACACGACTTCGACAACACCGATGAAATCCGGGACCTGGACGATCAAGAGCTGCGCCGGCTGGTGCGGGAGCGGCTCGCGGACGACAGCGCGATAGACGCCGACGACCTGCTCGTGGAAGTGAGCGACGGCAGGGTGCGGCTCTCCGGACGCGTCGGGACCGATGGCGAGCGAAGGATCGCCGACCACATCCTCAGCGACAGCATCGGCCTGACCGACTACGAGAACGAGGTTGTGGTCGATCCCATCCGGCGAGCCGAGAGCCCTGAGGCGATCGATGATCATCTCGCGAATGAAGAGATGCAGGAGGGACGCCTCCTCGGGAATCGCCCGCCGCAATCGAGCGACGAAGCCGAGCACCTCACCGAAGATCTGGACACAGAGCTGTTCGGCACGAGCGACGCAACGGAAGCGACCGAGAGTGGCGCGCCGTGGAATCCGCCCACGGGACCCACGCCTGAGGGGATGGACGAAAGTCATCAGTAATCGGTGATAACTTTCGCGGCATGTCCCACGCTTCCCTCATCCGCCGCATCACGTTCGCCGCCGCGCACCGGTATCGCCGGCCCGACTGGAGCGAGGAGAAAAACCTCGAGGTCTTTGGCTCGTGCTCGCGGCCCAGCTACCACGGCCACAACTACGCGTGCGAGGTGACGGTTTCCGGTGAAATCGATCCGGAGACCGGGTTCGTCGTGGACCTGGGCGCGCTCGACGCGATTCTTCGCGAGGAAGTAAGCGACAGGTTCGACCACCACAACATCAACGCGGACGTGCCCGAGTTCGCGGACGGCAAGCTCAATCCGAGCGGCGAGAACCTGGCGCGCTTCATCTTCGACCGCGTGCAGCAGCGATTGGACGGCCGCGCGGCGGTAACGCGGGTGACAGTGGCTGAAGATGCCACGCTCAGTGCCACCTACACTGGAGAGTAAGGTGCAGTCGACTCTGTTGCGTGCTTTGCCCGGATGCACCATCGCCGCTGCGCTCCTGCTCTCTGCGTGTGCGCCCGCGGTTAGACCGCTCCCCTCGGTGGTCGCAGCGCCGCCCGTGGACAGCGCTGCGGCGCTGGTGGTAGAGCCGGTGGACGCGCGCACCGCTCTAGCGCGCACGGCCGACTCGGTGCTTCATGATCCACGCTTCCGCACCGCGAGCTGGGGCGCGCTGATAATCGATCCCGCGACGGGCGACACCCTGTACTCGCTCAACCCGCGCAAGCTGGTGATGCCCGCCTCCAACATGAAGGTCCTGACCGGCGCGGTCGCACTCCATCTGCTCGGGCCTGACTTCCGCTTTCGCACGACGTACGCGGTTCGCTGCGGCGCGGCACGCGGGCGGTGCGCCGAGCTGCTCGTGACCGGCCGCGGCGACCCCACGGTCAGCTCGCGCTTTCATGCCTACCCGCTCGCGCCGTTGCGCGCGGTGGCCGATTCGCTGCGCGCGCGTGGAGTGACCGGCTTCTCGGGGCCGCTGGTCGCGAGCGGCGATGCCTTTCCGGGCTCCATCTACGGCTACGGCTGGGAGTTTGACGACCTCGGCGAAGACTATGGCGCGGGTATCGACGACCTCGTGTTCAACGAAGGGCTTGAGGCAATTGAAACGCTGACTTCGGCGGGGGCCGGAATCAGCTCGGAGAATCCGGCGAGTGACCCGCGGCAGGCGTACTTGAAAGCACTGTCCGTCGCGCTCCGGCAGCGCGGCATCTCGCACGAGGGAATCGTTTCGAGCGACAGCATGAGCAGGCTGTCCATGACCGCGGCCGCCGAGACTCTGTTCGTCGTCCAGTCGCCGCCGCTCAGCGAGATCCTGGGCGCTATGCTCAAGCCGTCGCAGAACCAGATCGCAGAGATAATTCTTCGCACAATTGGGCTCGAACGCACAGGCGTGGGTCGGCCCGACAGCGGCGCGGCGGTCGTCCGCCGGCAGCTCCGCGAGTGGGGCGCGGACAGCATGGAGTTCTCCATCCGCGACGGCAGCGGCTTGTCCCGGCACAACTACGTGACGCCCGCGACGATGGTGCGCGTGCTTTCCGTCATGCAGCGGCATCCGCACAGCTCGGTCTTTTACGAGGCGCTGCCCTCCGTAGGGGTGAGCGGCACGGTGCAGAATTGGCTGCGCGGCACGAGCGCCGAGGGAAACGCTCACGGCAAGACCGGCACGCTGGGCTCGGTCCGCGCGTTCAGCGGGTACGTGCGCACGGCCGGCGGCTCGACGCTCATCTACAGCTTCATCTGCAACAACTACCTCGTGCCGACGTCCGCCGTGACGATCGCGATCCAGGCAATGGTGCGGCACATGGCGGAGTCTCCTCTCCCCGCGAACTGATGCTCGGCGTCGCCGAGGCCGTAGCGAAAGCTCTGGCGGCGATCTCGCCGCTGGACGTCGACACGGTTCATCTCGAGGACTCGCTCGGAAGATTCGCGGCGATGGATGTCACGTCGCCGGTCGCCATCCCGCCGTGGGACAACTCGTCGATGGACGGCTACGCGGTTCGGGTCGGCGACGTGGCCGTCGGAGCCAGCCTTCGCGTCGCTGCGACGATAAAGGCGGGCGACTCCGCCGAGCGCTCGCTGGCTCCCGGGGAGGCGATGAAGATCATGACCGGCGC
>Ga0136633_1002246_pt1 | contig 13460 bp, 13 predicted proteins | sample AntDrymeUQ832206_2_FD_105494 | JGI IMG/M metagenome (GOLD analysis project Ga0136633, IMG submission 105494) | Polar desert sand microbial communities from Dry Valleys, Antarctica - metaG UQ83 (22.06) | ecosystem: Environmental > Terrestrial > Soil > Desert | place: Antarctica: Dry Valley... | reverse complement strand
TCGAGCTCCGACTCCTTCTCGATGTAGATCGCGTTGCGGCCGCTCTTGGCTTTGTAGAGCGGCGGCTTGGCGATAAAGATGTGCCCACGCTCAATCAGGTCCGGCATCTGCCGGAACAGGAAGGTGAGGATCAAGGTGCGGATGTGGGCGCCGTCGACGTCGGCGTCAGTCATTAAAATAACGCGGTGGTAGCGCAGGTCGTCGAGGTTGAACTCCTCGTGGACGCCGGTTCCGATCGCGGTGATCAGCGCCTGGATCTCGTTGTTGGCGAGGACCTTGTCGATCCGCGACTTCTCGACGTTGATGATCTTTCCGCGCAGCGGCAGGATCGCCTGGGTCGCCCGATCTCGGCCCTGCTTCGCCGAGCCGCCGGCGGAGTCGCCCTCGACGATGAAGATCTCGGTCAAGGCAGGGTCGCGAACCGAGCAGTCGGCCAGCTTGCCGGGCAGGGTCGAGTTCTCCAGCGCTGACTTGCGACGGGTCAGGTCACGCGCCTTGCGGGCGGCGTCGCGAGCCCTGGCCGCCTCGATCGACTTGGTGACGATCCGGCGCGCGTCGGCGGGGTTCTCTTCGAGGAACTCGGCGAGCTTGCGATTGACGACGGCCTGGACGAAGCCCTCGATCGGGGGATTGCCTAGCTTGGTCTTCGTCTGGCCTTCGAACTGCGGGTCGTGGAGCTTGACCGAGACGACCGCGGTCAGGCCCTCGCGAACGTCATCGCCGCTGAGGTTCGGATCCTTCTCCTTGAGCAGGCCCTTCTCGCGGGCGTAGGCGTTGAGCGTCCTCGTCAAGGCAGAGCGGAAGCCGGAGAGATGCGAGCCGCCTTCATGTGTGTTGATGTTGTTCGCGAAGGTGAGGACGGCCTCTTGGTAGCCGGTGTTCCACTGCATCGCGATCTCGAGCGTGCCTTCGTCGGAGCTGCCCTCGAAGAAGACGGTCTTCGGGTGCAGCGAGTCCTTGGTGCCGTTCAGATAGGCGACGAAGTCGATGATCCCGCCCTCGTAATGAAACTCCTCGCGGTCGCCGCCGGCGCGCTCGTCGATCAGCGTGATTCGCAGCCCGCGGGTCAGGAAGGCGGTCTCTCGGAGCCGATCGCCAAGGGTCTCGAAGTCGAAGTCGATCTCCTCGAAGATCTCGGGATCGGGATGAAAGGTGACGATCGTGCCGGTGTCCGTCGCGGTGGCGCCCTTCTTGAAATCGCCGGTTGGCTTACCGCGCTCGAAGCTCTGCGTCCAGACGTGTCCGTCGCGATGGATCTCGAGCTCGAGCAACTCGGAGAGCGCGTTGACGACTGAGATGCCGACGCCGTGGAGCCCGCCGGAGACCTTGTAGCCGCCGCCGTCGCCGAACTTGCCGCCGGCATGCAGGGTCGTCAGCACAACCTCGGCGGCGGGTCGCTGCTCCTTCTCGTGCATGTCGACGGGAATCCCGCGGCCATTGTCGACGACGGTCAAGCTGTTGTCGGGATGAATCGTCGCGGTGACCGCATCGCAGTGGCCGGCGAGTGCCTCATCGACGGAGTTGTCGATCACCTCGTAGACGAGGTGATGCAGGCCCCGGGGGCCGGTCGAGCCGATGTACATGCCGGGGCGCTTGCGGACCGCCTCGAGACCCTCGAGCACGGTGATGTCCTTGGCGCCGTAGCTGCCGGCGTCCTCGCTCTTCTTCTTGGCCATCAAATCCTTTCGCGTTCAGCTTTAAATGGTGCCCGCTAGACCGGCGGCACCGGCTCAATCCGAGGTCCCGATCCAGCGGTGCCCGGCAGGCCAACTGCAAGCGGCCCGGCACCTCGGAGAACTCCACGAGCGAGTTGTCATAAGTATAACAGCCCGAGGCGGCGGGAACCCCCGCGCACAACTACGAAATCCCTGCAAATCGCGTACTTTTGTGAGTCGAAAGAGTGACTTTTCAGCGATGGCGGCTGAGGTCGGCCGTAAACCGCAGCGAAACCGCCTGCTCGGTCCCGAGCTCAGCGTTGATCCGGGCGAGCAGCGCGTCCCCCATCAGCTCCAGCTCCTGCGCCCAGGCGCCGCCTGAGCAGGCAATCGTGACCGTCCCTTCGCGTTCGCGGACGGGCTCGGCATGCGCTGCGATCGTCTCGCCCGCAACCGCGAGCCAAACCGACTGGAGATCGGCGAGCAGGGTCTGGGGAGCCACCTCGCGAAGCGCGCCGGCGAAGGTATCGCCGAGCCGTCGCGGGTTGCGGTCCTGGGATCCGGAGCTCATCGTTCCTCCACGCCAACCACTCTCCCCGATTCGATCTCGATCAGCCTCGCGGCATGATCGGCGAGCGGCGCGTGCTGAGGTTCTGTGACGGTGATCAGAACCTGGCCGCCGTCGACCAAGGCGTCCAGGAGCCGCTCACGACGATCCGGGTCGAGCTCGCTCATCACATCGTCGAGCAGCAGCACGGGCGGGCGCCGCCGGGCGTCGTGAAGGAGCGCGCGCTCGGCAAACAGCAAGGCGAGCAGGCCGAGGCGTTGCTGGCCCTGGGAGCCGTAGCGGCGCAGGGCGCGGTCGTGGCGCTCGATCGCGACCTCGTCGAGATGAGGACCGAAGCCGGTGAAACCGCGCGCGAGGTCGGAGGCGCGTCGCTCGCCGAGCTCGGCGAGGACCGCCTCGGGATCGGGGTCGCGGACGCGAGGCCGGTAACTCAAGCTCGCGGCGCCGTCGAGGCCGAGTCGCTCAGCTGCGAGGGCGAAGGGCTTGGCCAGCGCCGCCGCCCCTTCGGCGCGCGTCTCGATCAGGGGCGCCGCTCGCTTCGCGAGTTCACGATCCCAGGCATCGAGAGAGTCCGGCGGCGCCCCTGATCGGACGCGGCCGAGCATCGCGTTGCGCTGCGCGAGGGTCTGCCCGTAAGCGATCCGCGCCTCGGCACGAGTCGGCCAGAGCGCCGCGACAACGCGGTCGAGATGGGCACGGCGGCCGGCCGGGGGGCCCTTGACGAGGGCGAGACGATCCGGCATGAAGACACTGATCGCGGGCCGGCGGCGGTCGTCGTCGGGGCGTGCAGGCCGGCCGTCGACGCGACGCGCTCGGCCTTCGGCCCGCGAGACCGAGGCGATCATCGACATCCGCTCCCCACCGCTCGGTCCAGGACCCAGCAACGCAGTAGCCCGAGCCAGCGGCTCTCCGAAAGTGATCGTCTCACGTTCGGCTCGCGTCCGGCAAGAGCGTCCCGTCAGCGAGAAATAGAGCGCTTCGAGCAGATTCGTCTTGCCGGCTCCGTTGGCGCCGTGGACAATCGTCAGGCCCGGTGCCAGGCCCGTTGTGGCGTCCTCCAGGTTGCGGAACGCGAGGCTGGCTACGGACTCGACCAGCACCTCGGCTCGTTACCGGACCCTCGTCGCCGGCGCTAGACGTTAAGCCGAATCGGCATCACGAGGTAGCTGTAGCTCTGATCGCCGGCGGGCTGCAGGAGTCCCGGTCGCAACGGCGAGGTGAGCCGCAAAACGACCTCCTCACTCTCGATGCTCTCCACTCCCTCGACCAGATACTGCGGGTTGAAGGCGATCTCCATCGCCTCGCCGTCGAAGGAGCAAGGCATCGACTCGGTCGCATCGCCGACCTCCGGAGTCGTCGCCGCGACCGTGACCTCGCCCTCGGCGAAGGCCATCCGCAGCGGTGCGGTGCGCTGGGCGAAGTGCCGGACCCGCCGCAAAACATCGACCAGCTCGGCCTTGGGAAGGCGAACATCGTGATCGAAAGCCTCGGGTACGAGCTGGCGGTAGCTCGGGAACTGACCGTCGATCAGGCGCGAGGACAGGGTCACGTTGCCCGCGCGGAAGACGATCTGGCTGCCCGGCAGAACGAGCTCGATCTCCTCGACGCCGCCGGCTGAGACCAACCGCGCGAGCTCACGCAACGCGCGGGCGGGAACGTTGGCCTCAAAGGGCGCCGCGACCGGGCTCTCGAGCTTCGTGTGCTTGACGGCGAGGCGATAGGAATCGGTGGCGACCATTGTCAGGGCGTCGCCATCGACGCTGACGAGGATTCCGGTCAGGATCGGGCGGACCTCATCGCGGGAGGCAGCCCGGGCAACCCGCTCGACGGTCTCCGCGAATGCCGTCGCCGGCATCTTGACGATCTCGCCCTCGAACTTCGGCAGGGTCGGGAAGTCCTCGACGGAGAGCAGGCGGAGATGGAAGTTGGCTGTTCCCGCCTTCAACTCGACGTCCTTCTCCGACGGGCGCTCGGTCAGCGTCAGCGGACCCGGTGGAAGGCTCTTGACGACGTCGGTGAGCAGGCGTCCCGGCAGCAGCAATGCCCCCTCCCCTTCGAGCTCGCCCTCCACCGTGATCGAGGCAGCGAGCTCTGTGTCGGTCGCTCGAAGCAGGGGCGCGCCGGCCTCGGCGCTGAGCATGATCCCGCCAAGCGACGGCAGCGTGTTGCGGGTCGACAGTGCTCGCGAGGCGATTTGAAGCGCATCGAGAAGCTGGTCGCGGTCGGACTGCAGTTGCATCAAATCTCTCTTCTAATCTTGTCTGAGTTGATGTTGTGTTGTGGAAACTGTCTCAAAGGTGGCGGAGATGGCTTGCGCAGAAGGCTTTGTCGGAGTGGAAACCTACGTGGAAGCGCGGCGGCCGTGTGTAAAGGCACGCCGCTCAGGGCCGCTCAGGGCGGATGTGGAGACGGTTGTGGACTTGCTCGAGCGCCAGATGGAGGTCCGATCCCGGCTCGATTCGCTTCTCGATGGTGCGGATCGAGTGCAGCACCGTCGAGTGGTCGCGATTGAAGGCGCGGGCGATCTCGACCAGGGAGAGGTTGGTGGTGTTGCGGGTCACATACATCGCGAGCTGGCGGCCGCGAACCACATCGGGTGTGCGCCGGCTGGAGCTGAGGTCGGCGCGCGAGAGGCGGAGGACGCTGCAGACAGCCTCGGCGATCGCTTCGACTCCGGGCTCGCCGTCAAGGTTGGTTTCGCAGGCCGGAGCTCGCGGATCTTTGCCGAGCGCCTCGGCGACGATCTCCGCGCTCGGTGCTTCCCCGAGCATTGAGGCGAAGGCCGCGACCCGGGTCAGGGCGCCCTCGAGCTTGCGGAGGTTCGACGGCGATGCGAGCGCAATCTGGCGCAGGACGTCGATATCGGGCATTGGAATCGCTCGCCGGACGGCCAAGTGCTGAAGCAGCGCGATCCGGGTTCGGAGGTCCGGCTCGTCGACTTTGACCGTCAGGCCCCAGGCGAAACGATCCCGCAGCCGCTCGCTGAGCCGCTCGATCGCCTCCGGCGGTCGGTCGCTGGAGAGGACGATCTGGGCGCCGGCGGAATGGAGCTCGTTGAAGGTGTGGAAGAACTCATCCTCGGTCTTGGGCTTGTCCTCGAGAAACTGGATGTCGTCGATCAAGAGAGCGCCGATCGCGCGGTGGCGGCGCTTGAACTCGGCGGCGCCTCCGCCGCGAACCGAGGAGACGAACTCGGTCGTGAAGCGCTCGGCCGTCGTATAGAGCACGTCGAGCTCGGGATGGCGATCACGGATGTAGCCGGCGATCGCGACAAGAAGGTGGGTCTTGCCGAGCCCGGGACTGCCGTAGATGAAGAGCGGGTTGTAGGCATCGCCAGGCAGCTCTGCGACGGCCAGTGCGGCAGCGTGGGCGAAGCGATTGCCGGGACCGATCACGAAGCGGTCGAAGCCTCGATCCCGAGCGAGGGCCGCGGGGATCGGCGCCCCCTGTGCTGGTTGCTGCGGGTTGCCTCCGAGCTGCGTCGAGGGGTCGGCAAAGACGATCTCGCTGAGCCCGGAGCCTTGGCTTCGCAGAGCGGCATTCGCCATCTCGCCGTAACGACGCTCGAACCAGCCACGGACCCGGTCAGGGCCGCTCAGATAAAGGCTGGAGCCGCGAACAGCGACGGCGCGCAGCGGCTCCAGCCAATGCTCGGCCGCAGCCGCCGGCAACGAGTCGCGCAGCTCAGCGCGGACGCTTCCCCAAATCGCCTCGAGCTCGCGCTCGGGCGCGCCCGCTGGGTGGTTGTCGTTGCTCTCCGGCATTGGGTCTGAGGGGCATCGATAGGACCGATCCCCTCTGGCCAACGATCATGACAGCGTGCGGGAAGAGCCGAGACAGGGGATTCGAGGCGACCCTGCAAATCGCGTCGAAAGCTTTCGACGCCGTTGCGCTCAACGCCGGCTTGGCGATGTCTGCCTCGGGGCGGCGAGCGCGCCGGCGAGCAGTCCCTATACTGCCCCGTCCGCCCACGACCCGGCGCGGAGAAGATATGAAGCGAACCTGGCAGCCGAAGAAAAGGAAGCGCGCCCGTAAACACGGATTTCGCGCTCGTATGCGGACCCGTCATGGGCGCGCCGCGGTCGGCCGCCGCCGTCGCAAGGGTCGCAAGCGTCTGACGGTGTGACGGTGGCCGAGCCTCGCCGCGACGGCCGCAAACGAGGCCGGCTCTCTCGCAGCGGCGACTTCGATCGCGCCTACCGGGACGGGCGTTCGCGCTCCAATCGGTTCCTCGTCCTCTACGCCTTCCCGCGCAGTCCCGACGATGGCGGCGAGGATGTCCGACTCGGCATCTCAGTCGGCCGCAAGGTCGGAGGTGCGGTCGAGCGCAACAAGGTCAAGCGAGCGATTCGCGAGGCCTTCTGGGCGCTCTCGGAGAAGCTCCCCGAGCGCCACGACTTCGTCGTCGTCGGCCGCTCCGACGTCTCCGATCTGGTCGAAAGGGATGGCTCGACGGGGGTCCAGGCATCGCTCGCCGGGCTGCTCGAGGAGGCGGAGGCCAAATGAGCGTTTCGGCCGTTTCACGTGAAACGCCTACCGGCAGGCTCTTTCTCGCGCCGATTTGGGTCTATCAGCGGTTGATCAGCCCCCTACTGCCGGCTCGCTGCCGGTATTACCCGACTTGCTCCTCCTACGCCGTTGAGGCGATTCGGACTCTTGGCCCGATCAGGGGGACGATCGTTGCGGCTTGGCGGATTGCGCGTTGTAATCCGTGGAGCGACGGTGGTCTTGATCCCCTTTCAGCCCGCACTCTGTTCCGCGACCACGACTGCGGCCACGAGCACACCCCCCACACTCGAAATGGAGTCTCCGCATGAGCGTGCCGTTCGCCTCGATCTTCACCGACATACCCCACGAGATCCTTCTCTTCTTCCACAATCAAGCGGGATTCGGATGGGGCCTTGCGATCGTCGCCCTCACCTTCACGGTCCGGCTCGCGATCCTGCCGCTGTCGATCAAGCAGATTCGCGGCATGCGGGCGCTCCAGGAGCTGCAGCCGCAGCTCAAGGCAATTCAGGAGCGTCACAAAGACGATCGCCCGCGCCAGCAGCAGGAGATGATGAAGTTCTACCAAGAGAACGAGATCAACCCGCTGGCCTCCTGCTGGCCGCTGCTACTCCAAATTCCTGTCTTTCTGGCGCTGTTCGCGCTGCTTCGTGGCGATGCGTTTCGTGCCGACGTGATCTCCAGCGGCCCCGCGAGCCAGGGCTGGCTGGGCGTCGACTCGCTGATCGAGAACCCCGGCGGCGTCGAGCTCGGTGTCCTGATGGCGCTGTTCGTCGTCACCCAGCTCTTCGCCGGGCTCGCGATGTCGATCCGCGGTCCCGGTCTCGAAGGCCCCCAGAAGTTCATCATCTTCGCGCTGCCGTTCGCGTTCGCTCCCTTCGTGGCAACCTTCCCTGCGGGGCTTTCGATCTACTGGATCGCGACGAACATTTGGACGCTTGGCCAGCAGCAGGTCGTCCTCACCCTGCTGCCGCATCCACCGAAGCCGACCGAGGAGGAGCTGGCGGCCCTGTCGGCGAAGCCCCCGCCCCCGCCCCCGCGCAGGAAAAAGAAGAAGCGCAAGTAAGTGCCTCAGGTCCGCGCCGAACCAGGAGACTGAACCGATGACCGACTCGCCCGAGCCAGCTGTAGAGCCAATTCCCGATGAGCCCCTCGAGCGGGTCCGGGCGATCATCGAGCGCGTCCTCGACGTCATGGAGCTCGACGCGGACGTCAAGCTCACCGAGAGCGACGAGGAGATCCTCGCTGAGATCGATGGCGAGGACGAGCTCGGAATCCTGATCGGCCGCCGTGGTCAGACGCTCGACGCGCTGCAGGTGATCTGTTATCGCGCCGCAGCTCGGGGCGAGAGTGAGCGTAAGCGGGTCACGGTCGACGCCGCCGGCTATCGCGAGCGCCGCCGCGAAGTCCTCGAGGACGAGGCCGATGCCGCGGCCGGCCGCGCCGAGCGAAGCGGCGAGCCGGTCCGGCTCGAGCCGATGTCGGCGAGTGAGCGGCGCATGGTCCACGAGTTCCTCAAGGACAGGCCCGATGTCGAGACCTACAGCGAGGGCGACGAGCCGGATCGGCGCCTGGTGATTGCGCCGTTGGTCTCGGACTAGGGGCTCAATGCCGGCGGGTCCTGTCGGGGAAGGAACTCCCAACCGTCGCGCGACGCCGTCGCGCGACGGCCGGGGCCCACTTCCCCGCCACCCGTCGGGGCAGCGGCTGTGAGAGACGACGCGAACGAGAGGCTTCGTAAGGTGTTGGCGGGGGATTCGGCGACGTTGTGAGAGACGACGACGCGATCGAGCGGCTGCTTGCGGTGTTGGCGGCTGATCCGGAGGCGCCTAGTTCGGTGACTGACATTGCGCGGGCGCGCGATGTGCACATTGCCGACAGCCTCAGTGGGCTTGCGGTGGCGGAGCTGGCGGCGGCTCGGCGAATTGCCGATATTGGCTCTGGGGCTGGGTTTCCAGGCCTTCCCTTGGCGATTGCCCTCGCCAATGCACAGGTTGATCTGATCGAAGCGACCGGGCGCAAGTGCGCCTTTATGGACCGCGCGATCGCCGCTGCCGGGATCGCAAACGCCCGGACGCTCGCCCATCGCTCCGAAGAGGTCGCGGCCGGTGAGGGGCGCGAGAGCTATGACATCGTCACTGTGCGGGCCGTCGGGCGCCTCTCCACCCTCGCCGAGCTGGCATCGCCGCTGCTCAGAGAAGGCGGCGTTCTGATCGCCTGGAAGGGCAAGCGCGATCCCGGCGAGGAGGCCGAGTTCGCGCGCGCCGCTGACGCCCTGGCGATGGAGTCGCTCGAGGTGCTCGCCGTCGGTCCCTACGCGGGCAGCCGCAACCGCCACCTCCACACGATCCGAAAGTCCGGCCCGACGCCTGCGAACCTCCCCCGTCGGCCGGGAATCGCCAAGAAGCGCCCACTCGGCGCCGCCTAGCCGCGCAGCGCGTAGGCGCCCGACTACGAGTTCGCCGCAATAAGGCGGATTCCTTCTGGCGGCCGACGGGTCGGTCGGGAACTTGGCAGGCAAACCTCTAGAGTCGCGCGCCGCGCATGGGACTTGTCTACGCGATCGCCAACCAGAAGGGTGGGGTGGGGAAGACCACCACCACCGTCAACCTCGCGGCGTGCCTGGCAGCGACCGAAAACCAGACCCTGATCGTCGATCTCGACGCCCAGTGCAACGCGACTGTGGCGGTCGGGCTCGACCGCGACCTACGACCCTCGAGCTACGACTGCCTCTGCGGGAAGACCTCGCTGGCGGAGGCGGCGCGCCCGGCCGGCGCCGACAACCTCTGGATAGTCCCGGCTAATCGCGACCTCGCCGGCGCCGCAGTCGAGCTGCCCGGCATCGAACGTTCCGAGTACCGGCTGCGGGAGAGCCTCGGCCCGGTTCGTGAGCGCTTCACTGCGACCGTGCTTGACTGCCCGCCCTCGCTCGGGCCGGTCACGATCAACGCGCTGACAGCTGCCGATCGGGCGATTGTGCCGGTACAGGCGGAGTACTTGGCGCTCGAAGGCCTGGTCCAGTTCCTCGAGACGGTCGAGACGGTCCGCCGCAGCCTCAACCCGAGCCTGGTTCTGACCGGTCTGATCATCACCATGGCGGATGACCGAACCCGGCTGTCCCAGGATGTGGAGCGAGAGTTGAGAGAGCATTTCCCCGAGCTTGTCTTTGACGCGGTCGTGCCGCGGAGCGTTCGCCTCGCCGAGGCGCCCGGCTTTGGCAAGCCGGTGATCGACCACGCCCCCGACTCGCGCGGGGCCCACGCCTACCGCGAGCTGGCCGAGCAGGTCTTGTCCCGTGGCTAGACGAGCGAACGCCGCTTCCAACGCCGCAGCCTCCAACGTTGCCGCCCGCTCGATCGGGATCGGCCGGGGGCTTGCCTCGATCCTGCCGGAGCACGCGGTCGAGGAGCGGCTCCGCGATGTCCCGGTCGGGCTGATCAGCCCGAACCCCGATCAACCTCGAAAGCGCTTCGACGAGGCAGCGCTCGAGCGCCTCGCCGAGTCGCTGAAGCGATCGGGCGTGATCCAACCGCTGGTCCTCCGCCCGCTCGCCGACGGCCGCTACGAGTTGATCGCCGGCGAGCGCCGCTGGCGCGCCGCGAAGGCGGCCGGCCTGACGGAGGTACCGGCCGTCCTTCGTAGCGAGGATCAGTCAAAATCCCTGCAAATCGCGGTAATCGAAAACATGGCCCGCGAGGATCTGAATCCGATCGAGGAGGCCCATGCCTGCGCAGCCCTCGTTGAGCAGCTCGGGCTCAGCCGCGAGGAAGTCGCCGGCGAGGTCGGCCGCAGCCGCTCCGCCGTCTCGAACCTGATTCGCCTGCTCGATCTCCCCGATCAGTCGATCGCGGCGATCGAGTCCGGCGAGCTCAGCGAAGGCCACGGCCGAGCCCTGCTGCTCGCCAAGAACCAAGACGAGCGCAGGCGCCTGACCCGCGAGGCGATCGACAAGGGCATGTCGGTGCGCGAGCTCGAGCGACGTGCGCGTGGGGGAGAGCCGGCCCGCAAGCTCAAGGCTGTGCCCAGCGCCGACGAGGAGGCCGCGATCGGCAAGGCCGAGGATGCCCTTTACCGCGCCCTCGGCCGCGACGTCCGCGTCTCCGCCAGCCGCGGCAAGCTCCGCGCCCAGATCGACTTCGAAGATCTCGACGAGCTCCTACAGGTCGCCGACCGGCTGAAACGCGGCTGACGACGGGCGCGGGAAAGCTCACTGCCTGCCCCTGACTAGAATGCGAATTTCCCGGGCGATTAGCTCAGTCGGTTAGAGCGCGTCTCTGATAAGGACGAGGTCCCAGGTTCGAATCCTGGATCGCCCATTTGCAGAAGATGCAGATCTATGGAGTCAGCTTCGACATGGTCGGCAAGCAGCCGATCGTGCTTCTGAAGACGGCCGAGGGCAACAAGTTCCTGCCGATCTGGATCGGCCACCCCGAGGCCGCGGCGATCCTGATGAAGCTCCAGGGCGCTTCGACGCCCCGGCCGATGACCCATGACCTGCTCGCCGAGTTGCTCGAGCACCTCGACGCGAAGTGCGAACGCGTCTCGGTCACCGAGCTCCGCGACAACACCTTCTATGCCTCGATCACGCTCTCGGTCAACGGCACCGAGATCGAGATCGACTCGCGGCCCTCCGACGCGCTTGCCCTGGCCGTGCGGACCGAAGCTCCGATCTTCGCGGCCGAGGAGGTAATCGAGGAGTCCTCGATCGAGTTCGAGCACGAGGTCGAGAACGAGGAAGAGGTCGTCGAGAAGTTCAAGGACTTCCTCGAGAGCGTCACGCCCGAGGACTTCATCGAAGAGGACGAACCTCCGGGTCAGTAACCGGAGGGCCCGGCGGAGCCGGACCCTCCTTCACTGTCGCTCCGCCTGGACGGCGGCTCCGGTCAGTAACCGGAGGGCCCGGCGGAGCCGGACCCTCCTTCACTGTCGCTCCGCCTGGACGGCGGCTCCGCGACGTGCGTCTCGCCGGCCGGGGCCTGCTCCTCGCGGACTACGTAGATCGGGCGCTGCTTGACCTCTTCGTAGATTCGGCCTATGTACTCGCCGATCAGGCCGACGGTGATCAGCTGGATGCCGCCGAGCAGCAGAACCGCAAGCAAGACCGAGGTGATCCCGGGGACGAACTCGCCGGCCAGCTTCAGCCCGATTGCGATTGGGATCCCGAGGAAGGCCACGAAGCTGATCAGGAAGCCGAGCAGCGTCGCAAGCTGCAGCGGCAGGTGCGAAAAGGAGGCGATCGCGTCGAGCGAGAAGCGGACCATCTTGCGGAGTGTGTACGCGGTCTCGCCGGCGTGACGGGGCTCGCGTGCGTAAGGCACCGCGGTCTGAGTGAAGCCCACCCAGACGGTCATCCCCCGCAGGAAGCGGTTGCGCTCGCGCAAGGCGCCGACGGCATCGAGGGCGCGGCGATCGAGCAACCGGAAGTCGCCGGCATTCGGCTCCAGGTCGATCTGGGCGAGCCGTGAGAAGACGCGGTAGAAGCCACGCGCGGTCGCGAGCTTGAAGCGGCTCTCGCCCTGGCGACTCTCCCGCACGGCGTAGACGACATCCGCTCCACGCCGCCAGTGATCGAGCAGCTCCGGGATCAGCTCCGGAGGGTCCTGAAGGTCGGCGTCGATCATCACGACCGCGTTGCCGCGCGCGTGATCGAGGCCGGCCGTGATCGCCGCCTGGTGGCCGAAGTTCCGCGACAGCGTGATCACCCGGACGCGGGGATCGCCCGCGGCGATCCCCGCGAGCAGTGCCGGCGTCCCGTCGCTCGAGCCGTCGTCGACGAGGATCAGTTCGTACTCGAGCCCTGCGAGCGCGCCGGCGACCCGCCGGTGGAATTCTTCGAGGCTGCCTTCCTCCTGGTAGACGGGCGCGCAGACGCTGAGCAATTCCAGCGTTCGCAGCCCGGTGGAATTCGCAGCTTCCATCCCCGCGCATGATGCCAGCAGCTCCCCGGGACGGCTCGATCCTGTCTAGCCTGCGCAGATCGCCGACCCGCCCGACAGCGTGCCGCATCCTCCGCCGCACGCCTGCGTCGTCTGTCGATCGAGCGACCTCGTGAGCCATCTGTCGGTCGCGGGGGAGATCGGCGCCGAAGGTCTGATCCCGACCACGGACTCGTTCGGCTCGGCGCCCGCCGACATCGTTCGCTGCCGCGACTGCGGTCATATGCAGCTCGATCGCTTCCCGAGCGAGAAGCAACTCGGCGAGGCCTACGCCGACGCGGCATCCGACGACTACGTCGAAGAGGAGGCCGGCCAACGGGCGACGGCAGTGGCGATTCTCGAGCGGATCGAGGCCCGCGTGGAGCGCGGCGCGATCCTCGACCTCGGCTGCTGGGTCGGCTTCCTGTTGGCCGAGGCGAAAGCGCGCGGCTGGAGCGCGACCGGCGTCGAGCCCAGCGAGTTCGCTTTCACCTACGCGCGTGAGCAGCTTGGCCTCGACGTCCGCCAGGGCGAGCTGCTCGGCACCGAGCTTCCCTCGGCGAGCTACGACGCCGCGATGCTCGGCGACGTGATCGAGCATCTGGTCGAACCCGGTGCTGCCCTCGATCACATCCATGGCCTGCTTCGCCCCGGCGGGGTCCTCGCGCTCGCCCTGCCGGATTCCGGCAGCCGTCTGGCGCGCGCGATGGGAGCCCGCTGGTGGGCGGTTGTGCCGACCCATGTCCAGTACTTCACCCGCTCGAGCCTGACCCGCCTACTTCGCGAGCACGACTTCGAGGTTCTCGAGCTCTCGAC
>Ga0136633_1002245_pt1 | contig 13465 bp, 13 predicted proteins | sample AntDrymeUQ832206_2_FD_105494 | JGI IMG/M metagenome (GOLD analysis project Ga0136633, IMG submission 105494) | Polar desert sand microbial communities from Dry Valleys, Antarctica - metaG UQ83 (22.06) | ecosystem: Environmental > Terrestrial > Soil > Desert | place: Antarctica: Dry Valley... | reverse complement strand
CCGCTAGCCTGACGCCGCTCATGGGATCGCTGATCAAGAAGCGCCGCAAGCGGATGCGCAAGAAGAAGCACAAGAAGATGCTGAAGGCCACCCGCTGGCAGCGTCGCGCCGGGCGCTAGCCCGGCCCGGTACACCCAGCCAGACGTCCCCAGTCGCCCACTGACAGCTCCTCGGCCCGGGACTCCGGACGGAGCCCGGCTGCTGCGAACGCCTCCGGCGGCACGAGCGCGGCCAGGGAACGGCGGAGCATCTTGCGCCGCTGCCCGAACCCGGCCTTGACCAGCCGGAAGAGCCACTCGGGGTCGACGTCCGGGCCCACCGCCGGCTCCGGGCGGCGCTCGATGCGCACGAGCGCCGATTCCACGTTGGGCACAGGATGGAACACGGTGGGCGGCACCCGACCCACCACCTTGGCCGTCGCCCAGTAGGCCACCTTCACCGACACCCCGCCGTAGGCCTCGTCGCCCGGGCCGGCGGCCAGCCGCTCTCCGACCTCCCGCTGGACCATCACCAGCATCCGGCGGATGGCCGGCACTCCGTCGAGCAGGTCGGCGACCAGCGGCGTGGCCACGTTGTACGGCAGGTTGGCCACCAACACCCAGGGACCGGAGCGCCCGAGCAGCGCCTCCCAGTCGAGGCGGAGTGCGTCGCCCTCGACTACCTCCACCCCGACCGGCTCCACGACGGACCGGAGCGCCGGCACCAGCCGGCTGTCGATCTCGATGGCCGTGACCGCGGCGCCCGTCTCGGCCAGGGCCAGGCTCAGCGAGCCGAGCCCGGCGCCGATCTCCACCACCCGGTCTCCGGGACCGACCTCGGCCAGGCGGGCGATGCGGCGGACGGTGTTCGGGTCGACGACGAAGTTCTGCCCCCGGGCCCGGCTGGGAGCCAGCCCGTACCGGTCGAGCAGCCGGCGGACGTCGGCGCCGCTGAGGGTCACCCGCCGGACGTTAGGCGGGTCGGACTACCACTCGATCCGCACGTCGATCAGGCCCGCCTCGCGGGCCGCCAGCCTCTCGAACACCTCCAGCGACAGGTCGATCAGGCGGCCGGTCTCGAGCGTGGGACCCCGGTCGGCGACCTTGCACGTCGCCGAGGCCCCGTTGTGAAGCCTCGTGACCTTGACCATCGTCCCGAACGGCAGGGTGCGGTGGGCGCAGGTGGCGTCCGGGGCGCTGAACCACGAGGCCACACCACTGTCGGTCCTGGTGATGGTGGTGCCGGCCACGGCCACCGCCGGCGGCACGACGTTCTCCAGGATGGTGGTCAGCGGGGTCAGCGGGTTGACCGCCGGCGGGGCGACCACCGGCCGGACCGCCGGCCCGGATGTCGAGGTGGTCGTAGCCGGCGCCCGGGTGGTTGTGGTCGTGGCCGGCTTCCTGGTGGTGACCGGCGGGCTGGGCCGCGTCGTCGACGTTGTCGTCGTGGCCCGGAGCTGCTGCACCAGGTCCGGCAGGGAGACGACCGCCGCGGCCTCGGAGGACGGCGTCCGAGGGGCGAGGCCGCCGATCGCTGCCGGAGTCGACCCGGCCGGGGAACCCACCTGGATCGCCGTCGACTCCTGCCCGGGGGCGCTCGCCAGAGCGAGGACACCACCGGCCAGCGTCGTCAGGCACAGCAGTGCCACGTGGCGAGCCCGGATACTCTCCCCTGTCGGCGTCAGTCGCTTCCCCGCTTCACTGCCGCCGATTCGTGTCCCCGGTGATTCGGGAACCCGACGACCCTAGGGAAGCGGACCTACCGCCGCAAGCTCATCCGGCGGCGGGCAGGCCGAAGAGGGCGGCGGTGTTGGACCAGGTGGCGGCCTCGACGTCGTCCACGTCGACGCCCCTGGCCGCGGCCACCGCGGCACCCACCAGGGCGACGTAGGCGGGCCCGTTCGGCGATCCCCGGTGGGGGACAGGGGTCAGGTACGGCGCGTCGGTCTCGACCAGGATCCGGTCGAGCGGCGCCAGGGCCGCCGCCTCCCGGACCTCCCCGGCGGTCTTGAACGTGACGATCCCGCTGAACGACAGGCTCGCCCCCAGGTCGAGGCACAGCTGGGCCTCGGCGGGCCCGCCGGTGAAGCAGTGGAAGACGGTCCGCTCCGGAACGCGTTCGGCCCGCAGGATGGCGAACGTGTCGTCCCAGGCCTCGCGCGTGTGGATCACGAGGGCGAGGCCGTGCTCGTGGGCGAGGCCGATCTGGGCGGCGAAGGCCTCCCGCTGGACATCGCGGGGGGAGTGGTCGTAGTGGTAGTCGAGCCCGCACTCGCCGATGCCGACCACCTCCGAAGGGCCGAGCAGCCCGGTGATGGTGTCGACGCCCAGAGAGGCGTCGTGCGGGTGCAGACCCACGGTCGCCCAGACGGTCCCGGGATGGGCCCGGGCCACCTCGATGGCCTTCTCCGACTGCGGTCCGTCGGTGCCCACGCAGATGATCCGTCCCACGCCGGCCTCCGCAGCGGCGGCCAGTGCGTTCTCGGTGATCCCCTCGTACTGCAGGTGGCAATGGCTGTCGGCCCACATGGGCGGCCAACCTATCTGCCGGTCCTGCCCTCAAGACGACTTGACCTTCAAGCCGACTCGAAGGTTTACCCTGCGGACGTGGACACCACCTTGCGCATCGCCGAGGTCGCGGACCGGAGCGGCTTCTCGACCGCGACCCTGCGGTACTACGAGCAGGTCGACCTCTTGCCCGCCCCGCCGCGGACCGCGTCCGGCTACCGGGCCTACGACGAATCGGTGCTGGCCCGGCTGGCCTTCATCGCCAGGGCCAAGCAGCTCGGCTGCACCCTCGATGAGGTCGCCGAGCTGATGCCGGCGTGGGACAGCGGTGCGTGCCCGCCGGTGCAGGACGGGCTGCGGAAACTGGCGGCGGCCAAGCTGACCGGCGCCCGCGCCCGGATGGACGAGCTCCGGGCCTTCACCGCGGACCTCGGCCGCATCCTGGCCACCCTCGGGCGCCACACGCCCGACGGGCCGTGCGACTCCGACTGCGGTTGCACCAGTGACCCGCCGCCGCCGGTGGCGTGCACCCTCGAGCCGTCCGAGCTGCCCGGGCGCCTTCAGGATTGGAAGGACCTCGGCGCCCACGTCGTGGCCCGAAAGCCGATCGACGGGGGCCTCAGGCTCGATCTCGACGACACGACACCACTGGACGGGCTGGCGCAGCTGATGAAGGCCGAACAGACGTGCTGCGCGTTCTTCGCCTTCTCCCTCACCGTGGACAGCCGGGGAGTGGCGCTGGAAGTTCGGGCGCCGGCCGAAGGGCTGGCCGTCGTGGACGCGCTGTTGGGCTAACGGCGGGGGAAGAGCGGCGCGCCCTTCTCCACGGCGAGCCCGCCCGGATAGCCGCCCCACACTGCGGATTCCGGGAGCCGCTGCTCCTCCGGGCGACCCGGCAGGCCGAGGCGACGCCAGATCTCGGCCGATGCCGCGGGAACGGCGGGCGAGGAAAGCACGGCCACGATCCGTAAGGCCTCGATGCCGGTACCGAGGACGGCGTCGACCTCCGGGCCGGGCTCGAGCTTCCACGGCTCGTTGGCCTCGAGGTGAGCGTTGGCCTCCCGGATCAGCTGCCACGTGGCCTCGAGAGCCTCCGACGGGGCCAGCCGGTCCCACGCCGCCGCGGCGGCGGCGTAGACCCGCTCCGCCACCGGCGCCAGTGGGCTGCCGGCGGGCGCGGCGGGGCCGATGCCTGCGCATTTGGTGCCGACAAGGGTGGCGACCCGTGACAGGAGGTTGCCCAGGTTGTTGGCCAGATCGGCGTTGTAACGGGCGACCATTCCCTCGTAGGAGAAGTCGCCGTCGGGCCCGAACGGCACCTCGCGGAGAAAGTGGTAGCGGACCGCGTCCACGCCCAGGTCGGTGACCAGCTCGGCCGGCGCGATCTGGTTCAGGCGGGTCTTGGACATCTTCTCGCCCTTGACCAGCAGCCACCCGTGGGCGGCCACGCAGGTGGGCGGCTCCAGGCCCGCAGCCAGCAGCATCGCCGGCCAGAAGACGGCGTGGAAGCGGATGATGTCCTTGCCGATCAGGTGGTAGTCGGCCGGCCACCACGTGGCGAACCGCTCCTCGTCGGACCCGTAGCCGGCGGCGGTGAGGTAGTTGGGAAGGGCGTCGAACCACACCCAGGCCACGTGGCTCGGGTCCCAAGGCAGGGGCACGCCCCAGTCGAAGGCGCTGCGGCTGATGGAGATGTCCTGGAGGCCCTGGCGGATGAAGCCGAGCACCTCGTTGCGGCGGGTACCCGGAATGACCGCGTCGGGGTGGGCCTCGTACCAGTCGAGGAGGCGCTGCTCGTAGCGGGAAAGCCGGAAGAACCAGTTGGACTCCTCCATGCGCTCGACCGGCCGGCCGTGGATGGGGCAGTTCCCGTCGACCAGCTCGTCCTCGGTGTAGTAGGCCTCGCACGCAACGCAGTAGAGGCCCTCGTAGGTGTCCTGTTCGATGTCTCCGTTGTCGTAGACCGCCTGCAGGAACTTCTGTACCGCGACGCGGTGGCGGTCCTCGGTCGTGCGGATGAAATCGTCGTAGCGGATGTCGAGGAGGTCCCAGGCGTCCTGGAACCGCTGGCTGTTGCGGTCGGCGAGCTCCTGCGGATGCACGCCCTGGGCGTCGGCCGCCTGCTGGTTCTTCAGCCCGTACTCGTCGGTGCCGGTGAGGAAGAGCACGTCGTCGCCGAGGAGACGGTGCCAGCGGCAGACCGCATCGCCGATCACCGTCGTGTAGGCGTGCCCGATGTGCGGCGCATCGTTGACGTAGTAGATCGGCGTCGTCGCGTAGAACTTCGGCACGGCCGTACAGTACCGACCGCCTGCCGCTACCCCTCTCGGGTTATGCGCAGCGCAGTGTCGTACACCAGCCTTTTCGGCACGCGGAGGGCGGCAGTCACCTCGGCGACGGCCGTCCGCTTGTCGATGCCGGCGTCGAGGCGTGAGCGCAGGGCGTCCTCCACGTCGGACTCGCCGGCGGGCTCCTGTGGCGGCGACCCGTCGAGGACGACGACGAACTCCCCGCGCGGCTCCTTCGTCTCCAGATGTTCGACTGCGCCCTCGAGCGTGCCCCGCCAGATCTCTTCGTGCAGCTTGGTCAGCTCCCGCACGAGGGCGACCCGCCGCAGGCCGCCGGCGGCGCCGGCCAGGTCGGCCACGGTCTGGCGGACCCGGTGGGGCGCTTCGAAGAGCACGATGGTCCGGGTGTCGGCAGCCACCTCGGCGAGGCGCTGGGCGCGGGCTGCGCCCTTCCGGGGCAGGAACCCCTCGAAGCAGAAGCGGCCGGTCGACAGTCCGCTCACCACGAGGGCGGCGATCATGGCCGAGGGGCCCGGAACGACCTCGACGGTGTGACCGGCGGCTGCAGCGCCAGCCACGAGCCGCTCGCCCGGGTCGGAGATGCCCGGCATGCCCGCATCGGTCACCACGACGAGCCGCTCGCCCTTGTCCAGGCGGGCCAGCACGCCGGCCACCTGCGCAGCCTCGTTGTGGTCGTGGACCGCCAGCAGCCGTCGACCCGCCGGCAGGCCGAGGTGCGAGAGCAGTGCCCGGGTGCGGCGGGTGTCCTCGCACGCGATGGTGTCGGCCGTCGTCAGCGCCTCGACGGCCCGGGGTGACAGGTCGCCCAGGTTGCCGATCGGCGTGCCGACCAGCACCAGAGCGCCACTCACTCGGGCACCCAGCGGGCCGGGTCGGTCACTCGCGGATCTCGAGACGGTCCCCCGGCTGGAGCTTCCAGCGGTGGAAGGCGCCGCTCTCCGCCTCGATGACGACACCGCCGTGCAGAGCCGGACGGGTCATCCGTCCCGGCCGGAGGCAGATGGTGCGCAGCACGACCAGGTCCTTGGTGCAGAAGGCGACGTCGAGGGTGAACGCCATGCCCACCGAGTGCACCGAGCGAGCGGGTCGGAGGAGGATGGCGCCGGCGATCCCCTCACGGCCCAGCAGACCCGTCATCCGCTCCTCGCGCGATTCGGCGACCTCGAGCGCAGCCAGCACCTCGCCGTCCCGCATGAGCCATCCCGCTCTCACTACACGTTGAAGCGGATCTCGAGGACGTCGCCGTCGGCGACCTCGTAGTCCTTTCCCTCGACCCGCAGCCGGCCGACTTCCTTGGCCTTCTGCCACGACCCGAGCTCCAGCAGCTCGTCCCAGCGGATGATCTCGGCCCGGATGAACCCGCGCTGGAGGTCGGAGTGGATGACGCCCGCGCACTCGGGCGCCTTGGCCCCGGCGCGGAACGTCCATGCCCGCGACTCCTTGTCGCCCGTGGTGAGGAACGTCCGCCGCCCGAGCAGCTGGTACGCAGCCCGGATGACCCGGGGCAGCGCTCCCTCGCCCAGGCCCAAACCCTCGAGCAGCTCGGCGCGATCGGCCTCGTCGAGCGATGCCGCCTCCGACTCGAGCTGCACGCTGACGCCCAGCATCTCGGCGGCGTCGCCCAGCTCGGCGGCCACCGGCTTCGTCAGCGTGTCGGCGTCGGCCACCTGGTCCTCACCGAGGTTGACGACGGCCAGGACCGGCTTGTTGGTGAGGAGGAACGTCGACCGCAGGTCGTTGCGCTGCTCCGCGTTCAGGGTCGACCGGTAGATCGGGACTCCGGCGTTCAGCGACTCGAGGGCGGCTTCCATGGCCACGACCTCGCCCTTGAGCGACGGGTCGTTGCGGGCCATCTTCCGCCGCTTGGTGATCTGGGTCTCGACCGAGTCGGCGTCGGCCAGGACCAGCTCGAGCTCGAGGGTATGGAGGTCGTCGAGGGGGTCGTTGTCGCCCACCACGTTGTCGTCGGCGAAGGCCCGCAGGACCATGACAATGGCGTCCACCTCGCGGATCCCGCCGAGGAACCGGTTGCCCATGCCCTCCCCGGTGGATGATCCGGCCACGAGCCCGGCGATGTCGACGAACTCCAGGGTGGCACCCACCACCTTCTTCGACCTGCTCATCTCGGCCAGGGCCCGCAGCCGGGGATCGGGCACCTGGGCGATGCCCACGTGGCTCTCCGTCGTCGAGAAGGGATGGGCCGCGACCGGCACCGATGCGCCCGTCATCGCGTTGAACAGCGACGACTTCCCTGCATTGGGGAGGCCGACCAGGCCCAGACGTTCCATTCCGGCAGGCTAACCGGGGTGCCGAACGGCGGAGTCCGGGGCGTGCCGGTCGAGGGATGACCCGACGACGGCCCAGTAGAGGGGCTGCTCCGCGGCGCTGTGGTCGGCGTTGGGCACATGGCGAGCTCGGCACCCGGATTCCCCGGTAGAGGCGCTGGGCCTGCTCGAGCCCGGCCATCTCGTCCCGGTCGCCGGCGATGTCGAGCGCCGCAGCACGACGGCCCGGCTCCGGTCCGGATGCCGGAGGGCGAGCTCGAGGGCGATCTGGGCGCCGTCGCTGTACCCGGCGACCAGGGGCCGGTCGAGGTCGAGCGCATCGATGAGGCCGGCGACGTCTTCGGCCATCAGGTCATAGGCGAGCCGCCCGGCGGGGTTGTCCGTCCGGCCGTGGCCACGGCTGTCGGGGGCGATCACCCGGTATCGCGTGGCGAGGACGGGCACTGCTCATCGGACCGGCCTCCCGGGCCGGTCATCAGGCAGCTCGACGGGTGCGAAGGGGGTGGCCTCCACGTCGCCCCCGGGCCGAGCGTTGACCCCAGGGGTAGCTCGACATCACCCCACGGTAGTTCCGGACCGGTACAGAATTCGTGCTCGCACGTAGCCGAACGGGGCGCGAGAGTCACACCATCGCGCCGCGATGAGTTCCGTCATCCAACGTCGTCGTATGGGGAAGCGGTCGAGCAGGAGGTATGCGATGAGCAGTTTGGACAGGCAGTTCACTGCCACCCTCCAGAGGAGCCCGGCCAAGGGCGGGTGGACCTACCTGATCATGCCGGGCTCCGCCGAGTACTTCGGGACCCGTGGCCTGGTGAAGATCACCGGCACGATCGACGGCCATCCGTTCCGCAGCTCGTTCATGGCCCTCGGCGACGGCACCCACAAGCTGCCCGTCAAGGCCGGCGTCCGGAAGGTCATCGCCAAGGAGGCGGGCGACACGGTGACCGTCCACCTACAGGAGCGGCTGGAGGACTGATGGCGACACTCCCCTTGCCGAGATTCAGCGCGCCGTAGCGGAAGCATGATCCGGTGACGGGCTGAGAGTGCCGGGGCTGGAGTGCACGGCGGACGCACCCCGGGCCCCGGCGAACGAACCATGACAGATGGTTCCCTCGGCGTCAACTACCGGCACCGGCCCGATTCTGCGTCCGCTCGGAGGCTCCAGTCAGGGTTGATACGACCCCGGGGGTCGGGCCATCCGGCCCTTCCGATCGAGCGGGCTAACCTGGCCGGACCATGTCGAAGAAGACGAACAAGCGCAAGATCAAGGCTCGGCGGAAGAAGGCCAACCACGGCAAGAAGCCGAACGCCGGTCGTTAGCGTCCCTCCGGCACCGGCCACGCCGGTGCGAGACGTGGTGGAGGTGCTGCACGGCACCCGGGTGCACGACCCCTATCGGTGGCTCGAGGACGGAGACTCCCCGGAGGTCGCGGGCTGGAGCGCGGCGCAGAACGGCCGGACCCGTGCCGTGCTCGACGCACTTCCGTCGCGCCCGGGGCTGCACGAGCGGCTGCTTTCCCTGCTGCAGGTCGGCATGGTCGGTGCGCCGGCGGTCGCAGCCGACCGCGTTTTCACCCTCGAGCGGGAGGGTGACCAGGACCAGGCGGTGCTCGTCGTGCGGTCAGCTGTCGACGCAGCGGCGCCGGCACGCGTCGTCGTCGATCCCCACGGCATGGCCGCCGACCACGCTGCCTCGATCGACTGGTTCGTCCCGTCGCCCGACGGATGTCTCGTGGCCTACGGCGTCTCCGAGGGGGGCAGCGAGCACGGCACGCTTCGGGTCGTCGAGGTCGACACCGGAACCCTGCTGACGGACACGATTCCGCACATCCGCCATCCCTCGCTGGCCTGGATGCCCGACAGCTCGGCCTTCGCGTACAGCCGCCTGCCCGACCCGTCCACGGTGGCCGGCGGTGAGGAGGGTTACTGGGAGACGGTCTGGTGGCACCGCCTCGGCGACGATCCGGCCTCGGACGAGCTGCTCCTCGGCGATCTCGAAAGGACCGCCCTTCCGGCCGCCACCATCTCCCTCGACGGGCGATGGTTGGTGTTCCACGTCACCTACATGCCGACCCGGACCGACGTGATCCTGCTGGACCGCGAGAGCGGCCGGCGCACGGTCCTGGTGGAGGGCGAGGAGGCGACGACGTGGTGCCAGGTCGTCGGGGACCGCGCCTACGTGACCACCAACCTCGGTGCGCCCCGGGGCCGGGTCGTCGTCGCCGACCTCGAGCGCCCTCAGGCCGAACACTGGACCACGATCGTCCCGGAGAGCTCCGCGGTGATCGACGGTGCGGTCGTGGCGGGCAGCCGGCTGCTGGTGGCCTCGGCCGAGCACGCCGTCTCCCGCCTGCACCACTACGCCCTCGACGGCGGCGACGGCCGGGAGGTCGCCCTGCCCGAGCTCGGCTCCATCGGCGGGTTCGACGCCGACCCCCTCGCCGAGCGTGCGTTTCTCACCTTCACCTCCTTCGCCCGCCCCCCGGGCCTGTGGCGGTGGACGCTCGACGGCGGCGACACGGTCGAACCGTGGACGCGTTTCCCGTCGCCCGTGGATGCGGATGCCTTCGCAGTCGAGCAGACCTTCTACTCCTCCAGTGACGGCACCGACGTCCCCATGTTCCTGGTGCGCGCCGCAGCCACCGACGTGGGCCGGGACACGCCGACGCTGCTCACCGCGTACGGCGGGTTCGCCATCACCAACACCCCGGGCTACTCCGCAGCCACGGTGGCGTTCTGCGAGGCCGGCGGCGTATGGGCGGTGGCCGGAATACGCGGCGGTGGCGAGTACGGAGAGGACTGGCACCGGGCCGGCATGCTGGCTCGCAAGCAGCAGTGCTTCGACGACTTCTACGCGGCGGCCGACTGGTTGGTCGACGAAGGTCGCACGAGCCGGGGCCGGCTGTGCATCCGTGGAGGCTCGAACGGTGGCCTGCTGGTGGGCGCAGCCGTGACGCAGCGCCCCGGACTGTGCCGTGCCGCGCTCTGCGCCGTCCCCCTGCTCGACATGCTGCGCTACCACCGCTTCCTCATCGGCGCCCTGTGGATCCCCGAGTACGGCGACCCGGACGACCCCGGGCAGTTCGCGGCGCTGGAGGCGTATTCGCCCTACCAGCACGTGGTGGACGGAACGCAGTATCCGGCGACCTTGATCACCACTGCGGAGTCCGATTCACGGGTCGACCCGCTCCACGCCCGCAAATTCGCCGCCCGCCTGCAGGCCGCCACGGCCACACCCGACGAACGGCCCGTGCTGGTCCGCATCGAGACCCGCGCCGGCCACGGGGTGGGCAAGCCGGCGTGGAAGCAGGCCGACGAGGGCGCCGACGTCTGGGCCTTCGTCTTCTGGCAGCTCGGGATGGACGTGCCGGGCGCGGGTAGAACTGTCGAATTGGTCTAGAAGGAGGCTGATCGTCCTTGCGTATCGCCGAGATTGCCCCGCCCTGGGTAAGCGTGCCCCCGCCCAGCTACGGCGGCATCGAGCTTGTCGTCAGCCTCATCGCCGACGGACTGGTCGACAAGGGCCATGAAGTCACCCTCTTCGCCAGTGGCGGGTCGAGGACGAAGGGCACCCTGGTGTCTCCGCTGGAGGAAACGCCGAAGCTGGCCGACATGGGCCTGAGCGTCACCGACGACACCATTCATACGCTGTCGGCGTACCTGCAGGCCGGCGAGTTCGACGTGATCCACGATCACTCCGGCTGGGGCCCGGCGTTCGGCGCCCTGCTCAACGGCACGCCGCCGGTCGTCCGCACGCTGCACGGACCGTGGAGCACCGAGGCGCGTCGCTTCCACCACGCCCTCGCCGGACGGGTCCACCTCGTCGCCATCAGCGAGTCGCAGAAGAGCCTCAACACCGACCTGCAGTACGCGGGCGTCGTCTACAACGGCCTGGACATGAACGTCTACCCGTACTGCGAGGACAAGGACGACTACGTCCTGTTCCTCGGTCGGTGTAACCCGGAGAAAGGGCCCGAGATCGCTGTCGAGGTGGCCAAGCGGGCGGGCAAGCATCTCAAGATGGTGGTGAAGCGGGCCGAGCCGGCCGAGATCAAGTACTGGGAACGCATGGTGGAGCCCCGCCTTACCGGCGACGAGGACATCCAGTTCGACGTGACCCACGACGAGAAGGTGGACCTGCTGTCGCGGGCCCAGGGCACGCTGTGCACGATCCAGTGGGCCGAGCCGTTCGGCCTGGTCATGACGGAGTCGATGGCGTGCGGCACGCCGGTCATCGTCCCGCCGATGGGGGCTGCGCCCGAGCTGGTGGTCGACGGCGAGACCGGCTTCCTGCGCGGCGACATCGACGAGATGGTGGAGTGCGTCGGCCGCCTCGGTGAGATCTCGCCTGCCGCGTGTCGGGCGCGGGTGGCCGACAACTTCACCGCCGAGATCATGGTGTCGGGGTATGAGAAGGTGTTCGAGCGGGTCGTCGGCGGGGGTTGACGCCTAGCGACCGACCAGGTCCAGCAGCGTTGCCCGGTCGGGCCCGGGGAGCTTCCACGTACGGCCACCGGCCGCGGCGTGGACCTTGTCCATGAACCCCGGTCGGGAGAGCACCTCCTCGGGGAACGCCATGCACATCCCCATCTCCAGCGCGCCGCGGAAGACGTCCGGGTCGCGCAGCATCGCCGAGGAGATCGCCGCCGCTCCCGGGTCGGGCGCCGGCGGATGGTCACCTCGGCGCAGGGAGTCCATCTCCGCGGCCCGGGCCCGGTCGGAGGCGATCTGGTTCCAGTAGAACGGCGCCACCCGGCTTTCCGTTGCGTCGTCCCACGCCCGGACGAATCCCTCGGCATCGGCGACGTCCGACCGGACGATGTCGCGGAGGGCCTGGGCGTGGATGAGGCCGACGGTCAGGCCTCGGCCGGCCGACGGATTGGTGCATGCCCAGGCGTCCCCGACAGCGGCGACACCCGTGGCGACAGGCCGCCCGTCGACGACGAACCGCCGGTACCGGTCGAGGACGCCGGCCGTGGTCAGCACGCCCGTGGTGGGTTCTGCTTCGACCCAGTGCGCCTGCAGAGGGCAGGCCCGGACCACCTCCATGAAGCGCTCAGGTTCACGGAGGGCGCGTAGTTCGCTGTCCGACGCCGCGGCCCAGACCGTCACCGACCAGGTGCCGTTGTCGCTCGGGATCGTGAGCAAGGAGATGGTCCCGAGCTCCGCCACCGGAGGGCCGATGAATGCAGGCATCTCAGCACCGCGGAAATACCGGCTGTGGTACACGAAGCCGTTGTCCTCGGACTCGACGTGGGCCGCAGGACCTCCGGCCGCCACGAGCCATTCGGCGAGCTTGGTGCGCCGGCCCATGGCGTCGACCACCAGGTCGGCGTCGATGTCGTCCCCGTCGTCGGTCCGTACACCCGTGACGTGGGGCACACCGTCGGCGATACCCCGACCGGTCCGCACACCCGCCACGCCGATGCCTCTCCGCACCTCGATCCCGTGCTCCTCAGCCGCTGCGGCCAGCACCGCCTCGATCACCGCACGGCGGCCGGTCACGAAGCGGAAGCGGTCGTCCCCCGCCCGAGGAGCCCTGTCGCGGATGAGCGGAGGCATCACCGTCAGCCAGTCGAGCCACACACAACCGGCATGGACGAGTCGGTCCACCATGCCGGGCAACTCAGCCTCCAGGATGGCGCGGAACGGCGGGAGCAGGGTGTGGGGCTGGCGGAACTGGGCCACGCCGGTGCGGGCCCAGTGGTCGAAGGCGTCCGTCGCCGCCGGCGGGCGGGCCGGATCGCGCTCGAGCACGGTGACCCGGTGACCGTCGCGGGCCAGCAGCATCGCGGCCGACAGGCCGATGACACTGCCGCCGCAGATGACGATGGTTGCCATCGGCCCACCCTCTCATGCGGTGCGCCCGCAGACTTCAGGCCGACTTGCGACTCTCTGGTGCGGACTTCCTGGCCGCGCCCGCCTTTCGGGTGGAGGCTTTTTTCGACGGTGACTTCGCAGGGCCGGTCTTCTTGGGCGCCCCGGCCTTGCCCGACGGCTTCTCGCCGTCGCCGCCGCCGTCCGCCGCCTCCTCGGCCAGCTGCTCGGCGACCTTGGCCACCTCAGAGGCCATCTTCCGGCCGCCGCCCTTCTTTGCCGCGGCCAGGCTGGCTTCGAGGGCCTGCATGAGGTCGAGGACGTTGGCCTCGGCCGGCGCCTCCTCCTCCACCACGATCTTCTTGCCCTTGGCCTTGGCCTCGATCAGGCTCTTCAGCTCCTCGGTGTAGGTGTCGTGGTAGCGGGCCGGATCCCAGGCGGTGGCCAGTGAGCCGATGATCTGGGAGGCGAGCTTCAGCTCCTTGGCATCGGGCTTGGCTCCCTTGCCCGGCATCGCGTCGACCTCGGCCTGAGGCACGACCTCGTCGGCGAAGCGCATGGTCGACAT
>Ga0136633_1002244_pt1 | contig 13466 bp, 13 predicted proteins | sample AntDrymeUQ832206_2_FD_105494 | JGI IMG/M metagenome (GOLD analysis project Ga0136633, IMG submission 105494) | Polar desert sand microbial communities from Dry Valleys, Antarctica - metaG UQ83 (22.06) | ecosystem: Environmental > Terrestrial > Soil > Desert | place: Antarctica: Dry Valley... | reverse complement strand
GGGTGGGATTAGCGAAGCGCGCCGACAGCGAGCTGAGCAGGTCGTCGGCGGCCGCGCGCGCGGGGACGGGGCCCGCGCGGAATCCGTCGGACGACGGCGAGCAAGCGGTGAGCGAAACCAAGGCGGCGGCCGCGGTGACCGCCCGGGCGATTAGCGCGGCCACCGAATGGCGGTGGGCGATGTTGCTCTTCAGAATAATTGCTCCGTACGGTCGGGGTACGTCAATTTATGCGACCCCATGCAACGCGGTTGAGTCGGCGGGCTGCCGGGCTTAGATTTCGGATTGGCGCCGCGGGCTCCCCGCGGCGTTTTTTGCCCCTTGGTGTAACTGGCAACACGTCTGACTCTGGATCAGAAGAGTCCAGGTTCGAGCCCTGGAGGGGCAACTGTTTGGATGCAACGGACAACGGCCAAGCCGACAGCTGTCGGCGGAAAGCTCCCGGCCGCGAGCTACATGCCATGCTCCGAGAGGTTCTGTTGGAGGCGATCGAGATAACGGGCGACGTCGAGGCCGTCGACGAGCGCGTGGTGCACCTCAGCCGCGACTGGCATCAGCCACCGGCCACTCTGCTGCGTGCACTTTCCGAATACGACGCGAGGCACGGAATCGTTCCCGCCGTTGAGCGCGTTGGTAAACGCGGTAAAGCGCATCCATGGAAGGCTGGAGTGATAGACCAGATCGTCCTCGCCGGGACGCGGTAGGATCAGCGGGACGACCTGCTTGGCCGTGGCGACCTCGCCGACGGCATGCCGGCCGAACTCTTCGAAGCTATCGGCGGGCGGAAAGATTCCGAAGCCGAACGTCTCGTCGTCGCGCAGGATGGTGGCGCTGGCGCGCACGCTGTCATGCACCCATACACGGTCGCCGCGGACACGCATCCGGAACGCGTCGGTCGCGTTGGCCGCGCGGAGCGAGTGAAACAGCGTCGCGACGTAAAACGAGGGTGCGCCGTGCTGCTTGCTCTTCTCCCAGGCGACTGTCGCATCGACCTCGACGCACACGCTGAAAAACGGGTTCGCGAAGCCTCTGAAGAGCTCGAAGTGTTCGCGCCGGCTCCAGGTCGCGATATCCAGAAAGCGTCCCGCCACGTTGCCTGACTGTGTCGCCATGGGCGTGAAACTTATGCCTGGCGCGTCGGACGAGTTGGCGGGCTGGCCGGAACGGCCCGCGGCCTTTAGCTTCGCGATTCGATGTTGGACATACGCCAGAGGGAGATAATCCGATGAGGTACATGACCGTCGCGGCCGCGCTGGCCGGGATTGCAGGGACCGCAGCCGCGCAGGCACAGACGTTGGAGGTCGCTCCGCCCGCGCAGCAGATCGCGCTCGCGGTGCTTCCCGCGCCCGCCGGCTTCCGTGAAGCGACCACCGTGATGGGCTACCGCCCGGACGGCCAGCTCGTTCGCCTCCGGCTCGGCGACAACGGGATCATCTGCCTTGCCGACGATCCGAAGGAGCCGCGGTTCCACGCGTCCTGCTATCACGACTCGCTCGAGCCGTTCATGGCGCGCGGACGCGAGATCCGCCGCGTACACGGCAACAAGCGCGAGCTGAGCGACAGCCTCCGGCTCGCCGACATTCGCGCGGGGCGTATCAAGATGCCGGCGAACGCGGTGCTCTATCAGATCTTCGCCGCGGACGACAGCGTGGACGTCGCGACAGCCGCGATCAAGAGCCCGTCGTACCTCGACGTCGTCTATATGCCGGGCGCGACGACCAAGTCAACCGGCCTCACCACCGACGCGATGCGGGGAACGCCCTGGCTGATGTACCCAGGCAAGCCGTGGGCGCACATCATGATCGTTCGCTGACGGACTAGTGATCCAATCGCAGGGCTTGCGCGGCCCTTACCGCCGGTAGCGTCGGGTCAAGGGCGGCAGCGCTGTCGAGCGCCTGATTGAAAAGCATCATCCGCGAATCGTCGGACTGGTCGAGAGTCGCCCACCAGAAGCGCGCTTCGGCGAGCTTCGCGAATGCCTGTGCGTAGCGAGGATCCAGCCTGACGGCTTCCTCGAAAGCTTCGATGGCAGGCGCCAGGAAAGGAGCGTTGGCGCTGTCCTGCCGCGAGCGACGGTAGAAATCGAGTCCGCGCACGTAGGCATCGCGGGCAGCCGGAACGTCACTCGTGCCGCCGCCTTGTAACGCGGGCCCCTCGGGCGTTGCCGGCTCGGGCCGGGACGTGTAGTTCAACACCGCCAGCCCGGCGGTAGTCGCGAGTAGAAGCCCTATGACCGCGCGGCTCATCCATTGCGGCCGCGCGGGGCGCGCGACGAGCGCCGCGCTCACCGGCGTGTCCGGCGACATTCGGTCGAGCTCGTCCACGATCTGCTCGGCGGACTGTGGGCGGGCCGCTGGATCTTTCTCCATGCAATGCATGACGAGCGCGGCGAGCGCGGGCGGTATGTCATTCCGCTGGGTTTCGAGCGGCGGCGCAATCCTGGTGAGATGCGCCGTGATCGCTTCGCGGTGCGACCCCGACTTGAAGGGCGTATGTCCCGCCAGCAAATGGTACGCGGTAACGCCGAACGAATAGATATCGGAGCGATGATCCATCGCCGGGTCGGCGGTCGCCTGCTCCGGCGAGATGTAGTCGGGCGTGCCGAGCGAGGTTCCAGCGATCGTGAGAGTAGAATCGCCCGGGTCGTCTTCAGGTTCCCGAGCCGACGACAGCGCTTTGGCGACCCCGAAGTCGGTTACCATCGCGGCGCCGCCGGAGAGGAGGATGTTCGCGGGCTTGATGTCCCGGTGCACGACTCCTTCTTCGTGCGCTCTCGACAGCGCGCAAGCCACGTCACGCAGGATCCGAATCGAGCGCCGGACTTCGACGCGCTCTCCGCGCTCGAGCAGGGCGCGGAGCGATTCGCCGCGGACGAACGGCATGGTGAAGTACGGGAGCCCGTCAGCGTCCCCGGCCGACAGCACGGTCACGATATTGGGATGCTGCAGCCGCGCAGCGAGCGCGATCTCCCTGCGGAATCTTCCGATGGAAACGCCCGCAGCCAGCTCGGGAAGGAGCAACTTCACTACGACATCGCGCCCCAGCGAGCGGTCGTGCGCAAGAAAGACGCGGGACATCCCGCCGCCGCCCAGCTCCCGGCTCAGCTCGTAAGTCGAGCCGAGCGATGCAGCCAGTTTCTGAACGAGAGGGTCTGTCGCCAGCGGCAACGGCGAGTTCCTGGGAGGTTCCACAGCTACAACCTACACCCGGCCGTTCAGTCGGGCGACTCCGAGCGGAGCTGTCGCTTGAGGCGCACCAACGCAATGCGTGCGTGTTTTGCCGCGGGCGACGACGGATACATTGCGATGACGCGCCGAAGCTCGGAGACCGCGGCGTCCGGATTGGCGAGCGGCCCGGTATACAGATCGATCAGCCTGTTGGTGGCGTACAGGTGATTACCCGCCGAGACGCCGGGAACGGCCTGCGCCGCGCGGTACAGCTCGCTCGCGCGTTTCGGGTTGTTCCCATGCTGGATGTGCAGGTCGGCGGCACGCACCATTACCGTCGCGCCCCCGGTACCTTCGGCCGCGTGCCGCTCGTAGGCGGAGATCGCTTCGGCGTAATTGCCGCGCGCGAGCAGAGATTCTTCGTAGGAGAAAGTCTGCTCGTACGTTCCGGATCCTTTGACGAACCGGTTGAGCGAGCCGGTGGCGAGCCGGATAACCCCCATAATGGCGAGCCAGGCGGCTGCACCGGCGAAGACGAAGGCCAGCAGGGCGGACAGGAACGGGTTCCAGCCCTGCTGCGGGCCATAGAAGAAGCCGGCGAAGCCGGTCAGGCCGCCGGCGATGAGCGCGCCGGTGAACGCGCTGGAGTATTCCGGCGAGTCTACTCCGATTCGGTCCCAGAACGTCGTGCGGTACGCCATGCTCCTCCTTCTGGCGGAATCCGAGGCCAGCCATAGGTTGGACGGAAACCAACCCCGGGAAATATGGGCTTCTCCGTCATAGACTGGCTGATCGTGGCCGCTTATTTCGCGCTGACCGTCGCGATCGGCTTTTACTTCACGCGCCGCGGCAGCTCGAGCATGAGCGAGTACTTCAACGCCGGGCGGAACGTCCCGTGGTGGCTGGCCGGAGTGTCGATGGTCGCGACGACTTTCGCGGCGGACACCCCGCTCGTGGTCACCGGCCTGGTCGCGTCGCGCGGAGTGGCGGGCAACTGGCTCTGGTGGAACATGGTGATGAGCGGGATCCTCACGGTGTTCTTCTTCGCGCGGCTCTGGCGGCGGGCGGGCGTGCTCACCGATGTCGAGCTCGCCGAGGTGCGCTACGGCGGCAAGCCGGCTTCGCTGCTGCGCGGGTTCCGGGCGCTGTATCTGGCGATTCCGATCAACCTGATCATCCTGGGCTGGGTCACCAAGGCGATGGTGACGATCCTCTCGATCTCGCTTGGAATCTCGCCCTGGCTCGCTGTCGGCATCTGCTTCGCGATCACCGTCGCGTACGCGGTCGCGGCGGGGCTGTGGGCCGTGCTGTGGACGGACTTCTTTCAGTTCATCATCATGATGACCTCGATCATCATTCTGGCGTACTTCGTCGTTGACGCGGTCGGCGGGATCGGCGCGCTGCGTGCGGGCGTCACGGCGCATTTCGGGAGCGAGGCGGCGGCGCTGTCCGTGCTCCCCGTAAGCATGGGCGATGACGGGGTCATGGCTTATGCCTGGATGCCGCTGCTGGCGCTCACGGTATTCCTATCGGTGCAATGGTGGGCTGCCTGGTACCCGGGCGCGGAGCCGGGCGGCGGCGGATATATCGCGCAGCGAATCTTCTCCGCGAAGACGGAGCGCGACGGGGTGCTCGCCACGCTCTTTTTCCAGGTGGCGCATTACGCGATCCGCCCGTGGCCGTGGATCATCACCGGACTCGCGACGGTGATCCTCTAGCCCGAGCTCGAGAACCGGGAGCACGGATACGTGCACGCTTTCATGGATTACCTGCCGTCGCCCTGGCGCGGACTGATGCTCGCCGGGTTCGCCGCGGCCTACATGTCCACCGTGGCGACACAGCTGAACTGGGGCGCGTCGTATCTCATCAACGATTTCTACAAGCGGTTCCTGAAGCCGGGCAAGGACGAGAAGCACTACGTGAACGCCGCGCGGATCGCGACGGTGTTTCTCTTCGCCGCATCGCTCCTGGTGACATGGCAGCTCGACACAATCGAAGGCGCGTGGAAGTTTCTCCTCGCGCTCGGAGCCGGAACGGGTCTCGTGCTGATCCTGCGCTGGTACTGGTGGCGCATCAACGCATGGTCCGAGATCAGCGCGATGACCTCTTCGTTCATCGTATCGCTACTCGCGTTTGCGTTCGTACGACCGAGATTCGACGCGGCGGATCCCAACGGCGACGCGTGGGTCATGCTCATCACCGTCGCTGTCAGCACGGTCGTGTGGGTCGCTGTCACGTTCGCAACGAAGCCCGAGTCAGACGCCACGCTCGACGCGTTCTATCGGCGCGTGAGACCAGGCGGACCCGGCTGGGTCGCTGTTTCCACCCGCCTCGGCTTCGGCCGCGAGAAGATCCCGGGCGGCGCGCTCGCGTGGAGCAACTGGCTTGCCGGCGTTGTCGCCGTGTATGCGTCGCTGTTCGGAATCGGCAAGATCATTTTCCTCGAGTTCGGAAGCGGGCTGATACTTCTGCTCGTCGCGGGTCTCGCGTTCTCCTGGATCGCGCGGTCGTTCAGGAACGAGCCCGATCCGCCGACGGATATCACGAGGCAGGAGGACGAACGGAGAGCGGCCGCGTGAGCCGGAGCGGATCATTCATGCGAATCTGTGGATGGCTTCTGGTGATTGCTTGTACGGGTTGCGATCGCACGGAGGATTCCGAGCGCAAGCAGCCCGTAGCCCGGCCGCTTGCAGCCGGGCCGGTCGCCCCGCACGACTCGCTCATCCCGGAGGGTCCGCTCGGCATTTCCATCCGACGCGGGCGCGCGATTCTGGCCGCGACGCGCGACAGTCTTCCCGCGCACGTTGGGAATCAGCTGCGGTGCGTGAGCTGCCATTTCGACAACGGGACTCGCGCGAACGTGATGCCCTGGACCGGCGTGTACGGGCAGTTTCCGCAGTACCGGTCGCGCACGGGCGGAGTGCAGATAATCGAGGATCGCGTCAACGACTGCTTCGAGCGAAGCATGAACGGAAAGGCGCTGCCGCAGGAGAGCCCTGCGATGCGCGACATCATTGCGTACATGGCGTTCCTTTCGAAAGGGATTCCGGTGGGCGCACGGGCGGCTGGTCAGGGGCTGCCGTCAATCGATCCTCTCCCGGGAGACACAGTTCGCGGCGCGACGATTTATGCCGCCACATGCGCGACCTGTCACGGCGCGGACGGGGGGGGCGGCGCCGCTCCGCCGGTGTGGGGGAGCGAGTCGTACAACATCGGCGCAGGAATGGCGCGGATACGGACGGCCGCGGCATTCGTGCGCGTCGCGATGCCATACGACCGGCCGGGAACGCTGACAGCGCAGCAGGCCTTCGATGTCGCGACCTACATCAGTACGCGTCCACGTCCGGATTTTCGCGGGAAAGAGCGCGATTGGCCGAAAGGCGATCCGCCGCCGGACGTGGCATATGAGACCCGCGCTGCCGCGGAACGTCGGCAGTGAGCTCCGTGCCGGGCGCTATGTTTGACATTATCTGAAACACGGGAGCTATGCATGAAGGGGCCGGATTCTGGAACAGCTGCTCGCCGCCGATTTCTGGGACAGATGACCGGCGGGCTTGCCGCGTTCGCGGGGCTCGCCGCGCCGGGCGCCGCCCAGCCGATCGTCGCGAGCCTCCTTGACGACCACGACGCATGGATGCAGCTCGCGCAGGGCGAGCACCGCCAGATCTTTCATGCGACATCGCCCGGCGATGGCGCGCCGATGCTGATGGCCAGGAATTTTCTCGACGTGTATGCCTCGGCGTACGGAGCATCGCCCGGCCATGTGTCGGCAGTGATCGGAGTCCACGGATCCGCGCTTCCGATCGGCCTCAACGACGCCGCATGGAACAAGTACGAGCTGGGCAAGCGCATTAGTGTCAACGACCCCGACACGAAGGAGCCGGCCAAGCGGAACGTCTTCGCTGTTGGCGGGCCCCATTCGATCGATACGGTCATGGGCAGGGGCGTGGTCCTGTTGATGTGCAACGTCGCGCTGAAGCTGACCGCGGGGGCGCTGGCCCGGGCGCGTTCGCTGGCCGAGGGGGACGTATACGACGAGCTGAGGGCGTCGCTGATCCCCGGCGCCATTCTGGTTCCCGGACTGGTCGTGGCGCTGGCTCGCGCCCAGGAGAAGGGATTCACGTACGTGCGGGCCTCCTGAGCCGATGGCCGTCGACCACTCTCCCGGGTTTCTCAGAATGGCCGAGAGAGCGCGGTCCGCTGTTCGGGAGATGGACGTCGAGCAAGCCCGCCAGCTCACGGAGGGCGGCGCAGTTCTCATCGACGTGCGGGAGGACACCGAGTGGGACGCCGGGCACGCGCGCGGGGCGATTCACATCGGGAAGGGCGTGATCGAGCGCGACATAGAGAAGCGCGTCCCGGACCACGCCGCGGAGATCGTTCTCTATTGCGGGGGCGGATACAGGTCCGCGCTCGCCGCGAAGTCGCTCGGCGACATGGGGTACACCAACGTCGTTTCGATGGCCGGCGGCTGGCGCGCGTGGCAGGCGGCTGGGGCCCCGGAAGAAAGCTGACAGACTGGCTGGAACCGGGTTTGCATAGGGTGGCACATCGGAATGGCCGGCGGGTACCACAGCCAGTAGCCATTATCAACAGCCAATAGCCAACTGCCAAATATCATGACTCGAAATTTTCCAGCTTTTGTGATCGCGAGCGCGATCGGAGTGATGCTCGCGCCGACCGAGGCCGCGGCGCAGAGCGCGTGGCGCACGATCCATAGCGATTCGCGAATGACGGTGTCGCTTGACACCACCCGGATACGCGTCGCGGAAGAGGGATCGTACGTGGCTTTCGTGCGGTGGGATTACGCGACGCCGCGCCGCGCGGAGAGCAGGCGCGATTATACGCGCATGGTGCAGCAAGTCCAGGTGAAGTGCTCGCCGATTCGCGTGAAGCGGATAGGCGCGTCGCTTTATTCGTCGACGGGGCGCGTAGTAGAGGAGGTCGCGCCCGTGAGCCGGCGGATTCTGGCGAACATGGCGTGGGACCCGCCGCGCGCAGGCTCGGAAGGCGCGCGCGTTTACCCGACGATCTGCCAGGCTCTCACCCGGCGGCCTGTTCGGTAGCTCTCAGCTTGGCCGTTCTCTGTGTAGTTATTCCTCCGGCCTGCCGAACATCAGTTGGATCAGTCCCTTGTCTTCGTCGCGCGAAATCACGTACACGTGGTCGCCGGTTTCGAGCGTGGTGTCCTGGGTTGGCGCGACCAGCTCCTGCCCGCGTACGATCAACGTGACGGCTGAGCCTGCCGGAAAGGGCAGGTCGGAAACACGGCAGCCATTTACTGCAAGCAGCTCGTCGACGTAGAACGACTGCAGGTCGCCCTTGAGCGGCTTGAGCGACTCGATCTCGAGCACCGCTGACGGCGGAGGAGGCTCCATCGACTCGAGCCCGAGCCGGCGAGTGACCCAGCCGACGGTTCCCCCCGGGATCAGCGCCTGTACTACGACGATGAAGAAGACGATGTCGAAAATGGTCTCGCCCCCGGCGACTCCGGAGAGCACCGGATAGGTCGCGAGAATGATCGGCACCGCTCCGCGGAGGCCGACCCACCCTACGTAAGCGATGTCCACGCGCGGGTACCTGAACGGAAGCAGGCATATCGCGGTCACCAGCGGGCGCGCGATGAAAGCCATGAACAGCGCGATCACGAGGCCGATCCACGCGACGTCCACGAGCCGGCTGGGGAAGATGAGCAGCCCCAGCACCAGGAACATGGCGATCTGGCTCAGCCACGCCGCGGCGTCGTGAACGCGAACGATTCCGACGCGGTAGGGGAGGCGGCCGCTGCCGATCACCAGGGCCGCGATGTAAACCGACAGGAATCCACTTCCGTGCAGTAGTGTCGGGACCCCGAAGGCGAGAAACGCGAATGCGAGCGAGAGCGCGGGAAAGAGGCCGCTCGCGGGAAGCCGGATCCGCTCGAACACGAAGCGACCGGCGCGGCCGATCGCGTACCCGAAGGCCCCGCCGATCGCGAACTGCTCGACCATGCTCCACGCGAACGACCAGCCGATCGGCTCGCCGGTGATCAGGCTGGCCGTGAGCGCGATCGTGAGCATCAGCGCCATGGGGTCGTTGAGGCCGGATTCGAGCTCCAGCGTCATGCCTACGCGGCGCTTGAGGGCGATCCCGCTACCCCGCAGAACAGAGAAGACGGCGGCCGCGTCGGTGGAGGACACCGTCGCGCCAAGCAGGAGGGCGACTGGCCAGGGGAGGCCCATCATGTACCCTGCGAGCGCCACCAGCAGCGCGGTTGCCACAACACCGATCGTCGCGAGCGTGATGGCGGGGGCCGCGTATTTTCGCGCAGCCGCGACGGGCGTGTTCAACCCGCCGTCATATAGTATCAGGACGAGGGCGACGGTCCCGAGCCGGAACGCGGATGCGTAGTCGGTGAACTCGATTCCGCCGATTCCCTCGCTTCCGGCGAGCATGCCTATAGCGAGGAAGATCAGCACGACGGGAACGCCGATCCGCTCCGAAGCGCGGCTGAACGCCACGCTCACGGCCAGCAGCCCGCCGAAAACAGTGAGCAGTATCGCGGTCGGGATCGGCTCGATGGGAAGCATTACGCGAACATTATCGCGTATTGCGTGACCGGGGCAGCGGGTGAGAATTATGACGCGGTTTTCGTCGAGCGGCTAAATCTGTGGCATGAACGACTTTGAGGAGTGTTCGGTGTATACAAGTGACGGAGTTTCGGGATCGCTGTCTTATTCACGGCGGAACGCCGGATGCTCGAAACGCGGTCCGGGCCGTAATGTGCGGGTTACCCGCTTCGCCAGGTTTTTCAGCCAGCAGGTTCTCATGCCAACGATTCGAAGGACTCTCGTCGCGGCAGCCGTCGCGGCAGCCGCGACGAGCCTCGTGCTCACGTCTGTCGCGGACGCGCAAAGCTCCGCGCGCGTGCCCGCAGCGCGGACGCCGGCGACCGTGGTGAAGCCGATCGTAGCAGTGCTCCCGGTTGACGACACTCCGGGTGATTCGGTTCGCACGATCATCCAGCGCGATCTCGACTACGGTGACCGTCTCACGCCGCTGGCGCTCGACGCTGCACTACTCAAGCCGGCGGCTCCGTCGGGTGGGAGCATCAACTACTCTTTTTTCGCGGGATTCAAGGTAGCGGCGATCGTGGCGCCGCGCCGCAGCTCCGCGGGACTGCGGGTGGCTGTGTACGACGTAGCCACGCAAGCCGTGACGCGCGAGGCGGAGTTTCACGTTCCAGAGGTTCCGGAGCTGCGCGGGGCGGAGATCCGGGATTCGGTGATAAGGGCCTGGGAGCAGCGCGACATGGGGTCGCGGGCATCGTTGGTGCGCCTGACCGCTCTGCGGGACTCGCTGGTAGCCGCGGCGGCGAAGCGGCCGCCTCGCAACCGAAAACAGCGGGAAGCCGCAGCCGCGGTGCGCGACTCCTTGCTCCGCCAGGTCGTGATGGAAGATTCCGTGTTGCGGGCCCAAATCGATCAGGACGTAGTGGAGAGGGACGCCGCACTGCCGGTGTTGGTGGCGCGGGATCTGGCGCGGCGGGATTCGCTCTCGTCGGCGCAGCGATTCGCGATACATGGAATCGCGGACGAAGTGCAGCAATGGGTCACCGGGTATCGCGGAATGGCGCAGAGCCGTGTGGCCTACGTCCAGAACGGTCAGGTATGGGTGATCGACAGCGACGGAGCCAACAACCGGCCGGCAACTCAAACCGGCACGGCGCTGTCGCCCTCCTGGCATCCCAGCGGCACTCGGGTGGTGTTCGCGGATCTGAACGACGCGGGCTCGCAGATCATGGAGGCCAATCTGGTCACGGGCGGGTTGCGGGAGCTGTCGGCAACGCCGCGCGGCCTCAACCTCACGCCGGTCTACACCCCGGACGGTCGCTCCGTGGTGTACGCGCACGCACGGGATGCGGGCGCGGATCTGGTGATCGCAAACTTGGAGGAGCCCGCTCCCGCGCGCCGTATTTCAAGCCTGGAGTTGTACGACAGGTCGTCACCCTCGTTTAGTCCGGACGGGCGCCGGCTCGCGTTTATATCCCCGCGCTCATGGCAGGGAACGCGAATGACCCCCCAGCTGTTCACGATGAACCTGGACGGCAGCGAGGAGAAGCAGCTCACTCCCAGCGCCAAGGGAGTCCGCAGCTACCGGACGAGCCCGGACTGGTCGCCCGACGGACTGCGAGTCGCGTACATGCAGCAGAACGGCGACTTCCAGGTGTGGCTGATCGACGTTCGCACGGGGGCGATGAAGCGTCTGACGACATTCGCCGAGAACGAAGACCCCACCTGGGCGCCCGATAGCCGGCATATCGCCATCGCGTCCAACCGCGGGGGCACCAAGGAGATCTGGGTGATGGATGTCGAGAGTGGCCGCATGCGGCAGCTCACGGATGCGCCTGGTGCGCGCCTGCCGGCCTGGTCGCCGGTCATTCAGTCCCCTGCCGCGATTCCGGTGGCTGTGGCTGGCGGAGGAGAGGCCGGGAGCAACTAAAAGAAGCTGCCGCTTTCTACCAGCCCAGCACCAGGGCGAATATGAGCGGTGCTACGATGCTTGCATCCGACTCGATCACGTGCTTGGGCGTATCCTTGCCAAGCTTCCCCCAGGTGATTTTCTCGTTCGGCACCGCGCCCGAGTATGATCCGTAGCTCGTCGTCGAGTCACTGATCTGGCAGAAGTAGCCCCACAGCGGCACGCTGTCGCGCTTCAGGTCCTGATGCAGCATGGGCACGACGCAGATGGGGAAATCGCCCGCGATGCCGCCGCCGATCTGGAAGAATCCGACTGAAGTTCGGGGCGCGGTCTCGGTGTACCACTCCGCGAGCTGCGTCATGTACTCGATGCCCGTTCGAACTGTGTGCACGTTCTTTACGTCGCCGCTGATGACGTGGCCCGAGTACATGTTCCCGAGCGTCGAGTCCTCCCACCCCGGAACGAACATCGGGAGGTTCTTCCGCGCGGCCGCCATCAGCCAGGAGTCGTCAGGGTCTATCTGGTAGCTCGACTCGAGCTGGCCGCTCAGCAGAATCCGGTACATGAACTCGTGCGGGAAGTAGCGCTCACCATTCCTGTCGGCGGCCACCCACTCGGCAAGCACCTCGTTCTCGATCCGCCGCATTGCCTCCATTTCGGGGATGCAGGTGTCGGTGACCCTGTTCATGTGCCGGCTGAGAAGCTCCTCTTCCTGATCCGCCGTGAGCGACCGGTAGTGCGGAACGCGCTCGTAGTGGTTGTGCGCCACGAGGTTGAAGACGTCTTCTTCGAGGTTCGCCCCCGTGCACGAGATCGCGTGCACCTTGTCCTGCCGGATCATCTCGGCGAGCGAGAGGCCCAGCTCCGCGGTGCTCATCGCGCCCGCGAGCGTGACAAGCATCTTTCCGCCTCCGCCGAGGTGGGCGGTGTAATCGTCCGCGGCATCGATCAGCGCCGCGGCGTTGAAATGTCGGAAGTGGTGGCGGGCGAACGCGCTCACGGGGCCGGCCACGGGTGACGGCTTGGATTTGTTCGGCATGTCGGGATCTTGGTGACTAGGGACTGGCGGGCGTGCCTTGCAAGCCAAGGTCCGCGGCGCAGGACTGCATGGCTCCGATTACGAACTGAATGTGCTCGTCCAGATCGACGCCCAGCTCCTGGGCGCCCTGGACGACGTCCTCGCGGCTCACTCCGCGTGCGAACGCCTTGTCCTTCATCTTCTTTCGAACCGAGCGGGCGTCCACGTCGTGCACGCTGCGCGACGGCTTGACGAGCGCTGTCGCCGTGATGAGACCGGTGAGCTCGTCGACCGCGAAAAGCGCTTTCGCGATGGGGGTCTCGCGGGCTACGCCGGTGTAGTGCGCGTGGCCGAGTATCGCCTGCAGCACGTCCTCTGGATATCCGCGCTCCCGCAGCAGGCGGACGCCATGGGCCGGGTGCTCTTCCGTGGCCGAATGCGCCTCGTTGGGAAACCTCTCGTAGTCGAAGTCGTGCATCAGCCCTGCGAGACCCCAGCGCTCAGGATCCTCGCCGAGTCGCGTCGCGTACGCGCGGATGGCTGCCTCGACGGACAACATGTGCTTGCGCAGCGATTCGCTGGCTGTGTACTCCTGCATCAGCGCCAGTGCGCTGTCGCGCGTCGGGAGCTCGGTATCGTTCATTGCGTATACGTGTCGAGGTATTTGACGCCCGCTGCGGTATTGAAGATAACGACACTTTCGCTCGCTTTGATCGCGCCCTCGCTGACCAGCCGTCGCACGGCGGGAACGCACGCGCCCCCTTCGGGACAAGCAAAGATTCCCTCGGTCCGCGCGATGTCGCGCGCGCCCTGAATCAGCTCC